>Ga0316217_10002019_pt1 | contig 25242 bp, 29 predicted proteins | sample 1anoAmetaG_FD_203633 | JGI IMG/M metagenome (GOLD analysis project Ga0316217, IMG submission 203633) | Freshwater microbial communities from Trout Bog Lake, Wisconsin, USA - 1anoA | ecosystem: Environmental > Aquatic > Freshwater > Lake > Hypolimnion/Profundal zone | place: USA: Wisconsin...
GAGGGCGGTGCTCAGATAGCGTTCGCCCGTCGAGCAGGCGAAGGTGACAATGAGCTTGCCCTTGTTTTCCGGGCGTTTGGCGACTTCGATGGCCGCCATGACGTTGGCGCCAGTCGAGATGCCGACCAAAATGCCCTCCTCTTTGGCCAGCCGGCGGGCCATGGCAAAGGCGTCGTCGTTGGAAACCTGAATGCACTCGACAATCTGCGGCTGGCCGGCGGCGTCCTTGAGATGCAGATTCTTCGGCACAAAACCCGCGCCGGTACCCTGAATCTTGTGCGGCCCGGGCTTCACTGGCTGGCCGGCCAGGGTCTGCGAAATCACCGGCGAATCCTTGGGCTCCACCGCAATGGCTTGGAAGGACGGTTTCTTGGGCTTGATGAATTCTGTGCAGCCCGTGATGGTGCCCCCCGTGCCGACGGCTGAAATCAAGATGTCAATCTGGCCGTCCGTGTCGTCCCACAGTTCCACGCCCGTGGTTTTGGCATGGATGGCCGGATTGGCCGGGTTTTCAAATTGCTGCGGGATCCACGCATTCGGGGTTTCTTTGGCCAGGGCCTCGGCCCGGGCAATCGCGCCCTTCATGCCTTCCGCGCCGGGAGTCAGAACCAGTTTGGCACCCAGCATGGCCAGCAGCGTGCGGCGTTCGAGCGACATCGTTTCAGGCATGGTGAGGATCAGCTTGTAGCCTTTGGCCGCCGCCACAAACGCGAGGGCGATGCCGGTGTTGCCGCTGGTCGGCTCAATGATGACAGTGTCGCGCTTGAGGATGCCGCGCTGCTCGGCGTCGGCAATCATGGCCATGCCAATGCGGTCCTTGACGCTGCCGAGGGGATTGAAAAATTCGCATTTGAGTGCGATGGTGGCCGGCAGGCCGGCGGTGACTTTGTTCAGTTTGACCAGCGGCGTGCGGCCGACGGTTTCGACGATGTCGTTGTAAATGCGTCCCATAATTTTGTTTGATTGTTTGATTTAGCTGCTTGTTCAAAAATCTTGGCGAAAAGCCGGCGGGGGGCAAGTTTTAAATTTCGCCAAATTCGTTTCCCGGGCTAATATGAAGCGCATGAAAATCATCGGTTTGATGCTCTTATGCCTGGCGGCGATGGCTGTCCCGGCGCAAACCAATCAAAGTTGGCGGGTATGCCGCAACCCGGTGCGGGTGTTCAAAGGCCAGGCCACGGTGGACTTGACGCCGCTGTTCCAATGGTGGGCACGCCAGCCACAGGTGGTCACCAACCGCAGTGCCACCGCCAATGCAGACACCAACGCCAGCGCCGAATCGGACCGGCCCTTGTCCGCTTGGGCGCGGGTCACCGGCACCAAGATCGCCACGATCGGAGACAATTGGGTGCTGGACGCGGTCATTTACACCAGCCCCACGGTCCACACCAATGCGCGCATCATCCTGAACCATCCGCCGGCGGTGGAGGAACAGACGTATGAGAACCTGAAGGAGGAAGTGGGGGAGGCTGGGCGGAGAATCGCCGAGGCCCAGCGCGTTTATGGGGCCAACACCAACGCGCAGGCGCAGGCCCTAAAGAGCTTCAACGCTTACAGCCATTCCAACAGCAAGCATCGTTTGGACGCCGAGCGGGATTACTCGGTGTTGGCGGCACAGGCTCAGGCGGCGGCCGCCACCGCGCTCAGCCAGATCAACCAACTGGAAGCGGCGCGCGGCGAGCTCGAGGATCAGCTCAAAACGATTCCCGCCGTCTATGGGGTTTATCAAGTGGACTGGTTTGCGGTCTGCCTGGGACGCAGCAAACAAGGTGTGCTCCTCTATGATCTGGGGCTGGTGAGCGCCAGCCCGCCGTAGTGGCACAGGCGTCCCGCCTGTGCGTTTCCGCGGCGAGACCTGCAGGGTTCTGAAACACACGGGCGAGACGCCCGTGCCACCACCACGACTTTCGGCTTTTGCTTTGGCCCGGCACGCTTTAACTTGCTGGCTGTCAATGGCCCTGAAACTTTTCAACACCCTGACCCGCTCCCTCCAGGAGTTCGCGCCGTCCGCGGCGGACGCCAATAAAATCGGCATGTATTGCTGCGGGCCGACGGTCTATGACTATGCCCACATCGGCAACTGGCGCACCTTCGTGTTTGCCGACCTCGTCCGCCGCACGCTGGAATTTTTCGGCCATGAGGTGCGGCACGTCATGAATATCACCGACGTGGAGGATAAAATCATCAAGCGCGTCCAAGAACAGAAGGTTTCTCTGCGCGAGTTCACCGGCCGGTTCGAGGCCGCGTTTTTCGCGGACCTGAAAACGCTGAACTGCCTGCCACCGCACCTGACGCCGCGCGCCACGGAGCATATTCCGGAAATCATTGCGCTCATTGAAAAACTCATCGCGCGCGGCGTCGCCTACCGGGCCGGCGACAGTTCGGTCTATTTTTCCATCGCGAAGTATCGCGGCTGCGGCTGCACCTACGGCCAGTTGCAGAAATTGAATTTCGACGAATTGCGCGTGGGCGAACGCGTGGCGGCGGACGAATACGACAAGGAAGCGGTCGCCGACTTCGCGTTGTGGAAGGCCCGTGTGCCGGCGGATGGCGCGGTGTTCTGGCCGAGTCCCTGGGGCGAAGGCCGGCCTGGCTGGCACATCGAGTGTTCCGCCATGAGCATGAAGGCGCTCGGCGAATCCTTCGACCTGCATCTCGGCGGCGAAGATCTGAAATTCCCGCATCACGAGGACGAAATCGCGCAGAGCGAGGGCGCCACCGGCAAGCCCTTCGTCAAACACTGGCTGCACGCCGCGCATCTGCTGGTGGAAGGCAAGAAGATGAGCAAGAGCCTGGGAAACTATTTCACCCTGCGCGATTTGCTGGCGAACGGATTCACCGGCCGCGAAGTGCGGTTTCTGCTGCTGACCGCGCATTACCGCGAAACGTTCAATTTCACGATCGAGGGTTTGCATGGCGCCAAAACCGCGCTGGCGCGGATTGACGAATGCGTCGGCAAGCTGAGGGAAGTTGGAGCGCCGGCCTCCGGCCCGGCGCGAAGCAGTGCGGCGGTTCCGGCCCAACCCGCCGGGCCAGACGCCGGCGCTCCGGCGCGGTTGGTCGCCGATTTTTCGGCCGCACTGGCCGATGATTTGAACATTTCCGCCGCCTGGGCCGCCGTGTTTGAATGGGTGCGGGTGACCAACAAGCGGTTGGCCGAGAATTCCCTGACCGCCGTCGCGGCCGCCGCCGCGCTGGCCGAGTGGGAGAAAGTGGACGCCGTGCTTGGCGTCGGCGCGCGAGCAGCGGCGGAAATCCCGGCGGAGATCGAGGCGCTGCTGGAGGCCCGGCAAGCCGCCCGCAAAGCCAAAGATTTCAAACAATCCGACGCCATCCGCGACGAGCTAAAGGCCAAAGGCTGGGTCATTGAAGACACGCCCAAAGGACCAAAACTGAAAAGATTTTGACGGCAGACCCCGCTAGACACACGAAAATGAAAACCGGCCCGGACCAGAAATGTTTCCCGTTTTTCGCTTATTTATCGGTTTCAATCGCAGCGCGTAAATCGTAAATCCTAAATCGTAAATCCAAAATGGCCAAAGGTGTTTTCATTTCCTTCGAGGGCTCGGAAGGCTGCGGCAAGTCCACGCAAATGGAACTGCTCGTCCGGCACATGCGCGCGCTCGGCTATCGTGTGCGCACCGCGCGTGAACCCGGCGGCACCCCCATTGGCGAAGAAATCCGCCACACGCTCAAACACAGCCAGAGCAACGCCGCCATGACTGCCGAAGCCGAGCTGCTCCTGATGAACGCCAGCCGCGCGCAACTCGTCCGGGAAGTCATCCGCCCGGCGCTGGCCGGGGGCGAAGTGGTGGCGTGCGACCGCTTTTACGATTCCACCATCGCCTACCAGGGCCATGGCCGCCAATTGGATTTGAAGCTGGTCCAAGCCGTCATTGACATCGCCGTTGGCGATACGCGGCCGGATTTGACGCTGCTCCTCACCGTCACCCCGGAGATCAGCGCCCAGCGCCGCGCCCAACGCCAATCCTCCATGCCCTTCATGCGCGACCGCATCGAGGAAGCCGACCGTCAGTTTTTTGAGCGCGTGGATCGCGGCTTTGCCGCCATTGCCGACGCCGAGCCGCAGCGCTTCCACACCGTGGAAGCCTCCGGCTCCTTGGAAGGCGTGTTTAACCGGATCTGGGACCTGGTCCGGCCCATCCTGCCCAGAATCGGGCGGTGGTGAATCAGATCGGGCCTGATTATGGTTGCCGGAATCAAATCGCCAGGTAAGTTATAGTCCGACATGATCGAAAAGACCATCAGCGAAATCGAAGCGAAAATCAGCGGCGCGGAATCCGTCAACCCGGATCGGCAGCGCGAACTGTTGCAACTGCTCGCCACCTTGAAGACCGAAGTGGCCAAGCTGTCCCAGACCAACAGCGAACAGGCCGACAGCATCGCCGGGTTCACCCAGCTTTCCACGCACGAAGCCATGCGCGCCGAGCAAAACCCGCAGTTGCGCGAGCTCTCCCTGCGCGGCCTGCGCTCCTCGGTCGAGCACCTTGAGCAGTCCCATCCGCGCCTGACCCAGATCGTCAACCGCATCAGCCAGTCGCTCTCGGAGTGGGGAATTTAAAGGTATTTACGATTTACGATTTGCGGTTTGCGATTTTCCGGACCTTGCGGAAATCGTCAGCCGTCATTTTGAAACGAGCCGGGTTGGAGACCGGCGCTCCAAGACGGGCCGCATCAATCGTAAATCGTAAATCGTAAATCATCAATCCCCCTGCGGTTCCAGCTTCATAATCGCCGCCATGATTTCATCGGCGACCTGTTGATAGATTTCCTTCAGACGTGTTTTTTCGCAGGTTTTGGCCTCCGCACGCAGAGCTTCAAAATTCATCGGCCGCCCATATTTAACCATGATGCGATGCGGCCGGGGAAATTTGATGTGGCGGCCATAGGCCTCATACGTGCCGAAGACGCGCACCGGCACCACGGGCGCGGTGGATTTGATGACCGTCAACCCGATGCCCGAACGCGCGGGCAGAAACCGGCCGTCCGTGGTCCGCGTGCCTTCGGGAAACAAAATAATTGCGCCGCCGGCCAGCAACCGGTCCAGAATCGCCTTCAAACCCCGCGCCCCGCCGCCGTCGCGGTCCACCGGCACGGAATTCCACGAACGCAGCAGCGCGCCAATACCCGGATACCGGAACAGGGATTCACGCGCCAGATAATTGATGTCGCGCCGCAAGCCTGCGCCCACCAGCGGCGGATCGAGGAAACTGGCGTGGTTCGAGGCCAGGATCACGCCGCCCTGCAACGGCACGTTTTCCGCGCCGAACACGCGCCAGCGAAAATATGTGGCATAAACGGCGCGGAAAGTCAGCCAGCCGAGGCGGTAGCTTGGATTCATGACCGTGGCAAAGGACGAATGGGGCAGTGATGCGTGATGCGTGATGCGTGATGCGTGATGCGTGACCGGGCACGCCGGGCGGGGGCGGGCGCAGGTTGGCAGGCGGTGGGAAAGCGGCGGAGGGCTGGCGCACTCCAAGACGCTTCGCGAGTACCGGGACTACCGCCCTGCGCGCCAGCGTCTTGGAGTGCGCCAGCCCTTTGGCGCTTTCCCACCTGCCACCCACAGGTGTTCGGCTGGCATTCGTCATTCACGCTGGAACATTCATTCGTCATTCGTCATTTCTTTTGCGCCGCCAGACGCGCATGGATTTCCGCCAGCAGCAGCCCGCTGGTCTGCTTGGAGGTCAGGGCGGAATTATTGATCACCTTGGCGCCGAGCGCGATCATCAGCGGGGCCACGGCGCGCTGGCTGTCCCGCTGGTCGCGCGCGGCCAGATTCTCGTTCACGCCGTCGGCGGCGCGGCGGGCGGAACGCTCGGCCAGCGTGGCGTCCAGATAAAATTTAAAGTTCGTCTCCGGGAACACATTCGTGCCGATGTCCCGGCCTTCCATGACCAGGTTGCCGAACCGGATGCACTCGCGCTGCGTCTGCTTCATCCATTTGCGGACGCTGGGCACGGTGGCCACGTGCGACACGGCGGCGGCGGTTTCCGGCGTGCGGATTTCCGTTTCCGGGAAATAGCCGTCCGCCAGCAGGCGCACCGCGCGCAGGCCGTCCTTCTCGACGCATTCCAGCGAGGTCTTCCAGCGGCGGCAGGCGGCGGCCACGGCTTTTTCGTTGTCCACCGCCACTTGGTTCCGGAGGCAATACCACGCCAGCGTGCGATACATCGCGCCGGTGTCCACATAAACGTAGCCGAGGGCCCGGGCCACCAACTTGGCGTTGGTGCTCTTGCCGCTCGCGCTGGTGCCATCAATGGCAATGACGATTGGGTGCTTTTTCATTTCTTAATCTCATCCTCATCCTCATCGTCATCCTCATAAATCGCTTGGCGAGGATGAGCATGAGGATGATTCTAATCCGCAAACAAATCCGCGCCGCTCAATTTCCGGGTGCGCTGGCCGTCTTGGATCTCCCAAATCTCCGCGCCCAAACCCTGGGGCGGCGGCGCGGCCAGTTTTTGGAAAAAATTCGGGAACGTCTTTTTCACGCACGCGGGGTTTTTAATTCTTATGTCCGGAACTTTCAATCCCAGAATCGCAAAACACATCGCCATGCGATGGTCGTTGTAGGTTTCGATTTCCGCACCGTGAAGCGGCGACGGGTAAACCGTCAGGGTATCGCCTACTTCAATGACTTTCGCGCCGCATTTGGTCAGTTCAGAGCGTAGGGCGACTACGCGCTCACACTCTTGGACGCGGAGACGGCCGAGGTCCGTGAAATAGAATGCCTTTTGGTCTGCTAAGTGAAAATGTGCTCCTTCATCCGCGCTCCAGACGATTGCTGTCATGATACTGTCTGCCAAATCATGTTTTCTGGAGATCACCCATTTTGCAGACTGTTGTCTCAATTCATGAACCAGTTCGCGAGTTACCGGTACATGCTCTCTATCGAGTTCGCGCGCTTTACGCGCGACGCTGCCCAACATCAAATAATCACCGAATGGTTCGTCCATCTGCCATCCTGAGTCAGGCCAATGCGCAACGGCTATCCTGTTCACCCATTGAGTGGAAACTTCTATTCCAAATTGGCCTGAATATTCCAAGTATTCCGGGCCACTCGGCACAAGTTTTTCAACCGCCAAAAAATAGCTACCGCTCGAAGCATCCGGTTCAATTTGAAAGGTCCCGCCTGCTTTCGGAAACGCCTCGATGAGCTTTGACGTCATCACCACATAAGGCGATTCCTCCGCATTCTCGCCCTCAATTTCAATCAGCCAGCCGCCCACTTTGGACGATAGCAACAGCGCCGACGCAAACTGCGAACTTTCCGCGATGCTGACTTTGCAATGCTTTGTAGCAGCCGACTCAAACAGGCTGTGATACGTCAGGAAACTCTCTTCCCTTTCGGATTTCGGATTTCGGGTTTCGGCTCTTTTAGTCGGAGCCTCCTCACGTCGGCTGCCACCGCCGTAAATGCGCACCGGCAGCTTGTCGTTGCCATTTTCGGATTCGACGTGGTATCCCAGTTCGCGCAGCGCCTGAAACAGCGCGGCTTGAGGACGCTCATGCATTCGCGGCACGCCGTGCAACCGGTACACGCCGCTGCCCAGGCACAGAAACGGCGCCAGAAACCGCGCCGCCGTGCCTGCGTTGCCCACGAACAATTCGAGCGGCTGCGATTCCGTGCCGCCGGGCGGCACCGCGCCGCCGTTGCCATAGACGGTAATGGTGCGGTTGCATGGCTCGGCCGGGTCCGGCTCCGTGTTCACCATGAAGCCCAGTTCCTGCAGGCACTCCACCATGATTTGCGTGTCCTCGCTCCAGAGCGCGCCCTTGAGCGTCACCTCGCCGTCCGCCAGGGCCGCGAGAATCAGCGCGCGGTTCGTGATGCTCTTGGAACCGGGCACAGTGATTTCCGCGCGCACGGGTTGGTCGAGCGGGACGATTTCGATGAGGGCTGGTAAAGACATATCAACCACAGATGGACACAGATGGACACAGATGAAGACCAGATCGGATTTTTGGATGGGTGGATAAATGGATTGAGGGATGCTGGCGCGTTGGCCGACAATCCAATAATCCATCAATCCAATAATCCATTGCTTTATCTGTGTTCATCTGTGTCCATCTGTGGCTAATTCATTCCGGTGAAGTCGAGAGGCCACAGGCGCACCAGTTGTCGCGGCGCTGCTTGGCAGTGGCGAAGAATTCCTCCACGGCCCGGGCATCGTTCTGCTTGAGGGCGGTTTGAAAATCATTCAGTTCCGCCTGAAACGCCTCCACCGCGCGGGCCAGGTTTTTGCGGTTGGCCAGCGCGATGTCGCGCCACATTTCCGGCGAACCGGAGGCGATGCGCGTCGTGTCGCGAAAGCCCGCCGCGCACAAGCCCGCCTGGTTTTGCGGACTGGCTGGCTGCAAGATCAGATTCACCAAGGCCGCCGCCGCGACGTGCGGCAGATGACTGGAACGGCTGACGAGCAAATCGTGCTGCGCCGCGTCCATTCGCACTGTCCGGGCGCCCAGCGATTGCCAGAACTTCTCCAGCTTGCGGACGGCGCTCGCGCTGGACTTTGCCCCCGGGGTGACCACGCACACAGCGTTGGCATACAAATCGGCCCGGGCCGCCAGCACGCCCATTTTTTCGCCCCCCGCCATCGGATGACTGCCAACAAAGTGCGCGCCCGCTTGGTGGACGACCGCGCCCACCTCGCGCACGACCCCGGCCTTGACGCTGCCCACATCGGTAACCAGCGCGCCGCGCTTGAGGGCGGGAAAAATTTGTTGCGCCAGCGGGCGCATTTGGGCCAGCGGCACGCAAAGGATGACCAAGTCAGCCTGGGACACCGCAGCCAGCAGGTCGGTGGTGGCGTAATCCACCGCGCCGGCCTTTTCGCAATCCCGCAGGCTCGCCTCGCGCCGGACGTAGCCGGCGACCTCGCGCGCCAGCCGCCGCTGCTTGACCGCCAGCCCGATAGAGCCGCCCAGCAAGCCGACGCCGATAATGGTGATTTTCTGGAACTGCACGGGCGGAGGATAGCGGATAAAGGATGGGAATGTGAAGTTGAAACCCGAAGACCAATTTCCCGAAATCCAAAAGGAATCCGAAACCAGAAATCCGAATCTGGTCATATCCGCAAGCGTTTAGAAAGCGGTCCCGATCCGTTTTGGGACACGCAGTTCAAGACGCTTCGCGAAGTTGAAGGCGCTGGGTGGTCGCGTCAGCGCTTGGTGCGGTGGCTTCAGCACCGCTTTGGCACGCGGGAGACGTTAGCTGGATCCTGGACACGCCGCCCGCCCAAAAGCGGCGGTGAACGCGCCGCACTCCAAGACGCTTCGCGCACACGGGAGACACACTGATCCGCGCCAGCGTTTTGGAGTGCGCCAGCCCTCTGGCGCTTTTGGAATACGCCCGGAAATTCGTGGCGGGCTGGATGCAGCGCGTATGGGAAAGCGGCGGAGGGCCGCCGCACTCAAACGCTTCGCGAGGTTTGAGTCGTCCAGCAACCGCGTGAACTTCTTGCACTGCGCGGGATTCACAACGCTCCAGCGAGAAAAACTTGCACGCACAAAAAGGAGGCCTCTGGGGTGCGGGATACCCGGCTTCCAATTTCACGATTTTTCTGTCTCCAAATTTTTCTGTCTTAATCCGGCTCCCTGGCATGGTTAGGAATTCAGATTTCGGTTTAAGCCGGGAGCTTCACCTCGGCATTTTGTTTTGCCGATTCATGGCAGGCGTCCAGAACCCTCTGCGTTTGCAGCGACCACATCGGCCATTCTTCGTTCAGCGTGCCGGAAAAAACCTGATCGGCGAAGTTCCGCCACATTCGCGTGTCTTGTGCGCTGGCATGGCCGAATCCCGCAGGGTCGGCGTCCGGCGGACAGGATGCACCGCCCGCCACGGTGATGAGTTTCTCATTGACCTCGAACGACGGCGAGTAGCCGTTGGACGGATGCACGAAATCCGGCACCCGCAGCCAGCCCTGCTGGCCGCCGACCAACACCCACTGCTGCTTGGCCGCGCGAAACGACGCGTAAAATTCCACCGTCACGCCGCCCGGGTAAAAGAGCGTGGCGGCAAATTCTGTCGGCGCGGACACGCGGCCGGGCAGCGATTCCGACTGCGAGAGCATCCTGCCAGCGACGCTGGCGGGCAACTGCCAGCGGAACGTCCAGAGCGCGAAACGAATGCAATACCAGCCCAAATCACCCAGGCTGCCAGTGGGTTCGAGCGCGCCGTCCGCGCGGATGTTGGTGCGGAAAAAATCCTGGCCGGAATAGAAAGCGAAGGCGGAAGCGATGCGGCGGATGGACCCGACGCTCAGGCCGTCGTCCAAAACTTCGCGCACGCGCGCAAGGCGCGGGCTGTGCATGAACATCACGCCGTCCAGAAATTGCACCGCATGTTGGCGGCACGCCGACAGCATGGCTTCCAGTTCGGCGGCGTTCACCGCGCACGGTTTTTCGCAGAGGACATGCTTGCCGTTCTGCGCGGCACGAATAACCAGGTCCTTCCGCAGGCCCGTCGGCACGGGCAGATAGACCGCATCCACGTCCGGCGAGGAAAGTAATTCGTCGTAGCTGCCCAGCGCGATGGGCACTTTTTCAAACGGGTGCTCGCGCTGGCAATCGGCGATGTACGCGCGGCTGCGGGACACGTCGCGGCTGGCCACGGCGGCAACGACGGCGTTGCCGGAATTGCGGATGGCCTTCCAGTTTTTCCGGCCAATGCCGGCGGTGCCCAGGAAACCGATGCGCAGTTTGCGCAGGTCCATTTTTTGTGATGTCATATTGTTGTTGAACGAGGATAGAGAATAGAGGATGGAGGATGGCAAAACATCATGCAACCTTCCATCTTCTATCTTCCATTTTCCATCCTCGATGCCTCAAGCACCCGTTCTAAAATGACCTCCGCCAGCTCCGGCTCGGTGCCGACGGACGACGAATACCAAAACAATTTGCCGTGCTTTTCGGTCGGATTGCGCCACGTGGGCAGGCCGGCGGCATGGCGCGCTTTGACCACGTCTGCCGGTTCCCCGAGCAGCACGGGAATGTCTTCGACCACGTGCAATCCGTCGCTGATGAAAAACGGCACTACGACGCAATTCCTGGTCCGCGCCAGCGCATGGCAGTTCGCGATGCGCGGCGTCTCCTCCAGGAAAACCGCCTGGACATCCGCGTAAGTTCTCTGGGCGCGAATCAATTCCACCTGCCGTTCGATGGACTGGCGCGAGTGGGCGCTTTTCGCCGTGCCGTGACCCGCGATAAACAGTGTGGTCTTGGCCGGCTTGGGCGCGCGCGGAAAGGGAAATTGCCGGGTGACGCCAGCGGCCCGCGATAAAATAACCTGCGTCATGCGGTCATGCGTGCCGATGGGTTGGCAGTAAAACGTGATGCGTGACCCGCTTGCGCTGCGCTGCGGCGCGGCAAGGGCGTGATGGGTGACCCGCCTGCGCTGCGCCTCGGCGCGGCAGGTGCGTGATGCGTCAAAGCCAAGCGCCTGGGGAATCACTTCACCGGCAAAATAGCCTTCGCTGATGAACAACGGCGCGATGAAAACGCGCGGGGCGGAAATCCCGGCCAGCACCTGCTTGATTTGCGGCTCCTGTTTCCAAAAAGCCTCCCGCACCCCGCCAAAGATATTCCGGCGGCGCAATTCCGCGGCGTGCTGAAACACGGGGGCGGCGGATTGGTCGTTCAAATCGGTGCCGTGGCCGAGTACGACCAGCACGGCATCGGCAAAACTGGCGTTGTTCACCCGCCCAAGTTGGCGGAGCCGCGCGCCAACTGCAAGCCGCGACCCATCCCAAAAATCAACCGATAAGCCGATCGCCGTCGCGAAGCGACGTTGGATATTAGCCAGACACGCCAGTGTCTGGAACACGCCCACCCCGTTTCCAATTCGTCCCGCAGGGACGATGGGAAGCGTCACCATAGTGCTTCTCACCGAGTCCGCCCCGGCGGACGAGCTGCGAATCATCCATCTGCGCAAGCAAGCCGCCGTCCCTTCAGGACGGAAGCACTCGGCTGGCAGGTCACCAGACACTGGTGTGTCTGGCTAATTTCCGAGGTCGCTTCGCGACCGGGGATGTTCCAATGAGTCATGCCCGCGCCAATTTTTTTTGAGTGGTTTTCCAGTTTCCAACGTCTTATTATCCGTGCGATGATTAACGAAACGAATAAACACAATAAAATGACCATGAAACCAACCATCTCCGCGCTGGTGACCCTGGCGGCGGCAATCAGCTTTTCCCTGACCGCCTCCGCGGACGGCCCCAAGCTGCCGCCCGTCGCCACCAAAACCGGCGTGACTTACGCTTCCGACATGAAGCCGATCTTCGACGTCGCCTGTGTAAAATGTCACAGCGGCGACAAGCCAAAGGCGCGGTTGCGTATGGATACCCTCGACGGCGTGCTCAAGGGCACCAAACAAGGCAAGATCGTGACGCCCGGCGACAGCGCCGGCAGTTTTATCGTCAAAGCCATTGCGCACGCAACCGGCGACCATGATTCCTGGATGCCTCCGCTGAACAACAAGGCCGGCATCCAACCGCTCACGCCGGAACAAATCGGCCTGATCCGCGCCTGGATTGACCAAGGGGCGAAATAGTCAAACTGCCAAATCTGTCAAGGCGCCATCCAAAAGGAGGGCGCCTTGCTTTTGAAGCAAGGGGCAGTGCCCCTCCAACCGGATATCGTCACAAAACAAAAGTCCCTGCGACAAAAGCACGAAAAAACTGCGGAGCGGAAAAATGCGGAGTTGCCGTTTAGGCCATGATGTTTCACACTGCGGCGAATTCTAAATGGCAGAATTTATCAAAAGTGAATGTCCGCATTGCGGACAGCCTGTGGAATCCTCCTCGGAGAGCACGGGACAAACCGTGCTGTGTCCGACGTGTGCCCAGAATTTCGTATTGACGCCCTCCCAGCCATCGGAGCCAATAATATCACCGCCGCCGCTTCCGTCAGTTCCACCAACGGCACATCATAAAGCAGCGACGCCAACGCCATCCGCGCCGCCGCCGGCACCCGAGTCACGCCGGCGTTTTTTTGGCTGGGCTAGGTTGTGGGCAGCACGTGTGCCAGCACCAGCACCACGCCCGGCATCACCCACGCCGCTGGCGCCAACACCTCCACTGCCGCCGGTTCCATTGTTCGCATCGCAAACGCCGCCGCCCGCGCCTTCACCGGAATCGAATGCGCCATCACCACCGGCGCCAGCTTTGCAGCCAGCGGCCCTCATACCCGCTCCGAAACCAAGACCCTTGCCGCCGCTGGATCAAGCGGTGGCCGAATTTGAACATGACCAAGCCTTCGCCGGGCGGGTGCCCACACGCGAACAAGTGGCGCGGGCTTGGGCTCTTGCCAGATACAAAAGTGAGAATGAGCTCAACAAGCCTTCCCATCCGGAAGTCGTCGTCGCTTTGAAGAAATTATTCCCAGCGTTCAGGAATTCCAAACCAGTTTTAAGCCATTCGCGCACAACCAACCATTCGCGCCCAAGCAAATAGCCTCAGATTGACGAATCGCCTTCCGGGATTCGGGGCGGCACACGATTTACCGAAAGCCCGTCAGGGCTGGCATATTTGTAGTAGCCCATCCAACCCGGACCAAACTCCGTCAGGGAGCGACATAGTCTTGCCACCCCACTGAATACGCCGCTCCTGACGGAGCTTGAGATGATTCGGGCGGCATCCTACAAGGATTTCGCGCCTACGGCGCTGACGAAAATCGCTTTTGCCTTGGGAGCGTTCTTTTTCGCCGATGGCCATGCTCAGTTCGTCCGCGAAGAGGAACTGAATTCCATCGTGCAAAGGGAATCACCTGCCTCCAATTGTTTTATTTCCGGTGACTGGTTGGCGTGAGGCCGCTGTCAAATTTTCTCGCCCGCGTGGCCATTTCCCGCTTTAATCTCCTCCGCATGAAACAAAAAGCTTACGCCGCCGCCGGCGTGGACATTGATCTGGGCAACAAAGTCAAAGCCACGCTGCCCCAATTGCTCGCCGCCACGCACCGCCGCGAGGTGCTCGGCAAGGTGGGCGGCTTCGGCGGCCTCTTCGCGCTGGACGTGAAGAAATACCGCGAACCGATCCTGGTCAGCAGCGTGGACGGCGTGGGCACCAAGCTCAAGATCGCCTTCGCGACGGACCGGCATGACACCATCGGCGCGGACCTCGTGAACCACTGCGTCAACGACATTGCTGTGCTTGGCGCGGAGCCGCTGTTTTTCCTCGATTACCTCGGCACCGGCAAACTGGAGCCTCATGTGTTCACCGAAATCATCAAGGGCTTCGCCCGCGCCTGCGCGGCCAACCATTGCGCGCTCATCGGCGGTGAGACGGCGCAGATGCCGGGCTTTTACCAGCCAGGCGAATACGACGTGAGCGGGACCATTGTGGGCGTGGTGGAAAAATCGCGGATGCTCAACGGCCAGAAAACCGTGCGGCGCGGCGACGCGGTCATCGGCCTCGCCTCGAGCGGCCTGCACACCAACGGCTATTCCCTGGGCCGCAAAATTTTCTTTGAGCAGTTGAAACTGAAACCGTCCAGCCGCGTGCCCGGTTTGGACGGCACCATTGGCGAGGAATTGTTGCAGGAACACATCAGCTATGGGCCGCTCGTGCAAAAGTTGCTGAAGAAATTCAACATCCAACATCCAACATCCAACATCCAACATCCAGTCAAAGCATTTGCCCATATCACCGGCGGCGGGTTTGTGGACAACATTCCGCGCGTGCTGCCCCAGAAGCTCGACGTGGTCATCCGGAAAGGCTCGTGGGACATGCTGCCCATCTTTCAGATCATCGCCGCCAAAAGCGGGGTGCCGGACGAGGAATTATATCAGGTCTTCAACATGGGCATCGGCATGGTGGCCATCGTCTCGGCGGACCAGGCGGATGCCGCGCTGAAGTTCATCCGCGCGCAAAAACACCAGGCCTGGATCATCGGTGAAGTGGTCAAAGGCAGCGGCGAAGCGAGAGTGGAATGAGCAAGGCCAACCTGATCGAAAATCCATTTTTCGGGCCATATGCGCTGGGTTCAGCCCCGCTAGGGGCGGCATCTTTGTAGAACCAATTGCCAACAGTTTTCCAGCTCCGTCAGCGGCATAGCCACGATGTCGCTCCGACGGAGCTAAATTTGCGTTTGCGTGGTTAAACTACAAAGCATGGACCCCCCGATGGGGGCTGATATAGGAAGAAACGCAGGCGTTTCTTGAGAGATTCCGCGCCTAACGGCGCTCGGCTCAAGCCCACACACAACCTGGGCTTTTCAATTTCTCCAGCAGTTGCGCGTCGGCAGCGGGGAATTGGTGCTCGCCCAGCCCGGCTGGTTGAATCCACTTCACGGCCGCGCAATCCAGCGGCTGCGGCTCGCCAGAGAGCAACCGGCAGCGAAAAAATTTCAAATGCACGGATTTTTCCGGATAGACATGGGAAATTTCCTCGAATAATCCGCCGACGGCGATCTCCACGCCGAGTTCCTCGCGGATTTCCCGCATCAGGCATTGCTCGAAGGTCTCCCCGGCCTCGCGTTTGCCGCCGGGAAATTCCCAGCACCCGCCCAGATGCGCGTCCACATGCCGCTGGGTGATGAGCAACTGGCCGGCGCGGAAAATCAAAGCCGCGGAAACTTCGATGGCTTTCATCGTTGAAGCGTTAAAAAGTTAAAGCGTTGAAGCGTGAAGCGTTGAAGCGGGCAGCTTTGCAACGTATCAGGCATCAACGCTTCTACACGAAGCGACAAACGCGAGGATGAGGATGAGGATGAGGATGAGGTGATTTCACGCATCACGCATCACGTTTCACCGCCCCACGCTCTTATAAATCCAACCCAGCCGCTCCATTTCCGCAGGGTCAAAAAGGTTCCGCCCGTCGAACAGAATCGGATGTGTCAGCCCCTTTTTTGCGCGCGCCAAATCGAGTTGCTTGAACTCGTCCCACTCGGTGGCGACCACGAGGGCGTCGCAGCCCTCGGCCACTTCGTTCATGTCATCCACGTAAGTCGCGTTGGGCAACAGCGGTCTGGCCTTGTCCATCGCCTTCGGGTCGTGGACGCGCAGCGTGGCGCCGTCTTTGAGCAGCCGCTGACACAGGTCAATGGCGGGCGACGAGCGCACGTCGTCGGTGTTTTGCTTGAAGGCCAGGCCGAGCACGCCGATCTTTTTGTCCTTCAACACCCAGAGCGTATCGGTGATTTTCTTGAGGAAGCGGTCCATCTGATCGGCATTGATGCGCTGCACCTCCTTGAGGAGCTTGAAATCATAGCCGACCTGTTCGGAAATCTTGATGAAGGCGCTCAAATCCTTGGGAAAACAACTGCCTCCGAAACCGATGCCCGCGTTGAGGAACCGGCGGCCGATGCGTTCATCCAGACCAATGCCGTGCGCCACTTCGAGCACGTTGGCGCCGGCCGCCTCACAGATGGTGGCAATGGCGTTGATGTAGGAAATCTTGAGCGCGAGAAAGGAATTCGCCGCGTGCTTGATCAGTTCCGCCGAGTTGATGTCGGTGACAATGATGGGTGCCTTAAACGGGGTGTAAATCTCCGTCATGGCGGCGACCGGCCGCTGCGAACGCACCCCAACCACCACACGGTCGGGATTCATCAAGTCGCCCACCGCAAAGCCTTCGCGCAGAAATTCCGGGTTGCTCACCACGTCAAACTCCGTCTTGGCGGTGCAATAGCGCTTGATCGTTTCGGCCACTTTCTCGCCCGTTTTGACCGGCACCGTGCTTTTGTCCACGATGATTTTGTAGCTGGTCAGGGCGGCGGCGATGTCGCGGGCCACGCGTTCAATGTAACTCAAGTCCACCGAACCATCCGGCTGCGGCGGCGTGGGCACGGCGATAAACACCACGTCGGAATTTTGCACGCCTTCCGCGGTGTTGGCGGTGAATTTGAGCCGCCCGGCGGCGGTGTTCTTTTTGACGAGCTCCTCCAGACCGGGTTCATAGATCGGAATGCCGCCAGCCTGCAGGGTTTTGACCTTGGCGGCGTCGTTGTCCACGCAGATGACCTGGTGCCCGACTTCGGCAAAACAGGTGCCGGTGACCAGCCCGACGTAGCCGGTGCCGATAATGGAGAGCTTCATGGACGCCAGGGTTAAGGTTTGGCAGCGGGTTTCGTTGCGGTCGCGGCACTCGTCGCAGTTGCCGGTTTGGCGGCGGGAGCGGAACTGGCGGCCGGGGCCGCTTTGGGCGCGGCAGCGTCCATTCGGGCTTTGACGCTCGACGCATGCATCATGGCCTCCTCCCGGAGCGAGCCACCCAAGCTGACTTGCACCACTTTTTGGTAATGGCCCATGGCTTCGCTCAATTTATTCTGCTGCTCGGCGATGCGGCCCAGCGCATATTCCGCCGGGGCCACGCAGGTGGAAGTGGGAAACACCGAAAGAACCCGCTGGTAGGCCACCGCCGCCGCATCCGTTTGGTTCTGGGCCTCCAGACTGGCCGCGATGCCCAGTTCCGCAGTGTCCGCAAACGGACCGCTGGAATTGGCATCCAGATACTTCTTGAATTGCGCCTGCGCGTCCGCATAGCTCTCCGCATCGAAGAGCGCCGCCGCCGCCTGCAACCGGGCGCGTTCGCCGGCGGCGGTGCCCGCGTAAGTCGCCGCCAACTGCTCGAAGGCGGTGGCCATCTGGCTGCTGCCGCGGTTGGCCCCCGGATTGACCATCAACGCGGTCAATGCCTCCCCGGCATCAACTTCCTTTTGCGCGCGCTGCGAGGAAATAAAATAGACGATAGCGGCCGCCACCAGGACCGCCACCAAGCCGCCAATCAGCCGGTTCTTGTTGGCTTCCACCCAGGGCCAGAGTTTGAAAATGATTTCTGCCGGTGCGTCTTGTGTTTGCATAGTTTAGTAAAGGGTCCATTTTTTCCTGCCCGCATCCGAAACGCAAGCGGAAACGGCGGAAAATAATGCCGAAATGCCGAAGGTGGGAGACAAAATTCTTCCGGATCGGATAAAGCTAGAATTGGCGATCAGCGGCAGAGCACATCCAATCTGGCGGAGCGCGGCTGTGTCGAAGACCAGCCGCAGCCAGGTTGCCAGCGAGCAGGCCCCTCGATGGTCAGGGCACCTTGAATGGCGAATGTTGCTGCGGCTGGCTTTCAGCACAACCGCGCTCCGCACTCACCGACCATTCCTAAGCCAACAGATGTCCCTGCTCCCAGCAACTCGGCTAACTATGGCCTGATTGTTCCCCTCTGTATTCAAAGACGCAACTGCTTTCGCCGATTTGATTTTGCCGATCTTCTCTCCCGTGTCGCAGTTGAAAACCTGGACCAGCTTGAGCCCCGTCATACAAAGGTATGGCTCGATGACCCGCAGCAGGCCTGGATCATCTACCTTCACTGTCCAAAGCGTTTTCCGTGACGGAAAATCAATGACTGAAAGCTGGTAAAAGACCTTGCGCCGATCATCGAAGTAGGTCTGAGTGAGGTACAAGCGGTGTCCACTATGCGTGTATTCGCGCACCACTCCCGTGGACGTTATCTTCTCGTCCTTCTCTGGAACCAACTTGTCCGTACCGATACTGAACTCCTGCATGTTTCCAGAGTAGCCTATGACATAAACCTTGCCCGCTTCCCAAAACGGCGCCATTGCGTGATCCACCAGCGGCGCTTCATAACGGTGGCGATTTTGCTCGTCAATGACAACGAGCCGGGATTCGCTTTCGCCATTATAGACAAACGCAACCTTGGAGCCGAACTTTGAGAAATCAGACACCATGCAAACTCCACCCATTGTGCGCACCAGGCCAATGGCGCTGAGCAAAACGGTGAGGCCAAGACAATGGGCGATTTGATTACGCAAATGTTTCATAGAGCAAGGGCTTTTTTGTGATTTTCCCTCCGCTTCGCTTATTTGCAAGTTATTTTTGCCAGTTCGCGGCCGCTCTTTGTGGCCGGGCACGAAATAGATGCGGCTTCCGCCGATCCCTTCATTCGTCATTCGTCATTCCCGCCCCCCGGGCGGCGGCAATAAACTGCCTGGCCAGCCCGGAATCAGGTTCGTCCTGCCAAATGGCGCCCACCTCCAGCGGCGGCAGGGAATGGTGCAACGGTATCAGTTTTAAACGCGCCCCAACCATGCAGGCCAGGCATTCGGGCACCAGCGCGAGACCATGCCCGGATTCCACCGCGGCAATCAGGCTGGTCACGCTATCGTGTTCGGCAACCAAGCGCGGCTGGCGGCCCACCGGCGTGAATAATTGTTCCAACATGGTGTGATATTCGGGATAATCCTTGCGGCTGTAGGCGATAAGCGGTTTGCCCGCGACCTGCTGGAGGCTGACGGTCTTGGATTTCGCCAGCTCATGTTTGGGCGCCACCGCCACGCGTAGCGCGTAACGCGCCAGCTCTGCAAAGCGGAAACCGCGCATCAATTTTGCCGGTGGCCGGACCGTCAGAGCGACCTGCAATTTCCCCTCGCCAAGCTGCGCCAGCATTTCTTCGGTGGACAAATCATGCAACACCGCGCGCACCTTCGGAAACTGCTCCTGAAACTTCCGCAAAGCCGGCGGCAGAATTTGCACCGTGAGCGAGGGCGCGTAACCGATGTTGAGTTCGCCCGCCATGCCACCCGCCACTGCCCGCGCCCTGGCCACGGCTTCCTCTGCGCGTTGCAACACCGCGCGGGCCTCGGCCAGAAAGACGCCGCCCGCCGCCGTGAGCCGCACGGATTTCGCGCTCCGCTCAAACAGTTGGAAACCAATTTCATCTTCGAGGTCATGAATTTGGCGGCTGACGCCCGGCTGCGAGACATGCAGCTTCAACGCGGCCCGGGAGACGTTTTCCGCCTCAGCCACGGCGACGAAGTATCGGAGATGGCGCAATTCCATTTACCCGTGAGTTTGCCCGATTGCTTAGGGCGAGTCGAAAGGGAAAAATCAGAATTCAACGCAAAGACGCAAAGACGCAAAAGGGAAGTTCGAGACACATGCTTCCGCCGGATTCCCATCCGCCGGATTCCCATTTGTCAGCGCCCCGGCCATCGTGTAATGTAACGGCATGAATGCGAGCGACATTTTGCAGGCCCGCGGGCAGCACCCATTCAAGGCATTCCGAATCACCCTCGATTCGGGCCGCGAGATCGTTGTGCCACATCACGACTCCGTGCTGTTAAACGAGTCCCGCACCACCCTGCTGGCCGTCGAGGGTGACCGCTGGCATATCGTGGACTTGCAACATATCGCCAAACTCACCTTCGACGGCAAGCCGACTGCCGACCAGCTCACCAATTAAACCGGCTTGGCCCTTCTGTAAATGCAAGCTCCGCCTGCCATCACCGAAGTGGTCGTGAACGATGAATTGCTTGGCTTCCACCTGGAGGACGGGCGATTCATCAGCGTGCCGGTGGCTTTTTATCCGACGCTCGCACTGGCGACGGACGCGGAACGCGGCCGGTTCGAGATTAACGGCTCGTCCGTCTATTGGTCGGAACTGGACGCCGACATCGGGGTGGAGGGTTTGTTGGCCGGGGCGCATGAACACCATTACTACGCCCGCAAAGCAGTGGAGCGCGCCGTCCGGCTGGGACGACTCCCCCAGACCGCCCTGGAAAAAAGGGCCGGCACACCGCTCCAGCCGGTATAATCGAGAAATTTAAGACGCCAGTGGTTCTGGCACGGAGCGATTAGATCATCACCACGTGATCCCATTTTTCTGTCTCTAAATCTTTCTGTCTCATCTGCCGATGCTGGGAGCGCTGGTCTTCTGACCCGGCACGTTGCAAAATAAACGCCATCGCGCCGGGTCGGAGAGCGGCGCTCTGGAAACCAACGAGAACCCGCCGAGCAATGCTCGGCGCTCCGGCAGCGCCGGTCCTCTTTCTTGCGCCATTGAACCTTGGCGATTTGGCGCTAAATCTCTTATGCCTGAAAGTTATGCTCAGGCAAGCAACATGGTATTTCGCAAATTCCCGGATCGCGTGCATAGTCTGCTCATGATGATTATACGAAAAGCAAATGAACGGGGCCACGCCGAACACGGCTGGCTGGACAGCTACCACACGTTCAGCTTCGCGGATTACCACGACCCGCAATGGATGGGGTTCCGCACGCTGCGCGTGATCAATGACGACCTGATCATGCCCGGCATGGGTTTCGGCACGCATCCGCACCGCGACATGGAGATCATCAGCTACGTGCTGGGCGGCGCGCTGCAACACCGCGATTCCATGGGCAACGGCCGCGTCATCCGCCCCGGCGAATTCCAATACATGGCCGCCGGGACGGGGGTGGAACACAGCGAGTTTAATCCATCCAAAACGGAGGCCACGCGACTGCTGCAAATCTGGATCCTGCCCGACACGAAAGGCGTCCAGCCGCGCTATGCCGAAAGAAATCTCACGCCGGCCGAAACGGGCAAACTGCATCTGGTAGCCAGCAAGACCGGGCGGGATGGCTCAATGGAAATACATCAAAACGCCGACCTGCTGCTGGCCAAACTGGAGCCTGGCCAGAGTGTGAAACATGCGCTCGCCCCCGGACGGCACGCCTGGGTGCATGTGGCGGAAGGCGAAGTCAACCTCAACGGCCAGAAGCTCGCCGGCGGCGATGCCGCGGGCCTGAGCAGAGAAAGCGCGTTGGAGATTGGCGCCACCAAACCATCGCAGGTGCTCTTGTTCGACTTGAACTGAACTAACCGCGGGGCGCGGACAGCTTGTCCGCGAGTTTTCCTCGCTACGTGAAGCAGGGAGACAGGCATTCGCGCTCCAACTAAAACCAATCCGGCGGGTACCAACCGCCGCGAATCAATATACCGCAAGATTTTATGAGCAAATTAACCGTCTCGTCCGGGAAAGCAGCGCGAGCAAGCGCAGCAGTGGCGGACTCAGCCGAACCCCAGCCGGGCAATCCGCAGCCACCAACCGCTCGGCCGCCGCTGGATCCCCGCGTCAGGCTTGGTCACGTTCACTTGAAGGTGGCCGACCTCGACCGGGCGATCACGTTCTATCGCGACGTGCTGGGATTTCAGGTCACGCAAAAATTCGGGCACACTGCGGCATTTCTATCCGCCGGCGGCTATCACCATCACCTCGGACTGAACACGTGGGAAAGCGCGGGCGGTTCGCCGCCGCCGCCGGGTGCCACCGGCCTTTACCATGTGGCGTTTTTGTATCCCACGCGCGCGGAGCTGGCCACGGCCCTGCGCCGCCTGCTCGACGCGGGCATTCCGCTCGAAGGCGCCGCCGACCACGGCGTCAGTGAGGCTCTTTATCTCCGCGATCCCGATGGCAATGGCGTGGAGCTTTACTGGGACCGGCCGCCAGGAGAGTGGCCGCGCACAGCGGATGGCCAACTGGCAATGTTCACCAAACCGCTGGATTTGGGGTCGCTGCTTACGGAGGCCCAAGCCATATGAAACGCATTTTACGATCACTGTCACTGCTCTTGGTATTGGCCGCCGGCCTCACCTGGCTGGCCACCGGAGCGAATCGCGGCTGGACCAAGACCAGCGTGCCGGTAAAAACCCTGGATGAAGTCGCGGGCATTGAAGGCATTAGCTACCAGAAAAAATTCCTGCCGGGCGTGGATTTTCTTGGCGCGGCCGGCGCCGGCGCCATTTTGCTCCTGGGCGCGTCATTCATTTTTCGCAAACCGAAAACAAACAACAACCAACGAAACAAACAACAATAAATAAAAACATGAAACTGACACATATCATTCCACTCCTCACCCTGGCCACCGCGGTGCAAGCTGCGCCGGAAACCTTTGATTTCAAGGATCCGAAGGGCATCAACACCGCGGTCTTCTATCTGGACGCGCCGCTTGAATCGGTCAACGGCAGCGCCAGCGGCATCAGCGGCACCGTCTCGTTCGATCCGGAGAACCCGGCGGCCACCAGCGGGAAAATCGTGGTCGCGGCGGAATCCTTGACCGTGCAGAACCCGATGCAGAAAGAGCATTTGCACGGCGCCAACTGGCTGGACGTGGCCAAGTATCCAGAAATCTCGTTCGAAACGAAGTCGCTGGCCAACGTGAAGACGGACAGCAATGTCACCACCGCCGACGTCACCGGCATGTTCACCTTGCATGGCGTGGCCAAAGAAATCACCGTGCCGGTAAAATTGACCTATCTCCAGGACAAGTTGGGCGCCCGCGTGCCGAAAATGCAGGGCGATTTGCTCGTCCTCCGCGCGAATTTCACCATCAACCGCGGGGATTTCAACATCCAGAAAGGCCAGCACGAAGACGAAGTGTCGCCGATCATCAACCTGAACCTGAACATTGTTGGCGCGGCAGTCAAATAAATCCCTCGGGCCATGCAGCACGGCATGTTCTGGATAGGCCAAGCCGAAACCCCGATGAATGACAAAGGCATCAATCGTTTAAGCAATTACAGCGGCGTGATGGCGCAGGCCGGACAGGAGCCAACCGACATCGCCCCGAACGCCGCCGACAAGCTGACCGGCGAACTGCTCGGCCGACGCGTCGCGGAATTCGCGTTGAAGTTGCAGAAGCGAGCATGAATCACGCTGGAGAGTATCCCCGGCCAAATTTGCGCTTTGAACTCCCGAACCGCGATTGCCGACAAAGTAGGGCAGGCGTCTCGCCTGCCCTGCTTTGGGGATTCATGGGAGGCGGCGACCTCCAAAATTGGATGTACTTTGGGGACCATGAACCGCGCAATCGGAGCGCCGGCTTGCAGCCGGCTTAAGGCGCACGAGTTCCTGCCGTGTGCTGATTTGAAGACTGCCCACCCCTTTGTGACCGGACGCCCAAAGCCGGTCGCAGACCGGCGCTCCGGTTCATGGGAAGACGAAACGTGTATGCCTTCTGAAAATGCCTGCAACTGGATGGCCAGACCAATCAGCCACAAAACCGGAATCGTCCAAAGGTGATTTCCTCTCCCGGGGGAGAGGATAAAGGTGAGGGTGGGCTTTGAACACCGACTAATTGGATTTAGCGACCTTAACCTGCGCTAACGCTTCTCCCGCCAGAATTTAAAAACGGCCCGCCACCAGTCCACCGATTGCCCCGAAACATCATTGTGATGCGCGCCGGGAACCAGTTGCAAATCCTTCAATCCCACATAACCGTCAAACAGCTTCTTACCCGTGGCAGCGCCGATGATTTCATCGTCTTCCGCCACCACAAATTTCACCGGGCCGCGATACGCCTTCAAGTCTTCCGCCGGATTGAACCGGTCCAACAGGCAAACATACGCCGGCAGAAAGGGCATTTGCCTTTGCGCCACGGACGCCAGATTTTGATACGGCACGAACAACGCCAGCCCCGCGATTTCCGACGGATGATGCCTCGCCAAATCGCAGGCCACGCCGGCGCCAATGGATTCGCTCACCACATATTTCGGCAAACCAGGCGGCAGCAGTTGAAACGCCTCCTCGGCGGCGGCCAGCAGGCTGGTCTTGCTGGGTGATCCCGTGCGGGCGCCATAGCCCGGATATTCGAGAACAAACACCTCCACCTCCGCCGCCTCATGGACGGGCTGTGCGATATAATCGCGGCCCAAAGCGCAGCCGGCATTGCCGTGAACGATCAGCACGCTGCCCGCAGGTGTGCCGCTGGCCGGGATTTTCCAGCCGATGATCTGACCGGCGGGATTTTTCCAGGGCGCAAAGCCGTGCTCTTTGGCGACCGACTCAATCACGTTGACCGGGATGTTCGTGGGAAAATAAATCAGCCGGCGCTGAAAAATCAGCGCGGCCAGAACGACGAGCAAATAGGCGATGAGGAGCAGTTCTAGCACACGAAACACACGGCGTCTCAAATCCAATGCTTTCACAATTCTTGCCAACAGATTGCCAGCTCAACCATAAAATCCTGGTTTCCAACCATTGTCTTTCAGGGACATGATTGAACGTTCAAACGCCTGGAACGAAGGCAAATCTCGAAGCGGCGAAAAATCATCAATACAATCAACGATTCGCCAAAACGCGGCCGTGGTGTCGAACTTCTTCCGCCGCCTCCCCGCAAGTTCGCTGGCAGTCAAAAGCGCTTCCCTTAAATCTCGTTTTGGATCGGGACGTGATTCCACTCTCTTCAATGCCGGGAGCTCAAGCGGCACCCTGCCGTTGGGATTTCCAGATGCCTTTCTAATGGCGTCTTCGTTGAAGCACAACCAGGCTTCCAGCATCCGAACCGGAATAATCGCGACCGCCGGCAGTTGAAGTTCTGCCTGCTCAAAAGCTTGGCGAATTTCGGCAACGCGTACCCGTGGCAACTCCGCATCGGCATCGCGATGAACAAATAAAATCTCACACGGATGAAGTTCAACGGCTTTTAATAGGCGGTCGGTTGTGCTCGGT
>Ga0316217_10002020_pt1 | contig 25234 bp, 24 predicted proteins | sample 1anoAmetaG_FD_203633 | JGI IMG/M metagenome (GOLD analysis project Ga0316217, IMG submission 203633) | Freshwater microbial communities from Trout Bog Lake, Wisconsin, USA - 1anoA | ecosystem: Environmental > Aquatic > Freshwater > Lake > Hypolimnion/Profundal zone | place: USA: Wisconsin...
GGAACTGGCCGGCGCAGGCGCCCAGGCTCTCGGAACTGCCCAGGCAGAGCAGGCCGCCGGGGACCAGGCTGTAGTGGAACAGCTGCAGCAGCCGCTTCTGCAGCTCGGGCGCCAGGTAGATCAGCAGATTGCGGCAGCTGAGCAGATCCAGCCGGGTGAACGGCGGATCCATGATCAGGTTCTGCGGCGCGAACACCACCATCTCCCGGACCTCCTTGCGCACCCGGAAGCCGCCCTCCTCGGCGACGAAGAAGCGGGCCAGCCTGTCCTCGGACACGTCCGCGGCGATGTTGGGCTTGAACAGGCCCTGGCGGGCCTTCATGATCGCGTCCCGGTCCAGGTCCGTCGCGAAGATCTGCAGCGAGCAGTTCAGCGCCGGGCGGACTTTGTCCAGGGCCTCCCGGAACAGCATGGCCAGGCCGTAGGCCTCCTCGCCGGTGGAGCAGCCGGGCACCCAGGCCCGGAACAGCTTGCCCTCGGGCCGGTCCTGGAACAGGGCGGGCAGCGCGGTCTCGGCCAGCAGCCGCCACAGCGGCGGGTCGCGGAAGAAGCTGGTGACCCCGATCAGCAGCTCCTTGAACAGCAGGTCCAGTTCCCCGGGGTTCTTCTCCAGGAAGCGCGTGTAGGCGCCGAGCCCGGCCATGCGGTGCACGCCCATGCGCCGCTCGATCCGGCGCACCACCGTGGAGCGCTTGTACAGGGAGAACTCCTGGCCGGTGCGGGCCCGCAGCAGCAGGATGATCTTCTCCAGCGACCGCTCGTCGCCCAGTTCCAGCGCCGGCGCGGGTCCCGGGTAGCTGGGGGTGTGCTGCAGGTAGGCCAGGATCAGCCCCGGCAGTTCCTCGGCCGGCCCCACCAGGTCGGCCAGCCCGGCGTCGATGACGCTGCGGGGCATGCTGGGGAACCGGGCCCCGGCGGGGGCCTGGGCCAGGCTCAGCCCGCCCTGCTCCTTGATGGCGCGCAGGCCCAGCAGGCCGTCCGAGCCCATGCCGGAGAGGATCACCCCGATGCTCCCCTCGCCCCGGTCCTCGGCCAGGGAGCGCAGGAAAAAATCGATGGGCAGGCGCATGCCCCGGGCGGCGGCGGGCACCGACAGCCGGATCGTCCCGCGGCGGATGGCCAGGTCCTTGTTCGGCGGGATCACGTGGACGCAGTCGGGGCGCACCTTCATGCGGTCCCGGGCCTGGACCACGGTCATGGGCGTGATGCGCTGGAGCAGTTCCGGCAGCAGGTCCTCCACGGTGGGGTCCAGGTGCTGCACCACCACGAAGGCCAGGCCGGACCCGGCCGGCACCCTGGCCAGGAACTTCTCCAGGGCCTCCAGTCCGCCGGCGGAGGCGCCGATGCCGACGATGGGGAAGGGGGGGGTGGAGGAGCTGGTTTTCACGCGGGGCGACTCCGGAACACGGCGGCAGGCTGGTCAAGGCATGACGTCATTCTACGCCGCTGGGCGAGCACGGATCGTGCCCGCCGGCTACTTTTCCAGGCCCGCCGCGGTCCGGACCCTGGCCGGCCGGGGGTGGGCCCGGTCGCCCCGCGGCCGGTCCCGCAGCAGCCTGGCCATGTTCCCCAGCATCTCCCGGACGATGCCCGGGAACTCCAGCAGCAGGGTCTCGAAGTTCTCGCCGTGGATGATCACGCAGCGGCACGGCTCCAGGGCCACCGCGGTGGCCGGCCGGTCCTCCCCCAGCAGGAAGGAGGCCTCGCCGAAGTAGTGGCCCTTGCGCACCCGGGCCACTTCCCGGCCGTCCCGGCAGAGGCTGACGGTGCCGGTCAGGACGAAGAACATCTCCACCCCCGGCTCGCCCTCCCGGAAGAACACCCAGCCGGGCGGGGCGTCCATGAGCATGCGGTTGCGGACCAGCACCGGCAGGCCGCGCTTGCCCTCCATCAGCCGGCGCAGCAGCAGGGTCTCGCCCCGGTGCAGGGCCGCCGCCACCTCCGCGCCGAACAGCAGCACCGCCAGGGAGTAGTAGATCCAGATGACGACGATGAAGATGGACTTGAACGAACCGAAGGCGAAGCCGTAGCCCGGGTCGTGGGTGAGGAACAGGGTGAAGGCCGGGCGCAGCGTGAACCAGAGGGCCGTGGTGGCCACCGCCCCTGCCAGCAGGTGGCGGGCGGAGACCCGGGAGGTGAAGGCGAAGTAGACCCCCCAGACCAGCAGGATGGTGAGCCAGAAGGGCAGGAACCGGAACGAGAACGGAATGTGCAGGCCGCCGGACAGGCTGCCGAGGAAGTGCAGGAACACCCCGGCCCCGGCCAGCGCCGCCAGGCCGGTGAGGAACAGCATCCCCACGGCCAGGTCCAGGAGCTTGGACACCAGCAGGTTGCGCGGGTTGCGGGCCTTGAAGATGCCGTTCATGATCTCCCGCAGGCAAGACACCAGGGGGGTGAGGCTCCAGGCCAGCACCAGCAGGTTCAGGGTGCCGGCGGTGCGCGGGTGGCTGGACAGGCTGGCCACCTCCTTGAGGATCACCTCCCCGGAGCGCGGGATCAGGTGGCCCACCAATTCCGCGGTCTTCTGGGTGGCGGCCTGGGACGAGCCGATGGCCACGCTCATCAGGAAGGTCAGCAGCAGCAGCGCGGGGATCAGGGCCAGGGTGCTGTAGAAGGCCAGGGAGGAGGCCTGGCGCAGGCCGGCGTTCTGGATGAAGCTGCCCAGGGCCTCCTGGAGCACCACCCAGGCGTGGCCGGGCAGGTCCGCGGGCCGGAACGCTCTCTCCTGGTCGGGTGGGGTCATGCTCAGTCTCCGGGGCGGCGCCGGGCGCCATGCCCGATGATGCCTGTAGCCCGGCCGGAACTCAACCGCGGCTCAGTCGCTGACCGTCACGGTGGCCCGGGCGCTCACCGACGGGTCGAAGGTGGAGGTGGCGGTCACGTGGAAGGTGCCCGGCCGCGGGCCGGGCTGGTAGCGGCCGTCTCCGGAGACCTCGCCCCCGTCGGCCTCGTCCACCTGCCAGCGGACCGTGTTGCGGGGCAGGCCCTTCATGGTGGCGGTGAACTCCACCGCCCCGCCCGGGGCGACCTGGGCGCTGGCCGGCTCCACCGAGGGGACCGGCAGCACCTGGATGGCCACGGTCTGCTTCAGGTGGCGGCCGTCGAACCGGTCGGCCCGGAGGGTCAGGTGGTAGGTCCCGGCCATTTCCGGGGCGAAGTAGACCGTGCTCTCCCCCTGGCTGTTGCGCAGGCCGCCGCCGTAGGTCTCCTCCAGCTCCCACTGCACCTCGCTGTCGAGTTCAACGGAGGGGCGGGCGGCCAGGGGCAGGTGGTCGCCCACCGTGATGATGCGGGCTTCCGGCTCGACATTGAAGTTCGGGCTGCCCCCCCCGCCGCAGCCGGCCAGGAGGACCAGGACCAGCGCGGAATACTTGAAAAGACGGGACAAGACGACCTCTGTGAACGTTGACCAGGTTGACTGGGGCCGGCGCGGCGGCGCCGCCGCCTCCAAGGTAGGCCTAAATGGCCGCCGGGGGCGGAATTTTCGTCGCCAGCAGTTCCCCCAGCGCCTCCACCAGGATCCGGCACTGCTCGTCCGTGCCCACGGTGATGCGCAGGAATGCGTCGATCCGGGGCAACTTGAAGTGCCTCACGATGATGCTCCGGCGGCGCAGGCCGGCTGCCAGGTCGGCTCCTTCCCGGTCCGGGTGGCGCGCGAACAGGAAGTTGGCGGTGGACGGCAGGACCTGGAAGCCCAGGGTCCGCAGGTCCGCCGCCAGGACCTCCCGGCTGCGCATGACCGCCAGGCGGGTGCGGTCGAAATAGTCCTGGTCCTCCATGGAGGCGATGGCGCCGGCCATGGCCAGGCGGTCCACCGGATAGGAATTGAAGCTGTTCTTCACCCGGTCCAGGGCCTCGATCAGTCCGGCGTCGCCCAGGGCGTAGCCCAGGCGCAGGCCGGCCAGGGAGCGCCCCTTGGACAAGGTGCGGATCACCAGCAGGTTGGGATGGCGGTGGATCAGCCCGCAGGCCGATTCGCAGCCGAAATCCACGTAGGCCTCGTCGATCACCACTGGCGAAGCGGGATTGGCCTCCAGCATGGCCTCGATCCGGTCCAGGGTCAGCCAGCGGCCGGTGGGGGCGTTGGGATTGGGAAAGATGATCCCGCCGTTGGGCCGCCGGTAGTCCTCCACCCGGATCTGGAACTCCGCGTCCAGGGGCGCCAGCTGGTAGTCGATCCCGTACAGGGCGCAGTAGACCGGGTAGAAGCTGTAGGTGATGTCCGGGAACAGCAGCGGCCTGCGGTGCTTGAGCAGGGCCAGGAACACCAGGGCCAGCACCTCGTCCGAGCCGTTGCCCACGAACACCTGCCCGGCTTCGATGCCTTGGCCGGCGTGGCTGCGGGCGATGGCGGCCCGGAGCCCCAGGGCGGTGGGGTCGGGGTAGAGCCGCAGCTCGTCCCGGGCGGCGTCCCGGATGGCTTCCAGCACCCGGGGCGAAGGCCCGTAGGGGTTCTCGTTGGTGTTGAGCTTCACCAGGTTGTCCAGCCTGGGCTGCTCCCCGGGGACGTAGGGGGTCAGGGTGTGGACGACCTCGCTCCAGAATTGATTCATATGTCGCTCGAGAAGAAGGAGGGCAGGCACGGCCGCGCCGCGGAACTCATTCCAAGCTAGCACAATGCGAGGCGCCGCCGCCCCCCATCACCTGGATGGAAGGCGACGGCCGGTCGGTGCGCGCCACCCTGGGGTTCCGGCTGTAGCGGACCGGGTTGGAAAAAATTAACGGCAATTTTACCTTGACGTGAATATTCCAAATCCTAACTTTTGAGCGTTCTCCCCTTTTTCCCGGAGGCGCAAGACGGGAGTCAAGCATGGGTTGCCGGGTGGCAACCCTGGGGGGGTGATCGGCAACCCTGCCCGTGGCAGAGTTCTGGGCGATATTCCCTCCCGTGACCGGATCCAGACCAGTTCAGGAGGGAATATGATTCTCATAACCGGTGCCACTGGCACCATCGGCAAGGAACTCGTCCAGGACCTACTGGCCCAAGGCATGGAATTCCGGGCCATGGTCCGCGGGGAGAACACCCGCGCGGACCTGGAGGCCCGGGGGGTGCAGGCCGTGATCGGAGATTTCGGCCGTCCCGAGACCTTCGCCGCGGCCCTGAAAGGCGTGCAGCAGGTGTTCCTGCTCACCCTCCCGCACCCCGACTGCCTGAAGCTCGAAGGCGCCTTCCTGGAGGCCGCCCGCAAGGCCGGAGTCCGCAAGATCGTGAGGCTGTCCGCCATCGGCGCCAGTCCATCCAACCCGTCATCCCTGCTCCGGTGCCACGGCCAGTGCGAAGCCCAGCTGGAGGCCAGCGGCATCGCCTGGACCCTGCTCCGGCCGACCATGTTCATGCAGAACCTCGGCCGCATGTACGGCGACTCCGTGGCCAGGACCAGCACCCTGTTCGCCCCGGCCGGGGAGGCCCGCATTCCCTGGGTGGATTGCCGCGATATCGCCGCCGCGGCCAGGGCCGTCCTGACCCATTCCGGGCACGAAGGACTGGTGTACGACCTCACCGGCCCCGAATTGCACACCTACGAAAGCGTCGCCGAGCTGCTGAGCCGGCAGTTGGGGCGCACCGTGAAGTACGTGGACGTGCCGGACGACGCCGCCTATGACGCCATGACCGGCATGGGCATGTCCGGCTGGTTCGCCAGCGGCATGATCAGCATCTTCCACCAGTTCCGGGCCAACGCCGGCACCGCCGTAGTCCAGGGCAACCTGGCGCGGATCACCGGGCGGGTGGAGCGCACCCTCAACGACTACCTCAAAGAGCATCTCAACGCGTTCCGGGGGACTGCCAAGGTCAGTTCGCCGGCTCATTCGTCCTGACGGCGCCCGCAGCCGTCGCATCCGGAGGTTCCACATGGACAGCAGGCATTCCCCCCGCGTTTCAGTCAAGCCCCAGTGCAAGGCCCGGTTCCAGCTGGGCGGCCAGACCTACGACGACATCACCGTCTCCAACCTCGGCCAGGACGGGTGCTGCCTTTCGGGTTCCACCCAGTCCCTGAGCCGGTTGCGCGACACCGACCTGCTGGAGGGCTGGCAGCTGGTCCACCCGGCCCTGCCCCAGACGCAGATCAAGGCCAAGGTGGTCTGGGTCGGCCGGGAGGACCAGGGCAAGGAAAGCATGACCGTGACCGGGATCCAGTTCCAGGACGCCCCGGCCAGTTATCTCAAGGACGTGGGCAAGTACGTGAAGACCATGGCCTCGCATTAGAGCACGCGCACATGGCAGGGCCCCGCCGCGGCGGGGCCCTGCCATGTGCGCGAACCGAGGCTCAGTCCGCCAGGGCGAACACCACCTTCTCGTTGCGGAAGCGGTCCTTGTTCAGGAACGTCACCGTGGCCACGGTCTTGTCCCCGTTCAGGGTCAGGGTGTAGTGCTTGTCCTTCTCCAGGGACCCCGGCACCACGTCGACCTTGGCGATCCGGTTCAGGCCCGCCTCGGCCGCGGTGAGGGTGATGCTGTCCTCGGAACGGAGGTCCGCGGTCTTGGTGAAGTCGCCGTCCTTCCAGTTGGCCCCGGCGCGGTCCCGGGCGAACACCGGCACCACGATGATGCCCTGGTCCACCAGACTCTTGCGCGAGCCCACAAGGTAGTGCACCGAATTCAGCAGGGACTGCTGGGTCTCGTTGGCGGCGGTGAGGTCGGCCAGGTTCGCGGTGAGCTTGGCCTTCTCGGTGCGCAGGGCGTCGATGTCGGCGGTGATCTGCTGGGCCTGGGCGTTCAGGTCGGCGATCTGGCCCTGGAGCTCCTGCACCCGCTGGTTGGCGGTGTCCCGCTCGCCTTCGACCTTGGCCCGGTCCTGGGCCTGGAGTCCGGTGGGGGAAATGTCCGCCTTGCCCTGGGCGACCCAGGTGCCGTAGACCCCGTTGTTGTAGAAGTGGTAGACCTCGAAGCCGGGGGTCAGCTTGTCCAGGATCAGCACCCGGGCGACCAGCAGCTTGGCCTTCTCCTCGGGCACGCCCCGGCTGCGCAGGAACTGCATGGCCATGCCGTAGTGGCTGTCGTTCTCCTTGGCGATCTCGGGCCTGGGCAGCACCGCCCGCAGGCGGGCGATCTTCTGGTTGATGCCCTTGATCTCCTTGTCCTTGTCCAGCACCTCCTGCAGCAGGGCCTGGTAGGAACTGTTCTTCTCGGCCTTGATGCGGGCTTCCAGGGCGGCCCGCTGCTCGTCGGTGAGCTGCAGGGTGTCGGGATTCGGGGTCACCTTCACGTCCGCCGCAGCCAGCTTCTTGGATTCGGCGGCGCCGGCGGCGGTGGCCTGCTCCTTGAGGTTCTCCAGCTCGGCCGCCTTCTGGGACAGGTCCTTGACCTCCTGGCCCCCGCCGGTGCGGTTGCACGACGGGGCAAGCAGGAGCAGGGTCAAGGTCGCGGCGCCCAGGAAAATACCGGAGTGATGCTTGGAAATCATGCTTTCCTCCTGTTGGAATTGACAAACGATCTGGCCAAATCCCTTAAGCATAGGGAATGCTGGGGGTCTGGCAAGGGGCGGGCAAATGAGGATTTGACTAAACCGGCGAAGAAACTACATTGACTGGGGCACCCGGAGGTTTAGAAATGACCAATATGAAGAGAATTCTGGACGTGAAAGGCTACTCGCTGTTCGCCATCCAGGGCGACACCACGGCCGCCGAAGCGCTGCGGATGATGGGCCAGAAGAAGATCGGCTTCCTGGTGGTGCTGGAGGGGGAGCGGATGGTGGGCGTCTTCTCGGAGCGGGACATCATCCGCCTGCTGAGCGATCCCGGGACCCTCAACCTGGACCTCCCGGTGCACCAGGTGATGACCACCCCGGTCATCTCCGTGGGCCTGGAGACCTCCGTGGACGAGTGCCTGGGCATCATGGCCGACAACGACATCCGCCATCTCCCGGTCATGGACCGCAAGCGGCTGAAAGTGGTGGGCGTGGTGTCGGTCCGGGACGTGGTGCGGGAGGCGGTGGCGGACCGGGAGACCGCGGGGAAGGGGCTGCAGAAGTACATCAGCAGCGGCGACTACACGGCATAGCACCGCCCGGCCTACGCTGGACGGAGCGCCCGTTCCAGGCACAAGCAGGCGTACGCGGAGCAAGCTCCGCTACGCCTGCTAGCGTTCAGGGCCGTGCCGGTTCGCAATCCTTCTCGGCCGAGGGGCCGGGCCCGGCTGTCGCTTCCAGTTCGGACAGGTGCTTCCCGCCAGAAACCGAGGCCCAGATGATCCCGGCCAAGCCGCCCGTGCCCATGAGCGCGGCAACCCATGGCTGCCCGTTGACGCCAAGGAAACAGGACACTGACAGGGCGCCGATCCCAAGGAACAGCCCTAAAAACTGCCCTGTTCTTATCCTTTCATTGTGCTGCTTGTCCCTAAGGTGCCCCCTGGGGCCGGTCCAGATTTTACTCCGACCGAAGATTCACTGGTTCTTTTCTTGCGGGCAGGCACCGATGTATTTCCGATATTCATTAATGGCCTCAGTCATATCCGCCCCAACATCTCCCCAATCAGCCTTGAGCGCATCCCGGTCAGCCAGAAATCCATCCGCAAATAATGGGATATTGGCCTGAACATCAGGAAAAAACTCTGTTGGATTGAAGAACCTGTGATTCAAAGGCCTGTGATACGACTTCCCACTGATGTCCAGGACGCTACCGAGTCCGTATACCATGGCTCGCAAGGATGGTAATGGGTAATGTGAATCGATTAGGTTCATAAAATGCTCTTTATATCAAGTTTGCGAGCGGGAAAATCTCTGCTTCGCTTCGAGCAGTATACAGTCTTTCTCCTGGGGGTCCAGACCTGATGACCAGGCATCAAACGCATGGCCCCCAAGTTTCCTGGGGTTCAGGACAGGAAAATCCGAAACCAGGGTCATTCCCCGGCCACCTCGTGCCGATGACACAAGTGTCGAGGCATGATGCCCCGAATGGCCCATCCCGGAGGACGCCGTGAACCTGGCGCAGGACGATCAGTTCAACCCCGCCGAGGATCCCGCGGAAGCCCCGGCCGCAGGCGACCCCTACCGCATGGACCCCTACGAGCCCGATCCCTACGCCTGAACTACTCCGGCTGGGCGGTGAAGGCGGGCCTGAGGCTGATGTCCCAGTCCTTCTCCCCCTCCAGTTCGGCCAGGTCGGCCTTGAGCCTGGCCACCGAGACGCTGCCGTCCAGGATCAGGGTGGCGTGCAGGCGGAACATCGGCGCCCCGGTCCAGGGCGCGGGCCGGGTGTCGGTCTCCAGTTCCTCGATATTGATCCGGTGCCGCTTGAGCAGGGCGGTGACCGCCTGGACGATGCCGGGGGTGTCCAGGCTGACGGTCTCCAGCCGGTACGGCCGGCCTTCGGCGGGCTTCCCGGGGCGGGAGGTGCGCTTGAGCGCCAGGCGCAGGGAAAGCTCCCGCTCCAGGTCCGCCAGGGCCGCTTCCAGGCCGGCCAGGGCCGGTTCCGGCAGGGCCACGAGCATGATGGCGGCGAATTCCCCCCCCAGCACGGCCATCCGGCTTTCTTCGATGTTCCCGCCCCGGCCGGTCACCAGGCCTGCGAGATCCTCGACGATTCCGATGCGATCGGCGCCGATGGCAGTGAGGACGGAATAGGCCGCGATGTTCATGGCCCGCAGTATACCTGAATTGCCCGCGGAGGAGCCCCGCCTTGCGTCTAGCCGCGGCCCACCGCCTGCATCTGGATGAGCTTGTGCGACTCGAACGCGGTCTCCTGGGGCGGCGTGGGGAAGCCGCCGGGGATGCCCTGCTTGAATTTGGGCATCAGGATGGTGTCGCGGAACTTCTCCCAGCTTGCCCGGGAATCGTGGACCGCCACGACGGTCCAGCCGCCGGCCGAAGGACCGGCGGTGTGGAAGATCTGTCCGGGGGGCAGGAGGTCCTTGCCGGGATGGAGCGCCGCGACGGAGGCCTCGTACTGCTCCTTCGTGCCTCCGGGAAAGTGATGGACGATTGCGTACGGCATGGGCATGCTCCTTGGTAGGATTGGGGCCGCCACGGGCGGCCGCTGGTGGAAGGGTCTGCCGGGCACGGGGGTGCCTGCGGGATCCCGGTTCAATGGGCGACCGCACCCCTGGCCTGCAGCAGGTTCACCGCCTCCTGCATCGCCTGGGAAGGATCGGCGTGGTGATGGATGAGTTTCCAGCCGCCCGGTTCCCGGCGGTAGATGTTGGTGACCCGGCCGTCGATGGCCACGGGTTGCCCGCCCAGATTCAACGATCCCCGCTCGACCCCCAGTTCATAGGCCAGGTCCCCGGACACCAGGATCAGCTGATCGTCCAGCCGGATCTGCGCCGCCGAAGCGGCGAGCGCGAACTGGTGGAAGGATTCCCGCACCTGGTTCCAGCCGTTGTTCCGGCCGCCCACGGGGTGCATGGCGGTGGCGGACGGGCTCTGGGACCACGTGGCGGCGATGAGACTATCATCGCCATTGGCCATGCGGTTCAGCGCCGCGTAGAAGCGCTCAGAGGCGGTGCGGACTTCAGCTTCGGGAGACGGCATGGTTCCCTCCTGGTCAGTCAATGAACTTGAACGCTGTCGCCTGCGGCAGCTATGATTTGAGCATGACAATACAAATTACTGTTATTTGTGATTGAGTCAAGGTCTCAATTGCAAGCTTGCTCGCCGGGGTTGGCTTTTTTGCGGATGAGACCTAGTCTCCTCGTTCGTTTGATCGATACTGTTCCTGTATGGACAGCCTGTTCCTTCCCTACCATGTTCAGGGTTCCACCTCCCAGGCGGCGAATGCGATGAGGCGCTGGGCCATGGGGGGCGGGGAACGGCAGGTCTTCTTCTCCCTGGGGCCAAAGGACCGGGTGGAAAGCCTGGCCACCGCCGGAGGCGGCTGCTGGGGCTGGCGTGCCGCCGAAATCCAGGGGAAGGCCTTCCTGGACTTCATTTCCCCCGGGGACCGGAAGGCCATCCGCCATGCCCTGGAAGAAGTCCGCCGGGGCGGGGAGGCGCCCGGCAGCGAGGCCCGGTTCCTGGGCAAGGATGGCAGCAGCATCCCCCTGGTCTGCCGCTTCGCCTCCCACGACCAGGGCGAAGTGGTGCTCGGCTATGCCCGGGAGTTCGTGCCCCGGGAGGCGGAAGCCGCCCGCGCCCCTTCGATGCCCGGGGGCGGACCCCGGAATCCCCAGAAACCTGAGCGTCCGGGGACGAATCTGGGCCAGCATCTCAACAATCTGCTGACGGGGATCATGGGCAACTGTGATCTCGCCAGCCTCGCCCTGCCTCCGGACAGTCCGGTGCAGGGCTTCCTGGACCAGATCAAGCAGTTTTCCATGAAGGCTGCGGAGCTATCCTGGGACGACCTGCCCCGGGATCCCGGTCCGGGCCGCCATTGAGGGCGGCGTCCCGCCGGCATCGCCGATGGGATTTCCGATGTGATTGTGGAGGGCCGGTTTGGATAAAAGGCAGCATCCCCGCGTTCCCGTCAAACCTCCCGGCAAGGCCCGGTTCCGGCTGGGCGGGCAGGTTTGTGCCGCCGTTCCCATCGCCAACATCGGCATGAACGGATGCTGCATCCATGCCCCGGCGGCTCTGGCCGAGCGCCTGATGACCTGCCCGCAGTTGCAGGAATGGCAGCTCGTGGGGCCGAACCTGCCCACGAAGCTCATCAAGGCCCGGGTTGTCTGGATCGGCCCGGGCGGCGGCCCGGAAGGTGCCGGCATGAAGACGGGTGTCCAGTTCCAGGACACGCCGGCGGGGTACACCAGCCTGATCCTCCGCTATGTGGCCATGCGGTCCAGCTCGCTTGCGGCGGGGGCGCCCTGACTGGACAGCGAGCTGAATTTCCTGGTGCCTGTGCGCATTTTCGGCACTTTGAGCCGCGTTATCTTATAATGTCCCTGATCTGTAACTTCCTTGCCAGACTAGACCCTTCAGGGGGACCGTATGATTCCTGTCAATGAGGATCCAGCCGGCACGGCCCCTCCTGCCGCGGAGAAGACCGTACAGCCGCCTAGGGATTTTCCGGAGTTGTACGACACCAGCTACGTCAGTCCGGATCCCTACATCCCCGATCCCTACTTCCCGAATCCGTACCGCACCCTCCCCTAGGGGAGGGTGATGGTGAAGCAGCAGCCTCCGGGCTCGAGGTTCCTGACCTCCAGGTACCCGTTGTGCTCCTTGATGATGCCGTAGCAGATCGACAGCCCCAGCCCGACGTTCTCGCCGTTGCCCTTCCGGGTCGAATAGAAGGGTATGAACACGTCGTTCAGGTTCGACCCCGGGATGCCCGGCCCGGTGTCCATGAACTCCAGCTTCGTCCAGGCGCGCCCGCCTGCGTCCGTGATGCGGGAGGTGCGGATCCGGATCGACCCGCCGCCGGGCATGGCCTCGAAGCTGTTCTTCACCAGGTTGAGCACCACCTGCTTGAGCTCGTTGCGGCGCGCCGTGAGCAGGATCTCCTGCTCCCCGGACTCGAAGGAGATGGCGATGCGCTTGTCGGCCGCGCTGTGCCGGAGCAGTCCCAGGATGCTCCGGATCAGCTCGTTCACGTCCAGCTCCTCGCGCTCCATCGCCCCGCCGCCCGAGAGGGAGAGCAGGTTGCGGACGATCCCGGCGATGTAGGTGATCTCCTCCTGCAGGCTGTCGACCGTCTCGTGCAGTCGCGGGTCGGCGAAGGAGAGCTTGAGGTACTTGAGGTAGTTGTAGACGATCTCCAGGGGGTTGTTGATCTCGTGCGCCACCCCGGCGGCGAGCAGGCCCACCGACGCCAGCTTCTCCGAAAGGATGACCTGCTTCTGCAGCCGGTCGAATTCCGAGATGTCCTCGATGATGATCACGTTCCCGATGCGCCGGTCCTCGTCGTGGACCGGGAGGGTCCGCACATTGTTCACCGTGGCCGCGCCGCCGATGGTCAGGGGCACCTGGTAGAAGGTGCGCCCCTCCTCGGAACGCAGCGCCTCGCGCAGCAGGGCGAGCATTTCGCCGTTGCCCCGGCCGATCAGTTCCGCCAGGGACGGGTTGGCGGAACTGTCCCGCTCGAGGCGGAAATACCCCTTGCAGAGCTCGTTCACGATCTTGACCTTCTCCTGGGCGTCCACGACGAAGAGGTTCACCGGCAGCTTCAGCAGGACGGCCTCGTTGTACTTGAAATGCTGGTCGAATTCCCGCTTGCCGTCGACCGAGTGATCCGGGGCGTGGACCTGCATGTAGGTCAGCCGGAGCAGGTTCATCTTGTCGATGCGGCCCACCTCGTCCGTCACCAGGATCTCGCCGTTCTTGAGGATGCTCACCCGGTCGGCCACGGCGTAGACGTCGTCGATGCGGTGGGTGATGAACAGGACCGCCATGCCCTCGGCCTTGCGCTGGTCCAGCAGCCGGAGCACCTTGTGCAGGTTCGGCGACGAGAGCTTCTCCAGGGCCTCGTCGAGGATCAGCAGCCTGGGCCGCTTCTGCAGCGCGGCCAGCGTGGCGACCAGCACCCGGTCGGGGAAGTTCAGGTTCTTCACGGTCATGGCCGGATCCAGGGAGAAATCGTCCGCTTCCAGCAGGGCCCGGGCCCGGCGCAGGATCCCTCCCGGGGTCATCCAGCCGTGGCGAGCCGCCCGCTTGTCCAGGAAGAAGAGGTTCTCCGCCACCGTGAACCAGGGATTGAGCTGCACCTGCTGATGGACCATCTCGATCCCCAGCTGATGCGCGGCATGGATGCCCAGGCCCTCGACGCGCCGGCCCGCGAAGGCCATGGCGCCCGCCTTGGGCTTCACGCTGCCGCTGATGATCAGGCCGAGCGAGGTCTTGCCGGCCCCGTGCTCGCCCACCACGGCGTGGATCTTCGACCGCTGGAGGACCAGATTCACGTCCTTGAGCGCCTCCACCTGCCCGTAGTCCAGGCATACGCCCGAGAGCCGCAGGAGTTCAAAGCTCCCGGCCGCGGTCTCAGGCGTTGAGGCCATACTTCTCCATCTTGCTGTAGAGGGTCTTCCGGCTCATGTCGAGCAGTTCGGCGGTGCGCGAGCGGTTGTAGCGGGTGCGCTGGAGGATCTTCAGGATGAGCTCCCGCTCCATGTCCTGGCGCAGGTTCCCGGTTCCGGACCCGGGCGGCCCGCCGCGGAACTGGAAGGGGAGGTCCTCCATCCGGATGCTGCCGCCGGTGGCCATCGCAGCGGCGTAGCTGACGACGTTCTTCAGTTCCCGGACATTGCCCGGCCAGTCGTGTTCCATGAGCCTGGCCATCACCTCGGCCGTGGGCTCCAGGGCGGCGCGGGCCCCGCGGCCGTATTCCGCCAGGAAATGCCTGGCCAGCAGGGGCAGGTCCTCCTTGCGCTCCCGCAGAGGCGGAACGAACAGCATGGCGGCGTTGAGCCGGTAGTAGAGATCCTCCCGGAACCGGCCGTCGCGGATCAGCTCCTGGGGATTCTTGTTGGTGGCGGCGATGAACCGCACGTCCACCTTGATGGTCGCGCTGCCGCCCAGCCGCCGGATCTCGCGGTTCTGCAGGGTCCGGAGGATCTTCGCCTGGATGCTGAGGGGCATGTCGCCGATTTCGTCCAGGAACAGGCTGCTGCGCCCCGCCTTCTCGAACAGGCCCGTGAACGGGGCGTCGGCTCCGGTGTAGGCGCCCCGCTCGTGGCCGAACAGCTCGTTGTCCAGGAGCGATTCGGGGAAGGCCGCGCAGTTGATCTTCACCATCGGCAGGGCGCCCCGGGCCGAGCCGGCGTGGATGCGGTCGGCGATGACTTCCTTGCCGGTCCCGCTCTCCCCGCAGATCAGCACCGGAAGGTCGGTCGCGGCCAGCTTCTCGGCCTGGTTCCCGAGCTCGAGCATCCGGGCGTTCTGGGTGATGACCGGCGCGGCAAGCTCGCGCAGCCGCGTCCTCAGGCTGCTGTTCTCCTCCTTGAGCATCGAGAATGCCCGGGCCTTCTCCACGCACTTGAGGAGTTCGTCGAAATCCAGTGGTTTCTTGACATAGTCGAAGGCGCCGAGCTTCAGGGAGAGCACCGCCGTCTCCACCGAGGCGTAGGCGGTGATCATGATCACCGGGACTTTGGGGTCCAGGGCGACGATCCGCTTGAGGACATCGATGCCGCTCTCCTCGCCGAGCATGACGTCCAGCAGGACCACGTCCGGCCGGCAGGCCGAGAACGAGGCCATGGCCTCTGCGCCGTGGCTGGCTATGGCCGCCTCATAGCCGAGGTGCTCGAAATTCTGAGCCAGGCTGCGGCCCAGCTTCACCTTGTCGTCGATGATCAGGATGCTGGCTTCCATGTTGTTTCCATGGCCGTTACCCGTTTTGATTTCCCATAGTGTGTAATATTTGCTCAATAGCCTAGGTCCCGAAACTAAGCTTGTCAATAATATTTTTATTGAACTAAGCTAACTTATCCCATCCCAAAAAATCGTTTTCCGGCACTCAGGCTCGTATTAACAAATTATTAATGGCGCGCTTTATGCTTCTCCTGGCAGAGGAGGATATACCCCATGAAAATGCTTCGTTCCCTCGTGCTCACCCTCTCAGCGGCGGCGCTGGCCCTCGCGCCGACCGCCCTGCCGGCCCAGGCCAAGCAGGTCAAGATCGCCGTGGTGAACCTCGCCCTCAGCAGCCCCTATTTCATCGGGATGTCCGAGGCGGTCAAGCAGGAAGCGGCCCACTTCAGCAACATCAAGCTCATCACCACCGACGCCAAGGGCGACGCCCAGAAGCTGACTTCGGACGTGGAGGATGTCCTGGCCCAGAACGTCAACGGCATCATCATGAGCGCCGCCTGGCTGGAATCCGCCCCCGAGGCCATGGACGCGATCAAGAAGGCCAAGGTGCCCCTGGTCCTGGTGGACCGGCTGCTCAAGGGCGGCGACTACACCAGCTGGGTCGGCCCGGACAACCTCGCCATCGGCAACCAGATCGGCGACTACATCGCCAGGCGGCTCAAGGGCCAGGGCCGGATCGCGGTGCTGCGGGGCGGGCCGGCGGACAACTCCATCGGCTACAACCGCACCAACGGCATGCTGGCGCAGGTCAAGAAGACCAGGATCGAAGTGATCGTCGCGCCGAACTTCGGCGGCTGGAGCTCCGACGGCGGGTTCAAGCTCATGGAGGACCTGCTGGCCAAGTACAGCCAGATCGACGCCGTGTTCGCCGAGAACGACTCCATGGCGCTGGGGGCCCAGAAGGCCATCGCCGACGCCGGCCGCACGAACCAGATCTTCATCTGCGGGGTCGACGGCGAGAAGGCCGCCCTGGAGCAGATCGCCAAGAAGGGCAACTATGCGGCCACCGGCCTGAACAGCTCCGACCAGATCGGCCGCGCGGGCTTCACCCGGCTCATGTCCCTGCTCTCCGGCGCCACCGCCGAGAAGGACACCGTGATGCCTTCGCCCATCATCACCATCGACAACGTCCAGAAATTCTACGATCCCGGCAGCGTCTTCTAGACCACGCGCCCCCGCTCCGGCGCCTCGCCTGGAGGTGCCGGAGCCCTTTCCCCGGAAAGAGCTCCCATGAAAATGCTCATCGACAGCCAGTGGACTGATTCCGCGGACCGCGCGACCCGGGCGGTCCGGAACCCCGGCACCGGGGAGATCCTCGACGAGGTTCCCCTGGCGGCCGAGGCCGACGTCGACCGCGCCCTGCATGCGGCCGTGGCCGGCGCCGCGCGCATGCGCGCGCTGCCGGCCCACCGGCGCTCCGCGATCCTGACCCGCGCGGCCGAGGCCATCCAGGGGCGGCGGGAGGAACTGGCGACCCTGCTGGCCCGGGAGAACGGCAAGCCCATCGGCCAGACCCGGGCCGAAGTGGAGGTCGCCGGCCGCCTGTTCTCGGGCTTCGCCGAGGAAGGAAGGCGGATGTTCGGCCGGACCATCCCCATGGACGCCGTGCCCGGCAACGAGCGCCATTTCGCCATGACCATCCGGCAGCCGCTGGGCGTCGTGGCCGCGATCATCCCCTTCAACTATCCCGTGGAGCTGTATGCCCACAAGGCCGCGGCGGCCCTGGCCGCGGGCAACGCCGTGATCGCCAAGCCGCCCAGCGCCTGCCCGCTGACCCTGCTGCGGATCGCCGAGATCCTGGAGCAGGCGGGCCTGCCGCGCGCGGCCCACCAGATGGTCACCGGGGCGGGGGAGCTGGTCGGCGAGCGCCTTGCGCTGAGTCCGGTGGTGCGACTGGTCTCGCTCACCGGCAGCACCGCGGTGGGCGTCAGGCTCACCGAACTCGGCGCCAGGAACCTGCAGAAGGTCCACCTGGAGCTGGGCGGGAACGACGCCACGATCGTGTGCGCGGACGCCGACCTGGACAAGGCGGCCGAGGCCATCGTGCTGGGCCGGCTGGCCCGGGGCAACGGCCAGATCTGCTGCGCAGTCAAGCGGGTGTTCGTGGACCGCCGGGTCTACGCCGATTTCGCCGGGCTGCTGGCGGCCAAGGCCTCGCGCCTGAAGGTCGGCGACCAGCTGGCCGAGGACACCGACTGCGGGCCGCTGATCACCGAAGCCGCCGCGATCCAGGTCCAGGCCGCCATCGACCAGGCGGTGGCGGCCGGCGCCAGGCTGCTGTGCGGCGGGCCCCGGCGCGGCGCCTTCATCACGCCCACGGTCCTGGGCGAGGTGCCCATCTCGGTGCCGCTGTTCCGGGAGGAGACCTTCGGGCCGGTGGCGCCGCTGGTGGCGTTCGACGACGTGGACGAGGCGGTGCGGATGGCCAACGACAGTCCGTTCGGACTGCAGGCGGCCGTGTTCACCCGGGACATCTCCAGGGCCATGACCATCGCCAGCCGGCTCGAGGCCGGCGGCGTGATCATCAACTGGTCCTCGGCGCTCCGGGCCGAGCACGTGCCCTTCGGCGGCGTCAAGCTCAGCGGGCACGGCCGGGAAGCCCTGCACGACACCCTGGCCGACATGACCGAACAGAAGGCCATCATCATCCACAACGCCTTCCCTCCGGGCGCAGGGCAGGCCTGATCGTGGACTCCGGAGCCTTCCTGCGGATGCAGGGCATCAGCAAGCGGTTCGGCGGCACCCTGGCCCTGCGCGAGGTGGATCTCGCGGCCGAGCTGGGCGAGGTCCACGCCCTGGTGGGCGAGAACGGCGCGGGCAAGTCGACGTTGATGAACATCCTGTCCGGCGCCCTGGCGCCGGACTCGGGGGTGATCTCCCTGGGCGCCGAGCCGGTGACCCTCAGCACGCCGCACCAGGCCAACCGGCACGGCATCCGCGCGGTGCACCAGGAGTTCAGCCTGGTGCCCCACCTGAGCATCGCCGAGAACATCTTCATGGGCAGGCTGCCGACCCGGGGCGGCGGCCGCCTGGTGATCGACTGGGCCAGGGCCTACGAGCGCGCGCGGGCGCTCCTGGACGGGCTGGGCTTCGAAGGGCTGGATGCCCGCGCCCGGATCTCCAGCCTGAGCGTCTCCCAGCAGCAGGTGGTGGAAATCGCAAAGGCCCTGGTGGAAAAGCCGCGGGTCCTGATCCTGGACGAGCCCTCGGCGGTCCTGTCCAAGGACAAGCTCTCGGTGCTGTTCGCCCTGATCCGGCGGCTCCGGGCCGAGCGGACGCTGATCCTGTACATCTCGCACCGGTTCGAGGAAGTGTTCGAGATCGCCGACCGCATCACCGTCCTCCGCGACGGCGAGGCGGTCGGCACGGTGCGGCGCGACGCGGTGGGCCAGAACGATCTGATCCGCATGATGGTCGGCCGCTCCTTCGAGGAGATCTATCCGCCACGGGCCGCCGGGCTCGGCGGCGAGCTGCTCTCGGTCCAGGGCCTGGGCCGCGCCGGCGAGTTCCGCGACATCGGCTTCACCCTGCACCGCGGCGAGGTCCTGGGCCTGTTCGGCCTCGTCGGGAGCGGGAGGACGGCCCTGGCCCGGAGCCTGTTCGGCGCTGAGCCCCCCGCGACCGGCAGCATCCGGGTGGATGGCAGGCTCCTGCGGCCGCGCACGCCCCGGGAGGCGGTGCGGGCGGGGATCTCCCTGGTCACCGAGGACCGCAAGCGCGACGGGCTGGTCATGCACTGCACGATCCGGGACAACGTGAGCCTGGCGTCCTTCTCCCGGATGAGCCGCGGGATCTTCCTGAACCGCGGGCTTCAGGAGAGCCTGGTGGCGGAAAAGGCCCGGGAGCTCGCGCTGAAGCCGGCCCAGACCGGGGCGCTGGTGCGGACCCTGAGCGGGGGCAACCAGCAGAAGGTGATCCTGGCCAAATGGCTGCTGTGCAGCACCAAGGTGCTCCTGCTGGACGAGCCGACCCGGGGCGTGGACATCGGCGCCAAGGTCGAGATCTACCGGCTCATCAACGCCCTGGCCGAGGCCGGCGTCGGGGTGCTGCTGATCTCTTCGGAAATGCCCGAGGTGCTGGGCATGAGCGACCGGATCCTGGTCATGCGCGAGGGGCGCCTGGTGGGCGACCTCGAACGGAAAGAGGCGAGCGAGGAACGGCTCCTGCAGCTCGCCGCGGGCGTCGCGCCCGGCCCGACGGCTACGGAGGCCATGGCATGAACACCACTGCGCTGTCCATCGGGGGATTCCGGGCCAGGCTCAAGGTCCGCCCGTCCGACCTCATCTTCATCGCCATCTTCGTGGTCCTGATCCTGGTCAGCTCCCTGGTGTCGGAGACCTTCCTCACCTCCCGGAACCTGCTCAACATCTCCCGGCAGATCGTCACCAACGGCCTGATCAGCATCGGCATGCTGGTGGTGATCCTCACCGGCGGGGTGGATCTCTCGGTGGGATGCACCGTGGCCCTGTGCGGGATCATGGCCACGGGGCTGCAGAGCTCCATGGCCATGCCGGCCGCCATCGGCGTCGCGCTCGCCGTGGGCCTGGTCATCGGCGGCGCCAACGGCTTCCTCATCGCCCGGTTCAAGCTGCAGCCCTTCATCGTGACCCTGGCCACCATGGGTGTGGTCCGCGGGGCGACCTACGTCTTTTCGGAGACGCCGAAGTCCCCGGTGGATCCGCTGTTCCGCTCGCTGCTGGGGGGCGGGTTCATCGGCCGCATGCCCACCGCGCCGCTCATCATGATCGCGTTCTACATCCTCGCCTGGTTCTTCCTCAACCGGACCATCCCGGGCCGGGCGATCGAGGCCATCGGCGGCAACGAGGAGGCGGTGCGCCTGGCCGGCATCAACGTCAAGGCCCACCTCATCCTCGCCTACATGATCTGCGGCTTCTTCGCCAGCACCGCGGGCATCCTGCTCTCCTCGCGGCTGGGGATCGCCCAGCCCAGCTTCGGCGTCGGCTTCGAACTGGACGCCATCGCCGCCGTGGTCATCGGCGGCGGCATCATGGGCGGCGGCGGCGGCGGGGCGGTGGGGACCCTGTTCGGCGTGCTGAGCCTGGGGGTCATCGACAACCTGCTCAACCAGTTCAATGTCCAGTCCTACTACCAGCAGATCGTCAAGGGGATGATCATCCTGGCGGCGGTGCTGCCGCGCCGGAAGAAATGATCCCCGCCCCCGGCGCCGGGACTTGTGGCATCGATCATGCTTGAATCCTTGATGGCCGGCCCTGCCGGCCAGAGAAGGTGAGATCGATGTCGATGCCTGCATTCAAGCGCGAACCGCTGTCCTCCTCCCGGCCCGGCCCGCTCCGGCGGCACGGCCACCTCGCGCTGGTCCTGGCTTGGCTCTTGGCCCCGTCCGGCGCGCTGGTCGCCGAGCCGGCCCCGGGCATCCAGGGGGGCCCCCTGCCCGCCGCCGTGGTGGACAGCATCCCCGCGGCCCTGGATGCCGACGCGAAGCAGAACCTGGCGGCCACGGGCAGCTGCCGTTCGTTCTTCCAGGACCAGCCCAAGGCGGATCTCTGCCCGAATGCAGCCGCATCTGCGGACATCCTCCGGCTCCTGGGCGCCTCCCACCCCAACCTGGGGGTCCAGGCCCTCGTGGTGGCGCCCCTGCCTCCGGGCCTGGCCGCCAGGGCCGACCGAAACCTCGTCCTCTACAATCTGCTGCAGCAGTTCCGGACCATGGAAGGGATCTCCTACTACTCCGCGAGCCACGGGGCGGTCAGGGTCTTCTTCACCGCCTCGCACCGGGTCAAGGGGCCGGCCGACCGCACCCCGATCGGGGATCCGCACTATGCCGCCATCGAGCCCGCCCATGATCTGTATCTCGAACAGGACGATTCCACCTTCGGCAAGAATCTGTACTCCGCGACGGTGAGGGCCCTGGGAGGTGGGGCGACTGAACTCATCATGAGCAATGTGGAGGAGGTCCATTACGGGTTCCTGCCGGTGCTCAAGCCGGGCGCGCTCAGCCTCACCCTGGTGGTCCAGCCTTCAGCCGATGGACGATTCCTGTATTTCTACGGCAACGTCGGGCTCAAGGTCATCAAGGTGCCAGGCATGGAAACAACCGTCCGCAACAGTTTCTACAATCGGATCATTGCCCTGTGCAACTGGTACGCCAGGCAGGTGGCGCAGGCCTGAGGCCGCGGGAGGCTTCAGAAACGATAGGTGGCGGCCAGGGTCGCGTAGCCGCCGGAGCGCTGCTCCGCGAGCGGACTCCGCGCCGCGTCGCCCTGCAGGCGCCGGCCTTCGACGTTGCCGACCAGCAGCCAGTGGTCCGCCAGGTCGAAGGACCAGATCACCGCCAGGCTGTCGTAGAGCAGTCCGCCCCCGGGAGCGAAGGCCGGCAGGTTGCTGACCGCCGCCTGCGCAGGGGTGATGCCGTAGATGGATTCGTTCGATCTGGCATCGGCCCAGGTCGCCGCGGCGACCAGTCCCGCGGAAAACCCCCCGGCCCGGAACATGCCGGCGGTGAGCCTGAGGTCGGTCTGTAAGCCCCGCTCGGACTTCAGGTTCTGCCGGGCGCGGAGGATGGCGTTGACCGGCGAAGGGCCGAACATGCCGTTCCATTCCAGGTGGGCGCCATAGGAGCCCCCGCTGCCGACGTTGGGCAGGTTGTGGTCGCGTAGCAGGCTGGATTCGCTGGTCCTGCGGCCCTGTTCATAGGTGGCCTGGAGGCCTGCTTCCAGGCCGGGCAGGAGCTCGAAGTGGACGCCGCCTTCGAGCGGACCCCGGGTGGAGCGGGCAAACACCAGCGGACGCCAGTAGCGCAGCACCGGAACGGCTTCCAGGACCTGCGAAGCCGAACCGTCATAGGCCGGCCGGGACCGGGCGCCGGCGCCCGCCAGGGCGGGGTCGGCGGCCGGGTCCTGGGCCGAAGCCACTGCCGGCAGCAGCAGGATGATCAGGTATTTCATGAGGTTGGTCATCGGGTTCACCTTATTGCGCCGAACCCGGTTCTTCCGAGCAGGGTGTAGACCAGGGCGACCGTTCCCACCGACTGGTGGCTGTCCGGCAGTCCGGGATAGTGCGCGCTGCGGCTCGAGGAGATGTAGTGGATCCCGAACCCCTGGTTGCCGAACAGGCGGAACGTCAGGCCTGCATTGAGGCGGTGCACGCTTTCATTGCCTCCGGGATTGTCGCTGCCCGTGCCGCTGACGTAGTAGTACCGGCCGGTCGCATCGAGCATGGCGGTCCGGCCGAAGATGAGCCGTACCGCCGCCAGGGCCTGGGGGGTGAAACCGTAGTGATAGTCTCGGTCCCCCACCGGGGTGACATTGCCGGCCGCCCCGTAGCCGCCGCCGCCGAGCAGCGTTCCCTGCAGGGTCATGTGGCTGCTGAGTTTCGCCTGGAGGGTGGTGCCCAGGGAGAGGGAAGTGGTGGAGACGCGGAAGATGTAGGGCGAAATGTAGTCGTAGCCGCCGTAGAGGCCCCAGATCCCGTCCACGGACTCGCCGGCCTCGTAGTCGGTTCCCAGCAGGAGCCCGCGGATCATGACGTTGTCGACCAGATTGTCGGTGTTCGCCAAGGCGTCGAATTCAAAATGGAAATAGTCGAAAGGCCGCGTATAGGTATACCCGGCCTTCCCCGGGAGCCCGTAGGACATGGAGAAGGTCAGCATGGCCTGGTTGCGGTTGATCCTGCTGATGACGCCCTGGTCGTTCTGGTTCGACTGCAGGCCCGCCCCAAGCTGCAGCCAGGAGAACACGGCCGCGTTTCCGCTGGAGAACACTGGGGTGAACCGGTCGCCGAAGACATAGAGGTTGAATCCTGCGGAAGGCGAGAGCAGGGTCCCGCCCAGCTTGCGCAGGAAACTCGGGCTGGTCTCGTCCTGCTCGAACAGCAGGCTGGCCATCCGGAACAGCGCCTCGCCGAAAAAGCTGCCGGCGATGCCCGTTGCGATCTGGTCGTTGATGGAAGGGGGATCGGTTTCCCCGGCCATCTTCCAGGTCAGGCTGCCCAGATTGTCATAGGCGGTGGCTTCCCAATAGTTGAGGCCGGCCGACCGGGCGAATCCATGGAAGACCGATCCCTGGTAGGGATGCATGAACTGGTTGATGGCGAACGGGTCCTGGTCGATCACCCAGTGCTGTTGGGTGATGTGGTCCCAGGTGCTCGGGAAGGTCGAACTGTAGACTTTCTTCCCGTCCTCCATCTGGTCGGGGTAGGCATGCCGGTCATAGAGGCTGAGCAGGGTGAGGAAGGCCGGGATTTCCAGGGCCGGGATCAGGTAGCTCTTGCCCGAGCCGGTCCCCCATTCTTTGACCGGCGGGTTCAGCGGTACCGGCGGGGCCGGTGCCTCCCCCTCGGGCTGCTGGCCCAGGTCCAACGGCTGGCCGGTTTCCTTGCCATCCCGCCTGACCCCGTCCGGGATGGGTACACTCTGGCCCCAGACGGCGGCGCACATCAGGAAGGCCGCCGCCCACCGGGGCGGGCGCAGGATTGTCTGGAGTCCGCTGGCAAGGTCTTTCATGGCGATTTCTGTCCAGGACACGATTTGCATTCATCGACTGGGAAGCCTCGAAGCGTGCGCCCCAGCCCCAGGCCTGGAGGCGCGAAGTGCCTAGAGCGGGTTTCATGCCAACGCCTAAGTGCTTGTTTGAAGGAGATAGGTCGTCATGGCGCCGGGTGGCCCGGCTGATCCAGTCAATTCGAAGGAGGTCCTGCCCCAATTTGATTGAGCGGGCACAGCCTCGACCGGGAGCCCTCCGCTGGCCTTGACTGGGGAACAGGACCGGAAGGGCGGGCAGCCTTGAACGGCAAGAGGGAAGGGATGACCTGGAGGCTCTGCGCTGGGCCGGATCGTCCCTGGCACCAAAAATGCTCCTTGTTCCAGGACAGCGTTGCCTTGCACCTGGAAATAGTCATCTGGAACGGGAACGACGCGCCGCCCCTGGAGTGTCCCATGCGTCTCACATCGTTCTCCCGGCTCCTCGCCTGCACCGTCCTGCTGGGCACCCTGGCCTGTGCCACGTCCAGTGCCGGCCTGGCCAGGCATCAGTCCCAGCGCCTGGCCGAGATGGACCAGCTCGATCTGCAGGCCGGAATGCCTGAGGCCTGGCAGACCCCGAACGTGAAGGCCATGCGCGCCTTCCACCGGAAGGGCAACCCGACTGCCCAGCGGCTCAGCGGAACACTGGAATAGCAAGACAGGCCGGAAATCAGAATCTATTTTGAGCCGGCATTATCCAAACTGTGGGGTGCCTTGAGCTTTTCATTGGTTTAACCGAAACCTTCGTGTGCGTCCGTGTCCCGGACTTTCGCCCGTATTCGCTTCCGGGACTCGGCGCGCCTTCGCGCGCCTCACCGGAAGCGTAACGGATGGACCCCATTGAACGTGTCCCCCAGGCAACGCATGCGTTGCTCTGGATCTATGGACACTGGGAAGTACGCACCCCCCGCAGGTGACGGTGGAAGACTGGGCATTTGCCTGGTTTTTGGGTAAAGCTTGGGAGAATCGGTACGATAAAGAGGTATGAGCAAACGATTCCGGCCCTGGAACCCCAAGCAGAAATGGCTTCTACCCCCTGAAATCACGGAGTTCATCCCCGAGGGGCATGTCTTCACACGTGCCCGCTGCGCGGGCAAGTGCGTCTAAGGACCATTTCGTGCGGGACCTGGTTGTGGAGCAGTTGGACCTTGCCGCCATCCTCGATACCTACGCTGATGAGCGAGGCTTCCCGCCATTTCACCCGGCCATGATGGTCGCTCTATTGCGCACACAACCTGTTGAAGCTCGCGCGGGCCACAAGCTGATAGGCCCGCGACGGTAAAGGAAAAACGGCCCGAAAAGGCTCATTTCCCTACCCCATGGGACATTACAACCCTCTGGATGAGCGACCTGGGAATTGGGACACGGCAGCCAGGATCCCTGGACACACCGTTTCCGAGAAAACCGCGCTCTGCGCGGTTTTCTCGGAAACGAACAGGGCGAAATGTAGGGACCTGGATGATTACGTAGACGGGCTCCTGATATGTATTGGCCTGTCAAGGGGGGCAGGCCTCTTTTGTCCGGCAGTGTGTGGGGAGCAGAACGGACGGCATTC
>Ga0316217_10002021_pt1 | contig 25231 bp, 25 predicted proteins | sample 1anoAmetaG_FD_203633 | JGI IMG/M metagenome (GOLD analysis project Ga0316217, IMG submission 203633) | Freshwater microbial communities from Trout Bog Lake, Wisconsin, USA - 1anoA | ecosystem: Environmental > Aquatic > Freshwater > Lake > Hypolimnion/Profundal zone | place: USA: Wisconsin...
TTGACAGTAGCATCGTAATCCAGAAACGAGTTGCCTTCAAGATAAAAAGGCTGACCGAAAGCATCTTGTTGGGAATCGCGAACATGGATGTGGTGAATGCGTATAAGCCTGGCCAATTCAACCGTAACTGTCATAGTACGTAGCAAAAGCATCAAACAACGGTATTGTGGGAGTGGACAACAAAGGCCTATGCATCAACTACAGAACAGACTAAATACTGCCCAATACTCCCTATACCTTTAATGAAAACGATATCCTCAACATAGAAATCAGTGAGGGTTTGGTCGTCTTTGAAAAGGTCCCCTTCAAAACCAAGAAGGCCCTAGACCCCAAGCTATTCTGGAACTTTGACATGAAGCTTAAAATGAAGCAGGAGGATTACCACAAACACTATTTTTGTGTATACTTGGGTGGAGCCGAAGACTCTGTGGAAATTCTATGATTGAGTATATAAATAGTCCAAAAAGAATAAGAAACAAAGAATGGTCAAGGAGATGATGCAACTAAGGTCGCATGAGTCTACAATCACTCTTTGTTAAGTTTTTTTAGCTTGAGGTTGGCAAAACTTTGTAATTCCCATAAATTCAAGACTAATGCTTTGCTTTTAATTAGACATTATCACAGCCAATAACAAGTCCCAAATCATTTGAGGTAAGGGTTTACCCCAATCCCGTTGCCTGTCTGAGATTATGTGTTATGCATTTGATAAGGGTTTTCCCCAAAAGTCCCAATTCTTGCGATACTCGCATCGCTCCGGTTAGCCTGAGAATAAGCAGGCTGAAAGACTACATACTGAGTGGCTTGAGGGTTGGGATATTGATTTACAGGATAGTTGTAGCTCGTGGGGTAGACATTGCTGTTGAGATTTGGCTACAGATGGGCAGCGTTGTAGTATGGCGCAACATTTTGCTAAGGGAAGTTTTAGGGAGCTCGGTTATTGCCTCTCAGTCGTGCGATGGGCCCTTCAGTGCTTTCCAACAATCTTGCTATCTTTTTTCTGAACAAAAAAATGGCGAGGCCAGCCAACAAAAGTATGAGGAATAAAGTCATTTCACTTAGATAATAAGTTACCAAACTCTGAACCAACCCTTGACAAGGAACTTTCAATTAACTTTACAAAGACTCAAGTTGATCTGAATCTTAGTATGATTTTGTACCGATTGTAGTCATGATTGTGCCAGAAGTAGTCTTCCATATGACATTACCATAAAGAATATGAGTATCAGCTGGACTGGACTAATAATTGAGTAATATGCATCAGCCCATTTTAAACTTCTCTACCTCGTCGTTCTAGCTGTAGGCCTATTCGTCGCTCTCCAGCTTGTTGACGTTCTCGCTTTTGTAGCTCTACAGAATGGCCCTCTTCCGTAGCTCCTCTGCTTTCTTCTCTTCCATTATTCTTATCTTCTATTTGAGGCTCATCGGCCTCTCCTCCGCTTTTCCTTAACCCCTATCTCCTTGGTTATAGTCATTTTCACTGGCATAGAGGGGCATCTGCTCCTCCTACTTTTTCTTGATCTGGTACAGTTCTTCCTCGTGCTCCCTTCTTTTGCGCTCCCTCTACCGACTCCTTTCCCTTTCTCTTTCGAAGTCCTGGTCCCGCTCTGCTTTGATTTTGGCTATCCTTCTATCTATGGCCTTCTGAAACTTTATAGGCAGCCTAGGTAACCTGAACCCTCCATGATTCAGTTGTTCCTCGTCAAGCAGTCGCATGGCGTACTCCCCTATTGTGACCGTTGTGAGCAGTTTGTTGTCCTTGAACGAGTTGCACAGACAGCCGTATACCAAACTCGGGTCTGCGTAGGTTCTGAGGTATAACAAAGCCAAGCAACGTACATTGACGTTGTTGGCTTTGAGCATGATAGTCAGCTGTTCTTTGGTAGGCCTGAGTTCGGCCAGTCTGTAAAAGTAGCAAAAGAAAGGAGTGGGGGTATCGTTGGAGCCAGAGATATAAGCGTCGTTTGAGATCTCATCAGAGGTGAGGTCGTTGGCCAGATCCCTAACGTTGTTGATCTGCCTCATCTTGGTCTTGAAGAACTGCGCCTCTTCTACGTTTTTCTGCAGCTTCTAGCTGAAGTGTGACTTCATGTTGTTGGTATTGAGCTTGATGAGCTCGGGGAAACCATCATTGACTTCCACCACTTCCTACTTCGCTATTTTTTAGACAATTGCCTCTATCTCTTGGCACTTGCGGCACTTTTTGGAGATTTTGGGGTGCATGGGACAGCCCTTAGGGGTCTATCTCAAGGGGTTGATGGTGGCAAGCACTGACTCACTGATGGCGTTAAATTTTTGCTAGCTGGTCATGCCCGACTCGAAGCGCACCTCTTCGAAGTTGCCCTTCTTGTGCTGCGCGAACTATTTGTTGAGTTTGTTGAAAAAGGACATCCGTCTATTATAAACTTATCTTACCATCAACCTATAACCCAAACTATAAGTCAGCCAATCACCAAACTGTAGATCAGCCCTATCATCCAACAATAGATCAGCCCTATTATCCAGCCATACTGAAATCTTCAGTCAAAAAAGAATCGTAGAAGGGTTGTAAAATAATGTACAGCTGTAGTAGCTTCGACTATTAAATGCTCAAAAGGGTCAAGTAAAGATCATTTCGATTCTATGGACAACTGACTAAGCTGCCGCTGATATTCACCCTTTTTCTAGTGATTGTGAACCATTGAAGAACTCTCGTTCTCACTTTCAACAATCACGTTGCTGACCTCTGGGTTCTCAAATGCCTCAAAAGTGAAGATATGGCTCAGCCGAACCCTATCCACCGAAAGCCTGCGGTTGAGGCTGTCGATTTGCGACTTGAACCATCCCGACTAATGACTGCGCCTGTGCTTCTACTGCTGCAGGGTGTGCTCTAGTTTGAGCAGGTTGTGCTTGGAGGCCAGGTAGGCCTTGCGATAAAATTAGCTTGAGACACGCAGCCTTTCAATGAGGGTCTCCTCGTTTTAGTTGTCTGTACTGGGCCTAGAGTTTTTTCTGCTTCTGGATCTCTTGGGATCAACTCGTCTATTATTCTTCCTCTTGAACTGCTTCTCACGAGCAGCTTGGCTTTCTTTGGAGACTGATGGGTTGCTGCTATTCAGCGGGGTTTTGATACTCTTTTATGATGAATTGTTAGCGATAGTTTTGGTGGGTTCACCCTGGGCAAGTCTAAGGGTGTTGGTAAGTTGGTTTTTATTGCTAGGGTTGGACTGGCTGCTTGCTGAGGGGATGAGTTTCGGTTTGGGTGAGGGGGGTTGGTCTGGTTTGAGGTATTTGGGGGGCATGCCTATGGCGAGTGAGTACTCTTTATATCTAGTGGTCACTATTGGCCGATGTCCCATTTCTTCGCTCATTATCTTTGCTTTAACACTGGCAATTAATTTGATGTGAGCTCATACTACTAGAGGTTGAAGGGTCAAACAAAGGTCAAGGAATGTCCAAGAAAGGTGAAATCGGAAGTCAGTGAGGATAGGCACAAATACAGAGTTGAATATTGAATACTAGTATTCTAGTATTATTGGCTAGTATGCCCATCCAATCCATCCTAAGCAAATGATCCATCATATTCTCAAATTGCAGTAGCCATGCTTCTCTCAGCCACTACTCAAACTACTGGTACTGATTCCTTCAATAGATTAGAACCCTGGCTTTATGTTCCTATATGGCTATTCATAGGCTTTGTCATTTGAATTATCCGCATGATAGTCACCACGCCCGAACTCCACAGTAATGCCCTTCCACCCAAACTCAACTCCCCTCACACCTACGGCTATCTCAACCTCACTCCCACCGCACTCACCTTCACCAATAACCTCACCCAGAACGTCACCATGAAAATCAATTTTTGGGGCATCGCCGCACCCTCCTACCTGCAACTCAACTCACCCCTCCACTTCGATGTGGTCACCCCAAACCTAGCCTTCAAGCAGTACCTCATAGACACCAGAATCACCAGCATAGAAATAGTAGACTCCAGGAACTACAAATGCATTGCTGCTGGCTTCGTCAACTGGCTGTCCATCCTGAGGTCCATCAACGACCAGACCCTCATCGTCCCCAAGAAAAGTGAAGGCTAGTTCGAGTAGAACAACTAGAATGGGTACTATCTACCCTTCTTTGACTAGGAACTGCAGGTCGGCCTGGACTTGCTGAGGGTCAGCGAAAAGGAGGGTCTCGAGAAGGCCAAGCAGGGCAAAGCAAACACTCGCCTCAAGATAGGCGAGCTCAAGCTCCAGATAAGCAGCAAAGTGTTCGCCATAGCCCACGAGTAGCGGCAGGCCAAACAGAGAACCCACTCCAAGAAGTTCACAGGGCTCAACGAGATGGACGACAGGAAGAAGACCAGCTATGCTGCCTCCAGGCTCAACATAGAGATCAACAATGAAGAATCACCCTACCCGGGGTACCTGGGGGTCAATGAGTCCTTTATAACCAACAAGAGTCTGGCCCAGAATGGCAGGCAGTTCAGCCGCAAGAGCGGAATCATCTCCATCCACGAGGCCGCCAGAGACAGAGAGAGGCAACTCACCAGAGTCCGCGAGGAGGACTCCAACAACGAGCTGCAGTCATACCAGCGGAGCCTAGCCCTAAGGAGCAACCTGGATCTGGAGCTGATGAGGGTCAGGATGGAGATGGACCAGTTAGTAGGCCTCACTGAGAAGGAGAAGGTCGTGACCCTTTGCATTAAGTGTTTTGAAGGTTTGAACAAACTGCAGAACAATAAACCCATCCCCTTCATTGACGTCACTTGCCTCAATACCAACGCGAGGTTCAGGATCTATGCCAACCAAAGCACATCCCCTAACAAAGTGGAGTTCGGCTCTTGTCTAGCTTTCCCCAAGGACACTAGGTTGCTGTTTGTTGCCAACCTCAAGAAACAGCAGAAAGAAAGAGTGATAAAAGGCGAGCTCAGTGTAAACTTGATCTCCTAATCGCACCAGCTGAGTTTGCTATCCAGCGATGGTGTTTTGGAAGGCATCCTGCACATAACCTGTGTTGCTGCTGACCCCCAAATCGAGCACAAACCAGTCAGAGACTAAAATTTGAAAGAACCCAACTACCTGAAGGGCTAGAAGGACATTGCATAAACTTACACTAGGGTCAACCAGCAAAAGCCATACGAAAGTACTAAGCAGGAAAAGGTATTTGCAAGTACTAGGCAGGAGAAGGTGATTGGGGTTGAGGAAAAGCAGATGGCAAAGCTTGCAGTGAGATAGCGCAGATAGAAAAGCTACTACATACTGTTCCTGATATAGAAGAAAGAAGATCTGGCCATCAGTTACAAAGTGATGAACAAGCCGATCCCTCCCGCCGCGGGCAGCAAGTTCGTGATCCTGGACGAGGACGAACTCATGGGCAGGTAGCTGACTGTTTCAGTCCACAGGAACGATTTCTTTCTCTCCCAACATACCATAACCAATATCACTGAAGCTCTGCCCACAATCCCTTCCAACCTCACCTGCCAACTCATCAAACAGCAATACCTTCCCTCTATCCACCTCTTGTACCAACTCTATGCTGGCTCCCTCCCCCAGATCAACTATCTCGCACAGCAGCTCACTAACCCCCCCACTTACCCCACTCCCAGCCCTCAAACTCAGCACACTCACAACCCCACACCCAACCAGCTTCCTTATTTCAGGGATGTTCCCAGCAGCAATAAAGAGAGCGAGAATTAGGGCAGAATAATGGAGAGGGACATCGAGGGCATCTAAAGCAAGGAGCGAGGCATACAACTACGCAAGTTGAAAACTGAGTAGCTGAATGTGGAATAAAACCGCAAGAAATAGCAAAAATAGCGGAGAATAACCACCGAGGGACGTGTCTCAGGGGGATAGAGTTTGACAGCCGGCGAACTAATGACCCACAACTAGTAACACGAGCACGAGCTGAACCCCTCAGAGCACTAGCACAACGACAACATCTACCTGGTCGACCTCATGACCAGGTTCCTGCACTCCCTCTCCTCACCCAAGCTCTAGCCCATCCAGCCCATGCCTCTGCCCCAGTTCCTGGAGTACGCTCTCAAGTAGGACGGAGTAGTAGACAGGAGCAGTCAGTTCCGGGAGCAGAAAGAACTCATCGAGCTGGTGGCCTCCATTTTCCAGGAAGACCCGGATATTGGGGTAGATACGGCCGCCCTCAAGCAGAGCCACCAGGCCTATTCCACCTTCCAGCAACTGTATGCCAAACAACTAGACGAGCTCATGGGGGCCATAAAGAGGGAAGAGCCCAGTGCCTTCGAAAACATTAGGATGCACTGTTAGTTGGGCATGGTCAATGAGCACATACTTTGGGGGAGGTCGCTGCCCAGAGTCACCAGCCATGCCGTCAGAGAGCGAGTCAGCAAATTCTACAGGATATCCCACTATGGACCCACTGATGCCCAATTCTTGCTCTAGGATCTGGAAGGAAAAAGCAGGACTGAGCTCAGGTAGCTGGACATCAGTAATTTGGGCATCCTGATTAGATAGTCAGTCTAGAGGTATATTTCCAATGCTTAGGTAGTGAGTCCTCAGATTGTTGCAGCTGCCTTGGCTCAAAACGCCATCGAACAGAACTGGATCAACATCCGGGGACTCAATGTCTTTTTCGAGACCCTGTTCCGCCTCAAAAACAGTCTCTGGGAGAGTCTGATGCTGATCTAGGAGATAAAGGTGTGCTATGGCTGTGATTTGTAGGCAGAGGAAGGACTGATCTCAGTTGATTCTGTAGCAGAATGGGTGACTACAGTGCAGAACCGCCCTTCCCTCTAACCCCCTAGAAGCATGAACCAATCCAAGGCCAGTGAGAGGCATGTGGCAGTTGCTAAGAATGAGAGGAAAAGGGAGGAGGTGGAGGTAGAGGAGAGAAGCAGAGGGAACCAAAGCTATTTCAAGAATGAAAACAACGATTCCTAAATCTTCGATATAGCCAACTTGCTAAGAAAACGGGAAGAGTAGCTCTAACTGCACGACCAACCCTATAACATTATGCCCGTATCTCAACACAAGTCAGGCCTTTCAGCCGCAATCGACAAAACCCAACACAGACAGCCGAAGGGAAAAGGCACAGTATTACTGGACTAGCTGAGTTAGGATGATGTGAGTGTGTAGGAGGCAGTCTAGAAGCCAGCCAGCAGCAAAGTCAAAACCCTTGGGGTCAATTTGAAGCAGATCAAGTTTTACGAAGAGGTCAGAGACCCCGCCAGAGTTAAGATCGAAATCGGGGTTGACCCCGACACCCTCAAAACCAGTACCAACTCCTATTTCTATCTATGTCATTATGACCAAACCCAAGGCCACTGCTCGACTTTTGTGATAGATGAAGCAGATAGGCCAAGTATTTGGATAAAAGCATTTGACAGAGGCGAGTTGAAGGGTAGGTCGGGCGTGCTATGGGAGTAGTACTGCGACAGTCTGGAGAAAGCCAGTGTGAGCAAGACGGTGGTTATCTACAGCAGCAAGGGAGTGATCGTGGGCAAGGCAGTGATCGAGTTCCAGTACAAGCTCATACCCTCAAAGCAAGCTGCTCAAGGCTATCAATAACCCAACAAGGAGGAGAGCAACGATAAGGCATAAACCTTTCTATTGGAAATAAAGCTAGTGAAATCAGAGTAGCTGCAGAACACAGAAAGGCTCTACGTAAAAATCAGTGAGTAGAACGAAGAGCAAGAACTGATAGCCAAAGAGGGTGTGAAGCTGAAAATCAGGGAGCCTATCTATTGCCGGCAGCTCCAGGTTGAGAACCACAGCCGGCAGTACGGCTGCACCATTCCCTTAGAGTAGCTATTTCTAAGACGCCAACTCACAGCTACCTACCCCTTGATTACCTATCTCAACTGTACCTTCATGGGGAACCTGTCCCTTGCGATTCGCATACTCCCACTGCAAACCTAACCCTCCCAACCCTCGAAGACATAGGAACAGTGGCCTTTGCCAGAGTAAGAGCATGATGACGAAAGCAGCCAAGAGCACGAAGCAATGTAAGAAAGAGAAAGCCGAGAGAACGTGCTAAGCATCAAAAGAAAAGGAGTTGAGGTACAAAAAGGGATATAGGTAAGAAAGAGGATAGAGCAGAGAAAGGAGCAAGAAGAGGTGACAAAGCGGATCGACAGCCTTTACAAATAGATCAAAGCCAAATACAGCAAATGATATTAATTTACTATGTAAGGAGGAAATTTGTTGGATCAAATTGATTTAAAAGGGTAACACCCGAACTGCAGATTGGCTTGCTTTGACTTAGAAAGTTGGTATTAACCCTATCTGATCTATCTAAATACAGACTTCAAAGAGTGCATCTTTCTCAGAGTGGCAACACGAGCACTACTATAACATTACTGCTAGAACACTTGTAACCACAGAGCAAGCAGCCATCTGGTGTCTAGAGTCAGTAGAGAGTATGTCTCTTATGCGCAGTTAGTTATACTACAATTGAGCTCATCAACCATCACTTCCGTCCATCGAACATCACTTCTCCAATTTGAGTGACCTCCTTAGTTTCTTTTTCAGCAACTTCGCAAAAGACAGATACTCCTGCTTCTCTGCCCCAACCGTCCACACATCGATCAGCTCCCACAGTGCATCTCTCAGCTTCTATCTGCCGATGTAGAACTTCCCTCCCTACCCTACCTCCCTGTCATGCTACCAGTCACTATCCACTATGAACTATAGCTCTTCTTTGTCGATCTAGGGCCGCAGGATCAGGGCCAGCAACCTTTGCATCTGTTTGTAGGAAGGCTACTGGACCACTGCCCCGAGTCCCTGCACTTCAGTCCACTGATAGAGCTAAGTGATCTAAGTGGCTATGGAGTTACCTCAGTGATTGCGCTGTTTATTTCGGAGTCGTTTTTGAGGGATGACCGGAGTTACAGTTTTTCGGGAGTGTACATTTCGATGTCTGCGTCCAGGTGGTAAGGGTTGAGCTGCTAGAGGTCTCGGTTGAGGCTGAATATCTCTGCGACAGACTGAACAGCCTAAACTTATTTCTCTTTTGGCTTGGACTTAGACATTATTTAAAATCTGGAATGATCACTATTATGAAATATGGTAATTTGTAAAAACTTGATAGAAGTTGTCAAAGGCTTCTTTATTTTTGTCTTTATGTTCTTATTCTATATCATACGTTCTCACCGTCCACTCTCAACTTTCAACGCTTCCATCAATTTATCCACCTCTTCGTAGACCATTCCATTGCAGTCTTTCCGCTAAAGCATCCTGTGCATCTGGTTTCGGTACTGATGCACTAACAACGATCGAAGTGTACTGCCCTATTGGTTGCCTTAATGGCTTGTCCTATACAGCAAAACTATCAACCCTTTCACCAGCAGTGATTTGGCAATATTCTCTTGGTTTTAGAAGCCTACCCCCTCAACCACTCTGTTGCATATCGCTTGGATTACTTGGCTCTGGAACAGCAAAGGAGACAATATTTCCAAAGGGGATGACAGAAATATTGAGTGCAGAAGGTATGCCAGCTCATAGAGGCACAAAGGCACTGCCTACAGAGCAAGTTGCTCAGACAATATGCTCAGAAGGTTGAGACGCAGGCCATTGTAGCCCATCTACAGCAAGGAGTGCCGGAGACATTAGCTCACTTCTTGATCGATGAGCTGATTGTTGAGCATGAAGTAGATCATCCTTCTGCCGTTTTCGAAGTGTGGGATACTTGGACCCTATTTGAGGATCATAATGAGCTGAGGGTAGAACGAAGACATCTGCTCCTTTGTAAACTGTGAGGCCATGCTGGCACTGTAGCTGATCTGGGTGATGAGCTAAAGGTAGTCGTAGTAGTGCATATTGAGCTCTATTGCTGCCTCCAACACACCACTCAGTTTCCCCACCGCTTACTTCTTTTCTTGCATTATCTCGCAAACGTCTTTGATAATCCCGGCCCCAATTTCGAACAGATTGTGCTTGTATTTGTTCTCCATGAGTTCCACTTTCTGCAGCGTCCAAGTCTCCTTCATACTCACTATGTTCTTAGCTGCACCCAACAGCATCCGCATACAATACAGCATATCTTCAAATGGCTAGTCTTCCGCGTATTATAGCTTCCAGCTTGAGGCGAATACAACGCTTAGGATTTTGGAACTGATTCGATTGAATTGTTCTTCGTTGCGTTTGAAGTCGATATTCGTGGCTGCTTTCAGGAAGCGGAAGAACTCCTTCTAAACTTGCCGGTTGTACTTTTTGTAGGCTTTGAGGCAATAGGTGTAGGTTTTGTGGTTAATGACTGCAAAGTTACGGATGTTGATGCTTTTCTTGCAAAGTTCTCCGATTATGCTGAGTGCAGTCCGGACCATTTCCAGCACATCGGACCGTCTGTTCTCTTCGTGGTTGGGAAGATTGATCCTCGTGGCATTTTTGGTGTTTACGACTGCTTCCATTATTATAGACTCACTCTACTAAGACGAGCAAGATCGGTTCAGGTTTGTCTCGTTAGTTTTGAAGTCTTCATACACGATTACTGTATGGAGAAGCTTCAACACGTCGTATTGAAAAAGGATGTCTAAAGAGCTGCTTGAAGCACGGATTATGACGATTTCCAGCAGGTGAAGTGTCCATTTGTTGATGTACTTTTCTACTAGCCAGAAAATCGAAATGATTTGATCTGCAGCAAGGGTGAGACTTTCCACTTCGTTGTACATAACCATGAACTCGGCACACCAATCCATGGACTAATCGCAGTTATGCGGCAAGTCGTTCAGGAGCTACTAAATTTGGTTGGTTTTCAGCAGCTTCTGCCTACATTTCCGCTTCATTTCTCGAATCTGATGGTTCCTGATCTAAACTTTGAATGAGTTTGTTTTGTCCTTGAGTTCGGATTACTGACTTTCAGGGGCTGAAGAGCGGAAGCTGGTGATTTGCAGTGTTTGGGAAGCATAGGGATACGGAGTTTGAGAATTTAGCGCTAACATCAGCTATAATATTATTTCAAACTATTAGCCACAACAATAACTACTAACAAACGCATTTGCACAATTGTTAGGAGTACTTCGAGGAAGAAAAGAAGCTAGAAACTTTGTTTGGCTAAGTTTACAACCGATGTGAGAAGCCACAGCTTTTGCTTCCTTGGACTTAAAGATGCAATTATACCAGAATGGACAATATTGAAGAAAAGCCATATCAAAGAGATAATTTGGAATCTCAGACAGATAAAAGGATGAAACCTTTCTATCGAATGATTTCAGTACTTGCCAGTCTTTTGTGATAATGTGAGTATTAGAATCTAATTATTACTATCAGTCTGATGGAAATTCCAAAGCACCTGACGTCGCTCAAAGCCAACACTGGCAAGAAGCGCACCAAAGAGGAGTACCTGCGCATCTTCATGTAATTCGACGCAGACAATTCCGGCAGTGTCTCCAAAAGCGAAATCATCAAGATGTTCAAGGCCTGCGAGATGGAGATCGACGAGTAGGAGGCAGAAGACCTCATGAACGAGATAGACGCCGACGGCGGGGGAGAGTTGGAACAGGATGAGTTCATCTAATTCCTCAAGCGAGAGGACGAGCGGATAGAGTACACCACTGACGAATGCAAACACATGTTTGAGTTTTTCGTGGATGAGGCCACTTATACAATAGGCTTCAACTAGCTCAAGAATATGTTTGTGAGTCTGGGGGAGAAGATCTCGGACTACTAGGTCTCAAAGATGCTGCTGTTTGCTGATAAAAACAGGGATGGGAGGCTGGATTTTCAAGAGTTCTGCAAAGTCATCAAAGAACTATGAAGAGTGATGGTTTATTTTTTCGCAGAGGTTTATAATATTACTGGCGTAGTTAGTAACATCCTTGCCTGATGATCCGCGAAAGCAAGAAACCTGCCCCTCACCACCAATAGTACGAACTGCACCCCTATCGCCCCTCAAATGCGGCAACTGGAATGGCCAGCAGCCATAAACTAACAACTTCCAATTCGCCAAAGTATTCGTTTGGGAGGTCGACCCGAGAGGAACAGCCCAAGAGATACGTCACGAAGCAGATGGCCAAAACCGAGAACTTCGGGAAATAGACTTCGATGGGCTACTACACTCCCAAAGAGGCCGTTACCTCCAATAGATCTCCTTCATGGAAGATTATCCCCAAAGCCAAACTCAAAACACAGCCACATTATGAGTACTACAATCAAGACAATCAAGTAACTTTGCCTATACTAAGCTCAATCTTCAGGCAGCTCTTGCAACCACCAGGCCAAAGAGTGGACGCGTTTCGTTTGGAAACGAGCAGCGGGTTTTATTGATTCTATTCAGTTCAAAGATGACTATAACTCAGCACCTGGGCCGGAGTACTACCCCTAAGCTTAAGTTAAGACGAAGCAGCCCTAATACAGTATAGGATTTAGAAGGGCAGTCAAAGGCTTCGACCCTTTCCAACCATTGGAGTCATCAAACTAAAAAGTCGGCCCTGGGACCTACAGGCCTTAAAAAAGTCCATTAACTGCCACTCACCACAACAGCCCCAAATGGTCTATCCCTCGGAGCCCAAAAAAGATGAAAACTTCTGTGACTTCGATGCATTAGACTTATGACGTAAGTGGATCAATGGGGGCTCAAAAGCTCTCAAGCAAAAAGTCAGCTCCAAAACTAACCATAAACAAGACCAACCGAGAAAGCAAAGGACTCATTATGAAGGCACACATGTAGTTCCGTCCCATGCAAGTCAGGATAGCCCACCCCAGTTTCTGATGAAGTTCATCTAAACCTCAGCTGAGCTAACCTTGGCTTTGGCCAGGTTCAGCCTAGTTTAGGGTGAACTGAGGCTAGGTCTGGGTGAGCTGAGGCTAGGTTTGGTGAAGCTTGGTGATTATTTATAGATATAAATGATGTCACTTGTAATCATTTGAATAAAGGCAAACACTTCAGGGAATTCAACAGTTTCGCAGCATATGCAGGAGACGCAATTTTTAAATAAAAACATTTAGTTTTACCAAAGGAGGAGGCACAAGCTCTTGCGGGCTTTGGCCGAGGCTGAGTCAGAGGACCAGCCGCCACGCAGCAACCCCCGAACCCAACTCATCGCCCTCTTTGAAACCGCTGCCAACAAAGACAACCAAATCTCACAACTTGGTTACTTCATCAAGCACGAACTCAACTGCTCCCTTTCCCCCTACAGCCACACCCTCATCGAAATACTCATGAATTTGCTATAGCACCGCGATGGAGGCATAGTGGCGTTCGTAAAATTCATACTAGTTAGATGCTCTACCGCATTTGCAGGAAGTAGCCGCCTCTGTTCTGGAAATGCTTCACACTTATAAGCAAAGATCTCGCAAACAATCTGCAGAGCAGGTAAACTCGGATAGAGCTCATCATATTCTACACTGACCTATATCTCTACGGATTTCCCTTCACCACTTAGGACTTCCACTCCAAGATTTTCCCACAGTTCAAGCATCATCCTATTGATCTCATCGTCAAGTACCAGGAAGTTTTGACCTGCAGCGTTTTCTTTTCGTCAAGGTTGCAAAAGATCTTTACGCTCAGCTTTCATGAATGGCTAGAACTATAAAAGAACAAGATAGTCGAAACTTACCAAAGGCTGTCCTTGGTTGGTACTCATCTGCAGGAGCTCATCATGAACTAGCAGGAAAACTAAGCAGAGTCCGCGAATTATTAGCTATAACTCTAACTCTTCGAAACGCAGCTATACCACTTCTTGAACGCAGCCGAGAAGATCGAGTTGCCTTTCGATGGGTCTTCCAACAAACTCAAAACCATATTCGAGCTGAAGAAGGAATGCAAGACCTTCAAGGTCAACTTCGAACTTTCAGCCTACTAGCGCTCACTTTACACCAACCAGAGGAAAGATTTGAGTCAGCTCAAACCTTTGAAGAAACACTAGATGCTCAAAATAGAGGAGAGTGATGCTTTCATCAACCAAATGAAGCTGTGTTCGGACCCTAGCTAGTGCCTCAACCTTAGTGGCTACTTCCTTTAGCAGATGAATTTGCAAGCCAATCGAGAAAATTTGATTGAAACCATCATAAACGAATGTTACAGCTACAATAACCTTTCCTATGTCCTCAAAGTAGTGTTTGAAGTAGCCCAGTTTTAGCCTACTTTGATTTAATACTGCTCAACCAAGGCAAAGAAGATTTGTGGTACGCATATTTCTATACAGCCTCAGCTAAAATGAACCCAAAGTATCAGAAACTTCTTTGCGAAATGGCTAAATATCGACTCATTGATTAAAACATTTTACTCTAATACTGTGAGAAGATAATCAAGAACTAAAACTCGCAAACTACAAAGGAAATTTAAAGTATTTTAGAAAACATGGGGTGCATTACCTACTATCGCAGTTTAGCCACACACATAAGGTACTTTTGAGACGATTCAGGATAAATGCCTTGTTCGAAAAGCTTTAGCACATAATAAAGACCAAAATGAGTCATTTCTCCATTTAGCATCTTTATCAACTCAAGGGACTTATGAACTATCTCAGGAATCATAAGAACTCTAACGCCAAAGCAGAAACACAAGAAATAGCAAAAATTTAGATAAAGCTAGAGCAGAATTACAACTTCCTTTTAAAGAAGATGGAGAAAATGGCCAAATAGGTTTAAGTCACCAAGATTATCGACTACCTGACCTACGGAATTGAATAGGAGTAGTATCTTACTTCCTATTATTATGCCAGCCTTTTGAAGGATCTCAGCTGTCCTGATATTTAGACCAAGATGCACTAGGAAACACTCAAAATCATTGTGGAGAGCCTTTTGGAACTTAACAGTCAAAAAGCAGTGAGATGGAGTCGATTTTTAGGAGAACTATACAATTATCAATGCATAAATCGCAAAAACCTATTGCAAGACTTCAAAGAAATACTTACAAAAGCAAACTTGGAGAGCTTCATCGCAGTGGGGATCAAATGCGTTTGTTCTTCCCTCTAAACATCCAAATCTTACTTAAAGATGAGTAACTTCAAAAAGTAAAGAGAGATAATGCTCAGTCTGTTGTAGCTGAAAGTAAAAGTATGATAATTTAGTGTTTTTACGTCAAATTCAAAAAATAGTTGGAATACGCACTGATCTGTGAAGTACAGGAAATTATTTAGTACTTCAATCCTTAAATCATGGTCGTTTTGGAGCAGGAGCCAGAAATACAGCAGTTCATAGCCCTCTGCAACAAGCATATCTAAAGTACCAGTCAAACAGTTTCGCATTACATTTCTCAACTGGCGAATGGCATCCGGCTTTAAAACCTTAGATTTGCCGATGAGGCAGTAAACTAGAACAAAACCAAATACAAGTAGAAAGAAAGTGTCTAAAAGCCTGAGAGGAAGTGGGTGGAGAAGGCTATCAAATACGTTGAAAAGACAGAGAACCACGAAACTGAAGCCAAAGGCACTGCAGATTTATAGGAGAAAAGTAAGGATTCCTCATTGACCGTGTAGACATCTGAGGGGAACTTAGCAACTAAAAAGATTAGAGTGATGGGCCGCAGTAAGAAAGACAATAAAATAAAGACAGTAACCTGCATCTACTCTCAGGCTGCAGCCGAAAGCTGATTCCTATGACATTCTGGATGATAACATGATTGGTAAAGGGAAGTTTGTTGTAAATTGTGATGATTGTTAGCAAAAAAGTATTTTATAGCCATAGTCTATCAAAATCAGTGTTTAGTTTGGAGTTTGATTTGGTCAAAAGGTCGATAGAAGCTATTCTAATCGTAGTCACTCCTCGTAGAAATGTCTAAGCTGCGACACTCATAGGAAACAGGCAAATAGTTCATCTCTATCTGTTTGAATGTCTACAAGAAGTTTTAGTCTTCAACCACATCTCTCACTCTGAAGAGCGAAAGGTGAAACTACTATGATTTGTATAGATTTTCATTGTGGTCGTAACTTATTCTCATTTGCTTCAACTCGCTGTTCCCTATCACTTATGCTTTCAACATCGCACGAATGAATAGATCACAAGCTCGAACAACTTTCATCCAATTTTCATCTTTTTGGAGCTACAGATAAATCAGAGACACTTCTTTCTTCTTGGTCTTGGGATTTGACTTTGAGAAATAGGCTACTTTGGAGAATGTGAGCACTGTGTCCGAAAGTATTGAGGTGAGTTGCTCGTTAATCTCAGAGAAGATTTGCTTGGCTTTGACTCTAGTGTCCTGGCGATGAAGAACAAGCATGCAGAGTGTGACATGTGCGAGGTTATAGTTACTAATGACGAAGGCAAGAGGCGGATATTGAGGCTCTGTGATGGCTGTTATTCTATCCTGAATTGCTTTGATTTGTGCCCTTTGGGCTTCATCAATGAATGGAAGACATGCGAAATGAGTGAATTCGGGGAAGTTTCGGATGTTTTTCATAATTCTTTTATTAAACCTTTATATTGGCAATTTATATAATAATAGAAGCACGAACAAAATAATTTTTCATTCTTTCAAAATAAATTACATAGTTTGATGGCTGAAAAGTGGCTGAAGTGGCAAATTTTTCAAAAATTTGATGGAGTTTTAGACGACCTAATAGGCCCAGAGGAGAGGGGAGCTCACTAAGTTCTTGAATTTTTTGGTGATTATATAATCAGCGAAAGTCCATCAACTACAAAAAGCTATCTTATTGCTGCAATTTGAATATTATTGAAGCTCTAAAGTTGACTCTTTGCCAGATTGTTCTTCGTTTTCTAGGTTTTTCAGCAATTGAGTTTGCCTCCAAGGCTATTAATCAGCCTCTTTTCGCCCCCTTCTCTTTCATTGAAAGTCTTTAGGCCTTTCGTTGGTTTCTTTCTTCTTGTTTGCTGGCAGCGAAGACTTTAATGTTTTTGCCAGAAAAACCATTTCTCGCCTCTTTGTAGCTTTCTATTAGCTGCCACTTTGCGGACTCAATGTCTTCCCTCTGCACTGTGAGAGTTGGGTCCTTTTTAATGAGAGTTTAGTGCAGTTGGACTCCCTCGAACATTTTGACCTCACTTCGCCGCAGGAGTTTCCTCTGTGGGAGATTCAGAGCCTTTGTTCTGCACTCCACTGTCCTCTGTGCCTCCTCAGAAGTGCTGATGTTCGAAGGTTTGGGCAGCTGGACCGTATTTATTTGACCTTTTCTTCAGTTCTCCGAAATGCCTCCCCAAACATCTAAAACACGTTTGGAGCTTTGATTTCTGGAGAGCTCTCAGAAATTTTGGTTGTTGCCTCTCAGCCATGAGTTTGGCCCTCAGACTCTTTCCAGTAAAAAGATATCTTTTTTTCCAAAAAGCCAAATCTTGACTCCAAAAGTCAAAAGCAAGAGAGCTAAAGTGATTTTTCTCCAATGTAAACTGAAAGAACTAAACCTTAATTTTAAAGAAGTTGCTTATAAAGTTATAAAGTAAAATATCCAAACATGTCAGCAAAGTGGTTTTTAGATAAAAAGATTAGTGGGCTGTGTTGGAAAGCGAGTTTCAGCCTTAAACTGAATATCCCACTTAGGTTTAATCAAAATTAAAGATTGTTTTCTGTACAATAAATATTGGTCCTTTTAAACACACAGGGATTTTCAACTCATTATAATATATTCCACAAATGACCACAGCTTTTATAAGCAAATACATCAAAGGAGTCACCAGCTTCAGCGGCCAACTAGTCAGACCAACCACACTTACTGATCAGAATGCCTTTAAGATAGACAACAATACATTGAAAGATTTGATTTCCAGAAGTTTTAACGGAAGGAGACCCAACGACATCTTCTTAAGGGATCCTACAAATTGGGGCAACATTTTTGCTCAATATGGATGGACTCCCCTCACCACTACCCTCAGGCCCGTCAATTTCGTCCTTCTAGGTCAACAGCAAAGGAGTGCTGTGTTAGTGACTGACTCCTTTACCAACAACTCACCAACTGTGAGCACTTGGAATGTTTCTCTTACTAAATAGGTCTCAAATTCCAACAGCAGCACCTTTACAGAAGAAAACTCTTTCGGAACTGACATCTCAGCCACAGCTGGAGTTAGTATTGAAATTGTTGAGGCCAGTACAACCGTCTCAACCAGCTTCACTCATACCTGGGGTCACAGCCAAACTACTACGGAAACCACCACCATTGGCACCACTTCCGGCTTTTCCGTTGACGTCCAGCCAGGACAAACCAGGAACGCCACACTGACCTCCACTTTGGGTACCTACAACCTGAGAATCGACTACGATGCCACCCTTTCTGGCGGTGTGTTTGCCAACTACAATCCCACTGCAAATGGACACCACTTCTGGTACCTAGGAATCGGAGGCCTTTTGTCAGCTGGAGGCCTGCCCAACAAAGTCAGAATTTCGCAGTACGTCGATACAAACCAATATTTCGACGGCAAAATAACCGTCGTATGATAGTCCATCATCCATCATCATCATTTAATCTTATTGTGATTGTTGAAGCTTTATCTTCTAGCCTTCTTACTCTTTTATCTCTGCATCCTATATTCGCTCAAATCGTGGAAGAATTGACGAACATTTTGCAAGTTTTCGGAAGAAAAAAGTCAAAAGATATTCAAATGATCATACAGCAATACATCAACCTAACAGGTATGGCTTTCGACTCCAGCTTGTGTATTAAGAAAGCTCCAAAATTGATTCTTCTTCTTTTTCTTGCATTTCCAGCAATTGAGTTTGCCTCCAAAAGGCTATTAATCAGTGTCTTTCGCCCCCTTCTCTTTCATTGATAGCTTTGAGGCTTTAATTGGTTTCTTTCTTCTTGTTTGCAGGCAGTGAGGACTTTAATGCTTTTGCCAGAAAAACCATTTCTCGCCTCTTTGTAGCTTTCTATTAGCTGCAACTTTGCTGACTCAATGTCTTCCCCCTGCACTGTGAGAGTTGGGTCCTTTTTAATGAGAGTTTAGCGCAGTTGGACTCCCTCGAACATTTTGACCTCACTTCGCCGCAGGAGTTTCCTCTGTGGGAGATTCCCAGCCTTTGTTCTGCACTCCACTGTCCTCTGTGCCTCCTCAGAAGTGCTGATGTTCGAAGGTTTGGGCAGTTGGGCCGTATTTATTTGAACTTTTCTCCAGTTCTCCGAAATGCCTCTCCAAACATCTAAAACACGTTTGGAGCTTTGATTTCTGGAGAGAACTCTCAGAAATTTCGGTTGTTGCCTCTCAGCCATGAGTTTGGCTCTGAGACTCTTTCCAGTAAAAAGATATCTTTTTTTCCAAAAAGCCAAATCTTGACTCCAAAAGTCAAAAACAAGAGAGTTAAAGTGATTTTTCTTCAATGTAGATTGTCAACTTTAACCCTCATTTTATAGATGTTTCTTATAAGTTATAAAGCAAAATATCCAAACATGTCAGCAAACTGGATATATGATAACAAGATTATTGGACTATGTCTGAAAGGGATTTTGAGCCCTAAGCCTAGTGTCTAAGTAAAGCTTTAATGAAAGATATCAATGTTTTAGAGAAGCTCAATTTTGGTCCTTTTAAATACGTTTATATTTTCAACTCATAATAATTTCTTTCAAAATGACTACTGCTTTCTTAAGCAAATATATCAGAGGAGCCACAAGCTTCAGCGGTCAACTAGTCAGACCAACCACACCTGCTGACCAAAGTGCCTTCAGAATCAGCAACGATACATTGAAGGATTTGATTTCCAGAAGTTTTAACGGAAGGAGACCCAATGACATCTTCTTAAGGGATCCTACTAATTGGGGCAACATTTTTGCTCAATATGGATGGACTCCCCTCACCACAACTCTCAGGCCCGTCAGCTTTACCTTCTTAGGTCAAAATCAGAAGAGCACTGTGTTAGTGACTGACTCTTTCACCAACAACTCACCAACTGTGAGCACTTGGAATGTTTCACTTACTAAATAGGTCTCAAACGAATCAAGCAGCACCTGGTCCTAAGAAAATTCCTTCGGAGTTGACATCTCAGCCACAGCTGGAATCAATATTGAGATTGTTGAGGCCAGTACAACTATCACAACCAGCTTCAGTCATACCTGGGGTAAGAGCCAAACTACAACCGAAACCACCACCATTGGCACCACTTCCGGCTTTTCCGTTGACGTCCAGCCAGGGCAAACCAGGAATGCCACACTGACCTCCACTTTGGGTACCTACAACCTGAGAGTTGACTACGATGCCACCCTTTCTGGCGGTGTATTTGCCAACTATAACCCTACTGCAAATGGACATCACTTCTGGTACCTAGGAATCGGAGGCCTTTTGTCAGCTGGAGGTCTACCAAACAGAGTCAGAGTTTCCCAATACATCGAGACCAACAAGTATTTCGACGGTCAAATAACCGTCGTATGATAGTCCATCATCCATCATCATCTTCTTAATATAATCTTAGTATACTTCTATCAATATTCTAACTTACCAATCTCTTTCCTCCTTCGATTCTTAATCAAGAAATCATCTTTTGTAGTGACCTTCCTTTCGCTATTATGGATTGAGAGTATTATGAGGTTTATCTATGGGCTGAAATGTAGTTTTGATTCCTCAAAGATGATTTAGAGGCATACAGTAGCTTATGAGAGTGTATTTGAACTTTTCTTCAGTTCTCCGAAATGCCTCCCCAAACATCTAAAACACGTTTGGCGCTTTGATTTCTGGAGAGAGCTCTCAGAAATTTCAGTGGTTGCCTCTCAGCCGTGAGTTTGGCCCTCAGACTCTTTCCAGTAAAAAGATATCTTTTTTTTCAAAAAGTCAAATCTTGACTCCAAAAGCCAAAAGCAAGAGAGTTAAAGTGATTTTTCTTCAATGTAAACTGAAAGAACTAACCCTTAATTTATAGATGTTGCTTATAAAGTTATAAAGTAAAATATCCAAACATGTCAGCAAAGTGGTTTTTAGATAAAAAGATTAGTGGGCTGTGTTGGAAAGCGAGTTTCAGCCTTAAACTGAATATCCCAAATTGATTTAATCAAACTTAAAGATAGATTCTAGGACATCAGTTTTGCTCTTTTTAAATAATTGTAGATTTACAATTCATTATAATATATTCCACAAATGACCACAGCTTTCTTAAGTAAGTACATCAAAGGTGCCACCAGCTTCAGTGGCCAACTAGCCCGAGGAACCACACCTGTTGATCAGGATGCGTTTAGAATCAACGATAACGTTTTGAAGGATTTGATTGCAAAGGATTTCAAAGGAAAAAGGCCCAACGACATCTTCTTGAAGGATCCAACCCCTTTTGGTAATCTTTTCACAAAGAACAAATGGACCCCCCTCACCACAACTCTCCAACCTTTTAACTTCAAACTCTTGAGCCAACAGCAGAAGAAAACTGTTTTATGGAGTGACTCCTTTACAAATAACTCCTCAAATCCAACCAATTGGTCTATATTCCGCAACAATACTGTCACAAGCACAGCAATAAGCAACTGGGTCTTAGAAAACTCCTTTGGATCTGATGTTTCAGCTACATCTGAAGTTCACATCGAAATTGCTGAGGCCAGCAGGACAGTACGTAGTAACTTCAGACATACCTGGGGCCAGCACTAATCCACCCATGTGACATCTGGAACTTCTACAAGCTTTTAAGTTGTAGTCCTACCCGGAGAAACAAGAACTGCCACACTATACTCCGTTTAAGGCATTTATAAGTTTAGAGTTCTCTATGAGGCTCTCCTCTCCGGGGGTGTCTTAGCCCACTACAAACCCGCAGTAAATGGTCAACAATTCTTTTATCTCCCGATCGCAACTCTTTTGTCAAAAGCAGGGATCTCCAGCAAGCTCAAAGTTTCCCACTAAATTGAAACTAGCGAAAATATCTAGCAATACCTAAAGGTCATCTGATCATCTGATCATCCATCATCTTCATTATTTAATCATCTTAAGATAGCCCACCAGTCCATCTCTTGGGATCACAGTGTTGCGACTGCTAACTTTTAGGCTTCCTGCCATACCCTTTGCCTTCTTTTGATCATATGAACATCTTTTGTATTCATCTCAGGCTAGCTCAATCTTCAGGGTTATTATAACACAAATCTATAGCAGTAATGATTATAAGTTATCAAAAGGTTGGCTATAAACAACAATCGAAGATTCTAAATGATCAGAACACTGATTATGAAGGTTTTAGAGTTATAAAACTATAAGTTCGAATAAATCTCTTGCATTTTCATGGGTTCTCTTCAGGCTTGGCACCTGAAAAGTTATGCAGCTGGTTGGTGAATCTCGCGAAACAGTTCGCGAAGTTGTAGTTGACGTAGTAAGATAGAGGCGAAGAGGAGTTCACGAAGTTGTTGGGAGTCCCGTTTGGAGAGTAAGACCAAAAGGGTGAGTAAATGGTCGGGTGGCAGTCAGTCAAACTCACGAAGTTGTTGACTTACTGCTGCTCTCTGACGTATTACTGCACGTCCAAAGTTGGCTCCTTCTCAGCCTCCTCTTCGTTTCCCTGCAGTTCATTTTGCTTCTCAGGTTACTAATTAGCCTCTTTTTCGGTCTGCTTCTCCTTGGCTGGCAAATCTTCCTCACTTCTCTCATTCTCCTCCTCTTTAGCTTATTGCTAAGTCTGAGATAGACTTTTCTCAAGCGACTTCTTGGCCAGTTTGACTAGTCTCTACTAGCATTCGATTTAGGGTGTCAGCTTCTTCTGTTTGGAGAGCAAAGAGTTGAATCGGTTTTTTACTGAGTGCTCAGTACGATTCAGCTCTAGGGCGTAGCTCGCCCAAATTTTGCCATAGAAGTTCACTTTGCTCAGAATTTGCAGGTCTTCCTCCGGAGTCCACTATCCTCTAAGTCAATTGATTGTTACCTCTGCTTAGAAGGATCTAAGTAGTTTGTCCATCTCTATCTGCAATGTTTGGCAGTTCTGACATATGACTGTCCCGACATCTCAAACAACTTCCTGGCGATTTCGTTCCACTGGTAGCCCTCTTCGTCTTTAAACTTTGTTATAATGAATTTACCTGAGGAATGATCTGTTTCAGCAACCTGGTTTACTACTCACTCCAATTCTTGGTCTTCTTCTTACAGCCCAGCACCACCTTCTTGGCCTCATACAGCAGAAAGGTCCTATCCTTGTGTTGGAAGATCTCTTCCAAGTTTGCCCATTATTATTTTTTCTGAATCGATATCTGTCTACGAATTGCTAGACGGTCAAGTTGCTTAGACCACTCACCGCTGCCAGCACCCAGTGGAAGGCCTTCAGCTCGTTTTAGAGCCATTGGGTACAGAACTTGTCCCCGATGTTTGCAAAGCTGAATCTAAAGCGATCTACCTTATGCTGAACCTCGCCCCAATGCCTCTGATTTTGTAGAGGCTGAATTCGTTCGCAAGGATAGTTCTCATGCCGTTTTTTTTTAGGGACTGTCTCACCAACTTCCTCCAGTTGCCCTGCTTCTCCAGCCTGTCCAAAAGCTAGTCCATTTGCTCTATTATGTATTATATGAGAATTCGCAAACCTCAACCCCAAATACACCCCTCCCCAAATCACATTTGGCTTCTGGATCTAAAAGGAACTCAAAAGTGGTGCCCATCTCAACAATTTGGGAACAAAACCGGAAATTGCAAATTATCGCAGCGAATGCTTGAGTTTTATTATAATTTTTTTAGTAGTGGCGAATGAAGTGTCGTAAAAATTACGATTCCTGACACTTTGAGCTCTCATTCTGCAATCAAAATGAGTGTACTTTCTAAATCTGGAAGAGCAACCTTATTACTTCCAAGTAGGGGAAACTCAAAATTCGTCTTTTATCTCAGATATGAGGCCACTTTCAGCCAAAATCAGTAACAGAGGGGAAAGGTCGGTTTTATACAACTTTCTGTATATACTTTTTTTAACTTTCTGATGCTCTTTTTCATTTGGGTTTATATAACTACTAAAACGTAGCTCAATAGCATACAGTTACCACAAAAATCACTCAGCGTTCTGATAATACTAATCTTCTTAGTCCTGCTCCTTGTTCTCGTACTTTGTAATGGACGAATAATTTTTAGCTGCTGTGATTGATCGATACCTTTGCGCAATCGACAAGCTAGAGGAATTACTCACACTTGAATTTGACGAATTCCATCAAAATCAGTACTTCTTTCAGATAGATGATATCTCCCTCCATGATGGTTTCCGAACATCCAGGAACAGGACACTTATAAACATTCATCTACGAATCAAAGCTAGAGTAGTACAGCCTGAGGTCAGTAAACGCATAATGCTGGCAATATTTGCCTCTGGCCGGATCAATGATCAGCAGCTTCTGGTTGCGGAAGTCGAAAGCCAGCGGAAAAGACTACTCATTCGAGATGGGGGTGAACTTGATCCTGTTTTTGTTGGATAGCTTTTTAAGGTTGATTCTGAAGTGATAGTAGTTGAGGTAGGTTATCGAAGTCTTGTAGAATAACTTCTATTCCGCCATCTCGCCCTAATTGTCCTCCAAAGTCACCACCTCTTTGGCCAGCAGCTTGAATCTGTTGAACTCTGGACTGTAATAAAGATCAGATTTGTAGGGGTTGAGGATGTTGTCTCTCAGAATCATGAGTAACTCGTTTTACTGCAGTTGCTCAATCAGAGTCTGGCAGCTCTAGCAGTACTTACCCTCCACAAGTTTGATGCTATTGGCGTTGTAGCCCAGAAAATGGGCGTACATGCATTCAGGATCGCTGTTGCTGAAGATGGCGCCCTAGAGAGGTTACTTGGTTGCGAAGTCTTGAAACTTGATGGGTATGTAATTTTTGAGCCTAAGCAGAGGGTAGTTGTTGAACACCTGCAGCTTCAAGACATACTAATCATAGAGGAAATAGGTGAGGTCATAGAACTTTTCGTAGAAGGTCTGGATATCAGCCCCAAAAGGTAAACCTTCACTCATCTTCAAAAGCTACCTATACCTCTTCATAAGCACTTCTTTTATGAGCTAGTTGCTTATGCGGTACGGCTTGGGTTTCTCGCACAGTTTGGGCTATTCGATCACTTCGACGGAGTAATTGAAGTGGGTGAAGCACCCTTTGATATAGAACTAATCCTTGACTTTATAGATGCTGAGGGAGAGGTAGTCCTTGTGTTTGTACTTCAGCAGATGCCTAGCCAGATGGCGGCTGACATAGTCATACAGATGCTGTTCGAACTGCTTGATCCTCTGCACCTCCTGGCTGAACATCTTCTGATCCATACTTTCGTCCATGACCTGATAGAAGGCCTTCAAGCTGATGATCTCCCTCTCGGTTAGCACATCCAGCACCCTCAGCTTCCTCTTGTCCTTCTTGTGCTCGCTGAGGGCGAACACAAACATTTTGCTGAGGGTGTCTCTGCAGGCGTAAGTGAGGTTTCGGAGGAGGGGCAGGAGCTTCTCCTTCTACTTGAAGCGCAGCCAGCGGTGGGTTTCCCGCTTGATGAAGGA
>Ga0316217_10002022_pt1 | contig 25211 bp, 11 predicted proteins | sample 1anoAmetaG_FD_203633 | JGI IMG/M metagenome (GOLD analysis project Ga0316217, IMG submission 203633) | Freshwater microbial communities from Trout Bog Lake, Wisconsin, USA - 1anoA | ecosystem: Environmental > Aquatic > Freshwater > Lake > Hypolimnion/Profundal zone | place: USA: Wisconsin...
GTCAGCCAACGGATCACCTCACGATCCGCCGTGCAGCCCTACTTCACTCGACGTGAGCAGCGAGTTTAGCTCCGCCCCTCCGGCCATCAATTCAATCACCACTCGATTGTTTGAATTTCACCTAAGTACATGATTTTACAGAATTTATTTTCGCCTCAGAACCGTTTCGCCGAACCACAGGTCGTCAAAATGCTACGCTTTTGATTTTTAGGGTATTTTTCCCAAAAAATATTTTTGCATCCTGTCGATATCTATCGGCACCACTCGGCTCTCTGTGAGCAATTCTTAGCCAGCGCTGATGTCGGCGCACTCTACAAAAAGTACCGTCATCAGCATAGCAAAATACCTCCGGTCGCCCTTGAACCTACTCCACCGCCTTGTCGATGAATCCGAGCGTGTTGGCGTTCTCGACCAAGGTGCGCACCTTCGCTCGGTCGAGCCCTGACGGCACCTCGGCATCGATCTCGAGCCTGAGCTTTACCGAACTGCCCGGCAGGGTTGTGAGCTGCTCAACGATCGCTTCGACAATCTGATGAATGTCTCGCGCCGGCCTCTCCGATGAGATCATCACGCTACCAGTAAAGCGCGTCGGCTTCCTTTCGGTTGGCACCGTGGTAGCTCCGCCTCCCAAGACTTGTCCGCCGGGCGCTGTAGATCCACCTGCCTCTGCCGGCAGACCGCCCGGAACAGGCTGCGTGGGGGACGGGCGATGCGTCTCGGCCACCTCCGGTTTGACGATGACGCTATCACTGTCGATGACGACCAAAGCGTTTGCCGCCCGCTCAATCGCCAGCCCCGAATAGGTGTCGGTCTTCTCGTCCCATCGTTCGGCATACGCAAAGGTACCGGGTAACATACCGGTGACAGCCGCCTGCACCGCCTTAACCAGAACGTCCTGCCCCTTGAGGCGGGGCAAATAGATGTAGCGATTGAGATATTCCCGAAGATCTTTCAGAGACAACCGCGGCTTGTCGTTCCAGATGTACTTCTGGAGATCGCGATCGAGGCGCGACGGCCCTAGCTCGACGAGCAAACCCTCTTCAGCGACTAGCTTCTTGCTGGCCCGGGCCAGCAAGCCATCCTGCGCCGGAATCTTGCCAGACACCCACTCCCAATCCGCCTGGGCACTCTCCTGGGCCGGATAGTGTAGGTAGCACCACGCCTCTTTCAGGCGCGTCTTCATCGTCTCATTCGCTTCTGCCAGTTTGGCCTTGGCCAGCGCGCTGTCGCTTTGGGTGAGGTTCAACCGCTCAGTGTCGCGAACGATCTCCCCCCAAGCCAGGGAGGCGCGCACAGCATCTTTCAGATGATCGAGCTGGCGGTTTTCTGCGGCAATGAACACCAGCATGTTGCGATAGACGCGCGGCGTGCTGCCCCGCTGAGTAAGGATATCTTTCGCTTCAAGCAGGGCCTCCGAGCCGTCACGCCCGTTATGCGGATGCTTCACCCCCAACACGACGACGCGCACGCCGCCAGCTTCGTCAGGGACTTCCGCCGACGAGGCTGGCGCGACCTGTACGGCATCGAAATGCCCGCGATCCGCGAGACCATTCACATACTTTCCGAGTTCGGCGTCGATCGTCATATCGACCAGCGCTGCCTCGATCTGCGCCGCCTTATCCGCCGCGATGCGGTTGAGGCTCGCTGACATCGAGTACCAATACCGGCCAAGATCGGCGTGCATGAACTTCGCCTGGTTCGTTAGCCGGCGCAGCGCGTCGCCGAAGATCGCCGGACGCTCGCCAGGCTGCACGACGCCCAGATTGATCTGCTTGTCGTCGAGGCCAGTGTTCTGTTGCTGCGCGGTGGGCGCGGTCCCCATGAAAATGGCGCGGGCGACGCGCCTGGTCGCAGAGTAGCGGTTCAGGTTCGGCGCCGACTGATCGACCTTGTAGGGCGTCGACGCGGTGCCATCGACGTCGCCAGCGATGATCGACTGCCAACTCACGTCGAGATAGTGAAGCAATTCGGGCTCCACGCGCGGCGAGCTGACCGCCACGCTGCCCGGCATAATCATCACGGACGGATCGGCGTTCATCCAAAGCTCGTGGATCGCCTGCGCCATCAAGCGCAACACGCCTCGCGTGCGCTGGAATTTTTCGAGCGAACCCCAGCTCGTATAGAGCTGGTCGAACAGCTCGGGATGGATCGGATAGGCCTTCTCCAGCTTGCGGCGATAGTCCTCGTCTGCGCAGCCTTGCGGGAAGTCGTTGGCGTTCTCCCGATAGAGCTTGGCGAACTGCTTCAGCGTGTTGTCGCGGTGATGGAACTTGTCGCCGGGGATGTCCTTGAACAGTCGCCGCCGAACAATCTCGTAGCTCTCTTCCTGGCTCGCAGGCCGCCACGAGGACTCCACGCGGCTAAAGGTCTGCTTGAGCCGGGCCAGCGCTTCTTGACCGCCTTCGCCGCCCACCTCGATCTGCGAGGCTGGCAGCGAGGCCACCAGCAATGTGCCTGGGCTAGCCTTGACTGCCTCGGTCAGCGACTGGACGAAGGACAGATTGGCGTCGAACGATCCGGAAGGTAGCCCCTCGACCTTGTAGATCTGCCGCAGGTAAGCAACCCATTCGTCGATCAGGATCAGGCTCGGCGCGTACTTCTTGAACAGCGCTTCTAGCAGGTTCGAGCCGGGCGCGATGCCACTGGCGTCATTCTCCGCCACCATGGCGAAGGCCTCCGCGCCCCCCAGCTGCCAGGCCAGTTCGCCCCAAGTGGTACGAATTTTCTGACCGCTATCGGCGTTCAACACGTCTTGCGGCCCGCGCGAAGTACCAACGAGCACCGCTCGGTTAATGGCTTTCGGCACAGACAGACCCGACTTGTCGAGCAATTGGTCCAAGCCAGAGAGGTCCTGAACGGGCGTTGGCCCGGCCATATGGTAGAGCGCCAGCATCGAGTGCGTCTTGCCGCCACCGAAATTCGTTTGCAGCTCGACGACCGGATCGCCGCCGCTACCGGACAGCCGCTTCGCGGCCCCGATCAACAGGGCACTCAATCCCTCGGTCAGATAGGTGCGGCTGAAGAACTGACGCGGATCACGGTATTCCGGCGGCGCACTGCCCGAATGGACCTTGGCGAGATCAGCCGCGAACTCGGCCTGCTGGAATTCGCCGGTAGCAACATCTTGGTGCGGCTCGACGACTTCGCGCCACGGCAACAGTCCGGCCACGGTCTCGACCGAAATTTCGAGACGCTGGGATTTCCGGCGCTCTTCATTGCGCGCCAGTTCTGTGAACTTGGTCCGCAGGATGGTATCGCGCATCTTGCCGAGCTGCTCGGCCGTTTCGCCTGCACTGATCGCCTCCATCAGCCGGCGCATGGAATCGAGCGCGCGCTCGGCATCGTCATAGGTGAAAGTCTCATTGTGCGAGAGCTTGTTGCGGACATCGCCCAGTTCGTTCACCAACGAACGTTCGGCGCGACCGAGAACCGCCTTGAACGCCTCGCTCCAGAAACGATCCATCGCATTGAAGAGCGCAGCCTGGTCCCATCCGACCTCGCCATTGCTGTTCGGCCGCAGGCTCGGCAGCTTCTCGATGACCTGGACCTGCCAGTGCTCCTTGAGGGAGGTTTCGAGCCGTTTTTCGACGAACGGGATCAACGCCGACGGCAGCAGTTCCATCCCTTCGAACACATATTGGCGCGTGCTTTTTGCCACGTCCCGTTCCCCCTTAAATATCCAGCCGGATCTGACGATCGCCGCTTGTGTCGTGGATGGCCGCCGCGGCCTTTGTCAGCTCGGTCCAATCGGCGATAAGGGCGTTGTAGGCCGTGGCCTCTTTCGCATCCTTCCGCTTGTTGGCGCTGATGTCGTACAGGCAGTAGGCGAGATCCTTCACGGCCTCGGCCTGGGCGCTGATCTTCTTCAGCAGGACGGCCGTGTCGCGGGAGATGCCATCCTTTTCGTGCAGCCTGACAAGGTGCTGGAGGCACTCCCACACCGTGAGGTGCCGGTCGTCTTCCGGGTCCCAATCCTCGTCGAGTTCGTCCCGGGCGAGGATGCGGACCTTGCCTGCGGCGCTGTCCACAATCCCGGCATGCTTGACGCTTTCGACCGCGATACCGCGCGCACGGGCGAGGTTGTCGGCAACACCATAGTCCCCCTTGCCATTGCCATGCTGCTCGAACCAGGTGATGGCGAACCGCGTGTCCGCATCGAACTCACCCTGGATGCCCCCAAGGTACTCATCGAGTTCCTTGTTGATCAGCTGGAGCGCGGTTTTCACGCTCATTGGATTGTCGTCCGACTCCAGCACAGCCTTGTAGCGCGAGAACACACCCATGCCGGGTCCAATCGCAGACTGCGGCATGTCGGCCGGCGCGATGTTGGCCGCCTGAAGCTTGGCGATTGCCGGAGGCAATTCCCGCTTTAGGGCGCGGATGAACTCAGCTCGAGTGATGCTTTCAGCGGTGGCTTCCTTTTTACGGCAGACGAGAACGACCGAGTTGGCGAGGGCGTTTGTCCCCGAAGCAATCATGCGGTTCGCCATCTCGGTACGCAGAGGCCAAGTGCCAACGACGGCGTAGCCCGCTTCGACAACCGCTTGTAGGAAGGTCGCCCAACCAGTTGAGCTGATGCCCTCTTGATCAATCTCGCTTTGCTTAAATGCGTAATAGATTGTTGCCGGAAACGCATCCGATGACTGTGCCGCCATATTGGCGATAGCCCGGCTCATCCCCTCAAGAAAAAAGCGCTCGGCGGCCTCGCGTCCCCCGTGCCGATACGGCGTTGCGACAAGCTCTTCGGCCTTGGGTGTGGCGAGAACCGAAAAAACCTCTGGATAAACCTTCTGGATATTTCGCTTCATCCAGCAATAGAAGAAGTCGGACAAATCCGCATAGCCAATATTATCGTAGTAGGGTGGGTCGCACGAGATAACCGTTCCCGCTGGATATTCAGCATTCTGTGCGTCCTGAGTACGCTCGATACCCGGAGAAAATGGCTGAAACCTGTCCAACACTTTTGAAACTGTTGTCGCGCTAACTAAGAAATCGCCAGCAGCACCCGCGAATGGGTTGGCCTCGAAAAAGTCCCATGACATGGGAATCGCCTGGCGGCTGAACATATTCTTTAGTTGCGTCTTATCCGCAGCCCACCGGCAGATCGTGTTGCAGCTATCGGCGAGTCTACTACTCGCCAATCCAAGATAAACGCTCACTGCCTCCGCATAGGCTTTGGCCCCGCTTCCGCCATCGCGTAACGGTATGGCATCATTCTGGAGCCCGCCGGCTAAACTATCGACCTCAACTTGTGTCCGTGCTTCTTGAACCAGATCACTGAAACCGTTCAGGGCCACCAACTGGCGATCAGTAAACAGGTCGCCGAAAGTAGTCAGACCATAGTCCACCGTCCAGAAATTCCGGGGATCGTTCGGGAGGCTAGTTTCCGGTTCCCACGCGGGCTTTGCTGACAGGGCGAGCGCTTCGTGCACCTCCGTGGGCGCAATGTAAGCTCGGCTGCGATTTCCCTCGGCGACGATGGCGATCAGCGTCTGGCTCATTTTCCCAGAGCGCCCGTTGCTTTTCACATAGTCTGGAGTAATCGCCGTATCGGACATTAGGCAACGGAAATTCGCGCCGCGGCCGGCCTTCGTGCCTTCCTTCGCCGCAGCGATCTCTGCCTTGGTGCCTCCATGCCTGATCTTATAGGCGATGCTCTTGGCCTGCCTATTAACAATAGGCTCGACCCATGCCTCCTGGCCGGCCTTGGCGTTAAGCAAGAAACTCGATGCAATTGGCACTGCCACATCTGAGAAAGCTGGGTCAGGGCTTGGCACTGTTCGCGCCCAAATCCACCCAATTACTGTCGCTTTGCCGCCGCCATACTCCTTCGACAAATCAATCTGCGGATAGAGATGACCAATGCGCTCCCACGCCTTCTCGCGCATCCACTCACCGTAGTACTTGACGTCCTCCGCCAGGCCCTCGGCGTTGCGATAGAACTGACGGTCCTTCACGCCGGGATGGACCGGCTCCTTGTCCTTGAACTTCGGCGGGATCTCGATCATCGCCTTGCCGATCATCACCGCGACCGGGTTCAAGTCTGATCCGTAGGCGGGCAGTCCGAGACGCTGTGCCTCCAGAGGGATGGACCCACCACCCGAAAAAGGATCATAGACCGGCGGCAACACCCCTCCGCAGCTCTTGCGGATTTCTGCACGCGCGCGCTCCAGCACCTCCTCGTTGGTCGAGTTCTCCCACTTCACCAACTCCTCGATAATAGCGAACAGGCGCTTGCGCTCGGCTTCCTGGGCTTCGTGCGTCGGAAATTTCTCTGGATCACTCGACGGGTCGTCGACAAGCTGGGCGAACAGTACGGCGCGGCACGCCGCCAACGGCCGCCGCGCCCACCACAAATGCAGCGTGGACGGATGCCCGTGCCGGATCGATTTTTCGCGGGCAGAGGCGGCGTTGATCGCTTCGAGCGGGATCGCAACCTCGATCAATTTCTTCTTGGTGTTAGTCGTCGAGGTCATAAACAAGCCTGTAGGTTGCGGGATGGATGGTCAGTTCGCCGCCGTCGCGCAGCGCGCGCAGGCGGGCGCCCGTCATTTCGACAGGACCACCTTCCGGATTGATGAGAATGAACGAATAGAGGTCCGGCTTCTGGTCCAGCAGGCCCCAGACGTCGGCTTCAAGCTGGAGCGGTTCGTGCTCCAGGCAATGGTCTTTGGGATAGTAGTGCCGCAGGATCTCGCCGCCCGCCGAGCGGCGCTCCCACGGAAAGCGCGTGCCGTTGCCACGACCGATCCAGCTTCCGTCCGCATGGAAAAAGCGGTCCTCGCCATCGGCCGTATAGCCTTGGGCCGACGCAAACCGCGCCATGACACTGGGACGCGGAGGCTTGGGCGTCGGACGGGGCCGAGTTGCCGTCTCAGTTTCAATCAGCTCGCGCTCCGGCTCCCGAGCTTGTGGCTCAGGCAGCGAAGCCGGCACGTCCGCTTCCGACAGATCTGAACCATCGATGTCGACCATCTCAGCATCGTCGCGGACGCCTTCGTCAGCCTCATCGATACCGCCATCATCTTCAGGAACAGCGACGGGCTGTGTCTCGACGACAGGCACGACAACGATTTGCTCTGGGCCGAGCGTGAAGTTCTCCTCGAGATAATCCCGGATGTCGTCGGGCGAGCGCTCAAAAGCATAGGCCAGCGCCGCGCGAATATCCGCGCTCAGGCTCTTCCCGATCTCTTCCGGCACTCGCTTGGCGAGCTTCGCCTTCGACAGCGGGCTGACGAACAGCTTCCGGTCTAGCCACAGGATGTCTGTGAGCCGTGCCGTGCCTGCGGGCACACCGTCGAGGTAGGGAATGACCTCCAGCTTAGACGCCGGAACCCAACTCGTCTCAACGATCGTCTGCGCCAGACCCCGCACGCGCTCGGTCTCGCCGGCATCGGCAAGCTCGATCCGCCCGAGCTGTGTTCCGAATGCTTCCAACCAGGGGCGGCGATCCTCCATGCTGGCCAGCAGCGACGGTTGGTTGAACCGCTCCTCGACCAGGTCCGACAAGGCCGGCAAAGCCGAGAAAGGCGGCGCCTGCACGACCTCCCCCGACAGCCGCTGAAACTCCGCGGTCTTGCGCTTCACCCATTCGTGCAGGTGGCTCCACCGGAACAGGCTCTGCATACTGAGGCCATAGGACAGCGTCTCGACCGGCGCCCATTCGCCCACGAGATTGAGCCAGTGCCCGCGCTCCTCCCAGATGCGGGTCGGGTATCGGACCAACAGAGTGCGAACCCGCCGAAGATCGTCGGGCGACAACGCCTTCCCCGAAGCGAGGGTTTCCATCCAATGCAGCGCCAGGTCGGCCGATGGACGGTCGGCGACACCGATACGATGCCAGAGGCTGAGATCGAGCACAGAAGCACGCACGACCGCGGCGCCGGGAACATCCTCCTCATCCCCCGCCAGGAAGACGCCGCTCGCCATCGCCCATGTCCCGTCCTGGGCAAGGATCAGCTTCTCGGTCTTGAAGGCGTTCCTGATGTTTTGCGCATCAGCAGTAGAACAGCCATCGAGCATCTGGTCGAGGCGCCGATACCATTTTTCGACCTCATGCGCCGGCGCCCGGTCAGATTTCGCCAGGGCGCGCAGCCGGTCGAGCAAGCGGCCAGGACCGCTGGGCGTTTTGCGGACACCCAGAAGGTCGAGCAACGGCCGCGTCGTTTCCCGATCGAGCAGGCCATGGACGAAGGGCTCGACGTCGATCAGGGCTTCGGTTTCGGGCGTCCGACGCACTAGGTCGGCCGGAAGCTGGATCATGTTGCGCGTATCGGGCAGACAAGGCTTGGCGCGCAGCTTCATGAGCCAATCCGCCAACAACGGCTCCGAGCTGACTGATCGCGTCGATCCGGTCGTCGCCACCTGCGACAGCCGCATCGTCGAAGACCGGGACCAATAGGCGTCGCGCTGTTCCAGAATCTTCCCGACGATCTTGGCCCAGATACCAGGATCGGTCTTCGACAATGCCTCCCAATGCCGCCAGTAGTCTGCCGGGAAGTCCCAATCGTCGAGGACGAAGCTCTCCGTAACATAGGCATAGTAGAGCGCGTGGCGCTGCCCGCGCGCCTGCGCTTCCGCCACCGCCCGTTGGCGCCCGTAGAGGCTGGTACGTTTCGAGGCCAGCGGCGCCATTGTCAGCAATCCCGAACGACCCGACGAGACCCAGCGCAGCCAATCCTCCCGCGTGCAGGATTTGAAGCTCGCGACGTAATCGCTGTGGAGGAGTTGCGTCTTGCGGATGGAGTCCGGCAACAGCTCATTGAGCGTACCGTTCTCGTCGAACAGCACCCCCTTGTCGGTCGCCCGAAGCTTGAGGTCTGCGCAGGCATACCGGAAGGCGTCGCCAACAGTGACACCCAGCTTGGCCGCGATCTGGGCAATCTGAACGCACTCGGCGAGTTTGGCCTCACCGGCACCGAAATAGTCGGCGGCGACACGGTCGATGACGGCGTTGACGTCGCTCGTGCCGTCGAGGCCGATCTCTTCCAGCACCGCGAAAGCGGCCTCTACCGGTTCGTTGCGGCTTTCACCCTCGGCCTTGTCCCGGCGCTGTTCCGCGAGGAACCGCGTCCAGTTTTGGTTGAGGACAACAAGGTGGCTGGCCAGAAAATCCCAATCCTCGTCCGACTGGAGCAATTTCTTCTCGCCGAGCCGAACGATCTCTGAGGCCGCATAGAGCACCTCCTTGCCCTGCACCGGGACGATGCGCAGCGCGTCGGCGTCGTGACACTGCCAGCCCGTCACCTCAGGTGCGATATAGGCCCAAAGGTTCAACAAATGCCGCCAAGTCGCAGGTCGCGGCAGGTGGTGGCTGCGCAGGCGGTCGAGCAGATCCGACTTCGAGAACTCCTCGACCAGGCCCCAATGAACGAGCTTGGTCCGGTTCTTGGCCGAGACATGCTGGCAAAGCGCCGGCCGTGACTTGGCATCGAGCAAGGCCATCGCCTGGTCCGCCGGCCAGATGTCAAAGACCGGCCGCGGAACCGTGATCGCTGCCTTGGCCTCGACCAGCTGCCCTTCCTCGGTCAGCAGCATCGATCGGCCTTCGATAACCGCGTCGAAGGCCAGCTCAACGATCGCGCCACACGCTCCTTCGAGCGTGGTCGCCTCACGGTCGACATCCGGCAACAGGCCGTAGGCGTCCGCCCGATCCCGCGCGCCGGTCTTCGTCTGCTCCAGCCACTCCATCATCGCGCCGGCGGCCAATTCCCCGGCGCGGTTCATAAGCCAGCGATTGGTCGGCGAGGTCTCAGGGTCCTTGATCTTGAGACGCGCCGGGTCCTGAATGAAGGGAGCATTGCAGGCGAAGGGGAGTGTCGTCTCGACGCCGGTCGGCAACACGACAAAAAGTCGGCCTTTGGCGCCGAGCACGATCTCCACCCGGCAGGGCGGGAAATCGCCGCTGTCCTCGGCTCCGAGCATCCGCTCTTGGCGGATCTCGTTGAGCGCATCGTCCGGGAACGCCTCCTCTCCCGACCGTACGAGCAGGAAAGGATCGTCCGCCTTCTCGTCCAGGGCCATCCATTCGCTGTCGGCGACGGGGCCAGGGCCAAGGCTCTGCCAATGCACCTCGTTCCCGCCGATCCGGAGGCGGCGGATCTTCTTAAAGAACAACAGCGACACCGGGCTCTTCAGCCACTCCTCGAGGTTTTTCTCGACCTCGCGGCGGAGAAGCGGGTTCGCGATCGCAACCTCAACACGCGTTGGTCCCGACGTTAGATCGCGACCGTCGATCCAGTGCGGTTGGGTGAACCGCGTGCGCTCGAAGGCCACCGCAAGCGTCGGCGTGACCAGCTCCACCCGGTCGCCCAAGCTGAACGTGCTTTTGAAGCCGATCCCCCGAAAGCCGATTGTGTGCAGTGCCCGTTTGTTGGAATAGCCAAAGCGGCAGATCGAGGCGAAGTGAGCCTCGATGAAGTCCTCGCCATTGTGCTCGAATACGAAGCGATCGTTCTCGATCGAAACCCGCGCTTCGCTGGCGCCGGCGTCGTCGGCGTTCTGGAGCAGCTCGGACAGGATATGGCGCGGACTCTGCACCTGCTTGAAGAGCTGGTGCCAAGGCCCAGCAAGCTCCGGGTCCGCCTCAAGCTGGTCCCAGCGCTTGGTGGCACGTTCCTGGATTGACCGGAAATAGTCGGGAGGATCGGCGAGGATGGTCTCGATCTGGCGACCCGCGCTCATAACGGCACCTCCAGCGTCGACGGCGTGGCGACCAGTTCGGGTCCGCGCGGCGGGGCTGTCTTGCGCCAACCGCCCTTGACGGTCTGGATGGCGGAGATCGGCAACCGTTGCGCAGCCGGCAGCTCGTGCAGATCGCAAACGTGCCAGAACACCGCCCAGTGGCCCTGATTGTCGGACGTATATTGGCCCGTCGTCGGCGGGCGATGCGTCATCCCTTTCGGATGTTTGCCGTTTCCGCTTTCCTCGCAGCCGACATACCAACCCAGCCAGGACACCACAAAACTGAGCTTGGCGGCCACGTCCTCGTGCGACGGATAGATCAAGACCGGCACGCGCGCGCCACCGCGCAGTTCATCGACCTTGCGAAACAGCTCCCACTTCCGCGATCCGAAGGCGACGAAACCCGTCTCGCTGGCGATCATGCAGCCCGATTGAAGATGCTCCAGCGGCACGGGAGCCAAAATGGAAAAATCCGAAATGCCGGTCATCGCGCCCCCCTATGCCGGCTCTTGCGCCCGCTCCAGCAGGCGTCGAAGGTCAAACTGGATCGCGGTTTCGAGGAAAGAGGGTTCCCGTTCCACCAGCGGGCCACGCACATAGCGCGGCGCATGCGCGTAGCCGGCAGCGACCGGCACGATAGCGAGGATGAATTTTTCGGGCTCGTGCAACGAGGTGATCACCTCCTGCCGCGTGACCATTACGCTGTCAGCGCCATCGATCCGTCCCTTGACCTCAATGAAGCGCAGGTGCCCCGACTTCGGATCGTGGGAAGCAATGTCGTAGCCAATCTTCTGTGCCGACACGTCGGCCGGCACATTGCCCAGCGCCTTCTCGGCCGCCATAACAGCCTCCATCGCCGCCAATTCGATCCTCCGCCGCGCCTCGGGGTCTTCGGCGAAATGGTTCGGGACGCTTGACGTCTGAAGTGCTTCCAACAGGCCCTGCGGGATGACGACCATGCCGCCCCGCACGCGCGGCGGCTGCGATGAGATGAACCGCTCGCGCTCAAGCTGGTCCATGCGGCGCTTCTGCCGCTCGGCCAGGTCTTCGGCCCGGCGCTGGGCGTTCTGCCAATTCACGCGCGTCTTCTTGCCGGCCCGCTCCTCTTCCTTCAGCTCGAAGGCGCGAGAGTCCCAGTAGTTGATCTCCTTTTTGAGACGGGCGCGCACCTCCTGCTCGACCTTCTCGATCTCGGGCAGGCGCCGGGCCTTGACCTCGGCGACATGTCCCTGGGCCAGCTCGACCGTCGCAAACCGAATTGCGGCCTTCTCCAGATCGGTGGTCAGCCAACTCTCATCCAGAAGATCACGCACACTAGCGACCTCCTCCGGCTTGGCGGGCCGTAGATTCAAATGCGGCGCGATGCCGGCATTGACCGTTTTTCCGGCCTTATCGATGGCGGCGAACTGGAGGCGCTGCGAAATCACATGCGGCTTGCCGGCGCTGGTGACGCGACCGTCCTGGACGGTGTGCTCCAACAGAAAAATCGCCGACAGCGCGCCGCCAGCATCGGTGTCGTCTACCAGGATCGCGCCCTGTCGCATGATCTGCTCATACTGCTCGCGGATCAGGCTGGTGACAGCTTCGAGCAGCGGATGGCCGGGGCAGACGAAGGCCGCGACCGGCTGCTGGTTGATCTTGTCCTTCTCGAAACAGATCCGCTCATATTGCGTCTGGAGCGGTGCGCCATTGCCAATTTGACGATCCCGCTCGCGGATACGCACCGGCACATGGGCGATCTCCCAGCGCCCTTCCTCGCGGCGCTTAATCCGGCCGCCCAGATGCTGGAACGCCTCGACGAAGAAGCTCTGGATGTGATGCGGCTGCAGGCGCAACGCGTCGGCGCGCTCCATTTCGAGCCGCAGTTCCTCGACCTTGGCCTCCGGCATCGTGTCGTTGGTCAGGGCGCGGCGGCGCAGAAGCTCAAGCAGGTTCGCCTGGTCGACGGCGCCGTCGACCTGCTGGAACAGGCGTGCCTTGACCTCTTCCCGCTCGCCATACTGGATCGCCTCGAACAGCAAGTCCTTGAGCGCCACGCCGTCGAACAATTCGCCGAGCACGTCATAGACACGGCCCCCCAGCGCCTCGCGCGCAGCCTCCAGCTTTTCGAGCAACCGCGCGTAAACCTCGCCCTCGCGCGTATCGGCCGCGACGAGGTTCCACAGGTGGCACACCTCTGTCTGACCGATGCGGTGGATGCGGCCGAACCGTTGCTCGATCTTGTTCGGGTTCCACGGCAGGTCGTAGTTGACCATGAGGTGGCCGCGCTGAAGGTTCACGCCTTCACCGGCCGCGTCGTTGGCGATTAGGACCAGCATGTCCTTGTCCTGCATGAAGCGCTCGACGACCTTGCGCCGCTCTTCGCGCGACACGCCGCCGTGGATCACTTCGACCGCCTCGGGATTGCCGAGCCGCGCCCTGACCTTGTCGAGCAGGTAGTGCAGTGTATCCTTGGGCTCGGTAAAGATGATCAGCTTGCGGCGATTGCCAGCCGCATCGACCATCAGATCGTCGTCGAGGATGCGGTTCAGTTGGGTCCACTTCGTATCCACGCCCGAGCGCAACACGCCGAGCGCCATCGTCTCCAGCCCCTTCAGCGTCTCGACTTCCAAAGCGAGTTGCTCGACGGTCTCGGCCGTCGTCGCGCCCGTCGAGATCAGGTCCTCAAGCTCGTCGATCTCCTCCTGGCCATATTCCTCGATGTTGCCGAGCATGTCGGAATTGATCGTCGGCTCGCTCGTACCCGCTCGGCGGCCCTTGGCGGCAAGCCGAGCTTCGCCCAGTTCGTTTTCCAGCCGCTCGCGGCGACGCTTAAGCGACTGGTAAATTGCGGCCGGTGACGAAGCGAGCCGGCGCTGGAGGATCTGCAATGCGAAGCCGACATTGTTACGCTTCTTCCCGTCGCCCTCCGCGAAGCGCTGCACGCGGTTCATCTCCGTGCGCACATATTCCGTAACGGCGGTGTAGAGCGCGGCCTCCCCCTCCGAGAGCTGATATTTGACCGTGCGCGCCCGCCGCTCGGGGAAGAGCGGCCGACCGTCGAACTTGAGCAGTTCCTCCTTGGTCAGCCGCCGCATCATGTCTTCGGTGTCGGCGTAGTGGACACCATCGCGGAACCGGCCCTCGAACCGATCGCCGTCGAGCAGCGCCATGAAGAGCTGGAAATCCTCTTCCTTGCCGTTGTGCGGCGTCGCCGACATCAACAGCAGGTGCCGGCAGACCTGACCGAGCTTCTGGCCGACCTGATAGCGCCGCGTGTATTTGACCTCGCCGCCGAAATAGGTGGCCGACATGCGATGCGCTTCGTCGCAGATAATCAGATCCCATTCGCGCGCGCTCATGAGCTTCTCCTGAAGCTCCTCGTTGCGCGCCAGCACGTCGAGGCGAACGATCAGCCGATCCCGGTCGCTGAACGGATTGCCCGACCGCGAGTTCTCGATCATGTCGCGGGAGAGGATGTCGAACTCCAGATTGAATTTCTGGCCGAGTTCGTCCTGCCATTGCTCGACCAGGCTGCCGGGCGCGACCACGAGGCAGCGTTCCAAATCGCTGCGGGCGATCAGCTCCTTCATCAACAGCCCGGCCATGATCGTCTTGCCCGCGCCGGGATCGTCGGCGAGCAGGAAGCGCAGCGGCTGGCGCGGCAGCATCTCGCCATAGACCGCCGAAATCTGGTGCGGCAGCGGATCGACCAGGCTGGTGTGGATCGCCAGATAGGGATCGAAATAATGGGCCAGCTTGATGCGGTTGGCTTCCGTCACCAGCCGCAGCAAGGCGCCGTCGGCGTCGAAGGACCAGGGACGGCCGTTCTGCTCGACCTCGAGACGATGCTCGTCGTCGCGGTAGAGCACCGACTCCGCCACCGCGCCGTTGTGATCGCGATAGACGACGCTGACCGCCTGATCGCCGATCCAGTCCACCGAAATGACATGCACGGCATGAGCCGAGGCCACGCCCCGCACCGATGCGCCGTTCTTTATATCTTCAAGCCGTGCCGCCATCAGCCGACGCTCCCCAGGTCATTCAAAGCTGAAGCTCCGCCCGCTCAAGTGCGGCTTCAGTTTCTTTGCGGTTTATTGTTACGATATGCTGCGTATGGGCGCTCTGCTTCGTGGCGTCACCCAGCAAACCCAGACGCTTCAAAACATAAAAGAGCATCGCATAGCGGACTGCGAGCACGCCATTACCCTGATCGAGCCCATAATCCTTGGCGACAACCTTCTTCTGGCTCGCCGTCAGCGCCGGGTGCGGCCCGATGACGACATCGAAATAGTTGTTCCAGAGCCAGTCCCGGTCGCCTGATTCCCCCGGCTCCCCTTTCGCGCCGACATCAAGGATGCGCGGCAGCAGGAAGTCCTTGAACTTATGCTCCAGGTGGCAATAAGCCCGCGCGTGCCAGCGAAAGCCATCATAGCCGAAGGCATGAGGCGAGATGCGCCGCCAGATCGGGTCCGGCCGCACCTTGTTCATCGACTGATAGAAGATGTCGACGGAAACGCCCTCGCGGGTGGCGTCGAGGATTTTACGCAGAACCTTGATGTCGATGTCCCGCCTGGGGGTCAGCGCCACATCAGCGCTGGGCAGAGCCGCAATCCACGAATCATGGGCGGGAAGAGCGCCCTCGGCGACCGAGCGAAGCTGCGCGAGATAGACATAGGGGTCCGGCTCGAGAAAGCGCAGGACGAAGTGCTCGGCGGCGACATAGCGCTTTGCGCGGGTGTCGTACTCCATGTTGCCGGGTGCCCGCTCCTGATAAAGCGTCAGGTCTTTCGATGCTTGCGGTACCGACACGCCGAACACCTCCACGAGGTCGGCGCGATTAATCGACCCCTCCCAGAAAAGCCGAAACTCGATAAATTCAAGCCGGCGCCCAACCCCCCATTTCAACGCCGTTGCGGCCTCTGCCATCGCTTCCATCTCGCAAAAATCAGTATAAAAACTAGATGGACAATCCGGACTAGTCCGTGTAGTTATTATCCATACCAAGGGGTTTCGTCAATGATCAATCGGATGCACTCGGAAGGGCTGAACGAGCAACAACGCCGGTTGAAACCTCAGTTCGCCGGCATGCTGAAAGCGTTCGCCGCCGCTCCTGCGGCGACGCGAGCTTAAGCAGCCCCTAGAAGGAGAGCGGCCTTGACCATCGCGCATCGATCCACCCTGATCGTTCACGGCCGCCTCGCGATACGGGAGGGCCGTTTAGCTGCTGGCCGCAGCAAGCGCCACGGCCTCCAGATCATGCCCTTCGAGCAGGCCGCCGTCCGGTTGGCCGGCGGCTTCGCCCGTCCCATCGACGATGAGAGCTTGCACACGGCCATCCAGGCGGCGCTGCCTGTGACGGTGATAGGCGAACTGGAAAGCATCAAGGCGCTACCCGGCATGATCGACTCAGCCGCCGACACGCTGCACAAAGCCTGGCGTGCGGGTATCGATCTTGCCATGCGCGCGGCCGACCATCCGCGCCTTGCCGCCATCGCGCGCCTGGAAGCGGCGGTCATCGAGCGGCTTCCGGCTGGCATGATGCGTCCTGTCGACATCGTCGCGGCCGCGACCGCCCGCATCAATCACGCCCCTGCGGTCCTTGGCCCCATGGAGATCGATGGCCTTACCGAGCTTTCGCCGTGCTGGCGGCCGCTGCTCCAGGCCCTCACGGTCCAAATCCCCGTGCGGTGGACCGCCGGCCCGAGGAGTGTTCCCGCGTGGCTGGACGGCACCGGCGTCGCGATCGTGCGCACGCCGGGACAAGCGCCGGAGGTCAGCGCCGTCAGCGCGGCGACCGCTTATCACGAAGCCATCGAAGCGATGCGCTGGGTGCGTGGCCTGCTCGCCTCGGGAGTGTCGTCCTCCGAGATCGCCATCGCAACGGCCTCACCCGCCGACTATGACGATCATTTCCTAGCCCTGCGCGCCGACGCCAACATCAACCTGCACTTCGTGCATGGCGTCCGCACCGTCACCACCCGCGAGGGACAGGCGGCCGCGGCGCTGGCCGACATCGTCGTGCGCGGCCTGTCGCAATCACGGCTGCGGCGCCTGGCGGCGCTCTGCCGCGACGGGGGGGCATTCAAGGCTTTGCCCGAAGGCTGGCTGCGGGTTCTGCCGACCGATGCGCCCCTTTCGACACCGGCCGCCTGGAACCGCTTGTTCGCCCGGTTGGTGCCGGAAGACTGGCCCGATGCCGCCGATCACAGCCCGGCGCTGCGCGCCGCGATCGAGATGCTAGCAAAAGGCCCCGAAGCTGCCAGCGAGATCGGCGAGGCCTTCCTCAAAGGCCGCGCGCTTGCGATCTGGCACAAGGCGCTGCTCGCCGGCCCGGCCGCCTCTGTCGACGCGACGCTGGAAACCCTGAAACAGGACGACGGCCTCGAGGCGTGCGCCTGTGTCGCCTGGATGCCGGCGAGTGCGCTCGCAGCCTCGCCCCGCCGCTTCGTGCGCCTCCTCGGGCTCAACTCCTCGCGTTGGCCGCGCGGCATCGCCGAGGACCGGCTGATCCCGGACCACATCATTCCTACCCCAATCCTCGATCCCCTGCCGGTGAACCTTGCCGACCGCCGTGACTTCGAGACCATCCTCGCCACCACGAACGATACAGTCGTTCTCTCGCGCGCCCGGCGCGACAGCGATGGCCGCCTCCTCGGGCGCAGCCCCCTCCTCGCTGGGCACGGCGACGAAACCTATCTGCACCGCAACGCCATTCCCGCGCATGCCTTCAGCGAGACCGACAGGCTGATGGCGCGGCCCCAGGAGTTCGCCGCCGATCCACAGGCAATCAGCGCGCTGGCATGCTGGCGCGACTGGCGGCAGGCGGAGATCACCGCCCATGACGGGCTGGTGCGGGCGGATCATCCGCTCATGCTCGCCATTCTTGGCCGTACCCAGTCGGCCAGCTCGCTGCGCCGCCTGCTGCGCAATCCACTCAGTTTCGTGTGGGTCTACGGGTTCGGATGGCGCGAGCCGCAGAGCAGCGCCGAACCCCTCGTGCTCGATGCGCTAGGCATCGGCGATCTTGTCCACATGGTGCTTGACCGAGCCCTACACGATCTCGAAGCCACAGGCGGGCTGGCCAGCGCCACCGCTGAAGCCATCGAAGCGGCTGTTGGCCGTGCGGCCCAAGCCGTCGCCACCGACTGGGAAAGCGAACGTCCGGTTCCACCGACTGTCATCTGGGGGCGCAACCTCGATGACGCCCGTGTGCTGGCAAGCCGCGCCCTCACCTATGGCGACGATGCACTCCCCGGCGCGCGCGCTTATGGCGAAGTGCCCTTCGGCGGCTCGGAGCCGAAGACCGACGCGGACGTGCCCTGGGATGTGAGCGTGCCAGTCACGATTCCTGACACCGGCTTCAAGATAGCCGGCTATATCGACCGGCTCGACATCTCGGGCGACGGCAAACGCGCCCTCGTCCGTGATTACAAGACGGGTCGGCCGCCACGTGGCGAGATCCGCCTGAACGGCGGACGCGAACTTCAACGGTGCCTCTACGCCTTCGCTGTGAAGGCGCTCCTCGGCGAGGACGTCGCCATCAGCGCCTCGCTGCTCTATCCGCGCGAGCTGGTCGATCTCCAGCTCGACGATCCCCAGGCCGTGCTCACCGAGATCACCGGTTATCTCCGCTCCGCTAGAACCAGTCTTGCCGGCGGCGCGGCCCTGCCGGGTCCCGACACGGGCGGCGACTTCGACGAACTCGCCTTCGCCCTGCCAGCCAATGCCAGCGCCACCTATTGTAAACGCAAGATGCCGGCCGCGACGGAACGGCTGGGCGAAGTCGCTCAGGTCTGGGAGGCGGAATGATGAGCACCGTATCTAAGATGCTGAAGGACGACGGCGCGCGCCGCGATGCAATCAGCCTCCATGATCGCTCAATCCTGGTCGAGGCCGGCGCGGGCTCAGGCAAGACCGCCGTCATGGCCGGCCGCATCGCCGCCATGCTGGCCGAAGGCGTCGAGCCGCGCTCCATCGCCGCCGTCACCTTCACCGAACTCGCCGCGAGCGAGCTGCTATCTCGTGTCCGCGAGTTCGTTGCCGATCTCTCGGCCGGCACGATCGCGACCGAGCTGCGCGTGGCGCTGCCCAATAGGCTGTCGCAGACCCATCGCGACAATCTCGCCGCCGCCAGCGCCGCGATCGACGAAATCACCTGCTCGACCATCCACGGCTTCTGCCAGCGGCTAATCAAGCCCTATCCGGCGGAGGCCGACATCGATCCGGGCGCCGGCGTCATGGATCGCAACCAGGCCGACCTCACCTTCCTTGAGATTGTCGATGGCTGGCTGCGCGAACGTCTGTCCGGCGGTCAGGGCGGTATCCTGGCCGAGCTGGTGCTGCACAGCCCCGGCGAGACCGTGGCGCTCATCCATAAGATTGCCGAGAATATGCGCCGTCGCCAAACGCTCAAGGCCCCACCCGTGTCTCCACTTGGTGGCCACCTCACCGCGTTCCGGCAGGCGACGGCGGATTTCGCGAACTTCATCGATGGTATGGCGGCGGCCGAGCCGGAAACGGTGACGATAGTCGAGCGTCTGCTCGAAATGGCGACGGCCTTGGTAAACACGCCTGATTCCGGGACGCCTGCCGGCCTTGTCCAGCTCCTGACCGCGCGGCCCCACCCGGATCTTTGCACCAAGACTGGCACCTTCGCCTCTTACCGCAAGAAGGGCAAATGGGCCGCCACGGCCAAACAGGCCGGTCTCTCCAAGGCCGATGGCGACCGGCTGAACGACGCAGCCGAGACCCGCTACACCGCCTGTTGCGACGCTTGGGTCGCGTTGACGCAGGCCGTCGCCGGCCATGCCCTGGCCGCGCTGATCGACGAAGCGCGTCCGATCCTGCAACGCTATCGCGACCACAAGCGCGCCAGCGCCCAGCTCGATTTCGACGATCTGATTTTCGCCGCGCGCGACTTGCTGCGCGACCACAACGCCGTGCGCCAGGCGCTGGGACAGCGTTTCGCCCATGTCCTCGTCGACGAGTTTCAGGACACCGATCCCCTGCAAACCGAAATCTTCTGGCGGCTGTGTGGCGAGCCGGTCGATGACGATGACGACTGGACCCGGTTCCAAATCCGGCCGGGAGCGCTCTTCCTGGTCGGCGACCCGAAGCAGGCGATCTATCGCTTCCGGGGCGCCGACGTCGGTGCCTATGTGAAGGCGCGCGAGGCCTTTCGCGCCCAGGACCCCGGCAGCCTTCTGTCGATCTCCACCAACTTCCGCTCCTGCGCCTCGATCCTCACTTTCGTCAACGAGCGCTTCGAGGCCGTGCTCTCGGCCGATGGCCAACCGGGCTTCACCGCTCTCGACCCATTCCATGACGATCGGGGCGGCCTGTGCGTGGTGGCTCTCGACATCGCCGTGGCCGACGAAAACGGCAAGGCAAGCGCCGAAAAGCAGCGCGATGCCGAAGCCGACGCCATCGCCGAGCTTTGCGCCCGGTTGATCGAAAGCCACCCCATCATCGACCGTCGCAGCGGCGCGGAGCGCCCCTGCCAGCCGGGCGACATCGCCTTGCTGGCGCCAACCGGCGCGGAGCTGTGGCGCTATGAGGAAGCCTTGGAACGCCGCGGCATCCCCGTGGCGACCCAAGCCGGCAAGGGGCTGTTCCGCCGCCAGGAGGTGCAGGATCTGATCGCTCTGACCCGCGTTCTGGCCGACCGCCGCGACACGCTGGCGCTGGGCGCGCTGCTGCGCGGGCCTCTGGTCGGACTTACCGAAGAAGAGCTGCTGGACATCGTCTGGGGGCTCCCCCGCTCGGAAGATCAGCCTGATCGGATTCCACGGCTCGATCTCGGCATTGACCCGGCCGTCATCACGCACCCGCTCGCGCGCGAGATCATCGAACGGCTGCAATCGCTCTCCCGGCGCGCCAACAGCACGACCCCGCACGAACTGCTTTCGCAGGCGGTGGACGTGATGCGTGTCCGTCCGCTTCTCCTCGAGCGGCATCGCGGCCAGGCCGAGCGCGCGCTCGCCAACGTCGATCTCTATCTCAGCCTGTCGACCGGCTACGCGGTGCGCGGTCTGCGCGCCTTTGCCGAGGCCATGACGGCGGCATGGTCCGACGAGGCCCGCGCAGTCGAGGGCCGCCCCGATGCGCAGGAGGAAGCGGTTGCGCTCTTCACCATGCACGCGGCCAAGGGGCTGGAATGGCCGATCGTCATTCCAGTCAACACCATGACCGGCGTGATGGCGCCCGAAAGCGCCGTCCTCGACCGCCAGACCGAGACCTTCTATTGCCCGGTGTTCGGCGTCACGCCGGAAGGCTATGACGCCGCGCGCCAAGCCGAGAAGGAGGAGCTGGACCGCGAACGCATCCGGCTCTGGTATGTCGCGGCCACCCGCGCCCGCGAGCTCCTCATTTTGCCCCGGCTCGACGCCACGCCGTCGAAATCGGCCTGGATCGGTCTCGTCGATCTGTCGCTCGCCGACCTTCCCGGCCTCGACGTCTCTCACTTGCCTGCCGATCTCGCGGCCGCAGGTGCGGGCGCGGGCAACACCCAGACCCGCGCGAGCTTCGCCGCTGAAGCAGAAGCTATCGCGGCCGCGCAGACGCGGTTGACCTGGCTCGCGCCCAGCCGTGACGAAAACGCCGCCGGGACCGTGCTGCGAGAGAAAGAAGCAGCGCTTTGGTCGGGATCGATCGACGACCAGCTCCCCGAGACCGCAGCCACAGCCCTCGTGCAGGGCGGCCGCGAGCGAGGGCTTATCCTGCACAAACTGATGGAAGAGGTGCTAACCGGCGAAACCTTGGAGGCGGACGCCGCTCTGACCGAACGGGCTGACCAACTCATCCGCGCCCTAGGTCAATCTTCGGTCGCCGACCCGGCGACGGGGCTGTCGCCCCGGGAGCTGGCCGCCTGTGTGGTGCGGGCACTCACTCTGCCCGAAATCGCGGCCCTGCGCCCGGGTCTTCTGGCCGAATTTCCCGTCTATTCCTCACAAATAGCCGACGGCGAGAAAACCGCGACAGCCGGGATCGCCGATGCCGTAACTCTGACGGCCAAGGGGTGCCCCGCCGTCGTCGTGGACTGGAAAAGCGATGTCGCACCGGCGCCGGAAACGCTCGATCACTATCGCGCCCAGGTGCGGGCTTATCTAGAAATGACGGGAGCTGAACGCGGACTGATCGTGCTCATGACAACCGGCGCTGTCGTTCCCGTTCTGCGTGTGTAAGAGAAACACAGACGCGGCGGGGCCTGCGCTCCAGGTAATGATAGGCATCAGATATTCTTATCGCCGATTAGTTGAATAGAAGGATAGGCCAATTGGATACCGTACATAATCCGGATCGCTTTATGGCTGATCTCCGTCAGATTTTGTCGCAAGGGCGCAAGCGTATTGGCATTCTGATCGGCGCAGGTGGCCCGCTCTCGGTGCGAGTCGACGCTGGTGGCAAGCTTGATCCGAATGGGCAAGCGTTGATCCCCGGCGTGAACGATTTGACCAACCAAGCATTGCAACACTTAAGCGGCAAAGAATCGACCGCAGCAGCCGAAATCCGAAAATCCCTGCCGGGCGGTGGCAATATTGAGAACATATTGTCCAAAGTTCGTCTGCTCCAGACCGCCCTCGGAGACTCAACTGTTCACGGCCTTGACGGCGCAGGCTATGCTGCACTGGGAAAAGCGATCTGTGAAGCGATTGGCGGAATTGTTGGTGCGAAGCTGCCTGAAGGGAGAACGCCGTATCACGAACTCGTCTCCTGGGTCAGCGGGACGCAGAGAGCTCATTCGGTCGAGATATTCACCACCAACTATGACCTATTGATTGAAACCGCGTTCGAGCAGGCAAAAGCACCGTATTTTGATGGCTTCACCGGGGGGCACGCACCGTTTTTCGACCCGGTCACGGTGGCCGGAAATGACTTGCCACCGCGCTGGTCCCGCGTTTGGAAGCTGCATGGATCGCTGGGTTGGAAAACCGAAAACGGTGCGGTGGTCCGGTGCGGCGGTGCGGACTCGACCGAACTCGTCTACCCGGACCATCTCAAATACGATCTGACACAGAAACAACCCTATGCTGCACTGTTCGAGCGATTAAAGCGGTTTTTGCTGACGCCAGATACAGTGCTTCTAGCGACGGGATTTTCATTCCGCGACGCCCATATCTGCGCAGTTCTAGGCGAAGCGCTCGCCATGAATGCCAATGCTGCGGTAATCGCATTGCAATTCCAGACGCTCGCCGACGAGGAGCCGGCACGGAAGCTTGCGTTTGAACATCCAAACCTATCAGTCTATGCCAGCGACGCAGCTGTGATTGGCGGTATATCAGGTCTGTGGCGTTTGGGTGACATGCCCAAAAACTGGGGCGAAATTCGTTCGAGCTTCTGGGGTAAACGCGGCAGCAACGACGCCTTCCTCTTAGGTGATTTTTCGAGCTTTTGCCGCTTTTGCGCGCTTTCCTACTCGCCCGACCTGGCTCGCCCAACCGATGCAGCTATTCCGGTCGATGGTTCCGACCGAGCCCCGGTGTCCGCATGACTGCGACAGATCCAACCTATCTCGGCCATGTAAGCGCCGTCTCGGGCTCGACGATAACGGTAAAGCTGGCCGAGTCCCTATCCTCCGGCCTAGCTATGATCGATGGCCATACCTACCGCGTCGGTCAGGTAGGCAGCTTCGTCCGCATTCCTATGGGTTATCAGGATCTATATGGCGTAGTTGCAGAGATCGGTGCTGCGGCCGCACCCCAGCCTGTTGTTGTTGCAGATGTAGACGGCCGTGACACCGGCCGCTGGATGCGTGTGGAGTTGGCAGGCGAAGCCACCGGCGACCACTTTGAGCGCGGTCTCAGCCAGCATCCCAACGTCGATGATGCGGTTCACTTGGTCACACAAAAGGATCTTCGGCGAATCTATGGCAGCGCAGAGGAAGATCAGATCGAGATCGGCACGCTTTCGAGCGCTGAGAATATCGTTGTGCGCTTATCACTCGACGCTTTGGTCACGCGGCATAGCGCCATCGTTGGTTCGACAGGTTCAGGTAAGTCGACCACAGTTGCCAGCTTACTTCGTTCCGTAGTGCGCACCGCCGAAAATGTGGCCGCTAGCGGCGCGCGCATCCTCCTCTTGGATGTGCATGGGGAATACTCCGCCGCACTCGGAGATCTCGCAAAAACATTCAGCGCTTCGCCATCTCCCGGCGAGGAGCCGCTATTTGTTCCGTACTGGGCACTGGAAGCCGGTGAATTGCTCGACTTCGTCGCTGGCGACCTCAGCGATAATAACTTGATCGCGTTTACCGACAAGATTCAGGAATTGAAGGAAAACAGACTGAATGCTGGCGCCCTTCCAGGCCTTGATCCGCAGTCGCTGACAGTTGACAGTCCTGTGCCTTTTTCGCTGAAAAAGCTTTGGTATGACCTTATCGACTTCGAAACAGCTACATTCACGGGGCAGCAACGCGACCACCCTGCGCTTGAGGCCGCCGGTGATCCCGCGACACTGACTTCTCCTCGCTATACACCGCACGCGATGGGCGCTGCTGGGCCGTTCCTTAATCAAGCCGCGAAGGGTATCCGCCGACAACTTAATTTGCTGCGCTCTCGTCTTCTCGATCGGCGCTACGACTTCATTCTGCACCCTGGCCCTTGGGAGCCAAACCTGGCAGGGCAGACGGCACAGGACCTTGATACGCTGCTTGCTGGCTGGCTCGGCCATGACCGTCCAATCACTATCCTGGACCTCTCAGGCGTGCCCAGCAGCGTGTTGGTCCGGCTCATTGGCTCCATTCTGCGGATTGTTTACGAAGCGCTTTACTGGAGTCGGGAGAAGACAGAAGGGGGAGTGTTACGCCCCTTACTCGTCGTGATGGAGGAAGCGCACCGCTATGTGAGCCCCGATAGCGGCAATGTCGCCGCGGACGTTGTAAAGCGCATCGCAAAGGAAGGCCGCAAATACGGGGTTGGCGCCATGCTGGTTTCTCAACGTCCGTCGGAGATTGACGAAACTATCCTCTCCCAGTGCGGGACGCTCATAGCGCTGCGGCTATCCAATCCTGCCGATCGAGGAAGGGTGAAGGGAGCGCTGCCCGATAATCTATCGGGCCTAATGGACCTTCTGCCGGTGCTGCGGACTGGTGAGACCATCATTTCTGGCGAAGCCGCAAGACTACCAGTGCGCTGCCGCGTGTCGCTACCGCCTGCAGATCGTTTGCCCCGAAGTTCAGACCCCGAAGTTAGCAGAGCTTGGCGAACCCGCCGCGTGGCAGAAGGCTATGACCGCATGGTGGCATCATGGCGAGCGCAACGAACCACTGCGGTCGTGCGAGATATTGCAATTAGACGGACCCCCATCAATGAAAATGAACAGTAGGAGATCCTATGATTCGAGACCCTGTCGCCTCTAGCAACATTGCTTCGATCGGCTACGACCCGGGTAGCGAAACCCTGGAAATCGAGTTCACCAATGGATCGATCTATCAATATTTCAACGTGCCATCTGGATTGCATGAGCAACTCATGGCAGCTCCCTCCAAAGGGCAGTTCCTTAACATCTACATTCGTAATGCCTACCCATATTCCCGTGGTGGGTAGCCG
>Ga0316217_10002023_pt1 | contig 25208 bp, 12 predicted proteins | sample 1anoAmetaG_FD_203633 | JGI IMG/M metagenome (GOLD analysis project Ga0316217, IMG submission 203633) | Freshwater microbial communities from Trout Bog Lake, Wisconsin, USA - 1anoA | ecosystem: Environmental > Aquatic > Freshwater > Lake > Hypolimnion/Profundal zone | place: USA: Wisconsin...
GGTTCAACTGGTCAAAAAAACCTTTTATATCAACAATAATAGTTCTTGCCGGGACAGGCTGAAACAACCAAAATATTTCCTGAAAATCCATGTGTCGGCGGTTCAACTCCGTCTCCGGGCACCAATGAATAGTAGGGAAGAAGCCCCGGAAGGCCCTCCGGGGCTTTTTTGTGTTTTCCAATCTGGTTTCACTTGGACCGCACGCCGCGACACGCAGTACCGTTAACCCTTCCCACCTCCGGATCCTGCGAAGTACCTAAACCTGCTCGAGGAGATCCCCGGGAAATCCGATCGATTTGGACCGAATTAGACGGGAATTGGACCGAGATTGGACTTAAAACTATGTTTAAGCCCAATTTAATCAATGCAACGCGTCTTGAGGATTAGACCTTTGGCCCAGGATGCCAGCGGGCTCCCTTGGTTTTACCTTGGAGGTGGATCAAGCCTTCGGCCTTGAGTTTCTGCAGGATAGTCTTGATGCTCCGGGGGGCTTGGCCTGGCAGAACCTGCTCTAGATCTTCGAAGCGGGCTCCTTCCATGGCTTCGCGGATGTGCTGGAGGATCAACTCGCGCTGAGCCGGCCGTTGGAGGCCCTTGATGCGGGTGTAGCGCCCCTTCTCTCCCAAGGTGCCCATGAGGCGTTGGGAGGGGATGACCCTTCGCCCGACACGTTCCAGGATGCCCGCCTCCACCAAGGTGGGAATGCTGGGTCGGAGGTTCGTGGGGATGGCCTGCTGGCGGTAGGCGAAGTCCAACACCAGCAGGTGGTCGGTGTCGAAGTTTCGGACCTGCCCCTGACCCTTGCCTGTGCTCGAATCGACCCCACACTGTAGCGGCTGAGACTGTTTCTCTCTGGATTCCATGCTTACCGCGGATGTAGCGCCATTCGGCAGGTCGTTCACAAGGACACTCCTGGTCTGGCTCTGGGCCGCCGGTGCGAGTCTGGCCGGGGGGATGGAAGCGAAGCCCCCGGAGCCCCGGGTCTGGCTTTGGGCCTGGGACAGGCCGGAGGATCTTCGGTTTCTCAACCCCCGCGACGCCGGGGTCGCCATGTTCGTCCTGGGGGTCCGGGTGGAGGCGCTGGGGGTGGTTCTTCGGCACCGGACGGCGCCGCTCCGCCTGGCGCCGGGGCTGCGGCGGATCGCGGTGGTGCGGCTGGAGGTGGTTCCCCGCGACCTGGACGAGGCGCGCCTGGCTGAGGTCGTGGCGGCCATCCGCGAGGAGGGGATGGTGGCCGGCAGCGAAGGGCTCCAGCTGGATTTCGACGCCGCCGTGAGCCAGCGGTCCCTCTATCGCCGGCTGCTCATGAAGCTCCGCAGCGACCCCGGCTTCAGGGTTCCCGTCACCATGACGGCCCTGGCCTCCTGGTGCATGGGGGACCGCTGGCTCCAGGACCTGCCCGTGGACGGCGCCGTGGTCATGCTGTTCCAGATGGGCCAGGGCACGGCGGAAGCCCTGGCCTGGCTCCGCCGTGGGCGGCCTGTGCGGGGCCCAGCCGGAAAGCTCCCTGCCTGGGGCCTTGCCGCGGACCAGCCTCTTCCCGTCCCTCCGCCCGGGGAGAGCCGGGTCTTCGTGTTCAACCCCCGCCCCTGGACCCCCGCGGCCTTCAGGAGAGCCCTCCGCATGGTGACGCCATGAGAACCCGCAACCTATACTGGATGGTCCCCCTCGCCCTGGTGGGCCTCCTGACCGCCCTCCCCCTCATCCGCGCCTGCGGGCCCGACGGACCTTCCCTCGCCTTCACCTGGGAGAACCATCCCGATCTGCCCCTTAATGGTTTCGTCTCCGGGCGCCTGGGCATCCTCCAGCCGACCTATGCCAGGACCTATCTGGTGGTCGCCTACCGGTATCTCACCGGGGCGCCCCTGACCGGACCCGAGCGCGAAGGTGCCCTGGCGCTCTGGGAGCACCGCCTCCAGGGCGCAGCCCAGCTGGCCCGTCCCGCCCAGGCCGATGCGGGCGCGGAGGGAGGTGGCGCTCCGCACTGGCAGGAAACCCGGTCGAAGATCACCCGGGACGCGGCGCCCGAGCCCGAGCGGTTCCGCTGGGACACCAGCTTCTACCGGCCTGTCGTCTCGGACAGCGCCCTGGAGGTCGCCGCGGCCACCCTCGCGGACCGGGCCCGGCGGTGGCCGCGCGCGTGGGTCAGGGACTGGCTGACGACCCAGGACCGGGTGTTCGCGGCCGGCGGGAGGGACAAGGTGCCGGAGCTGCCCCTTCCTGCCGGGCGGGACGCCCTCTTCAGGCAGGACCGGGCCTACCAGGTGGCCAGCGCCCGTTTCTACGCCGGGGACTTCAAGGCGGCACGGGAGGCCTTCTCGGCCATCGCCCTGGACGCCGCGAGCCCCTGGAGGCGGCTTGCGGCCTACCTGGTGGGGCGCTGCTGGCTCAGGGAAGGCACGCAGGCCCCGGAGGCCGGCGAGGCCTCCCGCTGCTTCCAGGAGGCCCGCAGGACCTTCGCCGAGCTGGGCAGGCAGGGCCTTCCGTCCCGCCCCTCCGGCACGGTCCCCGAGCCCATCGAGGAAGAGGGGCTCCGGGCCGCCATCGACCTGGGGGCCTATCAGGCCTGGACGAAAGTCGATCCCGCGGCCGTCGGGGAGCACCTGGCCGCCGGACTACTGGGGCGGGAGCCACGCGAGGGGGGCGACTACGGGGACGCCCTCGGCCGCTACTCCAATCTCCTGGACGCGAACAGCACGGGAGAGAGCTGCTGGGGCGGGGACCGGAACCCGCCGCGGACCCTCGCCCCGGGCCTCCTGAACAACGACCTGACCGAGTGGGTGTTCAGGTTCAGGGACACCGGCCCCGCGGCCTACGCCCTCGCCTACGCGCGCTGGACGCAGAAGCGGAGCGTGCCCTGGCTCCTCATGGCGCTGGCCAATGGCGAGCCCTCCTCCAAGGGCATCGAGGAGGTGCTGGAGGCCGGCGCCCGGCTCCCGGCTGACAGCCCGGGCCGGGAGAGCATCGCCTTCCACCGGGCCCGGATCCTGGCGGCCCGGGGGCAGGCCGCCGAGGCCCTGGCCATCGCCGCCGGCCAGGACCGGGGTGGGCTGACGACGCCCTCGTCGCTCAATCTCTGGCGGGCCCTGAGGATGCCACTGGCGGAAACCACCGGGGCCTTCCTGGCCGACGCCCTGCGGATCCCCGCCGGGTCCTATGGGCTGGGCGGGGAGGAGGCCCTCGCCCGCGGCAGCTTGACCACCTGGAGCGCCGGGACCCAGGCGACCCATCCTGAAGTCCGGAAACTGCTCCAGGCCGCGCAGCCCGAACCCCGCTTCATCCAGGGCGATGCCGCACGGATCCTGAACCTGCGCATCCCGACGCAGGTGCTCCTCGGGCTTTCGCGCCAGCCCGTCCTGCCCGCCGGCCTGCGCCGCGAGTGGGCCCGCGCCGCCTGGGTGCGCGCGGTCCTCCTGGAGCGCTGGGACCTCGCCGCCGAAGCCGCCCCGGACCTGGTGGCGTGTGAACCCGGCCTTGCCCCGGTGCTCGCCGGCTTCAGCCAGGCTTCCAGGAAGGAGAAGGAGCATCAGGCCCTCATGGCCCTCCTCCGACACCCCGGGTTGCGCTGGATGGTCTACCAGGGCATCAACCGGCGGAACTTCACCGTGCCCGGCGCCCAGCCGATACCTCTCCGCCACCGGGACACCTACCTGGCGGCGAGCTGGTGGGAAGGACCGGACCGGAAGCGGGGGGATGGGACGATGGAGAAAGTGGAGGGGACGTTCGCGTGGGGGTCCTACTACTTCTTTCCCCAGGCCCACGCCATGGAAGTCCCCCTCTTCAGCCTGGTGGGGAGCCGGATGCCGGACGTGGCCTGGCTGAGTCCGGCCCAGCGGAAGGAGGGCGAGGCCGAGGGGAGGACGCTCATGGCCTTGCCCAGCGGCCCGGACTGGCTGAATGAGCGCACCCTGGCCTGGGCCCGGTCCGAGCCGGGGGACCCTCGGCTTCCGGAGGCCCTCCACTACGCCGTCCTCGCCGAGAAGGTGGGTGGGGAGAAGGGCCTGGGGAAGGAGTCCTTCAGGCTGCTCCACGCCCGATACCGGTACAGCCCCTGGGCGGCCAGGACCCCAATCCATTATTAAGATTTAATCATTGATTTTTGTTTTTTCAAATAAATTAAAAATAATTTACCTAATAACCTCACCACCCGGGACGGCATCCAATCTTTTTGGGTAGGGTCTTTCCAGGCCTTCCCCACCCACCCCAACGTGTTCCGCTTCGGCTGACCTATGCCCGCCCTTCCGAACCGACGTCTCTCGATCATCGCGGCCCTGGCCGGATGCATGCTGCTCCTGGGCGGCGGGACCTACCTCAAGCTCCGCCATGACCTGCGCGGCGCCCTGGCTCGTCCCGACCGTTTCGAGGCGGCCCTGGAGCGGGTGCCGGTGCTCGCCCGGGGCCCCGCCTCCGAGCGCTGGGGGGGGCCGGAGGTGGCGGGCGTGGCCGTGACGGAGGCGTCCCTGGCCACCGCCGGCGCCTTCGGCGTACAGGACGAGACCGGGAACCTGTCCGAGCCCCTGCCCACCCTCCAGGCCTCGTGCCTGACCCTGTGGCGGGGCCGGCCCGTGGCGGGTCTGGCCGCGGGCGGGGTCTTCCTCCGCGAGGGGGGCGCCTGGCAGGAACTGGTCACCGGGTTCGGGCCGCTCCATGTGCGCGCCTTGGAGGAGACGCCCGGGGGTGAGCTCCTCCTCGGTGCCCGGGAGGGCCTGTTCCGGGCCGGCTGGGGGGACCGGGTCCTGCGCCGCCTGGACGGGGCCTCCGTGCGCGCCCTCGCCCAGGGGGAAGGCGGCGTGCTGCTGGCCGGGGGCGAGGAGGGACTGCGCCGCATCGAGCCAGGGGGCTCGACGCTGCTGGCCACCCCCGACCCCTGGATCGAATGGGTGGGCTGCGTGGGCCGGGAGGTCCTCGTGGTCACGCCCCTGGGCCTGGCCCGGGGTCCCCTGGGCGGGGCCCTGGCCGCGCTGCCGGGCGGCGAGGATACCGCCTCGGCGGCGGTTACCGGAGACCAGGTCCTGGCCGCGGGCGGCGGCCGGCTCCTGCGCTATGCTCCGGGCGGGCGCGCCGTGGAGGAGCGCCTGCCCGCACCGCCCCGGAGACTGTTCACGGCCTCGGGCCTGGTCTTCGTGGACACGGAGGCGGGGCTGTACCGGCGCACGGGGGAGGGGTGGGCCCTGGCCCGGCCACGGCCCGCATCCCTGCCGCCGGGCTCCGCCCACATAGGGGCCCTGGCCTGGCGGGGGTCCCGGCTGGTGGTCGGGCTCTTCAACGGAGGTCTGGCGGTGGGGGAGCCGCGCGAGGCGGCCTTCGCCTGGTCCGCGGTGCCCGGCTCCCGGGCCTGGGGCGTGAATGCCCTGCTGGCCGCGGGGGGCGAAGTGAGGGTGGCCAGCCTGCGCGGCACGGCCCGCTTCGACGGCCGGGCCCTGACCCCGGTGGGCCCCGAGGGCCCCTCCTTCTCCCTGGCAGCCTCACGGAACGGGGTGGCGGTGGGCTACGGGCAGGGGGTGCTCCTCCCCGGAGAGCGGCTCCTGTCCGCCTTCAACGGCCTCCCCGGGAACCAGGCCCTCGCCCTGGCCGAGGGGGACGCCCTGTTCGTGGGCACGCCCTCGGGCCTGGGTGCGGTGGCCGGCGGCCGTGTGCTGTGGCGGGTGACGGCGGGCGAGGGCCGACTGCCCCATCCCTGGATCACGGCCCTGGCGATGCATGGGGGTGGCCTGTTCCTGGGCACCTACGGCGGCGGGGTCGCCCAGCGCACCGCCCCTGCCGGGCAGCCCCTGGCCGTGGGCACCTTCTCGAGCTTCCCGGAGACGGCGAACCTCAAGGTGAACACCGGGTGCCTGCTGGAGGCGGCGGGGCGCCTCTACCTGGGTACCGACGGCCGCGGCCTGTGGCGCCTGGCCGCGGACGGCTCGCGCTTCGAGCCGCTCAGGGTGAGCCTGCCCTCCCCCCGCGTCACCGCCCTGCTGGAAGGCCAGCAGGCCCTGTATGTCGGCACCGACGAGGGCCTGGCGCGCCTCCGGCTGCCCATCACGGAAGAGGGTTCCTGACATGGTCCGCACGCTCCGGATTCTCCTCCTCGCCTTCCCCCTGCTCCTGCCCCATTCCCTGGCAGCCCAGGCCGGACTCCTCGTCCCCACCAGCACCGGCAGGCCGGACGCGCGGGTCCTGAGCTTGAGGGAGATGACCGTGGACCTGGCCATCGCCCGCGGCTACGCCCGGGTCAACGTGCGCCAGGTGTTCGAGAACCACACCAGCTCCATCCAGGAGGGGACCTACCGCTTCTCGCTGCCGCCCTCGGCGGCGGTGGGCGATTTCGCCGTGTGGGACGGCCTCACCCGCATCCCGGGCGTGATCCTGGAGAAGAAGCGCGCCCGGTCCATCTACCAGGAGCTGGCGCGCAAGGCCATCGACCCGGGCCTCCTGCAGCAGGGCGAGGAGGAGGAGGGACCGGCCGCGGCCGGGCCGCGCCCCTCGGCGGGGTCGCTGTTCTCCGTGACCGTGGCCCCCATTCCGGCCATGGCCACCAAGCGCCTGGAGCTGCAGTTCCAGCAGGAGGTCCCCCTGCTCGGAGGGCGGGGCGAATTCCGGCTGGTGCTGCGCCCCCCTGACGCCGAGCCGCCCGTCGCGGACAACTTGACGGTGCGGGTGAAGCTGGAGGATGCCGCCCTGGAGGGGACGCCCATGGCCCCGATGACCACGGCCCCGACGACCGCGGTCCTGCCCCTGCAGGCCACGGAGGAGGGCGCGGGGTTCACGGGCCGCCAGGTGAAGCTCGACCGGGACCTCGTGGTGCGCCTGCGGCCCGCCGCCGCGGCTCCCCTTCGCCTTTCGGCCTTCCGGAATCCCGAGGGCGTCCTGCCCGAAGGGCTGGCCCTGGCGCCCTGGGAAAGGCCCTCGGAGTTCCCGCCCGAGAAGGACGGGTTCTTCCTGCTGGAGGCCCTCCCCGCCGGGGGCGGACCCGCCGGAGGCCAGCTCCCGGCCCCGGCTCCCGTGCCCGGCGGCCAGTCCTTGGCCATCCTCTTCGACACCTCCCTGGGGCACCGCTGGGGCGGCCTGGAGGTGGCCTACGGGCACCTCGTGCGCGTCCTCCAGGCCCTGCGACCCGAGGACCGCTTCGCCCTGATCCCCTTCGACCGCACGCCGGCCGCGGGAACCCTGCTGCCGGTGACCCCCGGGAACCTGGAAGCCCAGCTGTCCGCCCTGCGCGCCCGCGCCCTGGGGCCCGGCGCCGATCTGCCCCGGGCCCTGGCCGAGGGACGCCGTGTCCTGTCGGGGCAGGGCCGGATCCTGCTCCTCACCTGCGGCAACGGTCCCCTGCGTTCGGCCGCCCTGCGGGCCGCGGCCGGCCCCGTGCCCGTGTTCACCGCCCTGACCCTGGGCGAGGCCGGGGAGGCCCTGGTGTCGGCCTCGGCCGAGCTGCTCTCGCCCACCTCCACGGAGCTGGAAGGGGACCTGTTCTTCCAGCGTCTCCTGGGCCCGGAAGCCCTCCCGGGGAAACGCTCCCGCGTGGAAGCCCCGTTCACCGTCACCGGCGGCGAGCCCCGGTTGCGCGACCTCTACCCCGTCCTCGCGCAGCCCCTGGCTGCGGGCAGCCTCTCGGGCTGGATCGGGCGCTACGGGGTGCCGGCCTCCGGGCTCCGTTTCACCTGGGCCTCGCCCCTCTTCCCCGGCGGGAGGCAGGTTCTGGACGGGGCCCTGCCCGCCCGGGCCCTGGAAGCCCGGGACCTGCCCCGGCGCTGGGCCCGGGCCCGGGTGGACGATCTCCTGCGCCGCCTCGAGGCCGAAGGGGAACGGAGGGCCTGGGTGGACGAGATCATCGCCCTCTCCAAGCGCTACAAGTTCGTCACGCCCTACACCGCCTTCCTGGCCGCGCCCCGCTCCCTGCTGAGGCCGCGGCGCATCCAGCCCGGCGATCCCGTGCTGCGGGTGGCCTGTGATCCCGGCACCATCGCCGCCACGGCCCTGTTCCCCTTCGGCCTCAAGCTCGATCTGGTGCACCGGCCCGGGAGCGACGTGTGGGAGGGCCGTTTCCTGGTGCCCGAGGGACTCCGCGACGGCCGGCATGAGGTCCGCATCCTGCTGCGCGACGCCAGCGGGGCCAGGGTCTCGGAAACCAAGCACTTCATCCTGGACGGCAAGGCCCCGGAGATCCGCCCCCTCCTGCCGGCCTCAGGCAAGGCGGGCGACGTGGTGCGCCTGGCCGCCGCCACCGACAAGGACGTGGTCTTCCTCAGCGCCCGGGTCGGCGGCGGGCCCCCCATCCCCCTGCGCTGGGATCCCGCGCAGCGATGCTGCGTGGGCCTGGTGACCCTGCCCTACGGGTCCGCGGGACGCCAGGAGGTGGTGTTCGAGGCGGTGGACGCCGCCCGGAACCGGGGCTTCCAGACCGCGGAGCTGGAGGTGCGGCCATGATCGGGCGACGCGCATTCACGTGGCTCCTGCCGCTGGCGGTGGCTGCCTTCGCCACGTCGGTGGTGCCCTGGGAGGACCTCACCGAGGCCGACTGGCTCTACAAGGTGGCCACCCGGTTCACCCAGGTGGACGGCCACAAGGTCCACTACCCCACGCCCACCGCGGAACTGGCGCGGCTGCTGGAAGGCCGCACCGACCCGGGGGCCCTCCGCCACCTGGCCGAAGCCCGCATGGCCTTGGGCGACCGCGCGGGCGCGTGCGCGACCCTGGAGCGCTGGGCCCAGGGACAGACCGCTCAGGGCGCTCCCGACACCCTGGGCGCGCAAGGCGGCCTTGATGCCCGGGGCGTGCAAGGCGCGCTGGCGTGGGCCGAGACCGCGCGCTGGGAGGCCGCCCACCAGGAGCTGGCCGCGGCCTTCAGGGCGGCGGAGAAGGCCCTGCCCGGGCTGCCCGCAGAGGACCGGCGCGCCCTCAGCGACCAGCGCATCGCCTGGGCCCAGGCCCATCCCGACCTGGCCGACGAGCTCGCCCTGCGCAAGGCCAAGGCCGAGCTCTTCCCGGAGGATGCTCAGGTCCTTGAGGACTGGCTGCGGGCCCTGGAAAGGGCCGGGCGCCTGGACGAGGCCGGCCGGGTCCTGGCCGAAGCCAAGGCCCTGCCCCCGGAGCGGCGCCTGCTGGTGCGTTCCGATCTCCGGGCCGATCACGGGGACGCCCAGGGCGCCTTCCGGATCCTGGACGAGGCCGTGCTCAAACCCTGGAGCAATGACTTCGCCAGGGCCTATGCCGCCCGGGTGGAATGCGGGGCGCCGGCGGCGCCGGCAGGCTGGCGCGCCACCCTGGAAGCCCGTTACGACGCCGGGGCCCTGGTACGCCTGTTCACCTACTTCGCGGGCGGGTACAAGGCCGGCTCCGCCCTGGAGCTCCTGGCCCAGGTTGAGCGGCGCCACGAGAAGTCCCTGGGCCGCCCGGACGAGCTGCTCCTGTCCAGGCTCTACGCCAGCGTGGACGCGGTGCCGGAGGCCTTCCGGGCCGCCCTGGCCGCGGCCCACCTGGGCACCGAAGCTGAACAGACCGGGGACCTGGCCACCCTCGCGGACCTGGCGTTGCGCGCCGGGGGGCGGCCGCTGGCCTGGGGAACCTACAACGACGAGGCCTACCACTGGGCGGCCGCGGTTGACCGCACCCCGGGCTTCTGGTCGGGCGGGGTGTCCTTCCTGCTCACCGGCGTAGCCTGGAAGGAGACGCTGGAGCGTCTGGAGAGCCAGTCCCTGGGGGACCGGACCTTCGCCACCGCCCGGGCCCTGGCCTCGGCCCTGGCCCAGCGCGCCCCGGACCATCCCTCGCTGGTGGCCCTGCGGGTGGCCATCATGGCCCGCCACGTCCAGCAGGGCGAAGGGGCTGCGGCCCTGGCGCTCCTGCCCCTGGTGGAGTCCGGGCCCGCCGAGGTGGCCGACCAGGCCCGGGCCCAGGCCCTCCTCGCCGCACGGCAGCAGGCCATGCCCCTGGCGGAGGAGATGAGACTCATGAAAGCCCGGCTCGCCTACGCGGCGCCGGAGGGTTCCAGGCCGGACCTCAAACCCGAGGACCATCGGGTGGACTACCTGCCTGAAGAGCACGGGGCGGTGAACGCCTGGACCCGCCTTCGGACCCGGACCCGGTCCGTGGGATATGCTCAGCTCCTGAACGAATGCATCGGCCGGCTGGACAGCCGGGACCGCAGCCACCGTCCCTCCGTGGATCTTCTGCTCACGGAACTGGACCGCCATCCAGACGACGAAGCTCTGTGGCTCGATCTGGCCGGTCGCCTGGAGAGCTGGCGGCTGGACGACGAGCTGGGACCCCGCTACCAGCAGGCCCTCAAGCGCTTCCAGGAGCCCGGTGTGTGGGACAAGGCGGCGCGCTGGTATGCGCGGCGCGGCTACCACGCCGAGCTCCGGGCCCTGGCTGACGACGTCACGGCGCGCTTCCGCGGTTCCGAGCTGTTCGGCAGGGCGGGCGCCGACGTGGTGGTGCAGGCCCCCGATCAGCCCCCGGTGGGCATGGCCGTGCGCATGGTGCCATGGGCGGACTGGGTCCGCCTCAGGGCCCTGGAGCGCTTCCCCCACAGCCCGCAGGTCTTCCGGGAAGCGGGGCGGCTGGTGACCCCCGCCCAGTGGCAGGCCCACTTCAACCCGGCCGAGGAGGCCCGCAAGCCCTCCACCCGGGTCATCGTCCCGGAGGCCCTCCTGGAGGAGCGCCGCTGGGCCATCCTCTTCGTGGACCCGGCCCAGCGGGAGGCGTGGTTCGCCCATGCCATGGAAAAGGGCGTGCTGGAAGCCAAGCTCGCGGCCCTGGAGGCCCGGGGCGACCGCACGCCGGTGGAGGACCAGCTGCTGTTCGAGGGCTGGGCCCGCCTGTCCCGGTTCGAGCGGGCCCTGGAGCCCGGGGAGCGGCTGTGCCGGTCCTACCCGGGCGATGGGGACCTGGCCGGCCGGACCTTGACCTTGCACCGGTCCCTGAACGGCCTGGAGTCCTCCCACGTGGCCGCCGCGCGGGCCCTGGTCGAGCGCGCCGCCCCCGCCCTGGAGAACCCCGGCCCGCTCTGGACGGAACTGGGCGAAATGGAGGAGGACCGCGGCCGGGGCGAGGAGGCCATGAAGCTCTGGAACAACCTCCTGGCCCGCGAGCCCCGGAATCCCGCCAAGGTGGCCGAGCTGGCCACCCTGCTCTGGGACTACAACCACGACCGGGAGGCCCTGGCGGTGGTGGAGGCCGGCCGCAAGGCCATGGACCGGCCCCGCTTCTACGCCTTCGAGACCGGCGTGCTGCGGGAGAACCTGCACGACCTGGACGGCGCCGTGAAGGAGTACCTGACCGCCACCCGGCAGGATGCCGGTGACGGGTCCGACTCCGGCTTCGAAGGGGACCAGCGCTCCCTGCGCCGCCTGGCCCAGCTCCTGGCGAAACCCCGGGTGTACGCCCTCGTGGAAGCCCGGATCAAGGCCCTGGCCCCGGGCAGCGCCGAGGACGAGTTGACCCTGGAGGCCTACGCCCCCCTGGGTTCCATCACGACCCCGGACCCGGGCCAGGCCTGGGACGCCGACGCCTGGATCGACGAGCTGGACCTGCCCGCGGACTCCGTGGGCCGGGCCCGGCGTCAGGCGCAAAAGGAGGCCGGCCGCCCGGGCCAGTTCGACGCCATCCGGCGCATCGGCGACCTCATGCTGGACAAGACCCGGGCCATGGTGCCCCGGGCCACGGCCCCCAGCTTCCTGGACTTCGCCGAGGGGGCCCCGGGCCTGCTCACCGGGGAGCGCCGGCCCGGGGACGCTGCGGTGCCCTACAAGGCGGCCATCATGGCCCGCCGGGCCGAGCTCGCCCAGGGCGAGGAGGCCCGGGTGCGCCTGGACATGGAGCGGGCCGAATTCCTGGCGGCCCACGGCCGGGCCGTGGAGGCCGACGAGGTGTGGGCGGCCCTGGCGCCGCGCCTGGACCAGCTGCCCGAGGGCAGCGTCCGGCTCAGGGCCGAGAGCCGGCGGGCCGGCTATCTCGAGCGTGCCAAGGGCGTCCCCGCCGCCGCCGAGGAGTGGCGGCGCATCACCGCCCGCCATCCCTGGAGCCTGGGCCTCCTGGAGGACCGGCTCGCCTTCCTGGACCGGGCCGGTCGGGGCGAGGAGGCCCGGGCCCTGCTGGAGGAGACGGTGCCCCGCGCCGCCGCCGGGCACTGGGAGAACCTGCTGGAGCGGCTCACCGGGGAATCCCTGGCTGCGGGCGATCTGCAGCGCGCCCGCAGGGCCGTGGAACAACTGCTGGGCCGGGAGGGGATGGACGACGCCCGGCGCCTGGGCGCAGTGCACCTCCTGGCACGGCTCTCCTGGCGCGAGGAGCCAGGCTGGGACCCCTTCCCCCTGGCCCGGGCCCAGGCTGCCCTCCTCAAGCCCGAGGCCCAGGCCGATCTGTACCATCAGCTGGCCCGCGCCGCTGATCTCGAGCAGGCCGGCGCGCGCGGGCTGGCCCTGTGGATCGAGGCCCTCAACCGGCGCACGGACCGGACCTGGCTGGACGAGGCGGCCCGGGCGACGCAGCATTCCGGCAAGGGGGCCGAGCTCCTGGCCTTCTTCGAGAAACAGCGGGAGCGCAGCCCCAGGGACGTGCGCTGGGTCGTGGCGGTGCGCGACCTCAGGCGCTACGGCCGGGACGTGGCCGGCGCGGTGGAGGCTGCCAGGGCCGCGGTGGCGGTGCGCCCCGAGGACGAGAAGCTCTGGCGGGAGGCCGCCGAGATCCTGGTGCGGGCCGATCGCCTCCACGAGGCTGCGGACTTCCTGGAGGGCTGGAACCGGCCCCGTCCGGCCAGCGAGGACGTGGCCCGGTGGCGGAGCGAACTCTACGTCCGGGCCGGGGACGGGGAGAAGGCCCTGGCCATGGAGCAGAATGCCCTCCAGGCGCTATCCCGCGAGCACGCCGTGGACCCCGCGGAGAAGACGAGCCGCAGGGTCCGCGCGGCGCAGCGGCTCCATCACCTCGGCCATCCGGAACTGGCGGTGCGGCTCTTCTCCCCCAAGGGGGATGCGTCGCGCCTGGCCGCGGTCCGGGAGCTGCCCGTGGCCGACGGGGCCGCCATCGCCCTCCGGCTGGGGCAGTTCCCCCGCTACGCCGAGGCCTGCGCGAGCCGGGAGGGGGGGCTGGCCGAGGCGGGCGCGCTGCTGGTTCAGCAGGGCCGTCCCGAGCAGAAGGAGGAGCTCCAGGCGTGGCTGGCGGCCACCCTCTGGCCCGCCCAGGCCGCCGGGCCCGACAGCACGGCCCTGAATGCCTGGTGGCCCTTCATCACCACCTCGAGCCTGGAACCCGGCCTGCGGGCCGCCCTGGCCCAGCGGCTGGTGTCCACCCGGCCCGGCCCATGGCAGGCCGACCCGCCCTTCCCCTTCGTGCGCAGCGTCGCTTCCGAACTGATCCGCGACTTCCCCTCGACCTTCGCCCAGCCGGCCCACAGGGCCTTCCTTGAACCGGACCTGGCCCGCCTGTGGGCCGCGGACCTGACCCGGCGGGACCGCGGAGAGGAACTCCTGGCCTTCGTGGAGCCGAGGTGGCAGGAACTGCTGGCCCAGGCGCGGGGCTCGGCCCCCCTCGCCGCAGGGACCCGCCAGCCCTGGGCCTCCTGGCTCGATGACCGCCGGGCTCTGGCCGCGTGGGCCCGGGCCGCCGCCGTGCATCCCGAGAAGGTGCGCGAACTGTCCGGGCTCATGGCCGAGCGCAGGTCCTGGGACCGGTTCTGGGCCCTGGCGGCCCGGGGCTGGGCCGTGGAGACGCTGCTGGCCATCCTGCCCGAAGGGCCCCGGGACGCGTGGTTCCGTTTCTGGGAACCGAACCTGGAGGACCCGGTCCTCCTGGCGCGCAGGGACCTGCTCCGGAAGGTCGACACGACCGTGGCCGGACTGGTCCAGGGGCGTGCCGGCGCCGGGGACGACGCCCTCCTGGAGCGCCTGCGGGGACCCCGCACCGTCGGCGAGGTGCTGGGCCACGATCCCCGCTGGCTCTGGACCGAGTTCACCCCGCGCCGGGACGGCAAGGGCGGGCTGGCCGAACAGGGCGATGACCGGGTGACGGGCCAGGGCGCGGACCAGGGCCGGGCCCCGGGCGCCATCTGGGGCGAGCGCCCAGGGGAAGCCTGGTTCGTGCTGGAGGCCCTGGCCCGCTACCGGAAGGGCGATGCCACCGCCCCCTGGCTGCCTCTGGAGGCCGGCGCCCCCGGCGCCCAGACCTCGCGTTCGCTCCTGGCCATGCGCATGGCCCGGGCCATGGACAACCTGCCCCTGGCGCTGGAGCTCGCCGAGGCCCGCCCGGGCCCCGCCGGTGACCGCGCCTGGCTGGAGGGCAAGCTGTCGCTGCTCAAGGCCCTGGGCCGCGGTCCGGAGGCGGCGGAACTGTTCAGGAACCACCTTCGGGCCCGCCAGCCTCAGATGGATGAGGCCGAGTTCCGGGCCCTCGCCGTCATGGCCGCGCGGCTGGGCCTGCCGTCCCCCCTGGACGGCCTGGACCCGGCCCAGCCCGTGGGTCCCGTGTTCCTGGCCTGGCTCCAGGACCAGCATCCCGAGGCGGCTCGGACCTTCCGCACGGCCAACCCGGTGGATTTCAGGACGGCCCTCGCCCGGCGCTGGCACGACAAGGCCGGAGCCTTGACCCGCGGCCAGGCGCAGTACTGGCTGCGCGAGCTGTGGGCCACGGGTTCGGCCGACCTGCCCCCGAAGGTCCTGGCCCGGATCGGTCCGGTGTGGGCCAGCGCGGGCCCCTGGCTCCTGGGCAGGCCGGACCGTGGGCGTCTGGCAGCCCTGTCGGCTCTCGAGCAGGCCACGGACCCCGCCAACGCCAACCCGTCTCTGCTGGCCGAGCTGACCCGGCCGAAGGCTCCCGATGCCCACCGCCTCCTGGCGGTGCGGCTGCGGCTCGCCCGGAAGGAGCCGGAAGCGGCCCTGGCCCTGGTGGACACCCTGGTCGCCGAGCTGGACGCGGGCACGGCCCTCTCCTTCGATGGGGCACCGGTGGTGGAGGGCGCCGTCGCGGATGGCGCCGAAAACGGGGCTGGGGAAGAGGCTGGGAGCGGTGCTGGCGATGGAGCCGAGGAGGGCGAGCAGGTGGGTGCCGAGGAGCGCTCCGCGCATTACGGCCATGGCGCCATGGTGGACCGCCTCGAAGCCTGGCTTGCGCCCTTCCGTGGCACCGCCCAGGCCCGGTCCGTGGAGGAGCGCTTCCTCAAGGTCCTGGCCGCCAGGCGGCAAGAGGGCATGGCCATGCTCGGGCCCCATGCCTGGCGGCTGGCCTTCCAGCTCTCGCCCCCCGCGGAGGTTCCGGGCCTGCTGCGCGAGCTCGAGGAAGCCTGGTTCCGTGGGTATGTGTACCCCGGCCACCTGGGCATCATCCTGGGCGCCGCCGCTCCGGCCGCCCCTGCGGTTGTAGATCACTGGCTGGCCCGTTGGCCCACCCACGACACCTATGCCGAGGCCCGGGACCGGGCCGCCCTCCTGGCCGGCCTCAAGCGGCCCGGGGACGCCCTCAAGGCCCTCCTGGCAGCCCGGGCCGCAGGCTCCTGGTCGGCACGGGAGGAGACCCAGGCCTTCGACCTCTGGCGCAGGCTGGGCGCCGCGCCCGGGGTGAAGGCTCCGGCGTACTGGACCGGTTCGGCCGCGGTGTGGGCCGGCGCCACCCCCCTGGGGGACCGGCTCAAGGCCCACGACCACGATGTCCACGCGGCCCGGGCGGCCCTGCGCAACCTGTGGCCGGGGGACGAGAACGGCCTGATGCGAGCCCTGCTGGTCCTGGAGACCGACCGCCCCTGGGCGGGCGACCTGGGCGGAGACGCCGGCGTGCTGCGGCTGCGCGCGGCCAGGGGTCTCCTGCCCCGATCCGCCGCGGCGGCCAAGGCCGCCCTCGCCTTGATGGGGTCCGATGGGCTGGTCCGGATCCTGGCACGCCGGGCCTTCAAGGCCGCCGACGTCAACGCCGCCCTGGCCGATGTGGCCCGCATCGCCGCCCGCACGGGGGAGGACGTCGAAGCCGCCAGGGTCCTGGCCGTCCTCTCCGACCGGGGGGCGCCGGGTCTCCAGGCCCTCCAGGCCGAACTGGCTCCCGCCCCCGGCAAGGCCGAGGCCTTCCGCATGGCGGACGGCAAGCCCGCCCCCATCCGCCCGCGGGACCTTACCTGGGTCCTGCTTGCGCACGTGCTGGACAAGGAGGGCACACCATGAAGCTCGGATGGCCCATCCTGGCCACGTCCCTGGCACTGGCGGCCCAGGCGCCCGTGCCCCAACCGCCCTTGCCCCTGCCCGACGCTCCCCTGCGCCTGGTCATTCCGGATGTGCGGGCCTTCGACGCCGCCCTTACGGGCGAATTCCGCCGGTTCCTTTCGGGCGCTCCCGGCGAGGACGAGCCCGTGGTGTCTGGCTGGCGCAGGACCCGGGTGGGCACGAAGCTCGAGGACCAGTGGAGCCGGTTCTCCGGGGACCTGCCCTGGACCTGGGTCGAGATCATGAAACTCAAGCCCAGGTCCCTGGGCGTGGCGCTGCTCCAGGTGGGCCATCTGGAAGCGGTGCTGGTGGTGGACACGGCACTGGCCCAGTTGCCCCTGACCCTCCCCAAGGGGGCCCCCCGCACCCTGGATGGGGTCGCCTACACCCTGGTCACCCGGGGCGGCGCCGACCCCGCCCAGCCCACGGACAAGGATCGGCGCATGGGGCTGGCCTGGGCGCGCATGGGCCCGCGGCTCCTCCTCGCCACCAGCGAGCGGGCTCTGCGGCTGGCCCTGCGCGAGGCCTTGGCGGGACGCGGCCTGACGCCGCCCATGCCGGGGCTGGTGGCCATGGAACTGGATCTGGACGCCTTGCGCAAGGACCGGTATTTCCGCCGGGAGTTCCTCTTTCCCGAAGGCCCCGAGGCCGGGCGCATGCGCGTGGCCCTGCGCAGCGAGGGAGGCCACCTCGTGGAAATCCGAAGCGGGGCCGGTGAGCCGCGCCAGGGGGTCTACACCTTCACGGTCCCCGCGGCCGCGGCCCAGGGCTGGGAGCCCGACGGGGCGGGCTTCTGGACCGCCTTCCGGCGCGGGTTGCTGGAGCCCCTGCCCCTGCTCTCGGACCGGCCCGTGCCGAGCCTGGGGCCCCTGCCCGGGACCGGGGCCGCCGGCGACCGCTATGGGGTGGACCTCACCCGGCCCAGCCCCGGCGCCCGGCAGGAGGGGCCCAAGGGAGAGGAGGGGGATCTGGCGCCCTGGGGCGTGCTCCTGAAAGCGGTCCCCGTCCCGAGCTGGGGCTTCTGGGTCACCACCGACGGGGTCCGCCGCCTGGCCTTCCCCTGGCCGGAGGCGCGGGACGGCGAGTTCCTGGAAGCGTGCCGGGCCACGGTGGAACGGCGCGCGGGCCGGGCCACGGTGGTAGCCTCGGGCTCCGCCCGGGAAGTCCGGGTCGGCCCCGGGCTGCCCGCCCTGGCCCTCCGCCGCACCGGTCCGCTCCTCTGGGCCGGGCCCAGCGCCCGGGACCTCCAGGACGTGCCCACGCCCCGGCCCGAGGCCGCCCTGGTGCGCTGGGCCCGGGTGGACCTGGACGCCGTCCGCGCCGAACGGCGCCGCTGGGAGAAGGCGGAAGGCCCCGCCCAGCCCGAGCTGGTGCGCCCCCTTTCGGACCAGGTGCTGGGCCTCCTGGGCTGGCTTCCCACCATCCGCTCCCTGGCCGTGGAGCGGAGGAAGACCGCCGCCGGCTGGGAGGAGCGGGTGGACTTCGGCGCCGGGGCCCCGTGAAGGTCCGGCTCCGGTTCCTGCTTCCGCTTCTGGCTGCAGTCCTCGCCCTGGGGGCGGAAGCCCCGCGCCTGGGGGCAGAAGCCCCGCGCCTGGGGGCAGAAGCCCCGCGCCTGGCCACCTGGCGGCTGGAAGGGGCGCGCCTGGAGGCCGATCCCCCCGCGGGCTACGCGCCCCTGGCGGTGGGTTCCCTGCAGAAGCCCTTCGTGGCCCGGGCCTGGGCCCAGGCCCACCCCGGGGACCCGTCACCCCGGTTCACCTGCTCTGCGGGGTCCGGCTGCTGGTTCAAGGCCGGTCACGGCGAACTGGGCCTGGCCCGGGCCCTGACCTTGTCCTGCAACACCTACTTCCTGGCCCTGGCCCGGGACACGCCCCTGCCCGGGCTGGCGGCGACCCTGGCCGCTGAAGGGTTTGCCCCGGCACCGGCCCAGGCGGAGGATGCCATCGGCCTGGCCGGCACGCTGTCCATCCGTCCCTCGGCACTCCTCGCCGCCTACCGGCGCCTGGTCCTGGAGCCCTGGCCCTCCGGCGAGGCCCTCCGCGGGGAGGTCCTCGCCGGGCTGCGGGAGGCCGCCCTCACAGGCACCGCCGCCGGCCTGGGCCACCGCGGCTTCTGGGCCAAGACCGGGACGGTGCCGGACGGGGGGCCCCTGGCCACCTGCGGCCTGACCGTGGCGGTGGATGACGGCGGCTGGGCCGTCCTGGCGCGCCTGCGTCCCGGCACCGGCCGGGAGGCGGCCGCGGCCCTGGCGGCCCCCCTGGACCGCTGGCGGCCCTGGGCGGCGCGGCGGGGCGGCCCCCGGCGGGAGACGCCCGGGGACGGCGCCCCGCCCGGGGTGCGGGTGCGCCTGTTCTCGCTGCTGGGACCCCGGCGCTTCGAGGTGCGCAACCTGGGGCAGGCGCCCGTGGCGATGGGGCCGGGCTGGCTGGGGCCCGGCGCCCGGCAGGAGCTCCGCCCCGGCCAGAGGGTGGGTCCCGGGCTGCTGGAGCTCTCCGCGCCCGGCCTCACCCGGTGCCTGCAGGGCGAGGTCGTGCTGAGCGAGGGCCTGGTGGTGGCCACCGTGGCGCCCCGGGACTACGTGGCCGGCGTGCTCGCTGGCGAGCTGCCCCAGGGCGGGGACCTGCGGGTGCCCCTGGGCGCGGCGGTCCTGCGGTTCCTGGCCGCCGGGCCACGCCACTCCGGGGGCCACGCCGGAAACCACCCTGGGGTGGACGTGTGCGATTCCACCCACTGCGCCTATTTCATCGGTCGGGGACCCCGCCTGGACTGGACGAACCCGAGGCGGGGCGAACCCCTTCCGGGCTCCGGCTTCGAGCTGTCCGACGCGGACTGGAGGTCCATCCAGGAGGCCGCCCAGTCGCCGGGTCCCGAGCGCTGGACGGCCCACTGCGGCGGCCGGCCCCGGTCCCCGCGGTCCGTGTGGGGCGACGGGCCGGATCGGGCCCCGCCCTGCCCCCGCCACCCGGAGCCCACCGCCCCCTGGACCCGGTCCTGGACATCCGCGCAGGCCGCCAGGGCCTTCGGCGGGACCGTGGCCCGTCTGGAGGTGGGCGAGGAGGACGGAGTCTGGGTGCTCCGCGCCACCGTGGCGGAGCGGGTGCTCCGGATGAAGTACGACGAGGCCCACCGGCGGATCGCCGCGGTACTGGGCTGGGATGCCCTGCCCAGCCCCGCCGCCCAGGTGGAGGCGGGGCCCGATGGTTTCAGGCTCCAGGGGTTCGGGCAGGGGCATCAGGTGGGGTTGTGCCTGGCGCCCTGAGGCCGGGCCGGGTCAGGCGACGTGTCCGGCCTTGTCCCTTGACAGGGGTGTGTTCAAATATATATTTAATTAATACCAGAAGCGTGCCCGAGCTCCTTGGCCACCTTTCCCGGGGCACGGAGGAGACCACCCATGCACGTCCTGTTCGACCTGTTTATAATAGCGCTTGCCGTGCTGATGGTGATCGGCAACTGGGTCGTCTTTACCAAGGCCAACAAGCCAGGCTGGACGTGTTTGGTTCCAATATATAATTTAATTGTAGTTTTGGATATCATCGGCCGTCCCAGGTGGTGGCTCTTCCTCCTCATGATTCCCCTGGCCAACTTCGTTTTCCTCGTCATTGTGTTCCTGGATCTCGCCAAGGCCTTCGGCAAGGGAACCGGCTTTGGGGTCGGTCTCCTGCTCCTTGGCTTCATCTTCTTCCCGATCCTTGCTTTCGGTGAGGCCAGATATGCGGGGGCGCCCCTCCGCTGACGAAACCGGGAGGCCGGTGGGCCATGGGGGGACGGGGAGCCCGGGGCTCCCCCGGACCCGGATGGACGCATTGCTGCATTGGTACGTCATACTCACGTGGAACAAGGCGGAAAGAGGAACGGACATTGTCGGTAACGCCAAGGCAGACACCCCGGAGAGCCCCGTGAGCAGCCAGTTCCAACTCATGAAGGAGCGCCGGTTCCGTCCCTTCTTCTGCACGGCCTTCCTGGGCGCCTTCAACGACAACGTCCTCAAGACGGCCCTCATCACCCTCGTCACCTTCCGGGCCGGGCAGCTCACCTCGCTGGATCCCAAGTTCCTGGTGACCCTCCTGCCCGGGCTGTTCATCCTGCCGTTCTTCCTGTTCTCGGCCACCAGCGGCCAGATCGCGGACCGGTGCGACAAGGCGGTCCTGACCCGCTGGGTCAAGGCGTTCGAGCTGGGCATCATGCTGCTGGCGGGCTGGGGCTTCATCGCCAGCCTGTTCTGGCCGCTGGTGGGCGCGCTCATCCTCATGGGCGTGCACTCGACCCTGTTCGGGCCGGTGAAGTACGCCTACCTGCCCCAGCATCTCCAGCAGAACGAACTGGTGGGCGGCAACGGCATGATGGAGATGGGCACCTTCGTGGCCATCCTCCTGGGCGAGGTCCTGGGCGCCGCGCTGGCCACCCTGCCCCGGGGCGGGCTCATCACCTCGGCCACCCTGGTGTCCATCGCGGCTCTCGGCCTCTGGGCCAGCTGGGGCATCCCGGTCTCCCCCGCGGGCGACCCGGACCTCAGGATCAACTGGAACCCCCTCACGGAGACCTGGCGCAACCTGCGCTTCGCCCGGGGCAACCGGGTGGTCTGGCTCTCCCTCCTGGGCATCTCCTGGTTCTGGTTCTTCGGAGCCACCCTGCTGGCCCAGTTCCCCACCTTCGCCAAGGAGGTCCTGGGCGGGGACGAGAGCGTGTTCATCCTCCTGCTCACGGTGTTCTCCCTGGGCATCGGCCTGGGCTCCCTGCTCTGCGAGAGGCTATCCGGGCACAAGGTGGAGATCGGCCTGGTCCCCTTCGGCTCCCTGGGCCTCACCGTGTTCGGGGTCGACCTCTTCCTGGCCAGCCGGGGCGCGTCATGGACGGGCACGCCCCTGCACGTGGGGGCCTTCCTGGGCGTGGCCGGGCACTGGCGGCTGCTGGCCGACATCCTCCTGCTGGGCCTGTTCGGGGGCTTCTACATCGTGCCCCTCTACGCCCTCATCCAGACCCGCAGCGAGAAGAGCCACCAGTCCCGGATCATCGCCGCCAACAACATCCTGAACGCGCTGTTCATGGTGGTCTCGGCCGTGGTCACCATGGTCCTGTTCAAGGCCGGGCTCGACATCCCCCGACTGTTCCTGGCCACGGCCGTGTTCAACCTGGTGGTGGCGGTGTACATCATCGCCCTCGTGCCGGAGTTCCTGGCGCGGTTCCTGTCGTGGCTGCTGGTCCACACCCTCTACCGCCTGCACGCCGAGAACACCGACCGCATCCCTGAAGCGGGCGCGGCCCTGCTGGTGTGCAACTTCGTCAGCCACATGGATGTGCTGGTGCTGCTGGCCGCCAGCCAGCGCCCCATCCGCTTCGTCCTGGACCAGCACTACTTCAAGATCCCCGTCCTGGGCTTCGTCCTGCGCCTGATCAAGGCCATCCCGGTCAGCCCCGATCCGGGCCACCTGGCCGCGGCCCGGCTGGAGCTGGACCGCACCTTGGCCGAGGGCGATCTGGTGGCCCTCTTCCCGGAAGGGGAGTTCCAGGAAGACGGAGCGATGGGCGAATTTGAGCCGCACCTGACGCCCCTGCTGACCCCGCAAGGGGCGCCCGTCATCCCGGTGGCCCTGGGCGGAGGCCTCCTGCGCAGCCATTTTTCGCGCATCGGCGCTTCCAGGCCCACGGGGGCCCTGGGGACCCGCATTTCGCTCAGGGTCGGCCTGCCCCTGGCGGCGGGGGCCGCGCCGGTGCTGCTGAGGAGCATGCTCCAGGAATTGATCTGAGGAAGGTTCAGGTGCCCGCCAGCTCCTGGCTGCCGGCAGCCTTCCGGCTGAGCATGCCGTGGGAGAGGATCGCCTCGATTTCAGTGAGCGTGGTGGAGGACTCCAGCCCGAACTGGGCGGAGACCCCGAACAGCTGTTCCACCATGAAGAACTGCAGGTAGATCCGGCAGGCCAGCATGACGGCGGTGGCGGCGTGGCACCCGGGGGCCAGGTGGTCCTCCAGGGTGTCGCCGGGGAAGGCCTGTTTGATGAAGCCTTTGAAGCGCTCGGGCATCTCGGCGTAGTACTTCCTCAGGTGGGTGCCCTCGAACTCCACCACGTCCACGAAGATCAGGTTCAGGTGGGGCCGGTGGGAGCTGATGCTCTCCTGGGCGGCCCGGGCCAGGGCCCCCAGGTCGTTGGGGAAGGCCCCTTCGGCCAGGGCCTTGTTGAAGGGGAAGTCGGGGCTGTCGAGGACTTCCAGGTACTCGTCCAGGAGGGTCCTGAACAGGGACTCCTTGTCCGGGAAGTGGTGGTAGAGGCTGCCGGTGGACAGGCCCGCCTCGGCGGCGATCTCGCGGCTGCTGGTGCCCCGGTAGCCCTGGGTGGAGAACAGGCGAAGCGCCGCGGCCAGAATCGCACGCTGGCTGCGCTCCGATTTCTCCTCCTGCCTGGCACCCACGGGGAAGCTCCTCTCCTAACGTTAGCATCCCGGCCGGGGGCTCGAAGGGGCGTCTTGAAGGGAAGGAACAGCGGGTTCTGGCGAAATAATCGATAATAATCAAGGCCATACCTACTTATACTTTGTGCCTGCCAGGGAAACAGCAAGGACGCCCATGAAGGACCACAGGGAAGACAGGGACAAGGGATGGGAGGAAGGGATGCTCCAGGAGGTGCTGGAGAGCCTGCCGAACCCCTTTTTCTTCAAGAACCGCGAGGGCGTATACGTGGGGTGCAACCGGGCCCTGGAGCGGTACCTCGGCAGGCCAAGGGACCAGATCCTCGGCCGGACCCTGGGGGAGCTATTGCCCCCCGAGGAGGCGGCCGTGTTCGCCGGCAAGGACGAGGAGCTCTACCGCACGGGGGGACGGCAGGTCTTCGAGGCCGATGCCCGCCGGGAGGATGGCGAGTTCCGGCACGTGCTCTTCAGCCGGGCCCTCTGGATCGGCGCCCAGGGGGACGTGGAGGGACTGGTGTGCCAGTGCCAGGACATCACGGACCTGCGCGAGAAGGAACTGGCCCAGAAGGACAGCGAGGCACGCCTGCGGGCGGTGCTGGACGGACTCCAGGAACGGGAGGCGCAGTTCCGGGCCCTGTTCCTGGCCGGCAACGGCATCAAGCTGCTCCTGGCTCCGGAGGGCGGCTGGATCCTGGACGCCAACCCCGCCGCGGAGGAGTTCCTCGGCTACGATCTGGCCACCCTGCGCACCATGTGCATCTCGCAGTTCAACGGGATGGAGGAGCCGGAACTGACCGAGGCCATCCACCACACCATCGCCTCCAGGGGGGATACCTACCAGCGGACCTACCGCCTGGCCTCCGGTCAGCTGCGGGACGTGGAAGTGTCGGCGGCCCCCGTGGAGGTCAAGGGCAAGACCTACCTCTGGGCCACGCTCCACGACATCACCGAGCGCAAGCGCGCCGAGGCGGCCCTCAAGGCCAGCGAGGAACGGCTGAAGTCCCTGGCGGAGTCCATCGAGGTGATCGTCTTCCGCTTCGATCCCGACGGGGCCTGCACCTACGTCAACGGCCACTACGAAAGGGTCACGGGCCTGGCCCCCGCCCTGGTCCTCGCGAAGAAATGGGCGAAGGTGATCCATCCCGGCGACCGGGAGCGGGTCCTGGACGGCTGGAAAGCCGCCCGGAAGCTCAAGCAGCTGCATGAAACGGAATTCCGGCTGCTCAGCGCCCGGGGGCAGGAGGTCTGGGTGCTGGGCCGGACCACGCCCGAGCGGGACGACCAGGACCGCGTGGTGAGCTTTCTCACCACCTGCACGGACATCACCCGCTTCCGCCGCACGGAGGAGGCCCTGCGCCAGGCCTCCAAGCTGGAGAGCCTCGGCCTCATGGCCGGGAGCATCTCCAACGATTTCAACAATATTTTGCAGGCTGTGTGGACCAGCCTGGAACTCCTGGAGGGTTCCGCCGAGGGGGAGACCGCCCGGCAGGCCGTGGCCTGGGCGCGTTCCTCCCTGGTCAAGGCCAGGAGCATCACCCAGTACATCCAGCAGTACAGCGGCAAGGGGCCCAGCAGGCCCGAGCGGGTGGATCTGGCCCGGCTCATCGCCGAGTTCGCGGCGGGTCTCCCGTTGCCATCCCCACGGATCAAGGTGGAGTCCGCCTCCGTGCCCGGCCTGCCCCAGGTGCTGCTGGACCCGGACCAGTTCCACCAGTGCCTGAAGGCGGTGGTGGCCAACGCGGTGGAGGCGGTGGGCGAAGGCGAGGGCACCATCCGCATCCTGGCCCGGCGCCCGGCGGGCTTCAGCGCGGTGGACGGGGTGTGGATCCTCCGGCCCCTGCCCGGAGCGAGCGTGGAGCTGGTGGTGGAGAACGATGGTCCCGGCATCCCGAGGGAGGAGCTCCACCGGATCTTCGATCCCTACTACACCACCAAGGAGGAGGGGCGGGGACTGGGCCTGGCCTCGGTGCTGGGGATCGTGCGCGCGCACCGCGGCGGGCTCTGGGTGGAGAGCATGCCCGACACCGGGGTGCGGATCCGCATCCTCTGGGCCGTGGAGGGGCGGGTTCCCGCCGAGCTGGCCCCCCTCAAGGGCGGCCCCGGGGCGATCCTGGTGGTGGATGACGAGCCCGAGGTGCTGCGGGTGGTCTCCCGGATCCTGGAGGAGGTGGTGGGCCGGACCGTCCTGGTGGCCTCCGGCGGTGAGGAAGCGGTGGAGCTGGTGGGGAACCTGGGCGAGGCCATCGGCGTGGTGCTCATGGACGCCAACATGCCGGGCATGGACGGCACGGTGGCCTTCCAGGCCATCCGGAGCCTCCAGCCGGGGATGCCGGGGATCCTGTTCTCGGGCTGTGATGACGTGGAGGGGCGGGACCTCGCCCGGACCTACGGCTTTTCGGACTTCATCAAGAAGCCCTTCCAGGTCGAGGACCTGAGAAGGGCTTTCGGGATGCTGCTGCCGAAGGTGGAAGCCTAGTGTAGGCCCATCGGATCATCGGAACCATTCCGCCTCAGGACATCCGACTGAATCATTTGTGGTCGACTCTGACAAATCCGGGCCTCCTGGTGGCTTCAGCGAAATGCCTTGAAGCGCAGAGAAAAACGTAGAGCCCCGCAGAGGTGCGCAGAGGATGCTGGTTC
>Ga0316217_10002024_pt1 | contig 25191 bp, 1 predicted proteins | sample 1anoAmetaG_FD_203633 | JGI IMG/M metagenome (GOLD analysis project Ga0316217, IMG submission 203633) | Freshwater microbial communities from Trout Bog Lake, Wisconsin, USA - 1anoA | ecosystem: Environmental > Aquatic > Freshwater > Lake > Hypolimnion/Profundal zone | place: USA: Wisconsin...
AGGGCATGCTCCTGAGAGCACATACACACACGCACACACACACACACACACACACACATGCAACCATTGCACAGATAATTACACTTGAGCCTGGTCCTCTGTCTTGTGCCATCCACTTAAGCAGGCCTCATTAATCAAAACCATTGCATATATATCGACATGACTGCCCCTGTTAAGACTTATAGCCATTGCACCATCCACCTCCAACTACAAACCACTGTGTCATCCGCTACCTTGACCCTCCTGTCAACATTACTTCTTCTCATATATGTTCATCCATCCTTCTACTTTTCCCCATATATGTGCTACTCCTCCAGTACTAACTAACTATCCACCCATCTTGCCTTACATCCTCTTTGCCCTCCTACCATCGCTCCTGTCCACCACCAGCTCAACATTCCAGCTGTGCAGCCACAGCCTGGCGGCCGGCAGCATCAGGCAAATAGTGGCTGCATCTCCTCGTCCCTATCTGCAGCTATCCTCAGGTCGTCAGCGCCTCCAAGTATTTGCAGCCATCCTCTTGAAGCAGACCATATCTGCAGCAAAATTTCCACCCTGGTTCAAAGCCTTCCTCTTGGTGCCGCGCAGCGGAAGGACCTCCTCAAGCGTGGGTTTTAAAGTCAGGTTTGATCCAGTGTGTGAGAAGCGGGCCCTGTGCATGAAGACCAGCGCAGTGACAGCTGCTTGAACAGTACTCTCAATCACCCGCTGCCAATTGCCTCTGGGTACTTCCAAGAATTCCAGAGCACTGGCCAGGGCACATTGCTGGACAAGCCCCCGAGTGCCAACCACCCATGGTAGTATTCGTATTTCCCAGTTAGAGTCTGCATAGTTGCTGAGTGCTTGACACAATGGCTCATAGGTGTGCAGTTTATCTTGATGTGCTGTTCGCAGCCGTTCACGCCAAATATCTGAGGGCCTGCTGACATCCAGTATAGCAATTTTGCGGCGAGTATACGAAACCAGCAGAAGATCAGGTTGCCAACGCCCAAGGTGCATACTGCCAGCAGCTATATCAGATTCCTGGACAGGTCGACCAGAGTTCTGAACCAGCACAGTAGGCACTGGGTTCAGTCTTAGACCAGTTCTAGACATTGGAGTTTCTTCATGCAGGACCCATCCTTTTGGAAGAACCTTTCGAAGAGCCTCTGATAGACATTCACGAATCTGATTGTGGGCTGCCACTCTGGCGTCATGAAATCGAGGACAGATGCTCATAAAGTGGGTAAAGGTCTCTTTTTGCTGAGAAGAACAAAATTGACATTCATTTGTCGGCACTTTCCCTATCCGTTTCAGATACGCTGCAACTGGGTATGTCCCAGTCATTGCTTGCATCCAGCAACGAATTTCCGAGTCCTTCTGCTTGGAAATGATGCTAGCAACGGTAGAACCATCCTCTGTTTGTACCAGGTCACGTGCAAAGATGGTGCTGCGAAGCCGCACTGAACGCCACTGGTTGGCACGCACAACTTGTCTCAGGATAGACTTATTGGGTGCAATGTCAGAAGGAAGTGCTGCCCTGGCATGTTCGTTTGAGACCAGATCGCGCAGAGCAGGGTGAATTCTCAGGTGGAGAGTGCCGTACTTCTGGGGTCCATTACAGAGTCTCACTGCATCTGATTCACAACCCTTGTCTGCCTGTTCATCTGCCAACTCATTGTGGTAGCAACCAGTGTGGCCTTTCACTTTTACAAGCACTAGTTTAGAGGGCCATCTCCGCAATATCTTTAGGAGCGGAAGTAGGACATCAAAGTGAATGACGTCTTTTGGCCCTGGCCAGAAATTAGTTCTGCCCCATCGCGACAGTATGTCAAGCAAGCACAGGCTATCAATGAACACGATCAGGCGGGTGAGGGGTATAAGAGAATCACTAACTTGTTCCAAGAGACAGAGGAGGGCAACTGCTTCTACCCTAGTAGATGCAAATGGACCGCCCACTGGAGACGAAAATTCCAAAATAGGGTCAAGGATCTCACCCTTAGTGACCACAAAACCAGATCCTTGTCGCTCTGATTGTCTCTGGCCACTCCCATCAGTACCTGCAAAGTAGTCTGAGGCACCAGATGCAGAGAACCTAAGAGAGTCTTGCTGGTGATTACGGTGCGCCTTAAGGTGCTGTGTGATCGGTACTGTATTGTGATGAAAGTCATAGTGCCGTTCGTGCCAGTTGCCAAGCAAAGTCTGTACACGCAAGGGTTCAGGAAGGGACTTGGCTTGCATTGAGGATGGGCAGAGCAGCCAGAGCTGGGAGTTGAAGTGAGAGGGTTTGGAGTCCCATTTGGCGTAACTCCAACATTCAATGTCGTGGAGAATTAAGCTCTTGGCAGGAAGGTTAGCTACCATACGTGCCTTGAGTTCACGTAGTTTCTTAAGATCATTAGTAGCCCATGAAGACGGTTGGTCATATCTCAGGATCCAAACAGCTGTGTCATACTGCACTACATGGTGCAGGGCTTGATTCAACACGACCAATCGATTTTCTGGAGCAAAAGAGTCAAGTAGGAGCAGTGCTGCAAGCGGCTCCCATTCCACTTCCGCTCCTAATGCAGAGTCTTCAGCATCAGGGGAGCAGAAATGTGCGAAGTGAGGATTAAACGTTACTGCTCGGGCTCCGACCAGCAAGTCAGTTCCTAGGATGCCACGTAAACAGGACAGCAAGTGTCTGCTCCACGGCACATGATATTCCCCATCAGCAATGCCTTGCAAACGACAGGAGGCAACAACACTGTTCAGGAAGGCCTCATGCAGAGTTTGTGCCTGCTGGTCTAGTAGCATACCATACTGTGCTGCGTCCATGCCCACAGCAATATGTCCTGGTCCAGTGATTGTGACCCGACCATTCCGCTTACACACATCCCATCCCTCAGGAGACGGCAAGAACTGGGGAAGATGATTTGAGAGATCTATACAGACTGAGGTTGGTAGAGGCGGGTCAATTTGCCACGGGTGGAGAAGAGAAGGAACACTGGGCACCTCAACCACGCGTCGCATGCAGAGATTCCTGTCTAAACCTCCAAGGATCTGTTGCCCATCCAAGCCTCCTGGGCCCAGCGCCCACTGAGAAGACGAAGGAGAATGGTGGGTGAAGGCATACCAGCGTCGCAACTCAGAGCAAGGGACCATCCACGCCTCGCGTTTGCAGGCTGCTTTGAGCGTCTCAGCTCCACACGCCAGCATGCAGTCTCGGATGAAGGGTACTGTGAGGACAGTAAACTGCGTGCTGAGACGCTCAGCAGCCGTGTTCTGGACAAGGATACATTCAGGTGGTGCCAACACAGGTGCTAAAGGTAGAACTGTACGCAGAGGAAGCAAGCATTCGACAGTAGTAGTTTGTGAGTCGCTCAGGGAAAAGGAAAACACTGCACGTGCTCGACACATCACCCACGCTAGGTCGATATCTGAGATGTGTCTCAGATCAGTTTTATCATTAAATTTAGTACAGATAGCACGAGTTTGTGAGCATTCCAGAACAATCCGATCGTGCGACGCACTGAATCGGGCCACACCACAAATGCACGAGGGCAATTCCACACAGGGTGCAGCACCTAGACTCTGCTCCCTGGTGCTGGGAACTAGCTCGCGTTGGAATCCCACTGGAGATTGTGCACTGCCATCAGCGCTCACGTTCTCCTTGTTTGCAGATGATTGGGCCCTGTCCAGCCAGGAGAGCAGAGTGGCATGTTCTATTTGAGTAAGCCCACAGGCATGCAGGGGCCTTTCCCTCCAAGCCAGCCATCGACCGGCTTGGCCATAGAGCTTTGAGAGTTCAAGGATACCACCCGTTCCAAGTTTACGAACAGCTTGTAAGCACAGCTTCGCTTGCTCCCAAGCTGCTTGAGCTTCACAGTCACTAAACAAGGGAGCTGAGCGATCGATAGTTGCGGTTTGTTCTTTAGCACGCCAAGCTTGTTGCAGATGTGGCCATACGACTTCGGTAATTAATGTCCCTGAAATCGGCGGCCATGGGCTAGTGACAGAGAGTCCCTGCTCGTCTAGTCGCAGCAACATCTGGCCCAGAAGCGAGCCCGATTCCGCTCTGCTGCCAAGACGCAAGAGCAATTGCATTTGGTTTAGGGCAGCACATCCATGTGAATTGCATTCACGCCAAAGGTGTTGCAAGACAATCTGGGCAATTTCACCAGGCAGGGTCAGGCATTGGTCTAGAGTAGCTAGCACTTCGTGCATCCAGACCTCCGGCGCTGCAGGACAACCGCGACCGCCATCAACCAGATCAAGAACGATTGGGGAACTGTCCATACTGCGTGCTCCCGATTTGAACCAAGCGCTCTTGTAACCCCTAATCCACATTTTTGAGATTGTATCCAGCTCCGATTGCAGCCATGGAACCACCCCAGCACTGTAACGAAAGACTGACGTTACCCCAATCTTGATGGCTAGTTCTTTCAGGGAGGGCGACAGCACTTCTTCCTTTTGCAGCTCGTTGAGTCTACGCTGCATTTCGTCGATCACGTGCGCCTTTTCCGCTCCGAAGTCTAGTGTCAGGGACATACGCACACCGAGGTGCTTGTGGGCCACAGTTGGAAGCAAGACTGTGAATGGCACCCCGTCAAATGTAATGCTATCAGTAGGCATGGACTGGCCAGTAGAATAGTCAACAGCAGAGATGAGCGATTTTTTCAGGTTGAAGAACATACCCAGCCAAGCAGAGAATGGCGAGATGGTATCAACGATAACTCGCATGGCCGGGATCGAGTCAGGACCACCAGTGTGAAGAATGGTGTCATCAGCAAATCCACTTGAACCCGCTGGATGTTCCAAGCCCGTTACTGTGCAGCCACGTCCACTGGCTCGCACCATCTTGTGGACCGGATCAAACGCCAGGGTGAATATCTTGGGACTTGGTGCGTCACCTTGGAAGACACCACGCCGAAGGAAACACGCAGCCGTTTCACCGAAGGAGTTGCCAACTGATATAAATCTGCCATCATACATGCGGCGAAACAAGTCTACATCAGTCGGGTGGAAGCCATAGCCTTCTAGGAGAGCGAGGACTGCTCGATGGTTGACCGCGTTAAATGCGTTCTTGATGTCCAGGTAGAGAACCACTGACTGACTTTTATCTTTGCTGTGCTGCTCCAGGATGGTCCGAAGCTTGGTGAGCTGACGTCTTGTGCTGCGATTCCGACGAAATCCCTCTTGTACATCATCTATCAGGCAATAGTCTTCCGTTACCTGATCAAGTCGGGTGTTGATAACAGTTGTAGCTATGATGTACTTTGTGCATTCACTGGCGATAGGTCGCTGGTCAGTCATCCATAGGGGGGCAAGGGTCTTCGAGATCAGACTAAAGATGGCTCCTTGCCACTCATGGACGCCCACTGTTGGTGACATGCCACTAAGGTACGCATTGATGGCTGAGCGAAGAAATTCAAGGAACACCAAGGGGCCATATTTATAGAATTCCCGCGGTATACCGTCGATTCCCATGCTCAAGTCGTTGCCCAAGCGCCTCACAATTGTTTCCAATGTATCCATATCTACTGGCCGACAAATGAGCGGCGCAAGACCCGAAGGAATCTTGCGCATTTCCTTCCACACTTGCCACGGGATGGGGCAGGGCGGGAGCTGGGCGAGCGCAACATCATCATGGACAGAACAACATTGCTGACAGAAGAAACGCACAGCACGCTTAGGATTACCGTAGGGCTGGGCCTTCGCGGAAGTCACAATGGGCTGAATTCCAGTGTTTTGACAGCTAGGGCAGATTGATTCAGAGTCCATACCTTCGCCAGCCAGATGTAACTCTTGCACTGCCAATATGTCGTCCGGAATAATTGCCACGTAGGTCTCTGGTGGCATCACAGTGCTAACAGATGGCTTATCAAAGGGAGGATTCAAAGAACACCAACAGGAAAGGAAGTCACCCAATGACCGTGGACCTCGAAACCAGATCTTCAGGGTGCAATCAGTACCTTCTGCGCTCACAACTCCTTCGGTTTCGGGCAGCGTAAGCAGATATGCAAGTAGTGGTGGCGGATTCTCGCGGCATAGATTAAACCTGACTCCTAGACTTACTTGACCGGCTACCCCCCACATTCTTGGGCGTGGCTGTCTTTTGCCAAGAGCATTAGCTAGCAGTCTATGGTCCAACATTCCCCCACTACGGATCAGCATCTCTCGAGCTTTGCACTCATTGATATATTTTGCTTTGGCTATATCTTCCCGTACTGCCGCCCATCGAACGTCCACTGCCGTTTTTGCCTGACCTAGCCAGCTTGTCAGAACCATGTTGGCTGCATGGCCAAAGTACCACTTAGTTGAGTAATGCAGCGTCGAAGGGCGGTAGTGTCCACTTCGTGCAATGCTGCCATGTAACCGGCCAATTTTTAGATACCAAAGCATGTCACGATGGGCAGAGTGCAAGATATCTGGACTGCGTAGAATAATTTTCTTGACCAATGCGCGGGCGGCGTTCAGTAGGTTGATTTCACGGAAGATGGTACGATGACCTGAAAAGGCAAATGAACGGCAGACTTCCCCTCGTTTCCGCTGACGGCGAGGGGCGAGTGAATGTGCTATCTGAGCAGCCATCATCTCTGCATATCGCAAGGCCTGGAATGGGTCCTGGGTGGTCTGTTTCTCCGCATCTTTCGGGTCGCTACCAGGCATATCATCCTTGTTATTGCCTGCCCCCCCATCCGTATTGCCGCTGTTCAGCAAGCCCATGTCGCCACCAGCCATGTCCACTGGGGCATCAGTGGCCCCTGCGTCAGTGCCACCATCAATCCCTGACTCTGGAACACCGCTGACCTCCACGCCTGATTCGCTGTCCGCCACTGCACCCGCATCCGAATCACCGCAGCCTTGCACATTTGAATTACTGACTGCAGCTGAGCCATGTGCAACTGTCGATGTTGCTCGTTGAGTCCCGGCAGGATCCAAGTCGTCCTGCTGTTCCGCCACAGAGCCGCCTGAAAAGTTCGTCAAGGCGTGTTGCAGTAGCTTACTCCATTCAGCGCGTATGGCTGGTTCCCGGAATTTGCGTACATTCACACGACATCGCGGAGCTTGGATGGTTTGGTTCAATGGGCGGCAAGCTCCTGCAAAGCCCAATCCTGCCACAGTGTGTGGAAGCTGCAGCATAATCATAGCATGATCAAAGACGGGTTGCGCTGCAGCCCATTTCACGAGTAAACTGGAGACAGGGAGATCTGCAGGGTGGACCCAGGCACGATCCAGCGTCGCTTTCTTGGGGAGAAGGCAGGCCTTCCATGTGGGCTGCAGAGGCGCGCTGCGTATCTCGCACAACTCAGTTTGTGCTAGCCAATCATGCATCCTTTGGTCAGCAGCACCTGTCTTGGTGTTGTGTGAATAGCCCCATCGCCCTCCAACCGGAGCTGCATTGGCATCCCCCAAAATAACAAGCCGCCAACCGTGCGTTTTGGCTAGGGTTGAGATATGCGCTAACGTCAACAGTACAAGCTCACGAGATGCAACCCTGTTGTTGGCTGCCACATGCTGGTTGAGACCAACAAACCATATTCGCCCACCTGCTTCCGGACGATTCAGTTCCAAGTGGAGGATACGACCGCCAACTGCTAGAGCCCATTCCTGTTGGTCCAGATCTGGCGGACAGGAAACCTCCAGTTGCGTAATGAACTTGGCAGTGGAAACATGCACCATCGCTCCTAACCCTACTGGATACCCTCGCGAGTTGCAAATGTTCTTAAAAAAGATCCATTCTTCATCAACCGACGCTTCCAGCAGGAGCTTTAGCCGACCGATGCGATGGTTAGCGACGCCAAGATCCCCAAGGAACAATATGTCTGGTCTGTGCTGTTCCAGAAGGCCAAGAACACCAGGCATCGAAAAGCGCAGACGCCTGAATCCGACACTGATGAAGGCCACTGAAAAGGGACTGCTCCAGACATTAGATGGGTCGATAAGAGAATCTGCATCCACCTGACCTTGTGCTGCCTCTGCACGCCCTAGAGCTTGGGTTAGAAGGTTGTGTCCAATTGGTAATCTCTTACCAAGAGGGGGCTCAAACCAAGCCGCTGGTGGCAGTAATCGCCACTTTAGGTCAATATCATCCATCCCTGCCTGGCAAGCGGGGGCTGGTGTAGCATCAGCGTGCAGTAGATTATCTAGGCCATGAAGGACCCCACCACACTCGTTAGAATATTCTTGATTTGCCCTTTTAAGTTGTTCCACAAGCAGAGGAAGCAGTCTTTCTGGAGGTGGTGCAAAGAAGGGAGCCTCAACCACCTTTGTAGCCCAGTTTTGTATTGAGTGATGTGTTTCCGCAATGTCCGGATTTCGATCTGGGTCCAATTCTCGACCCATCAGCTCCGAGGAGGGCCCTCCCATCCTGCCACCCCATGCACCATTGGGCATATGTTGCGCTGCAAACGAGTCCTCTGTAGAAGCTTGATTTAAAGAGTAAACACATCGAAGGCTTTGCTCGCGAGAAAGTGGAGGAGATGGGGGAGACGCAGCAACAGGTGGTCGCTCATTCGGCCGCTCATTCGGGGTCAGCATCGCCTCCGGCCTACCAAATGGTGAAATAACCGGGGGAGCTGCAGCAGGTGCTACAGGGGGAGGGACAGGCTGGATGAAATTTTCTTCCATCCCGGACAACGAGGTGGTGTTTCTATTGGCTGAAACTTTATTTTTAAAAACTGGACCAACTGCTAGAGACCGCTTCGTGCCACGTGCATTCCCGGTTGCACCCAGCGGACTGGCATTGATTGAAGTACTGGCAGCTGTGATAGCTGCTGTATTACATATTTGGACAAATCCGAGAAATATTCCAGGTTTTCTGCTCCACCGCTGACAGTCTGGATGAAGACATTGAAAGAACACTGCACGGAATCTATTATAGGAAACAATTCCACCGTTGCTATCGTGCAATGGCTCTGCAGGTCGCCAGATCTGCGCTATCAAGCAGGGCCATTTTACCCCCTTTTTAGCACCCCAACGGAATGCCGCAGCTTTGCTGTCGCCTCGTTGGCCAGTAAGCCGCCCTTCCGGTAGACCGTGCTGGCACAGAAGTTTGTTGAGGGAGGTGGTGATATCCTGTGACAAGGGCGCAGTGTTTGGCTGCCGCAGAGATCCTATTCCAGGTTGGTGGGATAAGGGCTTCGACTGCCAAGCACCACATGTGTTGCTCATATGCGGGTGTTTTGGCTTTTCCTCTGGCACTATCCACGAATCTGACTCGATACGAGTAATGCATGATAACAGGAACATTGAGAGGGACTGTTCGGCAGGCAAACGCATGGGCGTCTGTGTGGGGTCAGAAAGCTTGCAAGAGAGTGCCAAGCGAAATTGTCTGTTACGAGTGTAAACTGACGAGTCAATGAATTTCTTCATGGTTCCATTACTTGTTATATATTGAAATTGGGGTGAGACTACTAAGGCCTCAACTTCAACCTTGAGAGCGGAGTTGTTACACGGAAATGTCAACCAAGGGTACACCAAGTGATAACTAACTTTCCATCCATCTTTTGTGTGGCGGCTGCCATCCAGCATCAGCACCTCAAGGCAGCGGGGGCATTGTTGCTCCGCATGCGGCCACTTGGCGCGTATCTTGTCTGCCCACACAGAGATGACTTGCTGGCATAGAGAGTTGCCCTGTACTGCGTCCATTACTCCTGGTTCAACTTCAAGGTCGAAGTACGCTTTGCAGGGCCGATCCTCGCGAATGATCTCATAGAAGCAGCGGGTTGGGGCCCTGTGAATTCCCATTAACGCGCGATATGCAAAGCTGCCCGCGTCGTAAAAGGCACCGAAGATTTTCCCCAAACGCCAGCCATCATTGTCTCTAGTCCACACGTCTGCTGCCACGTAAAATGCTGATAGGGAGAGAGCATCCGATGATGTAAACATGGCTTGCTGCCGCGTTAACCCCTCAATGCGCACGTTCCAGATCGGGAACTGATTTGCACCACCATTGAAGTTGGGGTAGAGACCCAGGGTCCCCGAAATCCATGGAGACAAGCCAGGAATAGAGGGAGGTTCCGGAATACGTACAGCACGCGGGAGGAAGGTGCGACAGGATGGCCCCAGGGCAGGCTGAGGACGCGGAGGATGTCGCAGAGGAGGATGGGCGCTCACTGTCGAGGGAGAGATCACCGTGTCCTCCTCTACTGGTATAGACAGCGGTCGAATAACCGCTGGAGTTGCTCTAACGTTTGAGAGAGGAGCCGGTGCAATGTCTGACGATTGCCGTGCTAGCTCTGACGAGCACATGGGACTAGATGGCAGAGAGTGATTCCAGCAGTCAATAACGGTACGTTGTGCAAATTTAGGTAGATCCTTGCTTTTGACTGCCATATCTGGCTTACAGTTTGCTGCCACGAGTGGTCTTCGTATTGCATCCTTCAATCTGTGCGTATTGCATTGTGATTGGACGCGTGTGTCCTGGTGTACCAATAAGTGGTCAGACCAGGCTACAGATTTTCCCTTCTGGCTCGCAGCTGTCTTCGATTTTCCTGATCCTGCTGTCAGCAGTACACGGCCAATCGGCACCTTTCCAATCGATACCAATCCAGCCGCCAACATGTGTACTCGGGCAGATACTGCAGATCGCAGCACAGCGTGTACAGACTCACTTGCCTCCGCCGCGACCCGAACTTTGGAAGGCGCCGATACAGCTTTCTGACTTGGTGCAGATCCAGACACAGCTGCAAGCTGCCTCTCGTGTTCTTTAACTCTCTGCTCGCTTTTCAATTCGGCAAGCAGGGGATACACCTCAAGAACCGCGTCCACCCAGCTCCATCCCGGTGGGTCCGGGCAACACTTCCGGCGTCTCTTCAGCCGTTCTTCCCGGGTAACTGAAAAACGGGGCCCCCATATTGTGGCAAGATCGAAATTTCTATTTAGTAGCAGTTCCGCCTCAGAGATAGTGGTAGGCACTTGGAATTTCAGTGCCCTGCATTGCAGAGGACACTGGTTCTCGATGGGTTGGCATGCTTTAGTCGTTTCAGTATACATGTCGTCAGTGTTGACGCCCAAAGCAATAGCAGGATTCGGTAATGCTGCTCTCAAGACGGACCCATTTGACTGAACTTCACCGGCGATATGCTGTATGGGAACGGTGCGCTCCTTCTCTAGCTTTAGCTCCAGAGCACCCTGTTCCGATAACTCGCCTTCCTTAACCGCAGCGCTAGCCTTAGGGTACGACCCTGCAGCAGAATTGGCGACTATGCCGTCTAGTTTTTCTTCCCCCACGATGTCCACGTAACAGCCAACACGTGCACTGCCGTCTGCTGCTTCGTCGTTAGGTCTGAACTCGGTCTCGAAACACCGCGACTTTCCGACGTTGATTCCACGATTCGCTTTGGCCACTACCTCGCTCTGCTTGGGATCAGCGGCACTCACAACAGTAGCCTTACGACAAAGATGAGCATGCGCATTTGTACGGCCAGCAGCAACGCCTTGGTTGCTGCAGGTGACCTCACCGTATGTATCACCACCTTTGGGTATGGGGGCCAACACGCTGACAGGGAAAGGTACTGAAGGCAAATCTTCAAGGAATCCAATAGGGTTGTGGTTGCCTATTCGGTCGAAGTGATTGAGATGAATTCGCGCATAGCCTTGTTTTTCTACATTCAACATTTTGATAAAGAGGACAGCCTCATCTGAAATCAGATCAGCTTCTGGGACATGAAAGACTAGGGGGGCGCCATCTGCTTCTCTGCGGACCTGAGTGAGCGGAATAAGGGCCACTTTGTTATGAAGCCAATCGAGCAGCAGTTTCGCATATCTCTCATCCAGATGAGTGGAGGGGTGCAGGAACGAGAAAGCAGCCTTACGGACATTGCATGGGGGGTCATTCTTTGCGAATACGAATCCATTCATCTGTTCGAACCTAAGCATGGGTGAATGGTCACAATCTTTTATGGATACATCTTGGCGGAAGGTGCTCTTTAGACGTTGTCGGTTTTTCAGAGCATGGCAATAAATTGCTACCCTAGTGCCTTCTGCTTCGCTGTCATCGGCCATTGCTGAAAGCATTTCCCAGCGCTCCTGAAACTCGCCCTGAAGTGCTATGTGCGTCTGTCTGCGCTCCCGAAAGCCAAGGTTTGACTCAGCCTCACGAATAATGTCCTGGATCCCCAAGAGACCACACGACCCTTCACCCCGCGCTGCGCGCACCTCATCATCCATTGTGACAGTATACCGTTGTCCACGTCGCACGAGGTGCAGAGTACCTTGAATACAAGCGTATGGTGTATCGTTAACATTGAGGCCCTGCTTCGTTATTCGAAACTCTTCGTTGAGTATTTTAAACTTGAGACCTGTCCACGGGCTGACCTCGCCGCCTGCTTCGTCCTCCCTCTTGGCACCCACCTCTACATATACAGTTTCCTTTTCGACATCCACACTACAATCAATTCTGTGATCAACTCCAGTTCGCCTGTCGACGGCCAAACACTCGTCAACTTCACTTGCTGCACCGAACTGATTTATACCCGCATTGATCTCCCCTCCTGCTACGATCGCCACTCCATTTCCAAGATGAGCATTTTCATAGACCCCTCCGCATGCTGCAGCCAACGCCAAGTCGGAATCAATTACAATACATTCGTCGTCGCCGCCTATTTCAATCGCCATTGCAGCAACTGGAGGGTTGTTCACTTCATCACCCAATCCCTGCTCATGACAACCCGTGATGTTCGAGTGCTCTTGGATGTTCGAGTGCTCTTGGAGGCGCATGGTAGGTTGAAGCGCTGCGAAAAATGACTTCAATGTTCCCTGTTCAGCATTGAGACCAGGAACCGGACGATACTTGTTCCTTTTACTCGAATTGCGAATCTGAATAGGAATCTGAGTAAGCTCCGATTTCCTACGAGCTCCTTTTTTACCAACATCACGCCGCTTAAAGACACCGCAGCTACGAGTTACTGCTATTGTTGTTGCAGCCGCCACTGGCGGCTGGCTCAGTTGAACAACATACGTATCTTGAGACAGGGACAGTAATTGCTTAGTTACTTCTTCTTCGAAACGTTGGAGGTCACGAGGGCACGTCCCACCAGGTCCACAGGAACAGCGGATCCTTCTGAACCCTTTCGGAGTCTCAGTGCCCTGCAAACCTTGACGGAAGAAATTTCCTCCCCGTCTGATATAGTCAAAAGAGAGGAATGTTCCTGCTGCCAGAGGGCCCTTTACAACCAGTTCTAGAAGGCCGAGGCCACCCGCGTCATCATCAAACTCCTTCCAGTTCGCCACACTGTTACTGTGTTCATGGCATTTATGGTTTACCAACTGCATCGGTGTACGATGCTGGTCTATGCATGGCACACATCGTGCCCCATCTAGATAGACGGTGTGATCATGCCACGGACCCAACTCTAGGCAGTGGTTTCCGCCATTCTCGCAGTCGGATATGCTGCCTGGGTAATAGCACAGGGCTAATGTTTGACCTTCCAGAACTGGGCACACGAGCCTTACACCTAGGCCCTTTCCGTCCTCCTGTACTTTCTCCAAATACACTGCCCCTGCTGCCCTGATGCTGGCACAGTAGAGTTGGCAGGCCTTGCTGTTGTTAGCGCTATCGACTAGTTCTTTAAGATGTCCGTCTTGGTCTGTCGCAGCTGGATCCAGCTGATAAACCAGGATGTGATCGTCCGGAACGCTCACAGGGTAAGAGACGTGCCTGCCAGAGCGTGGAGGGTTTCGTCTGGGCATATCTGGGCGGCCACCAGCACCCAGTAGTCGCAAGTAAACTTGAAACTGTATTATGCCCACTGGGTTGAGAAGAAATGATCCGAGTGAGATAGCAGATTCAGGAAGCCGATTTCCTTTGTGCTGCAAGTAGTAACAACCCTGACTCATACCCCAGAGCGCAGCCACGCGAGAGTAAACCTCCTTGCAGGGCGAGTCTGTGGTTAAGCCAACTAGCCGTGCGTAAGGTTCAGATTCACTGCCGTGCACCACCGGGGGCTTCACAACTATCAACAGATCCGATACAGCCCGTACTGAAGGGGGGCAATAGGGCGTGCTGCTGTAACCTTGACTAGTGCTACCGGCTCCATAGGGTGTGTCATCAAAGCCACAGGAGAAGCATCCTCCAATCTCACCAGCGAGTTTTGGCCATGCGAAGATTTCTTGATGAGTAATGTCTTCAATAAGGACTGTATGGTCCTCCCAGGTGGTGCAGGTGAGCGAGGCATGAGTGCTTTGCACTGGTCGTCCAGACAAGATAATCGCGTCATTTGTGGCTGGTAACCAGCCTGCGAGGACTGTCGTTGGCTCGACGGCTGCTGCTGACCAGTGAACTCGCTCGGGAGCCAGTACAGGGCTCAAGGTTGTTGCTTGTTCCATCACATTGGATAATGCCGCAGCTTGGTAAGACTCAATTTCCAATGTGATAGCCTGATCACATGCGACCTTACCCGCCATATCAGCACAAGCGCCAACACTGCCGCCTGTCTGGACCTTCCACTTGCCAGACACCCACTCTCCAACAATGTCGCCAGCTCTGATCCCGCCCTCAGCCTCGTTGCTTGATTTGCACTGATCTTCAACACTAGCATAGCTGCCGACTCTGCCGCCTGCAGCTGCAACCTTAGTCTGGATACCAGTGCCCTCTCCAAAACAAACACCCGATTCAATCTCGCCAGCTACACATACACTGTCGACAGTGTTGCAGCATGTCTTCACCTCGGAAATGGGGCTAGCTTCGATTTCACACTCGGTATAAGCACATGCACAGATGCAGGCGGCTGCTTGGGCCTCGCTCATGGCACCTATGCAGTCGCCTATACTGCTGCCTGCTTTGTGCTCTGCATCAACATCAGGTAAGCTGCTAACGATTAAGTTGTTGCTCGAGCCCACCCGGCCGTTAATCCTGTTGCTCGCTCCAACACAGTTCCCTGCACTGACATCGATGCCAACGGTACTCCATACCATAACACGGCCACCGGTATTCCTGCGCTGTCTTGCATGATCGTGGACTTTGCTGCTTGCTCCGACGCAATCAATGATGTTACTTCTTACTCTGACGCTGTTCTTGACATTGCTGTTTGCTCGAGCACAGACACAGGCGCTGCTGCTTGCTGCCACACCATCCCAGACATTGCTGCTTTCCTCATCATTCTGAACAAATTTACTTCTTGGCCCAACACAGACACGATCAAGCGTACTTGGCGTAACTATGTCAAGGGCTGATTCCAGCCGCCAAATTAGTGGCGTTATCCTGGAGTCTAACTTTTTGACCTGGAGAATGACCGGTCGACGCTCCGTCCTGCGACCATGAGCATCAGCAGACTCTAATATTTTGGTTACCAGACAATCCATCAGCAAAGCTGTACCAAGCATAGGCTTGAGGTGGTTCATCAAGTTCTGTTGGTTGGAATCGGGGCGTTTGAGGGCATCTGCCACTTGGCCTTCAAGCTCCATGACTTTCTCGGACAGGAGAGATGCACAAGCGATTGCTTCAGCAAAACACAGCTGACTCAGCTTATTCATTTCTGACAAGCTGTGAATATCCTGCAGCTTAGCCTGGCAACCAGCGTCAACTTGCACGCCTGGAGACTTGCTCGAAGAAAGTGCAACTTCCGTTTGGTCATCTTCTGGTTCAGACGCTGGATCTGAACCAGCTATTAGCCCCGACATTAATCCTTCTCCAAGCGAGGACCCACATACATCCAACTTCACGTGGAGCACAGCGAGGGAAGAGCCACAGGAAGGCAATATCCTACTGTGAAGGAGTAAGAACCACACGAGTATGAGCAACTGACAAACAGGCAGTAGCAAAAGCAAGAGTATTGCCAAGGCAGGGCTGAGCTGATCAGGGGACCAGACAGAACTAGCCGTGTTCCAGGAGACAATCGGGTAGGTACCGCAACGGGTGAAGGCTGAGCAGATCAGGTCCGTGTCAGGGCTTAAGTACATGTAATTGATCCACTTGATCCACATGCAATTATGGAGAGTCAAGATCATCCAATGCCATTGATGGTGACCAGGGATGTGAGGAGCAATCATATGGTATAGGAGACCATAAAGCAGTATCAGAGCAGGCGTCGACCATATATCATCAAACATACATGTGAGACAGACGTCTCGGATCAGCATTGCAAGGTACACTAGCCCCATGGTAGGCCCATTTCCGAGTTCCTGAGAAAGCACGTAGGCAAGAGTGGTAGCAAGAGCCCAACGAACACAGTCCACAAGAACATCTTGCCAGACAGACACAGTGACTTTGGTTCCTCGGGCCTGGTTCCGTCTCCATTTTCCAAACCGCTTCAAGATCTTGAGAAACCAGTCGAAGATATGGGGAAACAATAGCATCTTGGCCCATAAGGTCAATCTGCGAAATTGCATGCACATCAGAAGCCAGTGCAATTTACTACGTAGCCACCTGCGATGCTCCACATATGCCTGTGAAGAGCGAAAGTCGAAAATAGGGGTGATAGCAGATGGAGAATATCGATGATGGTCGGTAATGCTCTTCGCAAGTCTATAAAGAAACGTGCGCTGAGACCAAAAGACAAAAGAAGGCCGACAAGCCAGACGCCGCCGGAATGCCCTCCAGTGATGTGAGGGCATCGACGTTGGGAGCTTCTGGTTTGTAGACCCCGGAAAATAGACTTGGGACAGCGCGGTCATCACACTCACGTGGACGCCCGCAGCATGTATTTCGCAGGCGGCCGCGCCCCCATTTGGCATGGAGCATGTTGTCGCAGTTTGAACAACCCCAGCTGACATCGCTAAGCCAGGTATTATCGTCGGGAATATCGCCTGAAACGGAGCTGTCGTCAAGAGGGCTGCCTGTACCACCACAGTTGGATACTCTACGACTTCGGCTTTACTTTTACTGGGGATACCAGTGGCTTTCCTCTGCTTTCTGGATCGCTGTTTCCTCTTACGATTTTGTTGCTGTGCTGTCTGCAGCTGTCGAGAAATGTCGACATCTTTCACATCTAGACATCCTAATGGAGCAAAACGGTTGCTTGGAATCGTCCAGTACTCGACCGACGCTTGCCTGGGAGGAGTAGTGTGCTTCCCAAATGCTACCTGCCAGCCATTGCCCTCAAAGCCTGGGACAGCTTCTGCCACAGCCCCTGCATCATTACACCTGCAACTGTTATTTCCGATCCGGTCAATGTTTACACCAGCAATAGTGGCAGATTCAACCTGCACGCAGGTGTTGGCATCTGCAGCGCTGATATGCTTGTGATGGTCTTCAACAGGAATTGACAGAGGACTGGTCCTCTTAGTGCAACAGCTAAGTTCTACAACCAAAGTACCGCCAACCAGCGTTGACAATTTGCCTCCTGCCATTGCCGCGGAATCCCCGTCGATTTCCCTGGTAGCTCCATCAGCCACCCCAGCTACTTTGCTGTCATGGGCCACTTCACGTGAGTAGCTGCCATGAGTTGCAACCACTGTACCGCCAACCGCCGAGTCAACCAAGCAAGGTTGCATTGCACTCGGTCCATTTCCACCAGAGAGTCCATATCCAGTCACCTCAGCGCAAAGCTCCTCTGATCTGCCTGGATCCCACAGCTTTCTGCTTGCACCATGGTCACACCGGCCTACGCCGGTATTGGTCTGAGGGTCCCCTGTTGGTGCACTTTCAATCACCAGGTTGGTCCCCTCTTCAACGATCCTGACAATTGATGCCATCGTTCGCGCAGGTACTACAATATCAGCACAAGCAGGCACATGCATTTCCTGATCGAGCGCTGTTGTTATGTTGACAAGGTCGGCATTGGTCACCTCAATCTCTTTGTCTGCTGGCAATTCGACTGTCCCAGTGGCCAGAGGGCTGACGACAATCTCCAAAAAAGAGACTTGAAGATTTTCAAAAGCAATGGACGCCACATTTAGGACGTGCGTTATCTCCACATACAAATTACAAAGGTCGTCGGAACTCGATCCCCCAATGAGTTTGAGATGCCTTTCTTCCGCTTCCAAGGTGTATTTTCTGACAGCTCCTCCCGGCTGAACTGTGTACAATACGAGACCGAACGGAAGCTGTGCAGACGATACTAGACTAGGAACTGTGAGGTGTGAGCGATTTGGAAACCCCTGATGAGAAGAGTGTGTTGGACTTAACCAATACATTGACACAGTGAAAGAGCAAGAGAGAGATTCACATGCAACACCAAGGCTCGGAATCCAACCTTGTTTTAACCTGACCGCGGTTTCCATTAGAGATTTCTCCCGTTCCTGCTTTCGTTTCGCTTCTTCCCAGACAATTTCTTCGTTCACCGCAGCACCACCCATTCCTTCCGCCGCCTGTTTCTTGTTTCGGCGAAAGTTCCTCGACGGTTTCCCACTCGAGCTACCTCCTGCTCCTCCAGCAGGCTCAACACCAGCTTCGATTTCTGGAGACTCCCGTCCAAACCGAAACTTCTTGGCATCCACTTTTGCCGGTAATCGACGATCTGTCATGTTTGATATTACCGAAAGAATCAATAAACGGTGGAGAGTTTGATCAAGGAGTGTGTCGCCAGCTCGCAGAACAGTACACAGAAGCAGCAGAGCGAGTTGAAGAAGTTTAACTTCCCTCCAAAACCACACGCTCCAATGAGTCAATTTACGAACAGCAACAGAAGATTCCGAAAGATTGAAGATATATCGCCGAAAGAAATTATGAGCTAAGTTATGATGAACAACCAGAATTTGAAAGAAGATTCCAGCAAACAGCAGCTGTTCAATCAGACGCACGAGAGCTGCTTCCAAGAACATTGCCGGCCCGGCTGTACTTGCAATTTTTTGAAAAAACATTTGCTGGGTACCGTGACTATAGCTCTGCAAATCCCTGGGCCCGGCCGGATCGGGCCCGAGATTTTCTGCCTGCCACCACGAAAGGTGATATTTTTTCGGTTCCGGCCTGCTGCACGGCAATCTTTCTGAATCAGGCACTGCAGGCTCAGTCGTTGGTTTCAAGACCGCCGCAGCCACGCGCACAGACTCAGAAGCAGTTACCGGCCGGCCCGGCTCACTCAATACCAGTCCGGACTCTGGGACCTTTGCCGGTCTGGTTACTAGGGCAGCGACCTCCGCAGATCCACCCACGAACTCGGGTATCGTACTTGACTGGCTGTTGGGCTGGGAGATTGCCATCCAAGCACTAGCTGATTCGAAAAATTTCAAGTTCGCTGACTCGCTTGCTGGGTTAGGGACGACAGCCGATGCATGCTCGGACTCAGAGGGTGCCTTCGCCCCGCACAATTCAAGTAATCGCCAGTGATGTGTTGTCAACAGCGCACGTTCCTGCTCAGAGGCTGCCGTTGACCCACTTCCTGACTCGGAGCTTGCGGCTGCCAGTGGCCCTTGGCCACCCAGACCCGTTGGCGCAGAGACTTTTGCCGAGAGAGCCGGTGACTCAGTGACGGATCCATTAAATTCCAGCATACATAACGACACGGGGATAACCACAGACCCACCTCCTAACTTGAGCACTTTCTCTTGTTCACTCCTTGACTCGGAGACTGCTGCAAATCCATTCACGGGCCGGAGGGCTGCCGCCGACCCAAGCAATGTCCTGGACTGTGTTCTGACACGGTTGCTAACATTTCTTGCTTGTGAGCAGTTGTCAGTGTTGCTGATTGCCCTGACCTTGACTCCCGCGTAGCTGCTTTCTCTGGCACAGCCGCCAGCCTCGCTGCATGCTCGCCTCCGTTCACAGCCGATGCTACTTGTTCCGACATAGTGACCGACGTTGCTGCTTGCGGCGTCACAGCCGCCGACGCTGCTACTTAATCCGATACATTCGCCTGCATTGCTGCTTGCTACAGGGCAGTCTCCGCAGTTACTGCTTGCTCTGACGCAGTAGTCATCCCTGCTGCTTGCTTCTTCACAGTCATCACTGCTGCTGGTTGCTCCTACACACTTACCAACGTTGCGGGTTGCTCCTACAAAATTGCTAAAGTTGCTTCCTGTTCCAACACAGGAGCGGACGTTGCTGCTTGCTCCGATCAAGTTATTGCTTGCTATGGCACACTCACAGCGGTTGCTACGTGTTCCGACACAGCCGACGTCATTGCTATTTGCTCCTACACAGTCAGCACCGTTGCTGCGTGCTCTGACACAGTTGCCATCATTCTTGCTTGTTTCGCCACGGTCGACGATGCTGCTGCTTGCTACAACACAGTTGCGAGCGTTGCTGCCTGTCACAACACGGTTACCGACGTTGCTGTTTGCTCCGAAGCAGTCGTCACAGTCGCTGCTTACTGCCACAAAGTCGCTGCCGTTGCTACTTGCATAGCCGTCGACGTTTCTGTTTGCTCCTGCACGGTTATTGCCGTTGCTGCTTGCTCGGACAACATCACCAATGCTCCTGCTTGCTCCAACGTTGCTGCTTGCCCCTACATCGCCGAAGCTTGCTCTGTCACAGTCTCCATTGCTCCTACTTGCTCCGTCACAAGCGTCGGCTTTCCAGCTTGCTACAACACGGTCGCCAATAATGCTGCTTGTTCCAGCATGGCTACGGATGTTTCTGATTGCCGAGGTACAATCACCCATGTTGCAGCTCTCCCCGATACAGTCACCTAGGTTGCCACTTGCTCCAAAACAGTTGCCCACTGTCTTGCTTGCGCAAGAACTGTCGCGTGCTCCGGCACAATCTCTCGGGTTGTTGCTGACTCTGACCTCGACGCCAACGTCGCTGCTTTGTCCTGCATAGCCGCCAACCTTGCTGCATGTTCGCACCCGTTTGCCGCCGTTGCTGCTTGTGCCAACACAGTTGTTAACGTTGCTACTTGAGCCGACACTGTCACGTGCAAATCTACATGCTACAGAGCAGTCTCCGCCGTCGCTGCCTGCCCCTGTACACCAGCCGTCATTGTTGCTTGCTCCTCCTGCATAGTACGCACCGTTGCAGCTTGCTCCGGCACGATCGCCAACCTTGCTGCCATTTACAACACCTGCTCTGACACAAGCATCAGCTGTCAGGCTTGCTCCGAAATAGTCACTGATGTCGCAGCTTGTTCTGATGAAGCTGCTGGCGTTGCTGCTTGCTCCAACATGGTCGTCAACGATGCGTTTTGCTTCAACATGGCTGAGGATGTTGCTGCTTGCTGAGGCACAGTCGTCGACGTTGCACTTTGTTCCTACACCAGCTCCTCCTGCATTGTTGCTTGTCGCGATATAACCAACGTAATCGCTGCTGGCTCCCACACAATCAGCATCGTTGCTGCTTGCTCTGACACAGTATACATTGTTCATGCTTGCTCCGCCACGGTAACCGACATCGCTGCTGGCTCCGATGCAATAGCGAACGTTGTTGCCTGTCACAACAAGGTCGCCGATGGCGTTATTTGCTCCTTTACAGCCTTCTCCGTCGCTGCTCACTTCCACACAGTCGCCGCCGTTGCTGCGTGCTTCGACACCGCCAACGACGTTGTTGCTAGCCCCTACACCTCCATTGCTTGCTCTGTCACGGTCGCCACAGTCCCTAATTGCTATGACACAAGCATCAACTTGCCAGCTTGCTCCGACATCGTCGCTGCCTGCTCTGATGCAGTTGCATTCTACAGCACGCTTGCCAACATTGCTGCTCGCTCCAACATGGCTGCGGATGTTGCTTGTTGTCAAGGCACACTCACCGACGTGGCACCTTGCACACTCGCCAGTCTGGCGGCCTTCACATTCAGCACTGGTGCTGCTTGCTGCAACACATTCGCCTTCATTCCCGCCACAGTCACCTGCATTTCTGCTTGCGCAGAACCAACCACGAATGTCGCAGCCGGTCTCAACACGGTCACCGATGATGCTATTTGCTCCGATACAGTCGTCTCCGTCGCCGCCGTTGCTGCGTGCTCCGACACAGCCGCCGACGTTGCAGCATGCTCCAACACGGCCTCTGCTTGTTCTATCGGCATTGTCATTGTTTCTGCTTGCACCAACACAAGCACCAGCTTTTCGGCTTGCTCCTACATTGTCACTAACGTCACTGCGGGGTCTGATGCAGCTAATGGTGTTGCTGCTGGCTCCAACACGTTCGCAAAAAATGCTGCTTGCTCCAACATGGCTGCGGATGTTGCTGGTTGCTGAGGCACAATTACCGACGTTGCAGCTTGCTCCGACACTCTCTCCAGCATTGCAGCTTGTTCCGATATAGCCGATAATGCTGTGGGATGCTAACACACCGTCAGCACCATTGCTGCTTGCTCTGACACCGTCGACATCGTTCACGCTCACTACATCATGGTCATCGACAGTGCTCCTTGCTTCGATACAATCACAAACCATGCCGCCTGTCCCAACACTATTGCCAATGATGCCGTTTGCTCCTACACGCTCATTGCCATTGCTGCCTGCTGCCACACCGTCGCCGCAGTTGCTAAGTGTTCTAACACATCCTTCGACATTGCTGCTTGTTCCTATCCGGCCATCGCTTGTTCTGTCAGCATCGCACCAGTTCCTACTTACTTCGACAAAAGTACCAGTTCTTCGACTTGCTCCAACATGCGCAACAGAGTCACTGCTGGTTCTATTGTAGCTTCTGGTGCCGCTGGTTGCTACAACAGATTCGCAAACATTGCTGCTCACTACAACATGGCTGCAGAATTTGCTGATTGTTGAGGCACCATCATCGACGTTGTAGCTTGCTCCGACACAGTTCCCGGCATTGCTACTTAATCCAGAACAATCGTCCACATTGCCGCTTGTTCCGATACAGTCGACATCATTGCTGCCTGCTTCCACATAATCACCGCCGTTATTGCTTGTCCCGACACTGTCGCCACCGTTGCTTCTTTCTTGGTCACCGACTTTGCTGCTTGCTCCGACCCCAGTGCCAATGTTGCCGTCTGTCTCATCACGGTCGCCGATGTTGTTGTTTGCTTCCATATAGATGTTGTCGCTACTGCTTGCTATGACACAGTTGCAGCAACTGTTGCTTACTCCGAGATCGTCATCAACGTTGTCTCTTGCACTGACACAGTTGCCGCAGTTGCTGTATGCTCCGCAAAAGCCGACAGATTTACCTCTCGTTCCGATGTAGTAAACAATGTTGCTGCTTGTTCTGGTGCAGATACTGGTGCTGCTCCGCTCTTCAATCCCGTATCCCCCGTTTCCGTTTGAACAGATACACTCAACATAATTGGTGCTTGCTCCGACATCGTTACCAATGTTGCTGCTTGTTCGGCTGTGGTTTCCGGCGTCGTAGCTTGCTCCGAGAAATCCGCAGACATTGCTAGTTGCTCCACAGAATTGCGGATGTTCCGGCATAGTCCCCGTTTCCGGCATCTTGCTGACGCTCGCACAGAAACCGGTTCCTCCGCTGGCATTCAACCCCTTTTCGAAACTTGCACAGCCGGACATGGCAACATCTTTACCAACCTTTTCCGCGACCCCCGCCCAATTAGTGACTTGCCTCTGCTTAAAAATATGACCCGCCTGCGACTGAATGTCCGGTGGCTTCTTTCGAAGGCCCACCGAACTACTGTACGCAGGCCCGCCCCGTCACTTGTCCTCTTGCACCTCCATTCTGGCTTTGACCCTATAGGGATCCCGCTGTGGATGGTACAGAGCATACACCTCCCGGCCGTGCCAGGTGTCTTCGTACACCACGAGCGTCAGATCCAGCCGCTTGTCGAGCACTTCGTACATCACATCCGCGGTAAGGCCAAAGCGAGCTGGGTCGAACACAGAACGAATGTCGACAGCTTCGTCCTCGCTTGGGTGAATATCCGCAAATGATTCCCATTCTTGTATTGGTGTAATTGGATTGTTAGCTTTCCCGGGCTTCATGCGGATCCGAGATCCATCCTTGGTTTTGCACGGCATCACCAGTGCACCCTGCTCATATAAGGCCTTGCTTAAAGCCGTGTGGAATTTCGTGAATGTGATTGGTGCCACCGCGACCAATTCTTTTGCGTCCGGCTTCCAAGATGTTGAAGTGCAGTCTCCAAACGCGACAATGTCTTCCAACAACCCGCGTGATAATGTGGAGACGAGCTCCGTTCTTTCCCTTGTGGATTTCGACAGCAGCTTTTCAAGTGCTCTCGCATACGGCCTGGACTCATCAATGTCTTGGATCCAGATGCAAATATCGTTTCTGTTCAAGGGCGTTTTCGCCGTCGCCAAATCGTGCTGCATTGCAACGGACAGAATTCCGCTCTCCTTGATTCCACCAAGTGCCTCTTGGACCAGTTTTTCAACTTCAGCATTAACCATTTTCATGACATTCCAGCGCGTTGCGGGTTTCAGATGGACTGCCACTTGAACCTTAAGCACTGTAATTGCAGCAATTTCCAGGTCAGAATCAGCTACAGCTTTCCGCACCCAGACTTCCCTCTCATTAATTTTTCTGCTGTGTTCCTGCTCGATGCGCTCCCGCGACATAGCATCTTCAACTTCCAGCGGGCGACCAAGGATCTTTATAGCTGGAGGTGGGCACAGACGTAGATACGACTGCTTCTCCTCATCTCCTTTGAAGTAGAAGCTGCAGTCTCCCTCCCCATATGGTACAATGACAAGGGAGGCCTTGGCCGAACCATCGCGCCTTTTCTTGTCATTAATGCGCACAGCAATTATTTTTTCTCTGAATATTGTTTCGGAGAGACTGTCCTCGATTTCTTTGTGAAGAAACCTGGTGGCCTCAGATATGGTCATTCCCGCAGCTTGGAGAGCGTTCAACACGTCGCGCAGCTCTTCTGACCTTTTGAATTGCATTCTGAGGGTGCTTGGTAGCTCTCGCTGAAATTGAATATTCCAAACCGGATCATCTTTGGGCAGCCCTATGTCCACACCGCTGATAAAATTCAGGAGGCGTTGTGTTATGCGGATTTGTGCGATTCGGAACGACGAAGTTTCGCGCAATTTGCCATCGGCCATCGGTATATTATCGCACGGAGACATATGGCCGATTAGATCTTGCCGAAACTCCTCCTGTGCTGGATCGATTCGGCAGATTACTTCGGCAACAACTGTAATATTGGCTGCCCTTGGCATGCCATGAACGATCAGCGATTCAACCATTCCCTCTGAAAGTCCCCGATCACCTCGCGGTTGATTCAATGCTGCGCGCTGCTCGAGGAACAGGCCAATTTCCAGATTTCGCATTTCTCCACTTCCTCCGAAAGCTTTATCAAAAATCGGTTTCTTTTCCGGTTCAACCACGGACATATTTTTCAGAAAGTTGACCGCGGTTTCCATTAGAGATTTCTCCCGTTCCTGCTTTCGTTTCGCTTCTTCCGAGACAATTTCTTCGTTCACCGCAGCACCACCCATTCCTTCCGCCGCCTGTTTCTTGTTTCGGCGAAA
>Ga0316217_10002025_pt1 | contig 25190 bp, 24 predicted proteins | sample 1anoAmetaG_FD_203633 | JGI IMG/M metagenome (GOLD analysis project Ga0316217, IMG submission 203633) | Freshwater microbial communities from Trout Bog Lake, Wisconsin, USA - 1anoA | ecosystem: Environmental > Aquatic > Freshwater > Lake > Hypolimnion/Profundal zone | place: USA: Wisconsin...
ATCCCGGAGATTATCTCGGTAAAAACGGCATAGAGAGGAGTTGGGAAAAGGAACTGCACGGCACTGATGGCGGCCGGCAGTTGGAGGTGGATGCGCGTGGCCGGGTCTTGCGGACTGTTTCCGAGTCATACCCAACGGTCGGCAACAGTGTTGTGCTCACCATCGATGCGAACCTGCAAAAAGTAGCGGAAGAGGCCTTTGGAGATCAGGCCGGCGCGGCTGTGGCCATGGATGTGAACACCGGTGAGGTTCTGGCGTTTGTCAGCAAACCCGGCTTCGACCCAGCTCTCTTTAGTGGGAAATTGCCTGCGGATATCTGGAAGGGATATGTGGAGGATAAACGGCATCCCTTGGAAAATAAGGCGCTGACCGGCCAGTATCCTCCCGGCTCGACCTTCAAGATCATTACAGCACTGGCTGGCCTGGTAGACGGCAAGATAGACGAAAAGACCAGCGTAAACTGTACAGGCTCCTATAAGATGGGGGATACGATCTTCAACTGTTGGAAAAGACATGGCCACGGCGTCACCAGTCTGAAGAAGGCGTTGCGCGAGTCATGCGACGTCTATTTTTATCAAGTGGGGGAACGTCTGGGGGTGGATCGCATCGCCTTCATAGCGAAACGATTCATGCTCGGCGCTCCCATGGGCATCGGTCTGGCGCATGAGAGGGGGGGAATGATCCCAACCGCTGAATGGAAGCTGAAGCGATTTGCAAAACGCTGGTTTCGTGGCGAGACCCTGCCGGTAGCCATCGGCCAGGGTTACGTGTCGATGACGCCGATCCAACTGGCCTCCATGATCTCCACGGTAGCCAACGAAGGGACAGTGTACCGCCCCTACCTGGTGAAGCGCGTCATCGATGCCGATGGTAAGCAGCTGAAGGAGTTCAAGCCTGAATCGATGGGTGTGACCGGCATCTCGGCGGATAAATTCAGGCTGGTCAAAGAGGGGCTGTATGCAGTGGTTAACGAACCGGGCGGGACCGGCGGCGCAGCGCGGCTTTCTGATGTCCATGTGGCGGGTAAAACCGGTTCTTCGCAGGTGGTCAAGCTGCGTGACAGCAAACAGGCGACCCCCTACCAATTCCGGGATCACGCCCTTTTCGTAGCCTTTGCACCCTATGAAAAACCGGAAATCGCCGTGGCGGTTGTCGTGGAGCATGGGGAGCATGGCGGTTCGGCGGCGGCCCCGATTACCGGACGTATCCTGCGGGCTTGGTTCGACGGTAAAAAACCGGCCAAAAAAGAACAAAAGGGCCTCAAGAACAACAAGAATGAAGACAATGCCGCCGACTCAGCGGTGCCTTCTGCCAAGGACGAGAACAGGAACGGGGACAAAAGCGATGATTGATCGCCGCCTTTTTACAAATATCGACTGGATGTTGATCGGGTTTGTGGTCGCGATCAGCCTGCTGGGCATCATGAACATCTACAGCGCTACCATGCCTTACAAGATCGTCGGCGCTCCATATTACCTTAAACAGATCAACTGGTTGCTGTTCGGGATGGTTGTTGTTACGGTGGTAAGCAGTATTGACTATCATTTCCTGGAGGATTTTACCTACTGGTTGTACGGTTTTCTGATAGTCCTGCTCGTGGCGGTTTTAGTATTCGGGCGCCGCTCCATGGGGGCGACACGGTGGTTGAATCTCGGTTTTTTTACCATACAGCCGTCGGAATTGATGAAAGTCATCATCATTGCCACCTTTGCCAAGTATTTTGCAGGCATGCAGACGGTAAACGGTTTGAGCATCAGGGAAGTTCTCTTCCCCTTTGGCATACTGGCAATACCGGCAGTTCTGATCATGAAACAGCCCGACCTGGGAACCGCTGTTCTGGTTATCATGATCGCCCTTTCCATGGCGATCTATGTCGGGCTTAGGTGGTCAACGGTTGTGACCTTTGCCGTGGTTACGATTCCTGCCGCCTGGCTGGGCTGGACAAAAGTGCTGCGACCTTACCAGAAAAATCGCGTCCTTGATTTCATCAACCCTGAGCGCTCACGCTTGGGAAGCGGATACCACATTATCCAAAGCAAGATCGCCGTCGGTTCCGGCGGCGTCTTCGGCAAGGGTTTTTTGAAGGGAACGCAGTCGCAGCTACGTTTTTTGCCTGAGCAGCATACGGACTTCGCCTTTTCAGTATTCGCCGAGGAATGGGGTTTTATCGGCTGCCTGATACTGATTGTCCTCTATCTCTCCCTGGTACTGTGGGGGCTCAACATTGCCCGGCGCTGCAACGACAGGTTCGGCAGCCTGCTTGCAGTTGGGGTGACTGCCATGCTGTTCTGGCACACCGTCATTAACATGGGCATGGTGATCGGTCTCTTTCCGGTGGTGGGGGTGCCGCTGCCGTTTTTTTCCTATGGAGGCACGTCCATGATCACATCCATGGTGGGTATCGGGGTCCTGCAGAACATCAGCATGAGGCGGTTCATGTTCTGATCAGGAGGGAGGGGGGCAGCCCTTGATGACCCATTCCCAATCCAATGACCAAACCCCCGGAAACCCCATTTATACGGTTTATGCCGGCATCTCCAGCCTCGCCGAAGGCATCTGTCCGTAGCCTTTCTTGATCAGGTACGTTATTGCTCGTCTTCGTCTCCTCAACGCACTAATATTCGCCTTCGTCGTCTCAACCCTCGCCGCCTTGACACCTTGGAGTCAAAACCGTCATCAGCAGCCGGTGTGGCTGAAATATGCAATAAATATGGAAAGATCGATATGCCGTCCTGGAGGTGGTTCCCTGCCCGTTGTTTTGTGGTAGTAATAGGAGTCTGTTTCAATTTTGGCGTTAGTGCTAATAGCAAGAAAGGGATAGAGTTGGTAAAAATACACATCACCTACCGGTTGTTCCTGGTGATCCTGGTCGCCGCCATCCTGACCGTGCTCAGCATGTTCATTATCATGCAGTGGGGTGTGGAGCGGAGCTTCCGGCATTACATCAACAACGTGGAACAGACTCAGTTCGCGCGGTTGGCGGTTCGGCTCGAGGCGAGCTATGCCGAACAAGGGAACTGGGATTTCCTGAAGAAAAAGCCGGAACGATGGTTCCGCTTTATTGGGGAAACGTTTCCGGAGGGACATCCCAGGCCTCCTGAGGAGTATACGAAGGGTGATCCACCGCCTGAACCTTGGGCGCCTGGTCCGCGGTCATTCTCCCGAGGCGTCCCTGCCCCCGATGGCCCCCTGCCCCACGAGATCGACAACTTGTTTATTTTGCTCGACGGAAACAAACAGCCAGTGTTCGCACCACCTGTTGTCCCGTCCGATGTCCAGTTCAAGCCTCTCCAATACGGCAACAGGGCCGTGGGATACCTGGGGCTGTTGCCGCATCGGCGGCTCCCTAACGACATGCAGCACCGTTTTCTCAAGGATATACAGTCCGTTATCAGCCTGATGGCTGGGACCATAGTACTGTTGGCCGCAGGGCTCTCTTTCCCCCTTGCGAGACGCCTTGTTCGGCCGATCAAGGCCTTGGCCGCCGCTACCGACAAGCTTGCGGCCGGTGAATTTTCCACTCGGGTGACGGTAGCATCGTCGGATGAACTCGGCCAGCTTGCCAGAGGCTTCAACTCCTTGGCCTTCACTCTGGAAAAGAACGAACAGGCGCGGCGACAATGGGTGGCCGACATCTCCCACGAGTTGCGCACCCCCCTGGCCATCCTGAGGGGTGAGGTCGAAGCCATTCAGGACGGAATCCGCCCGGCAAACCCCGGTTCGATCGACTCCCTTCATTGCGAGGTCGTGCGCCTGGAACACCTGGTGAACGACCTGTATCAACTCTCCCTCTCAGACCTCGGAGCGATGACCTATCGCAAGGTGGAGCTGGATCTGACACTACAATTATCCTCGGCTTTTGCCAGCTACCATTCCCAGTTCGCCGCTCGCGAAATCACCATGGAGGTTGATATCCCCCTGGCAGGAAAGGTTGTGGTGTTTGGCGATCCGGAACGTTTGCGCCAGCTTTTCGCCAATCTCTTCGACAATACCCTGAAATATACAAACCCTGGCGGCTCGATCGCCGTTCGCATGACCTGTAGCGATGATCATGTTGCCATAGACATCGAGGACTCGGCGCCCGGGGTGCCCGATATTGAGCTTGACAGACTGTTCCAGCGGCTCTATCGCGTTGAGGCCTCCCGCAACCGGGCTACCGGCGGCGCAGGACTTGGCTTGGCCATCTGCCGCAATATCGTCGAGGCCCATGCCGGCACTATCGACGCCCGTCCCTCATCGCTGGGTGGTCTCTGGATCAGAGTTGAACTACCGTTGACGAGGAGATTTTGATGAATGGTAAGATACTGATCGTTGAAGATGAAGAAAAACTATCGGCGTTGTTGTTCGAATACATGGAAAAGAACGGTTTCGAGGCTCACTGTCTGAACAGCGGCCTGCCTGCCGTCGCCTGGGTGCGTGAGCATGCGCCAAGGCTCATCCTGCTCGACCTCATGCTGCCTGGCAGCGACGGCCTCGAGATATGCAAGGACATCCGGACCTTCTCGAACGTGCCGATCATCATGGTCACCGCCCGCATCGAGGAGATCGACCGCCTGCTCGGGCTTGAACTTGGGGCCGACGATTACATCTGCAAACCGTTCAGCCCCCGTGAAGTCGTGGCGCGGGTCAAGTCGGTCCTGCGCCGGACCGGAACTGATCAAACGATCCAGGCGGAGGGTCTCTCTCTCGATAAGTCGCGCTACCGGGCCACCCTCACGGGGCACGACCTCGATCTTACGGCAGTCGAGTTCAAGCTGCTGCAGTTTCTGGTTGCCAGTCCGGGTCGCATTTATGGCCGGCAACAGCTCATGGACCAGATCTATCCCGACCAGCGCACCGTGAGCGACCGCACCATCGACAGCCATATCAAGAAACTGAGAAAAAAGATCGCCACTGTCGATTCCGACCTTGAGTTGATCCATTCGGTCTATGGCGTCGGCTATAAATTCGAGGTTCTGTGACGATGTGAGGCAGGATCACGTACCAACAAGCCCCGGACAGTTGCACCTTTATTTGTTCTGTGAATTTATTGCGAAGCCAGAGAATCATCCTGCTGTTTATTGTATAAAACACATCACAAAAATTTCCCCCGAACCGCTTTCCAAGCCCAGTAGCAATTTCCTTATTTAAACCACATTTATTCCATAATTATATCCCATATTGATACACATTTAATCTGTGCGCCTGAAAGATGATGTGTGGTTGGCCTCATCGGTATGCCGACAAGAAGGGAGGTGCTATTACGTGAAACTCGGAACGGCTTGATAGATGTTTTGATCTCGGATTGCAACAATGGAAAACACTCATCAGAGAGGAGTAATTAAATGACAAGTTCAATCAGCGGTATCTCAGGAAGTTCAAGTGCTTCCAACCTCAAAGAGATGAGGGAGCTCATGGCGCAGCTAAGCAAGGAACTCTCCTCCAGCACAGACACATCGAGTACTACCACATCAGGCACATCATTATCCGGCACTTCCTCTTCCAGCACCTCCCAAAGCAGTTCCAGCAATGATGATATATTCGCGCAGATGAATTCCTCGGCTGGGTTGTCCATGCTCGGGCAAATGATGCAGCAACAAGGTGCTCCCCCCCCTCCGCCTTCCTCGGAGACTAATTCCTCTTCCAGCAGCACCTCTTCGAGCATTTCGAGTTTAATGGCAACGCTCAGTAGTGATCTGCAATCGGGTAACACTACTGATGCCCAGACCACGCTGTCCACTCTGCAAAATGATGTCTCTTCACAAAACGGCGGCTCGAGCAATAACCCATTCAGCAATGATCTGCAGAGTCTGTCGAGTGCCCTGCAATCCGGCAGCCTGTCGGACGCCCAGAGTATCTTTTCTGGTATCCAGGATAAATTGGCGTCAGCACAACAGGCATCCGGCTCAACATCTTCGACTTCTACCAGCACCAATACCTTGGCACAGGATTTCAACACACTCGCTACCGCACTCCAGTCAGGCAACGTGTCCAATGCCGAGACTGCGTTGAGTACACTGCAAAATAACGTTTCATCGCAAAACGGTGGTTCGAGCAACGACCCGCTCAGCAAGGATCTGCAAAGCCTTTCCAGCGCCTTGCAATCTGGCAGCCTGTCGGACGCTAAGAGCATCTTTACGAGCATCCAGGATAAAATGTCATCAGGCCCTCCCAGTGGCTCGGCATCTGGGACTACCCAAGTGGATGGGAGCAATTCCGAGGATACGGTAGCCAAAACTCTGCAAGCATTACTCGATTCCCTGGAAAAATCATCCACTACATCTTCATCATCCTCTATGTCTTCAACATCCACAGCATCTTCATCATCCACGACATCAAGTTCTGATGCTGAGAAGAAGTTGATAAATATTATTTCAACAGCGTTGCAAAGCTATATGCAACAGAGTTTTGTCAATGATCAAAGTACGACGAGCGATTCGGAGTTCTCCTCCAATGCGTAGAAAACTTGCCGATTGAAGACATAAATGGGGGCCGGTCCTGATACAGGAGGCCCTTGTGAGTGCTGACCGACGGATGCATTCACCAGCAGAAGATAATTGCCATCCGGAAACTTTGGGTGAACATGTCCGGCATTCGGTTCAACCTCTGACTGTATTCGATAGTCAGAGGTTGAACCGATGACCAAGACCGCATTGCAATCAAACGCAAAGTCTGTTGTTCGGCGTAAGACCCGGATACTGAAGAGATATGCCGGCGTCTCATCCCCATGCCCGTTATTTCAAAATGAATGAAACCGCATGCCGAATTTTGTAGGATATACCAAGCAAGAGGTGAGCTTCTGCAGACCGTCACGCAAATAAACTCTGTAAATATTCCGCCGCTAGAAACTGTATTAAGCCTCTATCAGCGTATCTTTTCTATCTGTCCCGACAATGCGGAAGCACATTATAATCTAGGCGTCCTGCTACATAATCTGGAACGCTTTGATGAAGCAGAAGCTTGCTACCTTCATGCACTCACCCTCCATCCGATCTACGCAGAGGTACATAACAATCTCGGTAACCTGCATCAGCAGTTGGAGCGCTTTGCCGAAGCCGAAGCCTGCTACCAACGTGCGTTATATATTCGTCAGGAATACGCGGAAGTGCGTTACAATCTGGGCATCTTGCTCCACAGGCAGAAACGTCTTGCCGAGGCCGAAGTTTGCTATCGTCATGCGCTTTTCATCAGGCCCGGCTATGCTGAGGCACATAATAATCTTGCCAATCTGCTCCAGGAAATAAACCGCTTTATCGAGGCCGAAGCCAGCTACCAAATTGCCCTCTCCATCTGTCCGGCCTACGCGGAGGCACACTACAATCTGGGTAACCTGCTTCATGAGCTAAAGCGCTTTAGCGAGGCCGAAGTGTGCTATCAACGAGCACTCGCTCTACGTCCGGATTATGCAAAAGCAGACAACAACCTGGGCATCATGCTCCAGACACTGAAGCGTTTTCCCGAAGCCGAAGCCTGTTATACGCATGCGCTCTCCATATATTCGGATAATACGGAGATACAAAATAACATGGGAGTTTTGCTTAAAGGCCTGAAACGCTTTTCAGAAGCCGAAGTCTGCTTCCAAAATGCGCTCTTAATTCGTCCGGACTACGTAGATGCAAAGTGGAATCTAAGTCTTCTACTTCTCTACCTGGGTAAATTCAATGAGGCGTGGCCGCTCTTCGAAACTCGGTACGACTTGAATTTAAAGCAATCCCTGTATACGTCACCACCCGTATCCTGCCACCAATGGCAGGGCGAGGATTTAGGGGGTAAATCTATCATCATCTGGCCGGAGCAGGGCTTTGGGGATGAAATACAATTTATTCGTTATCTCCCATTGTTGAAGGCTCTCGGCGTCACTCAGATGACTTTGGTTTGCAAAAGTGCTCTGAAACCACTATTTCTAAATTCCGCAGCCAGATACGCCCAGATTTTTGCAGAACCGGAAGCCGGACAACTCGAACATCATGACTTCTGGACGAGGCCGCTGAGCCTGCCCTTATACTTCAAGACAACGCTGGACACTATTCCGGCAAAATTACCTTACCTTGCCACGGATGCCAAGAGAGTAAGGCTGTGGATGAGAAGACTTCCCCGTGAAGGATTCAAAGTCGGTTTGGTATGGAAAGGCGACGCCGGGCATAGAAACGACGCTAACCGTTCGCTTTCCGGACTAGCTAGCCTTGCCCCCCTTTGGTTGGCAGCCGGGGTTGCATTCATTAGTTTGCAAAAGGGGAGGGGGGAGAAAGAAGCCTCAACACCGATACCAGGCCAGCCAATACTCCATTTCGGCTCGGATATAGTCGATTTCTCCGATACGGCGGCTATTGTTTCACAATTGGATCTGGTTATTTGTGTTGATACCGCAATTGCCCATCTTGCCGGAGCGCTCGGCAAGCCTTGCTGGGTGCTGTTGCCTTATATTGACACCGATTGGCGCTGGCTCGATGACCGCGAAGATTCTCCATGGTATCCGAGGGTAATGCGTCTGTTTCGTCAGACTGAGATCGATAATTGGGAAGAAGTGGTGGATCGGGTAAGTTGTGCGCTCATAAATCTAATAGGCGGCAGTGCCCGATGTGATGCCATGCCAGGATAATTCCCGAATACACATCGGCAGCCGGTAACGCTGCCTGAAGCACATTCCGCAGGTGTTCAGGCCATCCACATCTTGCGTGCCTTGTCAAGCCTGTCCCTGACATCGGCTCTGCTGACGCAGGCGAGAACCTCTTGCGCCAGTGTATTGCACTCCTCTATGCTGTGGGAGCGGACAGCCTGCTTGATCACCGGGATACTGGGGGCCGAAAGGCTGAATTCGCGAATGCCCATGCCGAGCATAAGCAGGGCGTTGAGCGGATCGGCAGCCATTTCGCCGCAGACGGACGCCTTTTTGCCGGCCTTTGCGGCCGCATCGGCTACCTTTTTGATGGAGTGGAGCACCGCCGGGTGACAGGGGTCGTAATATTGTTTTACCCTGGGATTGTTGCGGTCGGCGGCCAGGGTGTACTGGATCAGGTCGTTGGTGCCGATGCTGACGTAATCGACCTCCTGTAGCAGGTAGTCGATGATCTGAACGGCGGCCGGTATTTCCACCATGATCCCCAGCGGGATGTCAGTCCGCAGTTCGTGCCCCTCCAACTCCAACTCCTCCCGCACCGAAGAGAAAATTTCCTTCACCTGACGGATCTCATCGACCGAAGAGATCAGTGGAAACATGATGCTTGGGGTGCCGGCGCTGGCAGAAAGCAGTATCCCGGCCAATTGTTCCCGGAAGATGTCCTGGCGCTCCAGCGAGACCCGGATGGAACGCCACCCCAGGAAGGGGTTTTCTTCATGGGGGTAGCTGAAATATGGCAATCCCTTGTCACCACCGATATCGAGGGTGCGGATGACGACCGATTGGCCGGGGAAGGCCTCAAGTATCTTACGGTAGATGGCAGCTTGTTGGTGGCGGTCGGGAAAGGTTGTCCGCGTCATGTACGGGAATTCTGTCCGGTAGAGTCCGACCCCCTCGGCCCCGTTTGCATTGGCGACCCGCACGTCGGAGATCAGGCCGATATTGGCGTTGAGGATAATGGTGATATCGTCGCGTGTTACCGCAGGCAAATCCCGAAGACCTTCCAGCTCCTTCTGGCGGACTGCACGGTCTCGCCCCAGCCGTTCATACTCTTTCTTTATGGCGCCGTCCGGATTGATGTAAATATGACCGGAGGTGCCGTCCACTATGATCTCATCCTTGACGTTGGATGCCTCTACGAGCCCGGATATGCCTAGAACAGCCGGGATGCCCAGTGATTTTGCCATGATGGCGGCATGTGAATAAATGTTGCCCTTTTCGGTCACGATACCGAGGATCTTGTCATGATCCAGCATGGCAAGGTCTGACGGGAATATCTCTTCCGTAACGATGACCCGTTTCTCTTTCAAGGTGACCGCGGATTTGTCGTTACCCTCCAGGCAGTCGATGAGGCGTCGCCCGATATCTTCCATATCCGCCGACCGTTCGCGCAGATAGGGGTCTTCCATGCCTGAGAAAGCCTGTACGTAATGATGGACAACTTCATGCACAGCGCGGGTCGCACCCATGCCCTGGTCGATGAGGTCGCCGACCTTGCTGGAGAAGCCCCTGTCCTCGAGGATCATCAGGTGGGTGTGAAAGATGGCTGCGTCATCTTCGGAAAGGGTCTCGCTGACCCGTTTTTCCATATAGATGGTTTCAATCTTCACTTTTTCCAGGGCCTGGCTGAATTTACTATGTTCGTCACCCTTTGTGCCGACCTTGGCTACTTTGATCACCTTATCGCTGAATCTGTCGAGGATATAGACCTTGCCGTGGCAAAAACCCGCCGAGACAGCGCAGCCGGCCAGCATGCGCGGTAAAGAAGAGGGTTTTTTATCGCCCTTTTTCATTGCCTGTGGCCCGCCCGCCTCACCATTTTTCATCTTGGCCAGTTCCTGCTCGAACCAGGCCCGTTCCTGCTCGGTGCGCTGGATCGAGTCAAGCAGGCCGGCATTGTGGACGATACTGCTGATCTGGAAGGTGATGGTACGCAGTGTACTGATTTCATCCTCGCTGAAGTTCCGTGCCTGGCGGGTCTGGATGACGATGACGCCGATGGGTGTCTTGCGCTCGAAGAGCGGCAGGCCGAGAAACGAGAGGAATTTTTCTTCTTTTGACTCCTTGAAATACTTGTAGCGGGGATGTGCCGGGGCGTTGTCTGTCATGACCATGCCGCGGCTTTGGAACGTAAGGCCGGTGAGACCCTCGTGGACCTTCATGGAGATTCGGTTGACCGATGCCTTGGAAAGACCCTTGCTGGCTTTCAGGACCAGGGTTTCGCCATCCTGTTCCAAGAGATAGATTGAACAGACATCCGTGCCCATGCGTCTGGCCACGATGTTGACGATGTTCTCCAGGGTTTCGTGCAGGTCATGGGAATGAAGAATAATGGCACTGATGTCTTCAAGCGTGCGCAGTCCGTTTGAGTGGTGGCTCTCTTTCATGATCTGCTCCATTGCAAAATAATTTTGTAATTATAGGGTATTTTGGCGGGGAAGTAAAAGTCTTTAATGCTCCCAATGCAAAAACGGGACCAGGAACCGTTTTACCTGCGTGGTATATTTCACGGGTTTCATTACTATTTTCTGGAAACAGTCGCATCAGTTCTGCTATCCTACCACATATTCATCGACATCCATTATGGGGGATAGCCATGCCCGACAAACTGCTTCATGAGTTTTTGCGTAAAGGTATAGATCTCCTTGAATCCGGAGACGCTCCCGGAGCGGTCGCCATTCTTGCGGAGTACCGAAAGGCCTATCCCGATGATCCGGACGGCTGTTTTTGTCTTGGTGATGCTCTGGCTGAACAGGGTAGCCTGGACGACGCCATCGCCAGCTACCGCGAAGGCCTGAAATACGAGCCGGACGATCCTGATGCGCTGACGACATTGGGGGATCTTTATTTTGAGGCAGCCCGGCACAGGGAGGCCATTGCCAGTTATCAACGCGTGTTGGAGCTGGACCCGAAGGATGCCGATGCACTGGTCAGCATCGGGTTGGTCTACAACAGCCAGGAGCGCGGTGATGATGCTATCCGTTCCTTTCATCAGGCCCTGGAATTGGAGCCGGACAATGTATTTGCCTGGAATGCCCTGGGCGAGGCCCTCTATGGGCAAGATGACGCCGAAGGCGCCGTGGAGGCTTACCGGAAAGGTATAGAGATCGACCCGGAAGATCCGGTCGCCCATTTCAATCTGGGCGAGTTGTATTACGACCTGGAAGAGTTGGAGGAGGCTGAGGAGGAGTGCCGTGAGGCTGTACGGCTGGATCCCGGTTTCAGCATGGCCTACCTGACCTTGGGGGGGATCTGCATGGATCAGGACCGTACGCGGGATGCCGTGCGCTATTTTGAACAGTATCTGAAATATGAAACGTCGCCACAGGCAAAGGATATGATCGTAGAGGTGAAGGCGGTGATCGAAGGGTTGAGGGAAGAATTGAAAGAATCGGCATAAGACCGCATGGAATACCAGGCATAAAAAAAACCGGCTCAACGCCGGTTTTTTCATAAGTAATCCGTATTGCCGGAGCGCTATTTCCGGACAAAGTCCGGTTTGCCGAACGAATACTCGAAATTCATGTGGTCGGTATAGGTGCCGTTAAGGATGGCAACCACATCCTCGGTAAAGACCAACTCCTCATCGGTGGGAATCACATAGACCTTGATCGGCGAATCGTCAGTGGTGATGAGGGACTCCCGCTTGCGGGTCATGGCGCTTTTGTTCCGTTCCCGGTCCAGTTTTATGCCGAGGTGCTCCAGGCCCTCGATGGCTTTTTCACGGATCAGCGCCCCCATCTCGCCGACTCCGGCCGTGAATACGACGGCATCCAGCCTCCCCACCACCGACATGAAAGCGCCGATATATTTCTTCAAACGGTACGCTTCTATATCCAGGGAGAGCTGGCAACGGATGTCGCCGGTCTGGGCATGTTCGATAACATCCCGGCGGTCGGTGAACCGCCCGGTGATGCCCATTACGCCACTTTTTTTATTGAGAATGCTGTCGATCTCTTTGGCGGACAGGTTTTCCTTTTGCATCATGAAGGCGGGAATCGCCGGATCGATATCGCCGCATCTCGTCCCCATGACAGCACCTTCCAACGGGGTGAGGCCCATTGTGGTATCAACAGAAACACCGTTCTTGATAGCGCAGTGGGAAACGCCGTTGCCGATATGCATGGTAATGATGTTGCATTCTTTTGGAGGCTTGTTCAGGAGAATCGCCGCGCGTTTGGATACATACAGGTGCGAGGTTCCGTGGAAGCCGTAGCGGCGGACCTGGTATTTCTCATACCATTCATATGGCAGCGGGTAGATGTAGGCATATTCCGGCATGGTCTGGTGGAATGCAGTATCGAAAATGGCCACGTGAGGGATGGTCGGCATGAGTGCCTGGGCCGCCTCGATTCCCTCGATGTTGGGCGGATTGTGGAGCGGAGCCAGGTGCTGGACCTCCTTGACGGCGTCAAGGACGTTGGCGTCGATCATCACCGAACAGGTGAATTTTTCACCGCCATGTACCACGCGATGGCCGACAGCGGAAATTTCAGCCACGCTTTTCAAAACACCGTGGACCGGATGGGTGACGGTTTTGATGACCAGATCAATGGCGGCTTGATGGTTGGGGCAGTCCTGCTCGTACCGGTGGGTCTCGCAACCTGGAACCTCGTGCATGATAAACGAATCACCTATGATGACCCGCTCTACCATGCCTTTCGCCACGATTTCCTTGCGTTCCCAATCGAAGAGTTGGTATTTGACTGAAGAACTTCCGCAGTTGAGCGCCATGATGATCATTGTTGCCTCCCTGGAATAAGACGGAGATTTATTTATAATATCAATAAAAAACGAATATTCAGACTAAAATAACCATTTAAAATAAAACTGTTTTTGATATATACCGTAGTGCCGTTTTGAATTCAACACATTTTGTAAAAATAGCTGTTAAATGGTAACGCAATCTTCACTGGACAAATGAGCGGGCGACATGGTAAACATAAAGATGGTTTCCGAAAGGAAAGCTAATCTTACAAGGAGGTGAAACCGTGGCCCATACCATTACCGACGATTGTACAAATTGCGCCGCATGTGAGGATTCTTGCCCGGTGAACGCCATCAGCGAACAGGGTGCAAAGCGTGCAATCGACGCCGATACCTGTATTGACTGTGGCGCTTGCGTGGATACCTGTCCCGTGAATGCCATCCATGCCTAATCCGCATTGATGCAGGCTGCAGAAAAAGCCCGTGGCAACACGGGCTTTTTTTTTATGGTATACATGATATGCTTGGCGCCCTATTTGCCAATAAGCCAGAAGATGAAGGATACGACGGCCGAAATCAAAATGCAGGTTGCGAGTGGGAAATAAAAGCTGAAATGTTCCCGCTTGACGGCGATATCCCCAGGCAGTCTCCCAAGCCAGGGGATGCGGGGGGCAAGGGACAGCACAAGGCCCGCAGCCACCAGCATGAGTCCCAAGATGATCAGCTGGCGTCCCAGCCCGTTCATGGCCTTTTCTCCCGTGGGGCATAGCGTTCCTTTTCACTGTAGATGCAACCGCAATACTGTTGTCGGTACAACCCCATTTCCTTCGATAGCCTGATCCCTTCCTGCCACCCAATGCGAAAATCCTCATACAAGAAGGTTACTCCGAACTCCCTGCCTGCCTGCTCGCCTTGGATTCTGATATCCTCGTGTTGCTGGTAGCGGCTGTAGAGCAGCGAGGTGGTAAATGCCTCAAAGCCGTGTTCGCAGGCGGCAGAAGCCGCGGCTTTAAGGCGTGAAGCATAACAGTAGCTGCAGCGTGTGGCCGGTTCGGCTGCAACGTTTTTAAGGAAGCCCTCCAGATCATAGTTATCCCGCACGATGAGAGCCATCGCTTCTGTGCAGGCCATCTCTTTCGCCGCTTCCAGCCGGCGGGCATATTCCTGGTAGGGATGGATGTTATGATTGTAGAAAAAACCGGTAACTGTATGGGCTGCCGCGCGCAACATGCGTAAAGGGTAGAGTGCGCACGGTCCGCAACAGGTATGAAGGAGTATGTTCATGATGACATGATATCCTTATATGGCGTAATATTGGAAGATTGTACCCCCGACAGTCAGAGGGTTCAAACAAAAAATAAAGAGCTCGCACAGGATCGCCGCCGCGACTGAATACCCGGTGTCCCATGGACTGACTGCACTGGACATTAGACATCGTGGTTGCTATTTTTCCTGTTTTTAGGTATGTACTGCTTCGCTTTAAATAGAAGTTTTTTGTAAATACGAAAACACATGGATGGGACGTGAACATGATTCTTGAAAAGGCCAAGTGGGTAATACGAACGGAAGCAGAGGGCCTGCTGGCAATGGCGGAAAGAATAGGCAGCGACTTTGAGGCGGCGGTCGATCTGATATTGGCAAGCAAGGGGCGTGTGGTGGTAAGCGGCATGGGCAAATCTGGTTTGGTCGGCCAGAAGATCGCCTCCACCATGGCGTCCACCGGTACACCGGCTTTCTTTCTCCATCCCGCCGAGGGAATTCACGGCGATTTGGGGATGATCATGATCGGCGACGTGGTAATCGCCATCTCCAATAGTGGCGAGACCGAGGAGGTGCTGCGCATCCTGCCGGTCATCAAGAGGCTCGGTGCCCATTTGATATCCATGAGCGGTAATCCGACTTCCGCCCTTGCGCGCAGCAGCGACGTATTCTTGGATGTTTCGGTCAGTGAGGAGGCCTGTCCCCTGGGTCTCGCCCCTACGGCATCCACCACAGCCACGCTGGCCATGGGTGATGCGCTGGCAGTGGCCCTTCTTGTGAAGCGGGGCTTTCGCGCCGAGGATTTCGCCATCTTCCACCCAGGCGGTTCACTGGGCAAGAAGCTGCTTTTGCAGGTGGAGGATATCATGCACAGCGACAAGGCGATACCGCTTGTCTCCGAGGAGGTGCTGATGAAAGATGCTCTGTTCGTGATCACCGCAAAAGGGCTCGGGGTAACCGGCGTAACCGGAGAAGGGGGGGCATTACGGGGTGTGATTACCGATGGCGATCTGCGTCGGGCCTTGGAAAAAGGCTACGACATACTCGGCAAACGGGCCGGAGAAATCATGAAACGCAATCCCAAGCGTATCATGCGCCACGAGCTGGCTGCGGCGGCACTGCAGATCATGGAGCGTTCTTCCATCACCTCGCTGTTTGTCTTTGACAACGAGCAAGCCGTCGTCCCGTGCGGGATAATTCACCTGCACGACATCCTCAAGGCAGGTATTGCGTAACATGAACAAAAGGCTCACGGAAATTCAACTTCTGCTCCTTGACGTTGACGGCGTCATGACCGATGGCGGCATCATTTACGACGGCAATGGTCTTGAGACCAAGATCTTCAACGTCAAGGACGGACATGGCATCAAGATGCTTCAGCGTGCCGATATCGAGGTCGGCATCATTACGGGGCGCACTTCGGCCGTGGTGGATTTCCGTGCCCAGGAACTGGGGATCAAACTCGTCTACCAGGGCGCCCTGAGAAAATTGGAAAGCTACGAAGACGTCAAGCTGAAGACCGGCCTTGCCGACAGCCAGATTGCTTATATGGGGGATGACGTCATAGACGTGCCGGTCATGCGGCGCGTCGGGTTCGCTGCTGCGCCGCAGGATGCGCTTGCAGAAGCAAAAAGGGCGGCACACTATATCGCATCTTGCAACGGCGGGCGAGGAGCTGTGCGCGAGGTGTGCGATCTGATTCTCAAGGGACGGGGCGTATGGGACGAGGTCGCGGCACGTTACGAGTTGTGCTGATTCAATCTTTGTGCCAAAAGCAGGTGTGGTGCACCTTTTGCTGGACACCACAATCTGTCGATGATATGATTTTTAAATGATATCGACCGGAAAGATCAGGTTGGCGGTGGCAATTCTTGTCACATCGGCTATCATCGGCATTGTGGTTTCCATTTGCCTGAAAGCCTCGCGCCAGGCGGCCGTACAGGAGCCGAGTTCTCGGCAACTTCCCAAGAACATTGACATGGCCATAAATGACGCACGCTTTTATGAGGTACGCGGGGGAAGAAGTGTCTGGGAATTGGTAGCCAAAAAGGCCGAGTATGACAAAAGCGGTGACATCGCCTACTTGTCCGATATAAATATGAAGTTTGCCAAGACCGCAGCGGCCGGAGCACTTACGGTGACGGCGATGAAAGGCACCTATTACAACAAAAACCGGAATGTCGCCCTGCGGGGCAAGGTGCATGTGGTAACAGAGAACGGGGTTAATTTCGATACCGAAGCCATTGACTATCTGGCGGCTAATTCACGGTTCAGGACACCTGGCGAAGTGACGTGCCGGCAGCAGCGCCTGACACTGATCGCACGAGGTATGGAGTTGGATGCAACTAGTCAGAAAGCCAGATTCCTTAATGCTGTTGATGCCCGAGTGGCAGGTTTGAATACGCGATAAATGAATGCAATGAAAAGTTGGTCGTTAATAACCGTACGTACACTTGTGGTCATGGCGCTCCTTTTGTCCGTGGCTTTTGCCGCCGACCGCAAGGATCGCTCAAACCTGCCCATTACCATTAAGTCCAGTGAGATGGCCGCCGATAATAAAGGCAAAACAGCGATCTTTACGGGGAAGGTCGTGGCAAAGCAGGGAGATGTCACTATCTATGCAGACCGTCTCACCATCAATTACGGCGATGAGAAGCACGACGTTGAAAAGATAGAGGCGGACGGTAATGTGCGCATTATTCAGGAAAACCGTATCGGAACCGCCTCCCATGGTGTTTATGAAAGCACTCAAGGTCGCATCACCCTGACCGGTAATCCCAAGATAACGAAGGGAACTGATACCATGTCAGGCAATATCATTACCTATTTCATCGATGACGACCGTAGCGAGGTATCAAGTGGGCCCGGGCGTCCGGTTGAGGTGCTCATCCATCCGACGCCCAAAAAAGGCAATGCCGGCACACGCTGATCCCATGCGGCTCTGGACTCGGAACCTGCTCAAGAGCTACGGCGGTCGGCAGGTGGTCAGGGGCGTTGACCTCTCCATTCAAGCGGGCAGGGTGGTCGGGCTGTTGGGACCGAACGGCGCCGGCAAAACCACCACCTTCTACATGGTGGTAGGCCTTGCCAGGCCGGACGGCGGACAGGTTTTTCTCGGAGATGATGAAATCACCGCTCTGCCCATGTATCAACGGGCCAGGAGAGGTATCAGCTATCTTCCCCAGGAGGCGTCGGTCTTTCGTAAGCTCTCCGTGGCCGACAACTTTCTGGCGATATTGGAGACGGTCGAGCCTGATCGCGACAGCCGCAAACGCCGCATGGTGGAACTTCTTGAAGAGTTTGGGATTGCCCATATCGCCAATGCAAAAGGGTACGCCCTTTCCGGAGGGGAGCGTCGGCGGGTGGAGATAGCCCGGGCACTGATCACGAATCCTGCTTTCATTCTGCTGGATGAGCCCTTTGCCGGCATCGATCCCATTGCCGTGGCCGAGATTCAGCATCTAATCGTCTCGCTCAAGGAACGCAATATTGGAGTGCTCATTTCGGATCACAATGTGCGGGAAACCCTTGGGGTATGTGATGAAGCCTATATACTGAGCGGAGGTCAGGTCCTGGAATTCGGTTCGCCTGACGATATCGCATCCAGCCGAAAGGCACGGGAAATATACCTGGGTGATAGTTTCCGACTCTGATGGGATGGCCTCTTCGCCTACCATACTTTAACGCTCGGTGTGAACTGCCGATCATTATGTTCGTTTCGAGGTAGAAATCAGCATGGCAATGGAGATGCGCCAACAACTGAAGATGACCCAGCAACTGGTGATGACCCCTCAGTTGCAGCAGGCCATCAAGTTGCTCCAGTTGACTCGCCTGGAGCTTCAGGATGTCGTGCGCCTGGAGTTGGAGGAAAATCCGCTTCTTGAGGAAAGCATTGAAGTTGAAGACGTCCGTGAACCCGAACCACTGGAGATTACCGAGAAGGAGAGTGAGCCGGAACAGAGCGGCGAGGAATTCCACGAGGTAGAAACCGGCGAAGACACCCTGAGGGATTGGGACAGCTATCTTGACGGCTACAACTACAGTTCCGGCGAACAGTACGGCGGAGAGGACGAACGGCCTTCATTCGAGAGCCTGCTTACCCGCAAGGGGACCTTGATCGACCATCTGCTCTGGCAGCTTCATATGGGGCGTTTTTCGCCTGACGAAGTCCTGGTCGGAGAGGAGATCATCGGCAATATCGATGAGAGCGGCTACCTGCGCGCCTCGGTGGAGGAGATCGCCCTGGCCTGCAATTGCGATAGCGATAAGGTGCCTTTGGTCTTGGACCGTATAAAGGAGTTCGATCCGACCGGGGTGGGTGCCAGCAACCTGCAGGAATGTCTTTTGATCCAGGCGCGCTTTCTGGGGATGCAGGGGAGCGTAGTCGAGCGGGTGCTGCTGAACCACTTAAATGACCTTGAAACTCGTAAGTACAAACAGATCGCCCGTGATCTGGGGGTCGATATCAACCAGGTGTTGATGGCATCCAAGATCATCTCAGGTTTTGATCCGCGTCCGGGCAGGATCTACGGTTCCGAAGAGGTTCAGTACATCTCGGCGGATATTTTTGTTTACAAGGTTGGCGAGGAATACGTTGTCATGCTGAACGATGACGGTTTGCCCAGTCTTAAGCTGAGTCCCTATTATAACGAGGTCAAGGGCAACGCCAATGTCGATTCCCGGGCCGAGGAATATATCAACGAAAAGGTCCGTTCGGCCATGTGGCTGATCAAAAGCATCCAGCAGCGCCAGCGTACCATTTACAAGGTTGCCAAGAGCATCACCCGGTTTCAGCGCGAGTTTCTTGACCGTGGCATTCAATATCTGCGCCCATTGGTGCTGCGGGATGTAGCCGACGATATCGGCATGCATGAATCCACGATCAGCCGGGTCACCACCAATAAATATATGCAGACACCCCAAGGGCTGTTTGAATTGAAATATTTTTTCAATAGCGGGCTTTCGACCAGCGAAGGCGATTTCGTTGCTTCGGAGAGCGTTAAGAACCGCATCAGGGAAATTATAGAAAAAGAGGATCCGCGCAAGCCGCTCTCGGATCAGAAGATCGCCGAGATGCTTTCCGGGCAGACCGTCAATATCGCCCGGCGCACGGTAACCAAGTACCGAGAGCTCTTGAGGCTCGGTTCATCCTCTGAACGAAAGAAGCATTTCTGAACCTCGTTGTTTGAGGGCTAAAACACCATCACGATATATACACTAGGAGGAAGGTATGCAGGTAACTACGACATTCAGGCACATGGAACAGAGCGACGCACTCAAGTCCTACGCCGAGGAAAAACTTGAGCGACTGATGAAATATATCGATGAACCGGTCACCGCCCAGGTCTTTCTTACGGTTGAAAAGAAGATTCGCCATATCGTTGAGATCGTCATAAACGCAAAAGGCGTCAGTACCAAGGCCTCTGAGGCTACCAACGACATGTATGCCACCATCGATGCCGTGATCGACAAGATGGAGCGCCAGCTCAAGCGCTACAAGGAAAAGATCAAAGCCCACAAGCCGAATGGTGACGAACGCGGACGCCAATTGACAAAGAAGGTTTTTGAAGCTGAAAGCATAGAATCCAGCGGCGGCCCGGTTGTTATCAAGGCCAGGACGGAAACGGCCAAGCCGATGTCCGTGGAAGAAGCGGTCATGCAGATGGATCTCTTGCATAAGGATTTTATCGTTTTCACCGATTCCACCAGTAGCGAGATCAGCGTCCTCTATCGTCGCAAAGACGGTAACTATGGCCTGATCGAACCTCAGCGGGCGTAATAGCCAAAACTGGCGCGCTGGAGGTGCAATTGGACGGAATCAGCCTTTCCATACAGGAAATACTGAACGACAGCGAGTACGGGCTGGGCCTGAAACAGCTTGCCGGCCAGGGGGGAATGGCTAACAGGATTTTCAGTCCACGTATCCAGAAGCCGGGACTTGCCCTGAGCGGTTACACCGAGCACCTGCATCCTGAACGGATACAGGTGCTCGGCAACACCGAAGTATCCTATCTCAGCCAGATCGAAGACCGTTTCGCCTCGGAAAACATCAGGAAGCTCTGTGCGTTTCCGATCGCCTGTTTTATCGTTACCAAAGGGCTGCTTCCTCCGCAATGCCTGCTGGATATGGCGGAAAACGCCGCCATACCGATTTTAGGCACCCATCTCCAATCCTCGACCTTTATTTCACTGATCACCAAATTTCTTGAGGAACGCCTGCTCCCAACCACTCACCTGCACGGCGTGCTAGTGGACGTGCTTGGGGTTGGTATCCTGCTGACCGGCAAGAGCGGCATCGGTAAAAGCGAATGTGCCCTTGACCTCGTCATCCGCGGGCATCGTCTGGTAGCCGACGACATGGTTTTTATCAAGAAAAAAATGCCGGCAGCGCTCGTCGGACAGGCCGAGGAGGCTATCCAGCATCTGATGGAGATCCGAGGCCTTGGCATCATTAACATCAAAGATCTCTACGGCGTGTCGTCCATAAGGGAAAAGAAGATCATAGACATGGTCCTGGAGCTGGTTGAATGGGATCCAAGCCAGGAATATGACCGCCTCGGCCTGGATGATCGCCGGGAAACCATCCTGGGTGTCGAAATCCCGCATATATGCATCCCGGTCAGACCGGGACGCAACCTGGGATCAATTATCGAGGTAGCTGCCCGCAACTTCCTGTTAAAGGGCATGGGGTATCATTCAGCGCGGGATTTTCAGGAGCGTCTCATGTCGCGGATCGAGGTCCGGCCCTTGGGTAATGAGGTGGAGTAGGCCATGCGGATCATTGTGATAACCGGTATGTCCGGATCGGGAAAGTCCACTGCGGTCAGGGCTTTGGAGGATGAGGGGTTTTATTGCATCGACAACCTGCCGGTTCGGCTCTTCAGGCGCTTTGTCGAACTGATCGGAAAATCGGGCGAATCCTTCAAGGGGATTGTCCTCGTTGCCGATATCCGCGGCCGTGAATTCTTCAAAGGCTACGAGAGCACCTTTCAAAAAATCCGTAATGCCGGCCACAGCGTTGAAATTTTTTTCTTCGACGCCCTTGATGAAACCCTTGTCAGGCGTTTCTCTGAAACCCGCCGGCGTCATCCGGCCGCTGAGCTCTGTTCGGTCAGCGAGGGGATCCGCATTGAGCGTGAACAGCTTTCCAGGCTGCGTCAAATAGCCTCCTCAATCATTGACACCTCCGAGTTCAATGTCCATCAGCTCAAGGATTTCGTCCTGCGGATCGTCAAGGGCGAGGGTGGGGGCAGCACGTTTGTGGTGGAGGTCCAATCCTTCGGGTTTCGCTATGGCATTCCCATGGAGTCCAGTATTGTCATGGATGTACGTTTTCTTCCCAATCCGTTTTTTATTCCGGAGATGAAAAATCTGTCGGGACTCGACCCGGAGGTGAAGAATTATGTCATGGGAATGCCGGAAACGAAGACTTTCATCGAGCATTTTTTCCCGCTGGTAAACATGTTGATACCGGCGTATCAACGAGAGGGGAAGGCTTATCTGACCATTTCGATCGGGTGCACAGGGGGGCGGCACCGTTCAGTCGCCGTTGTCGAGGCAACGGTTGAATATCTGCGACGCAGTTTTCCCGAAGTGCGTATCACTCACAGAGACATTGAGAAGGGACAACAATGACAGGACTGATTCTTGTAACACATGCGGGTTTGGCAGAGGCTTTGCTGCAAACGGCAGAGCTCATCGTCGGCCGGATCGATGCCTGCGAAAAGGTCGAAGTCGCACCTGACGATCGTTCCGAGCAGATCATGGCCAAGGTAACTGCCGCCGTGGAAAAGGTTAGCGCCGAAGGTGCGGTTATCATGACCGATCTCTTTGGCGGAACCCCGTCCAACATGGCCATGCCGTTTTTGAAAGACGGCACTGTGGAAGTGCTGACCGGCGTCAACCTGCCGATGATCATTGATTTTTGTTCAAAGCGCACCAGGATGGGTGTCCCGGAACTTGCCGCCGAGCTTCAGCGTTGCGGTAGGGAAGGCATCATAATAGCCGGAGAATTTTTAAAAAAGTAAAAGGACTGGATTCATCCCAATGTACAAACAAAATAGGTAATAGAGTCAAGGAAGGGCGACCGAGGCGTATTTGTCAGTACCTTTGAGGAGACACAGACGAAGCGAACAACGCAATAGTTTACGATTTTGGTATCACACTAATATGCGGAGCAGTGGCTCCCACGAGGTCAAACCGCGCCATGCTTAATAAAGAATTCACGATTGTCAACAAGCTGGGCCTGCATGCCCGGGCTTCGGCCCTGTTCGTCAAGACTGCCAGCCGTTTCGTCGCTGAAATCAAGTTGGAAAAGCAAGGGATCGAGGTAAATGGCAAGAGCATCATGGGTATCATGATGCTGGCGGCTTCAAAGGGGACGACAGTCCTTTTGAGCGTGAGCGGCACAGATGAGGTAGAGGCATTGCAAACCATGGGGGACCTCATCGCCAATGGTTTCGGCGAAGAATGAAATGCGCCTGTTTTCCGGCATCGCAGCGTCCCCGGGCATTGCGGTCGGACGGCTGCGGGTTGTAGACCGCCAGAGCCTCGCGGTTGAGGTCTGTCCCGTTGAGCGTGACAGCGTAAGCAGCGAGATCGAACGGTTGCGGACAGCTATCGACCAAACCCGCTCCGAGCTTGAAGCTATCAGGGCACGACTGGCTGAAGATACCGGCTCCGACCACCTCTTTTTCATAGATACCCACCTGCTGATCATGTGCGATGACCGCCTGTTCAGCGAATCGGCTGCAATCATCGAAGGCTCGCTTATCAATGCAGAAGGCGCTTTGCGCCGCACTCTTCTCAAATACCGGGAATTTTTTGGCGGTATTGAGGATGCCTATCTGCGGGAACGCATCAGTGACATAGAAGCGGTTGTTGAAAGGATACTGCTCACCCTGAACGGTCAGGTTCATGAACCAATCTGCGCGGAGCAGGGCCAGACCATAGTTGTTGCCCACGATCTTGCTGCTGCCGATATCCTGCAAATGGAAAATGAGGGCATCATCGGTATGGTCACGGAGGCTGGCGGCCGAACGACCCATGCCGCGATCCTTGCCCGTGCATCCAGGTTGCCGGCCGTGGCGGGCATCGACGACGTTGCCGATCCGGCGTACGACAATGCCCCTGCCATTCTGGACGGTACCACCGGTCGTCTGATCGTGCACCCCGACCAAGCGACCTTGCGGCGCTATCAGAAACTGAAGCAGCGATATGAATACGATGAACTTGCATGGTTGAAGAGCGCCGCATTGCCCCCTGTGACCCTTGATGGCCATCGCCTTGAACTCAGGGGCAACGTGGAGGCGCCGGAAGAAGGGCAACTCGTGCTCAGCCATGGAGGAGAGGGGATCGGGCTGTACCGCACCGAGATGCTCTTCATGAATCGTCAGGAGATGCCGGAAGAGGAGGAGCAGTACCGGGTTTACAGTGCCCTGCAGCAGGCTGTTTCGCCACATCCGCTTACCATCCGGACGCTGGATGCCGGCGGCGACAAGCTTTTGGCCGGAACCCGGCTCAGCGTTGAACAAAACCCTGCCATGGGGGTTCGCGCCATCAGGCTTGCCCTGGCCATGCCGGATGAATTCAAAAAGCAGTTGCGCGCCATACTGCGGGTAAGCGCCAACGGCGCCACCCGCATCATGTTTCCCATGATCTCGGGCGTGGAGGAATTGCGCCGCGTGCGGGTCCTTTTGGATGAGGCGCAAAAAGAGCTTGCGGCAGCCTCAATTCCCTTTGACAGGGCAATACAGGTCGGTATTATGATCGAGATACCCTCGGCAGTCACCATCGCCGATCTTCTGGCAAAGGAAGCGGACTTTTTCAGTATCGGGACTAACGACCTGATCCAATACTCCCTTGCCATCGACCGCTCCAACGAGCATCTGGCGAACATGTATCAGCCGTTGCACCCTGCGGTGCTCCGCTCGCTGCGTCAGGTGGTCGAGGCCGCACACGAGGCCGGAATACCGGCCTGCATCTGTGGGGAGATGGCCGGGGACCCGTTTTTTTTGCCGATCCTTCTCGGACTCGGCTTTGACGAACTTTCCATGAACGCCTCTTCGATCCCGAAAGTCAAACAGATGGTGCGCCGTTGCAGCAGGGAACGCGCCGCGGAGATCGCCTGCGCCTGTTTTTCCTTTGCCACCGCCGCACAGGTCGAAGAGTTCCTGAAAACACAGATTGCCATCCATTTCCCGACGGGTCGTGAATAATGCCCCCTATCCTTGTATTTCTTGTTTACGCCTTTGCCTTCGGTCTGGTAACCGGTTCCTTTCTGAATGTCTGCATCAGCCGTATACCTAAAAACGAATCGGTCGTTTTTCCGCCGTCCCACTGTCCTCTCTGCAATTACCGCATCCGCTGGTATGACAATATCCCGCTTGTAAGCTACCTGCTGTTGCGGGGCAGATGCCGTGGCTGCGGGGCGCACATCTCTCTCATCTATCCGCTGGTGGAGTTGCTGAACGGACTTTTGACCATGTCCCTTTTTTGGCGCTTCGGGCCTTCACTTAGCTTCCTGGCGCTGTTCCTGTTCTGCTGTGCCCTGCTGGTGATTACCTTTATCGATATGGAACACCAGATTATCCCGGACGAGATCTCCCTGCCCGGGATCGTTGTCGGC
>Ga0316217_10002027_pt1 | contig 25182 bp, 22 predicted proteins | sample 1anoAmetaG_FD_203633 | JGI IMG/M metagenome (GOLD analysis project Ga0316217, IMG submission 203633) | Freshwater microbial communities from Trout Bog Lake, Wisconsin, USA - 1anoA | ecosystem: Environmental > Aquatic > Freshwater > Lake > Hypolimnion/Profundal zone | place: USA: Wisconsin...
CTGTAGGACATGGTGAGTTCCTTTCTTGATATGTGGTTGGTCGCGCTTCCAACATACCAGAAAACCTCATCATGTCCTGCTTTTTCATCACGTCACATCAGTGGTGCACTTACGAATAGAATCTACCCTTCCATTGCAGCCAAGGCGGATCATGAATATCTCTTCGACAAACCATACGATGACAAGAAAAAGGTTCGCGTAGCCGGACCATTTACTGTTGAAAGCTTATCGCCGCATCGCGTGCTCACAGTAGGGGCCGACGATGAATTGATAGACACCGCAGCTGAAGTAAAGGAAGGCTACGGTTCGGAACGAGACTTTGTACAGATGATACTGGAGAATCTCAAGGCCGCCGGCGTGCAACAGGCCCACAAAGAAGACAAGATTGTGTTTACCTCAATCACTCCATGGCCGGGTGATCTGATATGCGCCGATGGACGCTACCTGGAAGGTGGCGATGGCTCAAGTGTGGAAAAACGTGCCGCTATCTTCATCGGCCCTGAATTCGGCACGGTTTCTCGCCCCGACCTAGTGCAGGCAGCCCGCGAGACAGGAGATGCCGGTTTCGACGTTCTCATCACCTGTGCGTTCAACTACGACGCCCACTCATCAGATTTCGATAAACTTGGCCGTATCCCAGTACTAAAGGCCCGCATGAACGCCGACCTACACATGGCCGAAGACCTCAAAAACACCGGCAAAGGGAATCTGTTTGTCATCTTTGGCGAGCCTGATATCGACATCCTCGATGCTTACGACGGCCAGATCAAGGTCAAGGTCAACGGTGTGGACGTGTTCCATCCAAACACAGGAGAGGTCCGCAGCGATGGTGCCGAGGGTATCGCCTGCTGGTTCATCGACACAGACTATAACGAAGAAAGTTTCTTCGTCCGCCATGCCTACTTCCTGGGGGCGAACGACCCGTACAAGGCACTCAAGACCACCCTCAAAGCTGAAATCAATGAAGATGCCTGGGCAACCCTCAACAGCGACACCTCCCGGCCATTCGATAAGCCCAAAACCGGTCGTATCGCAGTGAAAGTCATCAATCACCTGGGGGATGAGGTGATGAAGGTGTTCAGAGTGTAAGCTGGTTTTACGGATTGTAGCATCTGATGCGATAAATTCTCCGATGAAGGCATTACTCAAAAGAATCAAGAGGATGCAATGGCTATTGATCTTTTCACACCCGTTGTGCCAGATGAAAATCAAAATTCTAATTTCAGAGTGATCACAACATCCGGCTTATATAGTAATGAAAGAGATGTCTTGGATTCATGGACAGATGGTTTTGTTGACCGTGATGGAAAGGTGGTTAAGGAGTTTCAAACTACCTTTAACTCGACATTTTGGGAATTGTATTTACATGCGTCTTTTCGAGAACTGGGTTTTGTTGCTGATTACAGTAAAGAAGCCCCTGATTTTATTTTGTCAAAAGATGGATATCAAATTGTAGCTGAAGCAACTATAGCAAGCCATCCTGATGGGTACACTGCGGAGTGGGAGCGTGATGTCTCCAAAGCAGCCATAGAAAAACTTGATGCAGAGGAAATTATTGTATTGGCTTCAGTCCGGCTGGCAAATGCTATTGCAACCAAACACAAAAAGTATATGGAATCATATTCAAAGTTAGACCATGTCAAAGGCCTTCCATTTGTTATTTGCGTAGCACCCTTCGAGCAACCATTTTTCTTTGAGCAAAGTGATAACGCGATCAGACGCGTTTTGTTCAGTTTTGACCGATATTTGTATAAGGATATGCCCGAGGAGCAAAAGCGTGTGATACTTGGAGAGGTATATTTTGACAACTTTGTTAAATCCAGTGGCGTTGAAATAGAGCTTGGATTCTTTCGTGATGATCGCATGAAGGAGGTAAGTGCTGTAGTTTTTAGTTGTTGTGCAACGTTTGGGAAAGTTCGTGCTCTTGCAAAAGAAACTGATCACCCCATTATATTTATGGCAAAGAGATATAATCATTACGGATTAGAGCCTTTTCTCATTTGCCAAGAAAAAGCAGAATATAAGGAAACACTCCTCGATGGGCTGATTCTCTTGTTAAACCCCTTTGCAGAAAGACCATTTCCGCTTGATGCCTTCAGGCACAGGGAAATATCTATCCATTGCTTCGATCCTGAAACAGATGAATATCTCGTCGATTCTCCGCACGGTTTTTTATTTCAGCGGTCATGTATGGGGGCTTTACCAAGTGAAAAATTGGAAGAACTAAAGTACAGGGTACCAAATGGAAAGCCTATGATGCCTCATGATGCTCCTCCATGGAAGGATAGTGAGTTACACAAAGCAAATGCAGTTGTTGGGTTTTTTGAAGATCATTATTTGGCACATTTTCAAGGATGGACAATTTTGATTGTTAGAGATTCTGAAGACAATGATTGGGGAGCCCAGGCTATCTCTGCCAAGGTAAAAACCATTTCACGGTTTATAGATTTGAATAAAAGCGAAATACCAGATCATTTGTTGGCTGATAGCTTCTACACAACAAAGGAGAAAGCATTAGAAGCCATTCAGTTGAAGATATCGCAATACATGAAGAGAAAAGGATAAAAATTGCAACATATCCCGCTGCATACATTGCGAGACAGGATTGCACATGCACTGGCTGATCATGTTAAATCCTATAACATCCCTAGCGTATGTGCAAGGCTTGGACTGGATCCTGGCGAGAGTGATGAGGCGCATCGCAGTAAGCTGCTTTATGTGAAAAATCGGCTCATGGTTTTCAAAAAGCCTGATTTGCTAAGGATTGCCGCAGATGTGCTGGAAGAAGTTAATGACACAGCGTTAGCTGACACGGTCAGCGAGATGACTGTGCACGCAGATCTTCGCATCACTGACATTACACGCCGTGATTTACTAAAAAATTTAAACGATCTTGGTACACCTCTTTTTGGCGATTTTGATCTTTTCGAGGGACTAAACATCATTTCTACGGAACAGCTGTCTTATGAAGGGCTCGACAACCATCTCAATTTCCTGCCGTCACTTTCAAAGGAGATTGAACAACACTACATCCGAAACGACGACATCTCAAACGAAGATTTGCTGATAAAATGTGGTGCTCTGGTTTGCAGCCAGACTCGTTTCATTGCCTTGCTTGAAAAACTGCTCGACCCAGTTATTCGGCGCGGCGACGAACAAGTCCATTTGGCCAAATCATTGAACGCAGTTTTGAAGGCGGATGGTTTCAATGCTGTGGTGGCCGGTGATGTGTCCGGGCATCCCATCTATAAGGTGCAGCGGATGGCCGCTGGCGTTGCCGGAGTGCCGAAGAATCTTATATTCGCCTCAATAAACAACAAGCCGGATCTCTATTTCACCGATGCGATTAACAACAATATCGCAATTCGCAACGATACTGATGCACTTATTTACGACCGCTTCCTTGCCGAGTCTGGTCTTCTTTGGGACACTCTGGCCGAGTGGTGGCAGGATTGTAAAGGCATTGCTGAGCAGAAAGAGGCCAAACAATCTCTGTATAAACGGCTTGTGTTATCCGTAAAGGCGGCTACCTCGCCTGGTGAGTTTACATTGTTCGACACTTACTATCGTGAGTTCTCGAAAGTGCTCGGGGATAAATTCCCGGCGCTCATTCCCCAAGTCTATTTGCATTATGACCCCCGCACGATGAAAGAACGTGGCAATGACCCGGTGCTATTGCGTCAACGCATGGATTTGCTTCTCTTGCTCGACCGTAATGTTCGCATCGTGATCGAGGTCGATGGCAAGCACCATTATGCTGATGGTGACAAGGTTTCAACTGTCAAATATGGAGATATGGCAGCCGAAGACCGACGTCTTCGTTTGATGGGATATGAGCTATACAGGTTCGGTGGAGCTGAGTTCAAAGACGCAGTTCTTTCCGATGGAAAATGCACTATCGGGCCTGTGGCCAAGCAGGTTGCTATCGATTTTTTCCAGCAATTATTTGAAAAGCATCAAGTTGGGACAAAATTGTAAATCGTGATCATGCAGGCGAAGTATGCAGAACGTTGTTAATGGAGACTTGCAATGTGGACAGATCATGAAACCGAACAAGATTTTTTGAACTTCAGGGGAGTCGCGCGCACGGTTGCTGAAATCATCGTGCAGGCTCAATCGCGCCCGATCTCGATCGGAGTATCCGGTGCCTGGGGTGTTGGCAAATCCTCAATGATCAAGCTGATCCATAGCGAACTGGCAGGACGCGCGAATGGCGAAAATAACAAGTTCATATTCGTCGAGTTCAACGCCTGGCTCTATCAAGGTTATGACGATGCCCGTGCTGCCCTGATAGAAGTAGTCGCTTCTGCGCTCTTAAAGGAGGCACAGGAAAGCAAAAGCGGCATTGAAAAAACAAAGAACCTCTTGAAGCGCGTTAATTGGTTTCGTGCTGCGAAGGTGACAGCAAGCTCCGCAGTTGCACTCGCACTTGGTCTGCCCCCCGTCGGACTCATCGGCGAAGTGTTCGAGTTGGGTAAAAAAGCAGTTGGTGGGCAGTTCGACAGTGATGATATTGCTGAGGCCAAAGAGACAGCCGAGAAAGTCGGAGAATCAGCTTCCGGTCTGATCAAAGAGAAGAGAGCCTCATCTCCTCCCAAAGAAATCCATGCGCTTCGAAGAAGCTTCGAAGAAGCACTCGAAGAGATGGGCGTAACCTTGGTTGTGTTGATTGACGATTTGGATCGGTGTTTGCCAGAAACAACTATTTCCACCTTGGAGGCAATCCGGCTACTCCTTTTCCTAAATCACACCGCTTTCGTTATTGCAGCTGATGATCAGATGATTAAACACGCCGTCAAACGGCACTTCGAAGGTGTCGATGACGAGCTCGTAACAAATTATTTTGACAAGCTCATCCAAGTACCGATTAGGGTGCCGCCTTTAGGCACACAGGAAGTTCGTGCCTACATGATGATGTTGTTCATCGAGAATAGTAGCCTCGATGCGGAAGAAAAAGAGATGATTCGAGGGAAAGTTTGCGAGCAGCTCGGCAAAACATGGCAAGGAAAACGGGTTGATCTTCCATTTATCCGGACGCTGAACGGCAATCTTCCTGACGAATTAATCTCACGCTTGGATGCTGCTGATCGGCTGGCACCGCTTATGACCAGCGCCACGGGTATCATGGGCAATCCTCGCCTGATTAAGCGTTTTTTGAATGCTCTTTCTATCCGAATGGCGATGTCGCTCGCTCAGGGTGTGGGTGTAGATGAGTCAGTGCTCGCAAAGGTCTTGCTTTTCGAGCGTTGCGGAGATCCGAAAGCTTACGCAGCCTTGATTAAGTCGGTTACGGAGAGCGATCAGGGTAATCCAAATATCCTCACGAATTGGGAACAGAAGGCAATCACTGGAGAACCTCTGGACCTGAAACCACCATGGGATGATCCTTTTATCACCGAGTGGTTGCGACTTCCTCCGCAACTTGGAGATCGCGATTTGCGCGGAGTTCTCTATGTCAGCCGTGAGCATGCCCCATTGATAACGCCTGTGGACCGACTGTCCTCTGATACTGTTGAGTTGCTGACAGCACTACTTGAACACCCAGACATGGCAGGCAGTATCAAGGACCGTCTTGGCACAGTGCCACGCCCAGAAGTTTCCGTGATTATGGATCGGCTTCTCGACCGCGCTCGAAGAGTGCAGGAATGGGGTGTCCCCCCGATCTTGGAAGCGTGTCTAGTTGTCGCAGAGGCCGACCCAACCCAAGCGCAACGCCTTGCTGGTTTTCTTAAAGACCGCCCGGGCGCACAGGTCAAGCCGAACATTGTTCCGAAAATAGCTGATTTGGCATGGGCAAAAAGCGTTTTCTCCTCTTGGGAAGAGGATGCCGACGTGAGCAAACCAGTTAAGAGTGCGATCAAGCAACGGAGGGGTAATGGGAACATCTCAGTCAAGTAAGGGATCGCCTTCAGGAGTCCCAATGGTGCCGCCATGGGTCCCAGATATTCCATTACCTGCAGCACCTCCGGAAGGAGGGACACCTGAACCTGAAGGAGTTCCAACTGGAGGTGATGACCAAGGAAAGCCACCCAACACTGAGCCTGATCGTCCAATTCCAGTTTCACCCGCCCGACGGTTCGGAGATACCAGGCGCAGCTTAGGCGAGTATGCTCACAGTGGGGATCGCAACAGTATGCGCCGTGGAGTCGGACGCTATATACGGGGCGGATATGGTGGGAGTTCGACCGCAACTCGTCGTTTCGGAGGCACTGCTCAGACAGCTGGAGCTTTGTTTTCGGCACTCTCAGGGGAATATGCAACATCGGGTAACCAACTAGACCCTGTTCTTATGACGGGTCGTTCCGCTGATGATGTAATGGACGCGGTAATTGAAGCTGTACGTCCGGTTGATGGAACGCAGGACACGGAGGCAAGCCGTGCAGCAATCAAGGATGCACTTTCGGAAGTACTCACAAAGTTTCCTGATGCTGATCTGCTGAACCTCGAAGACCAGCAGCGTGAATTTGCTATCGAGCGCTATATTGCTGCGGACGTGTTTCGTCGTTTTGATCTGGATGTCGGTAAGAAAATTCGAGATATGGCTCCAAGTGCTTCTGCAGGACTCTCAAGACTTAAAGAGGTTCGGGACTATGTAAAAGAGACCGTAGCCGCTTCCTTCAGAAAACTGCGAGATGCGGGTCAACGAATGGCAGCTGGGCGCATTACCCAGATGGTCCAGAATGCGCTCAGGGAAACTTTTAAGGTTTTCGAGGGGTATGCGGAATGAAAATTACCTGTGCACTTCCCGATTTTGATTTTGAGAATACTGACAGCGATCTCAATGTTGTTTTGTATGGACACACAGCCAACCCGAAGCATGGTTCGGTTGGTGGAGCGTTGAAAGATAAGATTGTCCGGAGCAAACTTCATGCAGCTCCTAAGGCATGGGATTTGTTATCTTTGGCCTTGGCCATAGTTTCTGCCGATCTGGCGGGGCACAGAAATCTCAGTCCTGATGGTTGGACAAGAGAGTTTGATCTAACAGTTTCAGTCACAGATGCTCGGTTCTGGAACTCCCACACTGCAACGGTTGAGAAGCTGCTTGCATATCTTACCACTGACCGCTGGACACTAACGTTCATAGAGGGCGGAATCCTTCCTAAGCCTGATCGAAACCCGTCGCTCCCTGACGAAGATTGTGTTGTGCTATTGTCGGGTGGTCTCGACAGCTACGTGGGTGCTATCGATTTGGTGTCCGCAGGGAAAAAGCCCTTTGCCGTCAGCCAAACCGTGCGAGGCGATGCGGAAAAACAGTCTTCCTTTGCATCTGAAATAGGTGTCGGGTTGCGTCACTTGCAGATAAATCATAATGCGGATGTGCCTGATCCAGAGACTCCTCCATCTCAGAGGGCACGATCTATCGTTTTTCTCGCTTACGGGGTATTTGTAGCTACCACGCTTGCTCGCTATCAGTCCGGCGAAGAAGTCACTCTCTACGTTTGCGAAAATGGTTTCATCGCGATTAACCCACCACTAACAGGAGGACGCCTCGGAAGTCTTAGCACACGCACAACGCATCCTGTAGTGTTGTCTTTGTTCCAGCAATTACTGGATGCAGCGGGGTTGCGAGTTCGCATTGTCAATCCCTATCGCTTCAAGACCAAGGGTGAAATGCTGCGGGAATGTGCCGATCAAGCCCTACTTGAAGCACATGCGTTTCAGACAACGAGTTGTGGCCGATTCAAGCAGTTCGGGTACAACCACTGTGGTCGTTGTGTCCCCTGTCTTGTCAGGCGGGCAGCATTCAATGCATGGAAAGGTGAAGACTCAACGAGCTACATTTACAATAATCTTGCGATTAATGACGAAGATCACGCTGGTTTTGATGATGTGCGTTCAGCGCTAATCGGGATCGCCGAATGCGGTGAAGTTGGTATCAACCGATGGCTAGGGGCAGCACTCAGTTCTGACCTTGTTGCAGACAAAGAAGAACTGAAGCGAACTGTAGAACGTGGTCTGGCTGAGATGCTAGCTTTGTTGGCTGCGCTGAGAGTTCGATGATCGATTTTCACGCTCACCTAGATCTGTATCCGGATCCATCAGCAGTGGCAAAGGAGTGCAGCGCTCAGGGTATTTATGTCCTGTCCGTTACGACAACGCCAAGCGCATGGAAAGGCACATCAGCTTTGGTGGTGCCAGGATCGCGAATCCGCACCGCTCTGGGCCTGCATCCTCAAATCGCACATCAGCGCAGGAACGAATTAGGACTCTTCGACACGTATTTACCCGACACACCATACGTTGGCGAAATTGGTCTAGATGGGGCTCCAGAGTTCAAGAAATACTGGGATGATCAGATTGCAGTCTTTGAACACATTCTCCATGGCTGTACTCGTCTAGGTGGCCGAATAATGTCAATCCATAGTCGTCGAGCCACCTCAGCGGTATTGGACAAGTTGGAGGCATATCCCAATTCTGGGGTGCCTATCCTGCACTGGTTTTCAGGGAGCAGGCGTGAATTGGATCGAGCGATATCTTTGAAGTGCTGGTTTAGCGTGGGTCCCGCCATGCTTCTAGCTACTAAAGCGCGAGATTTGGTTGGTAATATGCCGCGCGAGCGGATTTTGACGGAGACTGATGGACCTTTTGCGCAAATTGATGGACGGAGCGCAATGCCTTGGGATGCAAAACGTGCAGCTACTCAACTGGCGGATCTGTGGGAAATACCATTTGAGGTTGTTGAGCAAAAACTGTTCCGCAATCTGCGGCATTTATCATCGACTTTCTAAGTGGAGTGCGTAAACTCGATTCTGCATTCTTGATAAAGAAGGACAACATTTTGATGAGTTTCCGCATCGCCGATACATTCACCGACAGCCTCGCCAGACTTACGGGCGAAGAGCAGAAAGTCGTAAAGACCACGGCCTTTGACCTACAATTGAATCCGGCAAATCCCGGCATGAGTTTCCATAAGCTCGACAAGGCCCGGGACAAGAGCTTTTGGTCGGTACGTGTCAGCAGCGACTTGCGGATAATCGTCCATAAGACTTCCGATAGCTTGCTACTTTGCTACGTAGACCATCACGATCCAGCCTACCTCTGGGCTGAGCGGCGCAAACTTGAAACCCACCCCAGAACCGGCGCAGCCCAGTTGGTTGAGATTCGGGAGACGATCCAGGAGATCATCATCCCCAGGTATGTGAATGTAGTACAGCTGTCACCACCGAAGCCGCACCTGTTTGCGCATATTACTGACGATATCTTACTCGGCTATGGCGTGCCGGTAGAGTGGCTGACTGACGTTCGACAGGCCAATGAGGACACCCTATTGGTGCTTGCCGAGCATCTGCCTGCCGAGGCAGCCGAGGCATTGCTGGATTTGGCAACTGGCGTCACTCCACAAGCTCCACAACCGGTGACCGCCGGCACCGGTCCCTTTGATCATCCTGATGCGCAACGTCGATTCCGGATGATGAAAAACGTGGAAGAGTTGGAACTTGCCCTCGAATATCCGTGGGAGAAGTGGACCATATTTCTCCATCCGGCTCAACGGCAACTGGTGGAACGGGATTACAGCGGCCCGGCACGAGTCTCCGGCTCGGCAGGCACGGGAAAGACCATTGTTGCCCTACACAGAGCAGTCTTTTTGACCCGCACCAATCCAGATGCACGGGTACTGCTGACAACTTTCTCTGATACCTTGGCAAATGCACTACGCACCAAGATGAGACGACTGCTCAGTAGTGAACCTCGCCTCGGCGAACGGCTGGAAGTGTACGCCATGAACTCAATAGGCCAGCGCCTTTATGAATTGAATTTCGGCCGGCTTCAGCTTGCAACTTGTGAAATCATTATTCAGTTTCTAACAGAAGCCGCTGCCAGTGTTGGGGGTCATAAATTCAGCCAACACTTTTTGAGTACCGAGTGGGAACAGGTGGTTGATGCGTGGCAGTTGGAAAGCTGGGAGTCGTATCGCGATGTCACCAGACTGGGGCGCAAGACCCGGCTGCCAGAGCAACAACGGCGCCTGCTCTGGTCAATCTTCGAGCAAGTTCGGACATGCCTGAAGTCCGGCAATCTAATCACCTATTCCGACATGTTCAACAGGCTGGCGATTCACCTCGCTGGAAGTAAAAGGCCACCGTTCGACTTCTTCGTGGTTGACGAGGCCCAAGACATCAATGTTGCCCAGTTACGCTTTCTTGCGGCTCTTGGCGGTGGGCGGCAGAACAGCCTCTTTTTTGCCGGCGATCTCGGCCAGCGGATTTTCCAGCAACCCTTTTCCTGGAAGATGCTCGGTGTCGAAGTGCGCGGTCGATCACGGACGCTGCGTATCAATTATCGCACATCACATCAAATCAGAATGCAGGCAGATCGGCTATTGGGACCAGAACTGAGTGATGTTGACGGCATTACGGAAGAGCGCCGCGGCACCACATCGGTATTCAACGGGCCGGCACCGATCATCAAAGCGCTGGATACGCCAGAAGATGAAATCGAAACAGTCGGGAAATGGTTGGCCGAACGAACGGACAATGGCATCAAGCCTCACGAAATAGGCGTATTTGTTCGGTCAGCGGCAGAGCTGGAAAGAGCATGTAGGGCAGTTGGACAAGCAGGCATGGCCTTCAAAGTTCTCGATGAAAATGTTGAATCGCCGGTGGATCAGGTATCGATCAGTACCATGCATCTCGCCAAGGGCCTGGAGTTCCGGGCTGTTGTCGTGATGGCTTGTGACGACGAAGTCATCCCACTCCAGGAACGCATCGAAACTGTCTCTGACGATGCTGATCTCCAGGAAGTTTATGACACAGAGCGACACTTACTGTATGTTGCCTGTACCCGTGCGAGGGACCACCTATTGGTAACGAGCGGGGATGTGCCTTCAGAGTTTCTGGATGATCTAATGATGTAAGAATCGTGTTTTCCCCTCCATGGAGTTCTTATGAGCATTTCGGTTGTCGTACTTCTTTTCATAGCCGCGCTTATTATCATTGCCTTTCTGAAAATGAAGCTTTCTCCTCAGGAAGACGGATTGGCATTTCAGCCGCGGGATGTATTGTTCACCCCTGCAGAACGATCTTTCCTCGGAGTCCTGGAACAAGCGCTTGACGGTGGTTACCGAGTGTTTGGAAAGGTCAGGCTGAGTGACATTGTCAAGCCGGCCAAGGGATTATCGAACAGCAGGCGCACAACGGCGCAGAACAAAATAAACCAGAAGCACGTGGATTTCGTTATTTGTAAGCCTTCTGATTTGGCCGTACTCGTTATTGTGGAACTGGATGACAAGTCGCACGAGCGGGACGACCGTACTGGGAGGGACCAGTTCGTTGACCGGGTACTGGCAGATGCGAAAATCCCGGTTATCCATTTTTCGGCCCAAAAGGGGTATGCGATTACTGAGGTACGTGCGAAGCTGACGGAGAGTTTTACTGCTGGGGTGGCCGTTACTGCTTCACCAGTTCCACAAATATTGCCTGTGCCTGAAAAGCTTGCATCAGTTCAGGCAAAGCCTGCGTTGCAGATATCAGATAAAACCGTTCCAGGTCAAGAGGCACAGGAAGTGTTATCACAAGATACGCCCGCACCGGTCTGCCCGAAATGTGAGGCGGTTATGGTCAAGAGGCAAGCATCTAAGGGGCCCCATGCAGGGAAATTTTTCTGGGCCTGTTCGACTTATCCAAAGTGTCGGCAGGTATTGACGATAGAGGCGAGTTGAGCTGGGAAGGGTCAGGAATTATGTGGATGTCCATAGATAGCAGGTGTCGCAATTAGGCCGGTACCATTAGTAAGAACGTATGCTTGGAGGCTCATCGCGGCTTAAAGGAAACATTTGAAAATATGTTGTGGGAGGTGACATGGCAGATACATCTTTGCAAAAATGTGCCGCAGAATGGGTGAGAACATCGTATCTCAAGGAAAAATACAACCAGATATTTCAGAAATCAAACTACAAACTCAACACTGGTGGGGAAATAGAGTTTAGCGCTGTTAGCAATGATGGTAAGATTATTGCGTTTATTTCGACGAGCACTCCCCTGGTTCCAAACGGATCAGTAGGCAGAGGTAAATTATCTAAAGTTCGTGCTGACGCTCTGTTTCTTTCGATGGTAGGAGGAGATGTCGAACGATTGCTGATTTACACTGACCCAGATATGAGGAAACTCGTTGCCGGCGAGATAAGTGCCGGGAAACTGCCAGGAAATATAACGGTGCTTCATGCCCAACTTCCAGATTCACTTCAAGCTGCAGTGGCTGCTTCAAGAAAGAAAGCATCTGAGGAACTTGCCGGTGGGTAACATCTCAGACTCACCGCAGTACCCACCGTTGCCTGTCCAACCTGCGGTCGATTCCTATTTTGTATAAATGCAATTTTAATAAAGATTGTATGGTCGAAGTTTGAATGGAGACTATTTACATGCCGTCAACATTTACCTGGCTCGACTATTCCGAGCAAGAGCGCCGCAAGATGCTCGATGTTATACATCTATTCGATGAAAAAGGGACGCGTGACGAACTTGGCATCGGTGCAGTGCGTGACTCTTTTGCCGATCTTTTTTTCCCCGGAACAACGACCATCCAGACCCGTGCGAAATATTTTCTTTTTATTCCCTGGATACATCGAGATATTGAAAAACGAAAAATCCCTTCCAACCAGTTTGCCGCGCAGGCCAGATATCAAGAGGTTGCCCTAATTGATGCTCTTGCAAAATCTGATGACAAGGAAGGGACCATCGGGATAGATGCGCGAGCATCATTGAAGAGGCTTCCCAGCAATGTATACTGGCAGGGAATGGGGGCATGGGGCATAAGACTATTCCCGGGTTCCCAGGATCAGTATCACCGCTCCATTGATGCCTTTTATCACTCGTTCTCCCGTAGCCTGCGAACAGATGATGGGGATCTCGCCGAAGGCCATGCTGCAAGAAACTGGCATGCCACCATCCCACCCACTCCTAAAGATTTCCCAAAGATTGCCACCTTTGTGCTGAATTTTGATGAAGCGCATTACCTACGGGAGCGCATCTGCAGCCGCGTTACTCATTCGCTGTTGGCGTTTTTGGTGGATCGAGGAGTGATGACCGAGCCGGTTGAATACCCCTGGGAGCACAGCCAGTATGGTGATTTTCCTCACCAAATAAAGGAACAACTGGAACATGCTCGTAATTTTTCGGAAGCAATCCATGGTGCTTCACTGCTTTATAACCTTATGCTGGCTGAAAAAGCAGAGAATATTAAATTGACTGACGAATACAGAGAAGAACTCGATGGATGGGCTGTCAGAATCAAAGACAGGAAAACTGCATTCTTCACTTGGGATAGGCAAAAATTCTGGTCGATAGTCGAGTCGTCAGGGCAACTGATCGCTTATCCGACCAAACTCTTCATCAATTCCTGGCTGGATATTACAGTGAACTCAGCTAAAGGGGATACCGTCATCGGCAATGAGCAGGTACGACGTCTGATTCATGAGCGGGAAAGAGCGCTAAAAACAAGTCTCGCCAGACTGGACAATACCCGTGCACTCGAGCTCTGGACCGGCGCCGCCGGTTCAACCCAGCTCAACTACCGTTGGCCTGTGACACAGAGAATTGTTACTGATATCTTGAAAGGATTGGCAAAAGGAGGCACAGATGCTTGATCCAGACGACCGTCGGCACCTGCTGGAGTCTCTGCGCCCACCCTCTGGTTACGAACTCGACCACGCCATCGGCACCACCTTTTCTCTGGATTTGTTGGCACTTCTCATTGCGCCTTTGGCGTTCACCCTTTTTGATTGGGAAGATGATAACGGTAACCTTAATGCTGACCCTCTGGCCTTGCTGGAAACGTTACGACGATATGCCGGGCGTGTTAGTATATTCTGTCAGGCTGGCCAGATTTCTGTGCCGCGGGGAAGTCATCAGCTTTACGGATATCTGGAAAAGTCCATCTTTGAAGTCATGCCACCCAATAATCAAGGAGTTTTCCACCCCAAAATTTGGGTGCTTCGGTTCACCGCTCCAGATGCTCAGACCCGCTATCGGCTCTTATGTTTGAGTCGCAATCTCACATTTGACAGATCTTGGGACACCGCACTTGTACTTGAGGGAGTGTTAGCCGATAGGCAGCGGGCGTTCGGTGCCAACAACCCTCTCGGTGATTTCATCGAAGCACTCCCCGAAATGGCGCTCCGCCAGATTCCTGACCAAATAAAGACATCCGTTGATTTGATCCAGCATGAACTGCGACGGGTAATTTTCGAACCGCCGGATGGAATCGATGAAATCTCCTTCTGGCCACTCGGTTTCAAGGGAGCCCGTCGTTGGCCATTTGAAACGCGCATCGATCGCATGCTGATCGTCTCACCCTTTGTTTCGGATGGACTTCTGTCCCGCGTTGCCAAAGTCGGCCAGGGGCATATCCTTGTATCACGCGCTGAGGAACTCGACACACTTGATCCTGCGACCCTAAACAATTTTGAACGGGTTTATCTGCTGAGTCCTGCAGCAGATCCTGAAGTGGATGGGGGAGCGGAATTTGAAGGTGAAACGGGAAATTCTCTGTCAGGCCTACATGCAAAGCTCTTTATTGCCGATGCCGGTTGGAAGGCAAACGTGTGGACCGGTTCCGCGAATGCCACCAATGCCTCCTTCAAAAACAATGTGGAGTTTCTTGTACAGTTGACCGGTAAGAAAAGCCGATGGGGAATCAATACGTTGATGCCCCAGGCAGGCGAGAGATCAGGTTTCATGAAACTTCTACAGGAGTATTCCACAAATCCTGATTCAACTCCCGTCGATCTGGAGATGAAAGCGCTGGAAGAAACTGCAACTGATGTACGCCGAAGCCTCGCCGCCATCGGAATATCGGTAAACGTAAAGTGTCTGGAGGAAAAAGACCTTTTTCGGCTGCAGCTGGTTCATCAAGGAAATGAGGTTCTCCTTTTTCCTGTCGGGGTCTCGATACGTTGCTGGCCCATTACACTTAGTGATGCCATGGGGATTGAAGTAAAGAAGGACCCAGGAAATATTGCTGAGTTTATCAAGGTTTCTTTTGAGGTATTAACATCTTTTTTTGCCTTTGAGGTAACTGCAAGCAGGAACGAGAAGAAGTTCGGTTGCCGATTTGTTCTAAATCTACCTCTCGATGGAGCGCCCGAGGATCGTGCGGACCGCATCATGAAATCGCTGCTAAAAACACGTGACCAAGTGATCAAATTCATTCTTATGCTGCTGGCAGAAGGTGGAGGCGACGTCTATCAGGCGATTCTCAACGGTCGGGCATTGCTATCGGGAGGCACAGGCAATGGTTCCGCCGGCGCCGGTATTCCCCTGTTTGAAACAATGGTCCGCACGCTGGAGCGCAATCCTGCAAAACTGGATCAGATAGAGCGCCTTGTTGCTGACCTAAGAAAAACCGAGGATGGACAACTGCTTCTTCCTGAGGGTTTCGATGCTATATGGAAACCGATCTGGGCCGCACGGGAAAGGAACCAATAATGTCGGTAAAGAACACTGTGCGGCCGAATACAGTAGCCATTCTCGCTGGGTTGAAGGACTTCCAACGCAGAACTGTCGATTACGTATTCTCTCGACTTTATGGAAAAGATGATCCCTCGCACAGGTTTCTCGTTGCCGATGAAGTCGGACTTGGCAAGACAATGGTCGCAAAGGGGGTTATTGCCAAGGCAATCGAGCATCTGTGGGACAAAGTGCCACGTATAGATATCGTCTACATCTGTTCCAATGCTGACATCGCGCGCCAGAATATCAACAGGCTTAAACCAAGCGGGCAGAGTGAGTTTGCCCTCTCATCACGGATAACTCTCCTGCCAATAGAGATCAAGTCCCTGCAGGAAAATAAACTGAATTTCATCTCGTTTACGCCGAGCACATCTTTTGACCTCAAATCGAGCCTGGGAACTGCTGATGAGCGAGCATTGCTCTACTGGCTTCTGAACAGGGCGTGGGGGATAGAGGGGAGCACCGGCCCTTTCAACGTTCTGCAAGGATATGCCGACAAGGACCGTTTCCGCGCACTTGTTAATAGTTACCGCGAGAGAAACCATATTGATCCTTCCCTGGCCCAGAAGTTCGCTGATGTTCTGACCAGGTATGTTAAGAATGACAGGGAAGCTGGTCGCCCGGATTTCAGGTCTCGCTTTGATAGCCTCTGCAGCAGTTTCGCTCGGGCGCGCAAATATGAAAACATCCCTGATGTTGAGAAACAGGAACGTCTGAAATTCGTCGGGGAAATGCGATCTCTGCTTGCAGAAACGTGTCTGGCCGCCTTGGAGCCGGATCTTATCATTCTGGACGAGTTCCAGCGTTTCAAGCATCTTCTGGACGCGGAAAGCGAAACGAGCCGGCTTGCCCATGGCCTGTTTGATTATGCAGATGAAAACTCCTGTGCTCGTGTTCTTCTTCTTTCTGCGACTCCTTACAAGATGTACACGCTCTCCGAGGAATCAGGCGAAGATGACCATTATGAGGATTTCATGCGTACCATGCGTTTCCTGGAGCCGGGAAACACCCCTCTCTTCGAAAAGTTGGTAGGTGATTACCGTCGTGAACTTTATCGCCTTGGGAACGGCGGCAGCGAAATGCTCGAAGAATCCAAACTTGGTCTGGAAGCGCAACTTCGCCGAATCATGGTTCGGACTGAGCGACTCGCAGCAACTGAAGACCGTGATGGCATGCTTACGGAAGTACCCCCTGTCAACGTAACTCTCGAAACTCAGGATCTGGAAGCTTTCCTGGGGATGCAGAGAATAACGAAAGTTCTGGATCAGGGGAATGCTCTGGAGTACTGGAAGTCAGCTCCGTATCTGCTCAATTTCATGGATGACTACAAGCTGAAACAGGTTTTCATGGACGTAATCAGCGATTCGAATAAGAGTGAAGAACTTGCCGATGCCATTACTGCCTCTGATAACCTTCTCCTCCCGTGGGGTGAAATTGTCAAATATCACGAAATTGATCCTAACAATTCTCGCCTGCGCGGTTTGCATGCAGATGTTATAGAGACCGGTGCCTGGCGGTTACTCTGGATTCCCCCGGCTCTTCCGTATTACAGGCTTGAGGGACCTTTCGCAGATCCTGCCTTACGTAAATTTACCAAGCGACTGGTTTTTTCCTCTTGGCGGATGGTTCCCAAGGTTGTGGCAACGATGCTAAGTTATGCAGTCGAGAGAAGGATGTTTTCCTCATTCGAAGAACATCCTGAGAATTCGCTGGACGCCAGGAAGCGGCGACGTCCTCTTCTTCGTTTTGCCCGCACTGACGATCGATTAACTGGCATGCCATTGCTCGGCCTTCTCTATCCGTGTACAACCCTTACGAAGTATTGCGACCCGCTACTGTATGATAAAAGTGTTGACTTACCGTCTCTGGTAGAGGTTCTTGAATGGGCACAGTGGATAATTGAACAACTTCTGGTAAATATTAAGTCTGATGCCGAAGGTACTGGTCCCGAAGACGAAACATGGTACTGGGCAGCGCCGATCCTTCTTGATCTCCAATTTGATGCCGACTTGTCAAGAGAATGGTTGCGATTCCCTAACCTCGCAGGTAGTTGGTCTGACGGCACCAATGATCAGCAGGAAGGTGACGAGGACGAGTCTGCCTGGTCTTCGCATGTGGAATATGCCCTGAAGCTGGCAAATGGCGAACTTACTTTAGGCCGAAAGCCGGCTGATTTATCCCGCGTCCTTGCACAAATCGCGGTTGCAGGACCGGGTGTCACCGCTCTCCGGTCGTTAGCCAGGGTTGCCGGAGGGGTCAATAATATTACCTCGGTCATTAAAGGGTATGCCGGGCAGGTTGCCTGGCGTTTCCGATCCCTATTCAACCTCCCCGAAGTGACAGCCTTTATCAGAGGTCTGAACCGTGAAGAGCCTTACTGGCGGAGAGTAGTTGAATACTCTGCGGCAGGGGGATTACAGTCGGTTCTCGATGAATATGCTCATACCCTGCGAGAGTCGCTGGGCCTTGTAGATCATGCGCCAGAGGAGATCGCCCGGCAAGTTTCCATGGTTATGGGGGAATCACTCAGTCTACGAACGTCAACTCTTGGGGTAGATGAAGTAGTAGTAAATGCAGATGGCAATACCGTCAGGGTGGAAGGAAAAAGAATGCGTGGCCATTTTGCGCTCCGCTTTGGGGAGGAAAAGAACGATGATGGTGCAGTTATCACCCGGGCGGGGCAGGTAAGGGACGCTTTCAATTCTCCGTTCTGGCCGTTTGTATTGGCGACGACTTCAGTTGGACAAGAAGGGCTTGATTTCCACACCTATTGCCATGCGGTTGTACATTGGAACCTACCATCTAACCCTGTCGATATGGAACAGCGGGAAGGACGTGTTCACCGTTACAAAGGTCATGCCGTGCGTAAAAACCTGGCGAGTTATTATGGAATGAATAAAGCCACAAGGGGTGCAGGCAGTGATCCTTGGGAGGCTCTTTTTGAACGTGGGAAGCAAGATCGTGCATACGATGCTACTGATCTTGTGCCATTCTGGATATACCCTTTGGAAGGGGGGGCAAAAATTGAGCGTCATGTCCCAACACTGCCACTCAGCCGGGATCGTGAGCGTTTGTTCGCGTTGCGAAAATCGCTTGTAGTGTATCGATTGGTTTTTGGCCAGGCACGACAAGAGGATTTAGTCGAATATATCCTATCCCGACATCCAGAAACCGATATCGCTCGGATTACTAGAGAGTTAAGTATCAATCTCGAACCGCCTCTGGGTTAGGTGGCCTAATCTACCCAACTGTGATCCATGGGCTTTATTTTACTACATCAATGAACATGTTTGCTTCGCATTTGAACTGTTTTGTTTGTTCGCAATAGTCGTAAAAATATCGTAATATTATTGCGTTACGCACGTACTGGAACACTTAGAAAATGACTTAGTGCACATTTGTGAACACTTGAGGCAGCATTATTTTCGGCAAGGCAGACGCAATACCTTGTTCGCAGTTGGCTGCTGCTACGCCACAAATTCACGGAATGAAGACATGCCCATCAATCAGCTTGAAGAGATAGGCCATTGGGCCGGCAACAATCTGCTGTTCCTGACAACCATTGCCTTGACGCTGGCTTGCGCGGCGATTGATTTCAAGGCCTTGCCGCTGCTGGTGGTAAGATATGTCAAGCCATCCGGCGGCAACCTGTCGCAGATCCTGAGGTTTGGGAAGGTGACCATTGCACTGTTGGTAGGGATCTACACCTGGCTGGCTCTGGTGTTCAATTTCTATGGGTTAATGGTTGCGGCCCAGGTACTGGTGATCTGGCTACTACTGGATGTGTCGTTTTCGCTCTGGACGCTCTTCAGGAAGGTCCGTTAGGGAATGCAGGGCCGTTGATTGAGCTCTTCCCTTGCACACAGGCGGCAAAACGCTTACTATCAGCTCATAGCCCCACACTTGGGGCAAAATATCAATAGGGGGGTTCGATCATGACGAAAGCTGAATTGGTAAAAGAGATAGCAGAAGAGTCAGGACTTACCCAGGCCCAGGCGGCCGAAGCGCTGAACGCCTTTACGGGGGCTGTGACCAAGGCCCTCAAGGCCGGCGATAAGGTCGCGCTGGTTGGCTTCGGGACGTTTAGTGTGGCCAACAGGGCGGCCAGGGAAGGGCGTAATCCGGCCACCGGTGCTCCGCTCAAGATCGCTGCTTCCAAAAGCGGCAAGTTTACCCCCGGTAAGGATCTGAAGGGTCTGTAGAGAGGTTCCCTCAGAGAAAAAGCAAAAGGCCTGTCTCAGAGTGACCAGAGATGGGCCTTTTTTGATTATATGGTTTAAATTAACCATATAAATTAGTACATAATATGAATTGCTCTGGGCGGAACTCTTCGTTGGATATCCTCCTGATGTTTGAGATCCGTCACTTAAAAGGAATTTGTGGATCAAGATTTTTCGTTAAAATCTGTCCACCCTTTAGCAATATCTGAAAATTTCAGAGTTATATGCGCCCCCTCTTTTAATTTTCTGTTTATATGGTCATCATATGCCCAATAGTTATCAAAGTCTTCGAGGTTTATAGGCTCACTTTGCTTGGTACTTTCAGGTGTACCGGCATTTACCGAAGTGTGTTTGAGGTCTATTATTACACTTATAATAAGCCCCATCAAAATAATTAACAAAATTGACAATACCATGATAATTCTCCTTTAAAGTAGTATTTATAAACAACGGTTTATTGTTAAATAACTTATTTGTTAGTTATCTGGTGTTATGTAATTGATAGCTTTGTTGAGTGCGTTATCAAGCATTATTACTTCTTGTCCATCGAGGTATATTTCATTTATTATTTTGTCTGATATCTTGTGGTTTATATATAAATAGTGTTTATTGTTTTTTTGTTTTGCCGCAATATTAAGATTTTGACATCCATCTAACGTATTTTCATGTTGTAACGTCTTCAAGAAGTCAATTTTACTACCGGCTTTGCTCAAGCGCTTCCAGTAACACTGCATATAATACTGGAGGCAGGATTTTATGAATAACAACTCATCGAGACAATTACAGTCTATATTGAAGTCCCAAAAATGAACTATTACGGTAGTTTTCCTTACAAACCGAGTTCTTGAGTTGTACTTTGCGTCCTTATAATCAACCTGCTGCATTTCTACAGTAATAGAGATGCCGATGCCTTTAAAATAAAATCTAACCAAGTTCCACCTCGCGCCACAGCTGGGCAAGGTACGTTGAGGAAGTTTTCACCTTGCGAGTCTGTCCCAGGTACTTTGCAATCGGGCGGAAACCCAAGCCACTAGCTTTCAATTCTTTGACTTCACCCCAATATGCCAAGATTTTTTGGCGTACAATGGGCGTCCGGCCTTTATGTATCAGTTCTGATGCCTTTGATTTGCGCAGACTTGAAAAATCGTCATACTGTGGCTGTTCGGCGATACGATATCCCTTACCTTTCAGTGTGTCCCACCCAGCTGCACGAATTGCTACAATAAGAGCACAGTACTTACAGATTTTACCGGTTATCTCAGGGAGATCATTTTTGATCTGAAAGGATTTTTTTACACCATCTTGAATAATTTCGATTATCTTTACTTCCGGGAGCGATGCAGCCCACGAAAGAGCTTTTTTCCTAAGTTCGGCAGTCAACCCGGTTATTTGGTTTAGTTGATCTTCCATTTCAGCCCCTTCCCCTGGTGTAAGTTAAAGTCTCGTGCAGGCGAAAATGTGATGTTTCCAGCGAAACTTGCTGCAGGGCTTGTTCGTGGCTTAATCCATGATCAATGCATTGCAGGTACCGCTCTTGGCTAAAATTGTGTTTAAACGCGTGGCTGCCTTTACCTAATATGTACTGTCCAGTTGCTTGTGCCGCCAGATTAATCGCTCCAACATAATCGTCGTAGTTGGATTCCAATTTCCCATGTAATTCTAAATAATCTTCAAGACGCGAGTATGTCTCGGTAGATATGTAGTGTTCAGACTTTTTGCCTCCTTTCTCTTTCGTAATCACAATGCCAATGGGCTGACGGGTAACCGGATCGATGCCAATTCCGCGCAGACCTTCTTTTGTGAGAGGATTCTTTAAGGAACTGCGACTTGGTGCGCCCACTCCTTCGGTGCGCAGTCCCCCTTCATATTGCAAAGACGCCTGGAGTTGGTGCGTCCCATTCACAATATTTAAGATTAGCCTGATAGGATCCGGGTAAGCCCTGTTACTGAAGGTTCGGCTGGACTTTCGTAACAATTTTTTGCACCTTGCGTAAAATTCCATACGTAATTTCTGTGTCTCTAAGCGAGGGACGTCCAGGCAGTGCAACATGGTGTAGTGATTAATCGCGTACTCCAGCTTTGCCATGGCAGACAAAATCGTTTCCATCGTTTGCCGCGAATGTCTTTTCTCAACATGGTAATTGAGTCTCTCTTCCAGATATGCCGCCATGGCAACGCTAACGATTTGAATATTAATTATGTTAGTGTGCCCGTATTGACACATCCTTTTGGCAAAACCATGGGCATAGTATTTATACAAAATCCACGTCCTGAAAGACCGGATACCCATGGGCGATATCGTCTTTGCCTCCCTAATCGAACGTATCGCATGGAATACCGCCTCGATTTGAGAATGTATTGATTTTGGCCATCGATGTTTCATACAGTTCCCTATTAGTCGTTTCCGACCCCGCGTGGTGAGATGACATGCTTTATTTGGAATCGCCATTCCGCCGGTAGCAGAACCGTTAACAACTTGATGAGTCTCCTTTGCGAACGAAGGTTAGTCCTGACATTGTCCGAACATCGCCTATGTCCGACACCAGTTGTGATCGAGACTCAACAAGAAGATCACATATGGCAAGTCCTCGATTTTGCTGTTCCGAAAACGCCTTTCCAGGGCGCCAAGACTCAGGTAATTTACCAGGTCTGCCATTAAGGTTCCGTTGCAGCTTACAATCATTTGAGGATGGGGTGCTGGGACCTCAGAATGAAAGGGCTTAGCTTAGGTTTGCCACTCCCGTGGTTGGTGTATGGCCGTAGGTGGCTCTGACTACACCATGCATTTTGCTGCTAAAAACCCTCCTATCTGTAAAGTTCTGAACTGTTTTGTTTGTTTTATAACTACAAATTAAATACGTTATAACAGCATGATACGAATCAGATTGTTTCAGTAAGTTGACAGTAGTTGCCGTTTTCGTACACAATGCTCAGCAGTAAATGCCGCGTAACCTAGATATCAACTAATTTAAAATGGATCAGCTGAAACTTTCTTCATATTAAGCTTTCAATCCAACGGCGTATGCCGGGTGTATTTTTATTGCTCTGACTACACCACCACTTTGTTCAGTTTCCAATGTTGTGGGTGGCGGCATCTGGGGCTGCTGTACCGTGATTTCCGGCGGTTTTTCCGGCCCCAGAGATACACCTCATGCCGCAATATCAATTATCTATTGCATGGTGGCGCCCTATGCCTGTTGGCATTTAATAATGTAATTCTCCAGTGATACTAAATTGGTTGCTTTTCTATCGCAGCATCCGTGAGAAGCTTGATCAGCTCGGAGTTTTGTGTATGCACACGCGCAAGTTCACCATCCAAATAATTGATTCTAGATATAAAATCATTTGTTTGGGATTCCATGCGAGACTTGAAGTCGTCGGTCTGATTTGAGAGCTCGTTCCGTAGTTGGTCGATTGTAGCCTGATGGTCTGCAATCCTCGATGATTGGGCAGCAGCAGAACCTTCTGCTGCTGCAGCACGGTTCGTCAATATCTCTTGCTCGCGGCGCAGTTGCTCAGCAACAGATTGCAATTCAAATAGTTGAGCAGCTTGGGCTGTTATAGTTGCTTCAGCGGCCGTTGCACGGGTTTCTGCAACGTGAGTTGCGGAGGTCTGCTCGGCAAACAATGCTTCGAAGGTGATTGACGCTGCCGCCGAAGCTTCGATAAGCTTTGAAATATGCGCCTGGGAACCTTCCAGTTCTGCTGCGATAAGTTCACCGGTCGCCGCACTGTCTTCAAGTTCCGCCCGCAACATAGTGCGTTCGCTGGTGATCGATGTACGTTCCGCTGCGATAAGGGAATCTGCCAGATTAGCGGCAACGAACCAGATCTTAGGGGCAACTTCAACCAATGCTTCGACGATCTCTTGAGGAACCGGTTCAGTGGGTGAGGTGGTTATGCTGGCTGGTGATTGGCAGGAGAACCACTCCTTCAAGTATGGCCCAATCGTACTGAACGAACCACTTCCAATCTTGGCACGGACTGCTTGAACAGATACCTTTCCGCCATCAGCCACTATGGCATTTGCCGCTTCAAATACATCATCACTACGAATTGCCATTTTTCGTCTCCTTTTGTAATGTAATTTGTAATTTGTAATGCGTAACAAGCGATTACATTTTTTATGACGTATCAGTAAATTTGATTACCTCACTTTTTTTATTAGCGTCTATTTGGCTGGTTGTCTGGTATTCCGGTCTGTCGTCTAACCATTTTCTAACGGTTGACATTTTGTACCTTACGGATTTCCCCAATTTCACCCACGCCGGGAAATCCCCGCCGCATACTCGTGCCCGGTTGAGTGTACTCACAGCCGCACCGATCAATTGTGCCGTTTCCTCAACCTTCATAAGCCGCTCATCATAATTTCCATCCATTGGCATCGGCGTTCCTGTCTTTAAGCTTGATTTTTATCTATGATGGCAGTAAACTGTGCTTACTAGTTGACTATAATACTGAAACAGAACAAAAAGCAACAAAAAACGCACAATATGTGCAAAAAAAATAAATGAGGTGTCCTATGGGGCGTATAACGAATTACCGCAAAAAAATCGAAGGATTGATCGACATAGAAGAGCAACGTTTAAATGAGCATTATGCCGAGGACGAATATGGTGAGATTGAATATACTGGTCTACATGGAGAGGATTCAAATCATAAATCTTCTATAGAAGAACTCGAAAAAGTAATCAGGTTATTGGACGCATTGAAAAGTGTCGGGATAGATGAAGGGCCTGGGTTCTGTAACAAAATCTCTGAAAAAACAGGCTATTCCAGAAATAGGGTATCAGATATGCTCTCTGGAAATGCACCATTAAACACAAGATTTATCAAAGCCATCTGTATAACTTTTGGGACTTCTGAGGATTATATAATTGATGAGAAAGGGGTGATGGCGACAGTTGTAACCCCGTCCGCTACGTTAGAACAAACTGAAGATGTTGCATTAAAGGAATTAATATCGATGGTAAAAAGTATGTCCGAACCAGATAGATGGCGTGCTGTGGCAACTCTGAAAGAGATGTTTACAAAATAATAACTAACTCAAAAGCCATGCTGATTCAAGGCGCATACAATCGGAGCAGCAGAAGAAGGAGAGGGGGTGTCGCCAATAATGAAAATGTGCATAGTGCCAAGACCAATCTTTAAGCTACCTGGCCTAACTCTCCTCCGGATTCTATTATAGTGGTTGCCAGCTCCATGATCCTGTCAACAACCTTCTGAGTCGGTTCTCTCAACCGCTCCGTTCCCATAATGATGTAACCGCCCGTGGTATCGTTCGTCACGCTGCGGTTCTCCCCATCCTTATCAAAGCCCATGCTGTGATTAAGTAGCGCCTTCAACACGTAGTGACCAATATCCAGAGATTCAGCCACGGTTATGAAGGTTCGCCGTAAATCATGAGGGCTGAACTTTACCCCACTGGCCTTGATAATATCTCGCTTGTAGTTGTCGGGGTTCTTGAGGTGTGGAGATGGAAATTTCCCAGGAAAGACGTACTCGTTTTCCCATCC
>Ga0316217_10002028_pt1 | contig 25174 bp, 18 predicted proteins | sample 1anoAmetaG_FD_203633 | JGI IMG/M metagenome (GOLD analysis project Ga0316217, IMG submission 203633) | Freshwater microbial communities from Trout Bog Lake, Wisconsin, USA - 1anoA | ecosystem: Environmental > Aquatic > Freshwater > Lake > Hypolimnion/Profundal zone | place: USA: Wisconsin...
CACGCGGCGACCATGCGGGACACGACATCGGGATTGAACGGCCCGCCGTAGCCGGTCAGGAACAACGCCTGCGTGCGCGTGTCCAGGCACAGACGCGGACGCACGGCCTGCAAGTAATGCTCCAGCCAGTGAACCGCCCGCGTGCCGATGGGGACAACCCGGTCTTTTTTGCCTTTGCCAAGTCGGACGTGCAACGTGCGCCGCTCGGTGTTCACGTCGGGCAGGTCAATGCGGCAAAGCTCGGTGCGCCGGATGCCGCATGAGTAAAAAACTTCCAACATCGTCCGGTCGCGGATGCCCAGCGGGTCGGTCACGTCCGGCACGGCGAGCAACCGTTCCACTTCGGGCAACGTCAGCACGGCCTGGGGCAGCCGTTTTTCTGGCCGGGGCAGTTCCACCTCGCTGGCCGGGTTGTGCATGATGACATCCTGTCGCGTCACCCAGCGGAAAAAATCTTTGAGCACGCCCAGCCGGTTGCGCTGCGTGCTCCAGCCCAGCCGTTGCCCGTTGGCCTTGGTGCAACGCCAGAGCCAGCGCTGATAACTTTCGAGGATGGGCCGGGTGATTTGTCCGGCGCGTGTAAGGTCACGCTCACTGGCCCACGCAAAAAAAACTTTCAAGGCGTCGCGTCGGCCCTCCAAGGTGCCTTCCGCGTAGTTCCGTGAACCAAGCGATTCAAGGTAGGCGTCGCGCCACAGGGCGAGCGCGTCCGGGGCGCTGCGGTCGAAGTTGTCCGGTCGCCGGTCGTTGCCCCCGCGTTGCGCCTGGGTGCGCTGGGCGAGTTTTTCGACGGCGGCAAAGCCTTTGGGTCCAGCCATAGTTACGATGCCGGTTGAAGTTGGCCCGTCCTGATGTGCGATTGCGTCAGGCCGTCAGGTTGTGGTTTTAGCAAGGCTGGCGTGGCGTTTTCCGCTGGCGGGGGTGTTCCGTCACCCCCCGTCAGGTGCCCGTTTTGCCCCGCCACCCCCGCCGCAAAACCCGTCAGAGTGGCAGCGCCACCGGCCATCTGGGTTTTGTAGTCATGGCGAAGTTTGGCGGTGTCAATCAAACCGATGTGGGCGACGGCTTCGGTCGTGTCGGTGTCGAGGAGCATTTCATAAACGAACTGGCTGCCCAAACGTCCGTGCCGGATGGCCAGACATTCCAACTCCACCAGCCTTTCCAGATGCACGCGCACTTGCGTCAGACTCCACCCGCAATGGTCGCGCAGTTCCTTGCGGCTAAAGGTGGGGGCAGTCCCCGCCTGCTTCTTTTTCACCAGCTCGCGGATGTAGCCGAGCAAGCGGCGCGTTTGTGGCGGCAACTCGTCCAAGGAACGGCCCAAGATTTCCGGGGCGAGTTCGTTTGCCAGCGCGATGTCATCGAGCGTCACTTCAATGAAGCGTTGCCCGCTGGGCAGTGTCCGGGCCTCCCGCTGGTGCTGGTGAAGCAACGCGATGGCGTCAATGAGCGTCAGGTATTTTTCATGGTCGCGCCGGTTCCGCGTGCGGGCCGTGGCGAACGTCAGACTCGGCGCGTAAGGATTCAGCACGTCCACCGTCTGCAACAGCCGCTGCGCGTTGCGAAGTTTTTTCAGCACGTCCTGCCGCTCTGCCTTGGCGATGAGTCCCGCCAGCGTGCGCCGCTCGCGTTGCAACCGATGAATGCGCCCGGTCTGCTCGGCGCTCTCGTCCACCGCCAGCGTCAGGCAACGGTTTTGAAGTTCCTCGTCCAGGTCAATGGCCGTCGTCGTCAAAAAAATCATCACCGGACCTTCAACGTGATATTCCTGCGTCACCATTTTTCCGGTGGCCGGGTCTTTGCCGGTGCTGGCAATGGTCAACTCGCCTTCGCTCTGCAACAGCTTCAATGCGTAACTCGCTTTCTCGGCTCCGGCTTCTTCAACGACGGCCAAGATTTTGTGTTTCAGATTCGTCTCGCCCAAATAGTAAAGGCTCTGGCCGGTCATGGCGGAGTATTTGACGCGGTCCTCTTCGGGGAAGAAGGATAACACGGCGTCCATCAAGGTGGTCTTGCCCGCTGCGCTGGCGCTCTGGATGATGATGGCCAGCGGCCTTTCCAGTTTGCGGCTCACGCCCGCGAGATATGCAACCAGCGTGTTGGTCTCCTCGCCAATGATGCCCGCCTGATGGAACGCCGCCCGCAAACGTCCGATGAGATTCGGCTCGCGCAACCATGTCAGCGCCGCCTCGCGTTCCTCCGGGCTTAAAACCACCACCGGCTTTTCCGTTGGTGGCCCTGCCGCAAGGCAGTCTGCCTGGGCTTGCTCCACCGCCAGCAATAATTTTCCTAAATCGCGTTTCAATAAATCGGCGGTGAGTCCGGTTTCCTCGGCGGCGCGTTCCACGAACCGGCGGCGCTCCATGTCCCGGCACAAGTCCACTTGGTCTAAATGAAAGCGTTCGCCGTGTCGCAAGCGCAACGCGATTTTCAGGGCATCGGTGCCGACGGTTTTTTCCAAACCGGCCACGCGATACTCGCGGCCTTCAAGGTCCATGAACCAAGCGTCCCCGCGTTGCTCCAAGCTGGCGGCATTTTCTTTTTTAGTCGCCGGTTCCGGGCTGCTAACAGAAGCAGCTAAAGAAAGAAAGGGCGCGGGCGCGTGGGTCTCGACCATCGGCGGCGCTGGTGGTTCAACGATTGCAACTGGCTCTGGCGGCTCTGCCGCCGATGGGGTGCAGGCTCCGCCTGCCCACTGCGCCGCATTCATCAGCAACGCCAGCGATTTGTCGGCGGGCTTCACCTTGCAGGCGTATTCGTTCGCGTCCATGCCGTGCGGGAACTTCACCCGAAAAACTTCAATGCCGTGCTTTTGAAAACGCTCCGTGTCCCGCTGTGCCGCCCGGTCGCCGGCGTCGTCCGCGTCGTAAGCGATGCGGATGCGCTGCACCTTCCGCAGCTCGTCCCATAATTCATCCGTGAAGCCTTCCGTCCCAAACAAACACGTCACGTTCTTGAACCCGTTCGCCCAAAACGTCAGCGCGTCGAACACCGCCTCGCACAAAATAATTTCCGGCTGCTGCAAACATTCCCGGTTAAAAAGGCCGCGATGCGGGCCGGGCGGATACAGGTGCTTCATCTCGCCCTTTTGCGCCCGCCGTCCATACAGGCTCACCACCTTTCCAGCTTCATCCCGCAACGGCACGACGATGCAACCGTTAAAATGTTCGTGGCCGCTCTCGCGCCACAAGCCAAGCTGCGTCAACCGCGAACGCAGCGCCGCCCCCGCCTCCCGCTGCTTGTCCGGCAACCGCAACCCCAGCGAGCGGTCGGCAAAACCGATTTGAAAATGGTCAATGAGTTCGTCACTGTCCAAGCCCCGGCTCGCCAGATAAGCGCGTGCCGTTGGCGTCTGTTTTAGCCGTTCGTGGTAGTAGCTCACGACCTGGCTAAACAGCGTCGCATCGTCGGCCTGTAAATCGAGCGGACACGGCAGACGCGGGACGGTGGCCTTGGTCAACGGCCCTTCACGCGCCAAAATCGCGGCGCTGGTGAACACTGCCGGGCCGCCCTGTCGCAACAGGTCAAAGGCGTGCCGGAACGAAACGCCGTCATGCTGCTGCACGAACTGGATGACGTTGCCCGCCTTCCCGCACGCCATGCAGTGCCACAACCCTTTGGCCGGGGACACGATGAAGTTCGGTTTGTTCTTGTCGTCGTGGAACGGACACCGCCCGATAAAATCTTTCGTGCCGTGCTTCGCGAGTTCAACGCCCCGGCTGCGCACCAGCGCCAGCAAGTCCGTTTCGCGCTTCACGCGGTCAAGGTCGGCTTCAGGAATGCGCCAAGGCATTTAGCGGTGAGGGTTGAGGGTTGAAAGTAACCGCTGGGCGTCCGGGCGCAGATAGGCCCATACCCATTCGGTGGAACGCGGGCGATAGTCGCCCCGCAGTCCATCGGTTCGCATCAAAATATCCCAGCGGCGGCGGGCGGCTTTGGGGAAGCGCAGCGCGTGGGCCAGCAATGTCTGGCCGTCATCGCTCCAACCGCAAAGGGATTGCAACCACGGTTCCCAGCCGTGCTGATACGCCTCGCGGATGAGCAACCGACCGGAGCCAGCCAAGTCTTCGTCGAGGCCCCGGGCGATGGCCCAGCGGTGCCAGTGGTCCCACGGGTAGTCGCCATACGCGCAACCCAGCACGGCGTTAAGGTCAAGCTGGGGAACCGGGGATGCGTTTTTCGCCGGGGGCGTCAAGCCCCGAGTTGAAGTTCTTGCTTTAACAAGAGTCATGCCCGAAGATTCTTAGTATGCTAAGAACAAAGCAAGCCCTTTCTTGCGACCAGACCGAACTTTTTCAGGCTGCCGCGTATGATGCCGCCATGCGTAAGAAAGAGCGCCCTGCCTTGGGGCAACGACTGGTTGAACTGCGACAAGCTGTCGGCCTAACGCAAATGGCGTTGGGCGAACAGTTGGGCGTCCATCATTCCAACATCGCGTTTTGGGAACTGAGCGGCACACCGCCGCGTGGGGAAGTGTTGCCTAAACTGGCGCACGCCCTGGGCGTCAGCGTGGATGAACTGCTGGGCGTCACGCCTCCAAAGCCAAAACGCCAAGCGGCCAAAGGCCGGTTGCAACTGGTATTTGAGTCCGCCGCCCGGCTGCCACGCCGTCAGCAGGAAAAGATTGTCGAGGTCGTGGAAGCAATGGTTGAAAGGCATAGCAACGGCGCAAGCAAGGCAACGTAGCGCCCCGCCGTTCAAGGTGTCATAAGGTCTCAAAACTCCATCTGCCACCGGGCCGGGCCAGGTGCCATATCCCTTTAGGGTATGGCACTGGCACCCGGCAAAAAGAAACACTTCCCGCCTATTCTGGCACCAAACCGCCTGCAACCCGGTCAAAACTCATTGATTTTGACCACCTTCCAACTAATTTCATTTTTTTGAAAATATTTGTTAACTCCGTGCCCCGTCTCTGCGAGATTGTATCTGTCAGGAGATTATCCCGTCAGTTTCCACCCGTCCTGCCCCTTTTGCCTGACAGTCATTTAGTCCAATAACTCCCCGCCAGTAAAACGAGAGCCGTGGTCGCGCCCAATGCGACCACGGCTCTTTTTTTGTAGCTGGCCGTTGCGCCAGCGCCAGCGCCTCACTGTTTGGGGCGCTGGCTTCCGTAAACCGCAAAAGAAAAACCGCCCTCACCACGCGGACGCAGTAAGAGCGGCTTAATAAGTCTAAGCAACTGTTACGCTACTCCCGACTGTTTCCCGTGGCAAGGGCAAAAATGAAAGACAAAAAATGAACAGCCCGAACAGTCCATTAACCGAAAACATCACCCTCACGCGTCCCGGCATCAGCGCCGAGACGTTGAAAGCCGAGGGCATCCGCCACCTCACCGCCCGGGAAGCCTACGAACTCTTTGGCCACTACGTCGCGTGCTGGTGGATTCCTTACTATCACGCGGACAAGTCGCCCGTGATGTGCAACCCCGTCATCAAAAACGACGACGACGAGCCCGTCACCCTCCCGGCCATAGAGTTCGGTCGTGGCCGCAAGGACTACGCGCCGGGCGGGAACAAATACACCCAACCCGGCGGCGTGGGCGCTCACGGCTATATCCCGCGTTGCTTCATCATCACCCTCAAAGATGGGATTCTCTACATCGCGGAAGGCGAGTTCAAAACCCTGGCCATGATTGAAGCCGGTTATTGTGCCGTCGGGGCCGGCGGCATCAATAATTGCGCCGTCCTGGGCGGCGGCGCATTGGCACCGGAACTGGCGGAAGCCATCAAGGCTTGCCAGCCTCGGGCCGTCGCCTTCGTCGGCGATGCCGACACGGCCCTGATTCCGGCTTTCAGCAAGGCCATGATAAAACTGGCCCGGTTGATTTCGGTGCCGCTGCTGCTGCCACGCCTGCCCGTCAATGCCCCCGGCAAGGGCGTTGATGATTGCCGGGCGGTGCTCAAAGACAAGTTCAACGGCTGGTTTGATGACCTCGTCCGCCAGTCCGTCACCGTCAAACTGGATGCCACGCCGGAAGCCCTCGCCTTGGAACTTCTCCACCGGGAAGTGGACGCACTCAAAACGCTCACCGACACAACCGCCGTCACCCGTGAGAACGCGTTGAAACGGTCCCTCCAACTGGCGGCGGGATTCTTCAAGGATGCCCCCACGCGGGACGAGATTATCCGCGTCGCCAGCGACGTGTTCAACCTGCCGGTGGCAGAGCTCAACCAACGGGCGGAGCAAACCCGCATTGAACAGGCGCAAAAACGGAAAGAGGAATGGGCCGCCAAACACGGCAAGCGGGTCTCCGTTCCGGCTCCGATGCCCGCTGCCCCCGCGTTAGCTGCGGATAAACTCCCGCCCATTGAAAGGCTGGATGACCTGATGAAAGACCTCAGCGTCACCACGCCGCCGGAGATTATCCAAAGGCTGATTCATCAAGGCAGCAAAATCGTGCTGGCGGGCAACAGCAAGATTGGCAAAAGCTGGCTGCTCCAACATCTCGCCCTGGCGGTGGCCACCGGCTCGCCGTTCTGGGGCCTGCCCACGGTGCAAGGCCGCGTGCTCTATCTCAACTTCGAGATTCAACGAGCCTTCCTCAAGCAACGCTTCCTCAAGCTCGCCGCCGCCTCGGCTATCACCGAACATGGCAATGTGGACATGTGGAACCTTCGCGGCTATTCCACTCACCTGGGCATCCTGATGCCCAAAATCATCGAACGGGTCAAACAATGCGGCTACTCCATGATTATCATTGACCCGATTTACAAGGGCCTCGGCGGGCGCGATGAAAATTCCGCCGGGGCGATGGGCGAACTGTGCAACGAACTGGAAGCCCTCGCCGTGCAAACGGGGGCGGCGGTCGTGTTCGCGGCGCACTTCTCCAAGGGCAACCAAGCGCTCAAGGCCGCGATGGACCGCATCTCCGGCAGTGGCGTCATTGCCCGCGATGCCGATGCCATCATCACGCTGACGGCGCATGACACGCCGAATGCCTACACGGTCGAAGCCACGTTGCGGAACTTCACGCCGCTGGACCCGTTCGTCGTCGAGTGGAACTTCCCGCTGATGGTGCGCCGCCCGGACTTGAACCCCGCCAAGCTCAAGCAGGTCGGCGGGCGCAAAGCGAGCTACACCACGGCGGACATTCTGCCGCTGCTCAAGGCGGGACCACTCACCACCACCGAATGGCTCAAGCTCGCCGAAAAACAGGCGGGCATGTCCAAGAGCACTTTCATCCGCCTGATGAAGTCCGCCGTCAATGACGTGGCCGTCGTCGGCACCTCGGATGACAAGTGGGCGCTCCCCGCCGCCACGCCGCAAGGTGTCACCAGTGCCATAAGTGCCGCAAGTGCCAATGGCACCAACTGACACCCATCTGACACCGGGCTGGGCCGGGTGCCATATCCCTTTAGGGTATGGCACCGGCACCAGCCAACGGAAAACACTTCCTTCCTTTCTTTCTGACACCAACAAAAAAGCCGTCACATAAAAATTGTCGCTCGACTCTGGGAGCAACCCGCCAGACGAGGGGTGAAAGGCCCCGTTTTAGTTATGGATAATGACAACCTGACAAGCAACCCACTGAACCCGCAACCGTCCGCCAGCCACTTCAACCGGCAACGGCTTATCGAAGACCTGCGCCGCAACATCGAGCGCTGCGACTTCATGCACGTTTACCGGCAAGGCAAACCCATCCTCGTCGTGACCCCCGACCGGGACCTGGCCACGGTCGCCTCTTACCTCGCGGATGGTGTCAGCGGCGAGAGCTTCACCCGGCTGCACGCCGCTGGCGATGTGCTGGGGATTTATGAAGCCTGGGGCAGCCCGTATGCCACGTTTGATGCCGAGCCGGGCGACGAAGTGCGCGTGCTGTTCACGCCCCCGGTCTTCATCGTCCAGCGCACGGGTAAAACGCTCGAATAAAATTCACGGCGCAGCGACACCCCCCAGCCGGTTAAAATGAGGGGATATGAAAACATCCCCGCTTCGTCCCTCGGTCGCCAGCTTGCTGGCTGAACGTCTCGCCGCCCTCGGCGCTGCCAACCTTCCCGCCAGCGCCCGGCTGGTCATCGAGGCCGATTTGTTCGCGGCGCTGGCCTCGCTGATTCAGCGGCGCGTGACTGCGCCCGCCGTGGGCCGGGCCGTCGCCCGTGCCTTGGCCGCTCCAACGGCCATCGAGCAGGGTTTCAAGGGGGGCACCCCTTTGACCAGCAGTCCGGGGCGCACGCCAAGTGCGCAACCGGACGTAGCTGGCCACCTGCCTGACACCAGCTCTGACACCACGGCGGAGACGCCTGAACCGCCAACCGGGGAGCGCCTATGACCAACAAAACCACTTCCGTTTCCTTCGGTCGCGCCCGCCTCCCCAACGCTTTGGCGGCTCAACTGACAACGCTCCCGCCCGGCCTCCGGGGCCGGACGGTCGCGCTCATTGTGCTGGCTCATACCACCGGCCTAGACCTGCAAAAGCTGGTCGCCTCGGCCAGTGAACTCCGCCGCCTGGGTGTCCTCATCAATCAGTCGCTCCGGCTCTCCCGTGGCCGGGTCGTGGATATGCCAGCCGTCGAACTGGCGGCTAAAAAAGTAAATCAACTCTACCCATGAACGCCCCCTGTGCCATCGTAAATTTCAAGGCCACTTCTGAACCTGTGGCCACCATCCGCTATTTCAGCAACCCCAAGAAAGTGGTCGGCGCATACGATGGCCTGACTACGGGCGTCGCTTTTGGATCCGCCAAAGACCTGGCGGATTTGCTCCTGTCCAGCCATCACGACCGCCGGACAAAACGCTGCTGCCGCACTGCCGTTATCTCCGTCCAAACTCCCCGCCGGGCAACCAAAGAACAACTTGCCGACATTGACAACCGCCTGCTCCAAGCCGCCGCCGATTTGCAAAAAATTCTCAAGGTCGCGGCCATGCTGGGCTGGATTCATGGCAACACCCGCACCCGCCATCTGCATTTAATTTTCCCGAACAGCACGGGCCGCCGCACCCTCGACTTGCGCCCCAAATTCCTCCGCCAGCTTCAAGGGTTCCTCTGGACGGCCGCTTTTATCTCCGGTCGCGGTCGCGGTCGCCGCAAGGCGCTCCCGGTCTATCCGCGTGCCCGCAAGCTGGCCGTCCGTGACCTCGCCCGCCTGCTCATGGACGCTCACGGCAACCTGCGCCAAGACCGCTGGGACGCCCTCGTCAAGGCCGGTAAAATTTCCAATCTCCGCCGTCGCAACGACGGCTCGCTAATTTCCTTTGAGTGGGGCGCTAAACGGGTCCGCGTGGCCACGCTCAAGGGCATCGCAACCGAACTCACGCAACCCGAAAACACACACGACTATGAAACTAACACCTCAAACATCGGGCTTGGTCAATCAGTTGAACCAGTGCTCGAACCAGACCAATCAACTGAACCAAGCGCAAACGCAACTGTCCCGCCTCCAGCAACAGGACCCGGACAACCTCCCGCTCTACCGGTTGCTGGCGCAACAAAACCGGACGCTGCGGGCCCGGCTGTTCGCGTTGCAACCCTCCGGCCCGGCCTCGCCGTCGCCGTCGCCCTGGACGTGCTTGCGGGACGAACTCCAGAGCCTGCAACAACTGGCGCAGTCTCACTGCCAGTTGGTGGCCTGGCTCTACCACGGCAACCCGGATTCCGACGGGCCGGCCAACAGCCTGCCAGCGCCCAAAGCGCCCCAGCCAAAACCCCAGCGCCCCGCCGCTTCAAACGCCTCGCCCGCCCCGGCATCCGTTGATTTTAATTGAGGCGCCGCCGGGGACGCCAGGCCCGGCGCTGCCGGTGATAATTCACCGGCGGCACACGGGCGGCGCGTGCTTCCGCCTCGCGCCGCTCGCGGGCACGCCTGCGGTGCAGGCCAATAAGGATGCCGATGATTGCGCCGGTCGCCATCGCATAGTAAAGGTCGCGGATAAATTTCATGGCTCGTCAGTCAGTCCTCGCCGGGGAGCATGATGGTGATGGCCGGTTGCGGGTCGTCCATGTCCAGCGGGCCGCATTGCGCAATCAACTTCACCAGCTTGGCCGCCCGGTTGTCGTTGCGGACGTAGAGCGCGACGGGAACCCGGTCGCTCCCTGGGCGACTGCGCTGGATGGCAAACCGGGTCATCCAGACAACATCCCAAAGCCTCCCGGCTTCGTCCTGCCCCGTCACGCCTGCGGGCACGGTCACATAAGCGTCAAAGACGCTGCGCGTGAGAAAGACGGGAAAGCGGATTCCAGCCTCCTGCGCGGTCTGGCTCACGTCAACCTGCCCGCCGTCGGCAATGGCCTGCTTGCGGGTGTAGGCGTAGATGATTTCGCCGAAGGGCGATTCGTTTGGGTTCGGATTCATTGGACACCTCCCGCGATGAAAACAAACTCCGCTGCGGGATTGCCGATGAACGCCAAAATCAGCGCGTGGTCTTCATTCCGCGAATCGAGTCCAAGGGTCTCGCTCATTCCCCCTGTCCACAGTGCGCCATCGTCATAAAGGAAAAATCCGGCGCTGATGGCCGTGGCCGTGGGATGTTGCCGCTTAACAGCATCGAGCGCGTCAGCGTGTTTGATGGCCTGCGGGAACGTGATGACCTGCTCCCGGTCGGGCAACTGGATGACGATGTATTTGCTCACTCCGGTCTGTGCTGTGAACTGTTCGGATTGGCCCAGAGCCTTCCCTCCGGTTTTGTTGGTCGTGTTGGTTTTCATATTGGTGTTTTTTTTAGTGCTCTGCTGTTCGTCTTGTCCGTCGCCTTCGCAAGAGAGACCGCCAGCCGGCGGCGGCCAGTGGAAGGGTTCCTCGGAAGGTCGCCACGCCCGGCCCCCCGGCGGTAAGCGGTCGGTAGAGGCGATGGACGGGGCGAAACGGCGGGGCTAAAAGCACCTGAACAACGGGACAACACGACAAGGACAGAGGCAGCGACACCAGCGAACTCTGGCCCCTCACTGTCGAGCGGCACGCGAGCCAACTCTGCCGCTGGTTCGCTCGTGAGTTTACGGCGGCGGGAATGAAAGGAAGCGTTTGAACGGGACGCCCGCGTAGGGGAAGGGGCTGCGGTTTCGCGGCCAGTTCAAAAAGCGGACTGGAGTGACGACGTTGGAAAGCTCACGAGGGAACGCCACCGGGGGAGCCAAGTCTTGCCGCCTTTTCGCGGCGTAGCTCTTTCAAGGGGAAGCGAAAACGGCAAGTCTTGGCGACGGGGTTCCGTGCCCGTTGTCATAAGTGCCAAATACACCTTCTGCCACCGTGCTGGACCAGGTGCCATATCCCTTTAGGGTATGGCACTGGCACCAGCTACGAAAAAAAACCTTCATCCCGTTTTGACACCACGGGGCAACGGAGGATGGGCGGGATGAGCGACGGAGTGCTAATAGATGTCAACGCCTCTTCAAAAAATCTGCGACAACAATCACCGCGATTATTGCTAAAACAACCACTAAAGCAACCGACCAAATCGGGATATGTATTGTGAACGTGTGGGAAAAATTCATTCTCACGTCCTGTCACGTTTTGAACTTTGACGGCCTATTCTCCTCCATGCCAGTTTTAACTTTTATTCTTTTTTCGCCAACGCCTGTAATACGCCAGGTAAACAAAAGAGGCCAAAGCGACTATTCCATATAGCCTTACCAGTGACGGAGGGATTTGCCAAAATCCCAAACCGCAACAAACCAAAAAAATGACAATTGCTAGAATAGCAATGATGGATTGTGGTCTCATAATGCATCAGCTAAGACAGGCGCTCGACTAAAACCCGTAAAGATACGAAGGGCTGTTTTGATAGGATGTGTTTTCATGAGACCCAGCAGGTTCAGCATAGGTGGTAGTCTCCGATTGCCCGACTCCCATGATAAATCCACCACCGGCACCAAGCTGTGGTTTTATGCTTTTGGGCAAAGGAATGTCCCCTCCCACACTGTCATTGTCAATGTCACCCGACAGTTCAATGTCTGCAAAATCACCAAGGCCAACCTCACCATGCGTGCTTGTCGAAACGGTTTTCCCCGCTTCCATTGGACACTTGCTGTATGTCAATTGAAGTGAAAGGTTAATACCCCCGAAAAGGCCAAATCCATTCATCGTCGTATTGTTGTGCTGGAAAAAGAGGGTGCCGCGTGAAGTAATGCCGACATAGTTGCCGGCAGATATGAAGCTATCCGGAAGCCCGGTGAATTGGTTCATAACTCCAACTGTCCCGCTAAAGCCAACAGAAAGTTGCAATTCACCTTGTGTCGGAGTCACCGGGCCATTGATAAAACTATTATTGCCACTGACTCCGCCTGAACCAAAAGAGCCATAACCACCACCAGGGCTTCCCCAAAAGCCAAGCAACCCAAGTGGGTCAATCCGGTTCACCGGGTTGTTTTGGACGTAGCCGTAGAGGTTCAACCCCCCAGCTTCAGCTATGGGATCTTGATTTAGCCATTCATGCCGACCCGACACGGTTTTGTAACCACACCCCCGCAAACCCGGCGTGATTATTGAGCGGCAACGGCGTCGCGATGAAGTCTGACCCGATGCGTGACGGCGAAAACCCCGGACGCGAGTTTTACGGGGGGAGGTCGGCAATGTGGTGGCGTCCAGCGGCTGACGGGGAGCCGCCGCTAAATCAAAAAAGCCGCTGGGATGATTTGCGACCACGCATTCAAGCTGCCTGATTTGCCGGTGGGATGGAAGCCTCATTTTGCGGTCTGGCGGACGGATGACAGCGGGCGTGAACTTCCTGAAGCTGCTTGATGCTGACCTCGGTGTAAATGGCCGTGGTGTCGAGTTTTTCATGGCCAAGCAACTGCTGGATAAACCGGATGTCCGCCCCGTTTTCGAGCATGTGCGTCGCGCAGGTGTGCCGCAGGATGTGGCAACAGCCTTTGCGCTTCAACCCGGCCTTGGCCAGCCACGCCGCCACCATGCGCGAGACCACGTCGGGATTGAACGGCCCGCCGTAGCCAGTCAGGAACAACGCCTGGGTGCGCGTGTCCAGGCACAGACGCGGACGCACGGCCTGCAAGTAATGCTCCAACCAGTGAACCGCCCGTGCGCCGATGGGGACAACCCGGTCTTTTTTTCCTTTGCCGAGCCGGACGTGCAACGTGCGCCGCTCGGTGTTCACGTCGGGCAGGTCAATGCGGCAAAGCTCGGTGCGCCGGATGCCCGTCGAGTAAAACATTTCCAGCATGGTGCGGTCGCGGATGCCCAGCGGGTCGGTCACGTCCGGCACGGCGAGCAACCGTTCCACTTCGGGCAATGTCAGCACGGCCTGGGGCAGCCGCTTTTCCATCCGTGGCAGTTCCACCTCGCTGGCCGGGTTGTGCAGGATGACATCCTGCCGCGTCACCCAGCGGAAAAAATCTTTGAGCGTGCCCAGCCGGTTGCGTTGTGTGCTCCACCCCAACCGCTGGCCGTTGGCCTTGGTGCAACGCCAGAGCCAGCGCTGATAACTTTCGAGGATGGGCCGGGTGATCTGCCCGGCGCGTGTCAGGTCACGCTCGGCAGCCCAGGCCAGGAACACTTTAAGGGCATCACGCCGCCCCTCCAGCGTGCCTTCCGCGTAGTTTCGTGCGCCAAGCGATTCAATGTAGGCGTCGCGCCACAACGCGAGCGCGTCGGGGGCGCTGCGGTCGAACTGATCGGGTCGGCGGTCGTTGCCCCCGCGTTGCGCCTGGGTGCGTTGGGCGAGTTTTTCGACGGCGGCAAAGCCTTTGTTTCCAGCCATAGTTACGATGAGTTCTTACGGTTATGATGCGGTGTTTTCTGGTGGCCGTGCGCAAGCACCCTGATGTGCGTTTCCGTCACCCCGTCAGGTTCGCGCCAAGCCGTTGACGGCCAATGGCGCGACGGGTAACGGCCTTGTTTCGACACCCCCCGACACCTGCCCGTTTCGCCCCGACACCCCACGGCAAAAACCCGTCAGGTCGGTTTTGTAGTCGTGGCGCAACTTGGCGATTTCAATCAGGCCGATGTGGGCGACGGCCTCCGGCGTGGCCAGGTCAAACAGGATTTCATAAACGAACGCGCTGCCCAAACGTCCATGCCGCAACGCCAGATATTCGAGCGCCACGAGCCTTTCCAGATGCACGCTCACTTGCGTCAGGCTCCAGCCGCAATGGTCGCGCAGTTCCTTGCGTGTGAAAGTTCTCGCGGTCTTGGCTTCATGGTGGCCGTGCGCCAGCACTTCGCGGATGTAACCGAGCAAGCGGCGCGTCTGCGGCGGCAACTCGTCCAGCGAACGGCCCAAAATTTCCGGCGCGAGTTCGTTCGCCAGCGCGATGTCATCCAGCGTCACTTCGATAAAGCGTTGCCCGCTTGGAAGTGTGCGCGTCTCCCGCTGGTGCTGGTGCAAGAGCGCGATGGCGTCAATGAGCGTCAGATATTTTTCGTGGTCGCGCCGGTTCCGCGTGCGGGCCGTGGCGAACGTCAGACTCGGCGCGTAAGGATTAAGCACGTCCACCGTCTGCAACAGCCGTTGCGCGTTGCGAAGTTTTTTCAAAACGTCCTGCCGTTCCACTTTGGCGATGAGTCCCGCCAGTGTGCGCCGCTCGCGTTGCAACCGGTGAATGCGCCCGGTCTGCTCGGCGCTCTCGTCCACCGCCAGCGTCAGGCAACGATTTTGAAGTTCCTCGTCCAGATCAATCGCCGTCGTCGTCAAAAAAATCATCACCGGGCCTTCGACGTGATATTCCTGCGTCACCATTTTACCAGTGGCCGGGTCTTTGCCGGTGCTGGCTATCGTTAGCTCGCCTTCGCTCTGCAACAGCTTCAACGCATAGCTGGCTTTCTCGGCTCCGGCCTCCTCCACGACGGCCAGGATTTTGTGTTTGAGATTCGTTTCGCCGAGATAGTAAAGGCTCTGGCCGGTCATCGCGGAGTATTTGACGCGGTCTTCTTCCGGGAAGAACGACAGCACCGCGTCCATGAGCGTCGTCTTGCCCGCCGCGCTCGCGCTCTGGATGATGATGGCCAGCGGCCGTTCCAACTTGCGCGACACGCCCGCCAGATACGCAACCAGCGTATTCGTTTCCTCGCCGATGATGCCCGCCTGATGGAACGCCGCCCGCAAACGTCCGATCAAATTCGGCTCGCGCAACCAGGTCAACGCCGCCTCGCGTTCCTCCGGCGTCAACGTGACGACGTGGCCGGTCTGCTCCTGTGGTTTTGATAATTCTGCCTGGGCTTGCTCCACCGCGAGCAACAACCGGCCCAGATCGCGTTTCAACAGATCGGCGGTGAGTCCGGTTTCCTCGGCGGCGCGTTCCACGAACCGGCGGCGCTCCATGTCCCGGCACAGATCCACCTGATCCAAGTGGAACCGTTCACCGTGGCGCAACCGCAACGCGATTTTCAACGCATCGGTGCCGACGGTTTTTTCCAAACCGGCCACGCGATATTCGCGGCCTTCAACATCAAGGAACCAAGCGTCGCCGCGTTGCTCCAAGCTGGCGGCACTTTCCTTTTTAGCCGCGTCTGGTGGGCTGCTAACAAAAGCAGCTAAAGAAGAAGACTGCGCCTGCACCTCCGCGTAAGGGGCGGGAACAAACGGCTCTGGCGCCCAGCCCACGCCGGTTTCCAGCGACTCTTTATCCACGATGGGCAACGGCTCGCCCGTCAGTTCATCAACCACCATTGCCACATGCTTCCGTGGCTCTGGCGGCGGTGCTGCCGGTGGCCGTGCGTCCGCCCATTGCGCCGCGTTCATCAGCAACGCCAGCGATTTGTCGGCGGGCTTCACCTTGCAAGCGTATTCGTTGGCGTCCATGCCGTGCGGGAACTTCACCCGAAAAACTTCAATGCCATGCTGCCGAAAACGCTCCGTGTCCCGCTGCGCCGCCCGCTCGCCGGCGTCGTCGGCATCATAGGCGATGCGCACGCGCTGCACCTTTCGCAGTGCGTCCCATAATTCATCGGTAAAACCTTCCGTGCCGAACAGGCACGTCACGTTCTTGAACCCGTTCACCCAAAACGTCAGCGCATCGAGGACGGCTTCGCACAAAATAATTTCCGGCTGGCTCAAACACTCCCGGTTAAACAGTCCGCGATGCGGGCCGGGCGGATACAGGTGCTTCATCTCGCCCTTTTGCGCCCGGCGTCCATACAGGCTCACCGCCTTTCCAGCTTCATCCCGCAACGGCACGACGATGCAGCCGTTAAAATGTTCGTGGCCGCTCTCCCGCCACAAGCCCAGCTGCGTCAGCCGGGAACGCAGCGCCGCCCCCGCCTCCCGCTGCTTGTCCGGCAACCGCAGCCCCAGCGAGCGGTCGGCAAAACCGATTTGAAAATGGTCAATGAGCTGGTCGTCATCGAGGCCACGGCTCGCCAGATACGCTCGTGCTGTTGGCGTCTGCTTCAACCGTTCGTGGTAGTAGCTCACCACCTGGCTAAACAAGGTCGCGTCGTCGGCCTCGGCATCGAGCGGACACGGCAGACGCGGCACGGTGGCCTTGGTCAACGGCCCTTCACGCGCCAAAATCGCGGCACTGGTGAACACCGCCGGGCCGCCCTGCCGCAATAAATCAAAGGCGTGCCGGAACGAAACGCCGTCGTGCTGCTGCACGAACTGGATGACGTTGCCCGCCTTCCCGCACGCCATGCAGTGCCACAACCCCTTGGCCGGGGACACGATGAAGTTGGGTTTGTGCTGGTCGTCGTGGAACGGACACCGCCCGATAAAATCTTTCGTCCCGTGCCTGGCCAGTTCAATGCCCCGGCTCCGCACCAGCGCCAGCAGGTCGGTTTGCCGCTTCACCTGGTCAAGATCGGCTTCAGGAATGCGCCAGGGCATGGAGACCTCCGGGGTTGGAAAAAAGCGTCAAGTTCAAAATCAGCCTTTTCGTTATAGTAGGTGACACGTCCGCATATTTCTAGTATTCTAGTTTTCATGCAAGCTTTTTCTTTTGAGCAGTCCGGGGATTTCCCGGCGGCGGATTATGATGCGGCCATGCGCAAAAAAGATCGCCCTCCGTTGGGACTGCGCCTGACCGAACTGCGGCAGGCGGCGGGACTGACGCAAATCCAGTTGGCCGACAAGCTCGGCGTCCATCCGTCCAATATCGGCTTTTGGGAACTGAGCGGCACGCCGCCGCGTGGTGAAGTGTTGCCCAAGATGGCGAACGCCCTGGGCGTCAGCGTGGACGCATTGCTGGGCGTCACGCCGACCAAGCCAAAACGCCAGGCTGCCAAAGGCCGGTTGCAACACGTCTTTGAAGCCGCGTCCAAGCTGCCTCGCCGCCAACAGGAAAAAGTCGCCGACTTCGTTGGTGCATTCGTCGCCCAGCACGCCAACGGTGACGCCTGATTTTAGTTGCTGCCCGTCGCGGCAGCCAGAGCGACTAAAAGTAAGGCGGCAACCGGAGCCAGCCCGCAGCCCGTCCAAGTTTCCCGGCAATGTCGCCTCGCCAGTCGTCCACCCTAAAAGCATCGGGTTGGGGGCGGGGGCGGGAGCCGGGCGCAGCCCGGCCCCGCTGCCGCCCTTAACCTTGTTTAATACGCTAATAACTGTCCCGGAAAAACCACCGCTGATAACATGACCGCCGGGCGCGCAGCGCCCTTCCTTGTCTCTTTGTAACATCTCAATCAAAGGTAGCTACCTTTCAACATGGCCATGAAGCGGCAATCACTGAAACTGGATGACATTGACTGGCAGGTTTTAATGGGCATCGCCGCCGATTGCGGCTGCGAGTATCGCGGCACACCGTCCTGGCGTCGCCTGTTCGATGACATCGCCAGCGGCAAACTGTCCGTGGTCATCCGCCCGGACAAACGTGTGCGCGACTTTCAAGCGAAGCGGCGACAGCCCATGATCGAGCAGCGGCAAAAACAGCAGACGGCGAACTGGACGGCACGCAGCGAACGTGACCGGTTGCGTCAGGAACAAAAGCGGCGCGCCGCTGGCATCCCGCCGCGTGGCGCTCAAGAGGCATTGGACGAGGCTACGGGCCACCGCGATGAGTCCGGCAGGCTGACCGATCCCGGATAAAAATCGGCCAGTTCTCGAACGGATTTCGTCCAGAGATCGTCCAGAGATCGTCCAGAGTTCGGATAATTCTCGGACGCAAAATGAACTAACTTCGTTAGAGGTCAGGCGTGCCGTCTGGAATGGCGCTTGTTACGTCCGCCCCTTGCTCCAGCAAGGAGAACAGCGTCCAGCATCAAATCAGGTTTCATTTGGTCGTCGCTACGTCACTTTACCAGCGCAACCTGGCGGCGTTTTCACCGGCGGCATTTGACGCACGCCACAGACTTTTTCCAAGCAGCCGGGTTCACCGTCAGAGGCGGGGTAAGTGTCATGCTGCAAAATTCTTTTTTAGCCGCTCATCTCCGGTCGTCCTGGCTGCAACTTCACCGAATGATTTTGGCGACGTGGACGGCTCACGTTGAAGGGTGTTGAGTTGCGTTGACCGGAGCCGTTGAATGCCGTTGAACTCGTCAACGCCCTTCAACGCATTTCAACGGTGCTTGGCCGTCGCACCTCCACCGCCGCTACTGACGTAAGGGGATGGTGTCTATCCGCAAAACGGGTTTCCAAGGCGCTCACTTAACCATCATTTTCCACCCACTGTGAACGCGATAATTTCGGGAGCGAGCAGGGTCGTGACGGCAGGACGGCTGGCCCTGGAGTTCGCAGCCGGCATGACGGTGCGGGACTGTGAGTGTTCGAGATTGGCTACTTGTCAGAACCCCTTTTTTGTGACGATATGAAAATAGTTGTGGTAAGCAGAGACCGAGTAAATTGAAACAGCTATGGCAACCAGCACCATCACAACACAGCTTGCCAACAGGAGAACCTTTCTGGATTTTTTGAGATTGCTAAATTCGCGCTCAAATTTGATGCCATGACCACGGGTAGCCAAAATATAATAATTAATCAAATAGAGCGCCACTGCAGCTATTCTGATTACCCACCGGTCAAAATAAAACCTTTCCCCGATATATATTTCAACCCATGTGCCGATCACCATAAGAATCGCGCCCTCGATTAAAGTGACAACCGCAACGCCTTTTCCAGCGTTCATACCTATTGACCATGACTTAGCACTGATCCTAAATCCAAGTAGGAACCAGGTTAAGCATAGTTCTTTGAAATACCGAAAGATTAGCATTAGGCATTCTCTGTTGAAGAAAATTGCTAATAGGTGAACGCGTTGTCCATGAACGTCTCGTAGTCATCTAAAAAGCTTTCCGCACCGCCAGGATAAGTATTGTCTATGAGAAAATAAGATCCGGCAGCAATCGCTCCATACGGAGGGGCAACAAATCCCATTCCGGTGAATCCGGCATTAACACCAGTCTTCCCCCAACTGACATTGGGGTCAAACGCATCGGCCGCTATTGATGCTACTGCAAGCGGCGGCGCGACTTTTTCGGCGCACTTTGCAATTTTAGCCGTGGCAAGCCATTGATTTCCGTTGAATCCACGACCTCCAAAGAGTCCGCTTAAATAAAGACTTCCATTCTCGGCAACGGTTGCATTTCCAGAACCGAACTGAACGATTGATTGCGATAATCCAAGGGTGCCAAGAGTAAGCGACAAGTCAAAAGCGCCACCGCCTCCATTTGCCGGTGCTGACGGCATGGGAGGTAAATGTAAATAAAGTGAAGGGTCTGCCAATCCTGAACCCGGCCCCACAGCGCCACCCGGCCCGGAGATTGGGTTGTAAAGTCCGAGCGGATCAATCTTGTTGACCGGGTTGTTTCCAACATAGCCATAGAGGTTCAATCCGCCTGCTTCCTGAATGGGGTCTCTATTTAGCCAGCGAGCCAACTCTGGCACATACGCCCGTCGGGGATACATCAGCAGTCCACGATAAAGCGGCATGGACGAAAACTGCATCGTGTTGGCGTTCGCCATTGGCCCCCACTGACCGGTAAGTTTTCCAAAGGGATTGTAGAGATAGCGAGCCACAATGTTTTCATTGCCGTCTATCAACGCAGTGATGTTTCCTGCCCCGTCCGCATGATAGAATGTCGAGCCATAGGTGTCCGTCCGCGCCAGCAAGCCACCAATGCCACCCGCATGGCGCAAGCCGCCGCCTAAATCCAGCCCGCGCGTGTAAGTCACCAGCGAATTATTATTCGTGCCGCGTTCTTGGATGAGCAGCCGCCCGTCGTAAATGTAATGCGTCTCATTTGTCAAAACCCATGCGCTGCCGCTCCAACTGTAATCCCTGGCGATGCGGCGGCGGTTAAGCCCATCATAAACAAAAGAACTCTGCCATTGACCAGCCATCGCCACATTGGTCAACTGGTTTTCAGAATCATAGGCAAACGACCGCGAGCCGTCGTTCGTAAGATTGCCGTTGCCGTCGGAATTCAAACTGACGCTCGACGGCAGATTCAAGGTAAGGATGTTGGTCGCCATTACGCCGTAGGCATTTTGGGCAATGTTCGTGAATGTGTTGTTGCCACTCGCCAGCGAAAGATTTGTGGCCGCAAACGTGAAATCCCCGTAAGTCTGCGCCGCCTGCCCGTTCACCGTCACGCTGGCGGCCGGGGCTGGGGTTGCGCCGCTCAAGGTGAAAGTCCCGGTGCGCGTCACGCTGTTCAACTGGTTGGCGGCGTCCGTGGTGAAGGTCTGCGCCAAGCTGCCGTTATTCCGCGTGTGCAAGTTGTGCGCCGCATCGTAACCGAAACCAAGCTGCTCATTCTGCCGCAGCGCCCCGCCGGTGTCGGTGGCATTCCACGAAGTCAACTGTCCGATGTTGTCAAAGGCCGCCGTCACCGTGGAACTCGTGAGGCCGAGATTGCGCACGACGTTCGTCCGCAAGCCCAGCGCGTCGGGCGTGTAAGTGTAGCTGTCCAGCGGATGCGTCCAGTGATTGTTCAAGGCCGTGCCAGTCAGCCGCGCGAGCGAATCGTAGGTGTTCACGATGTTCGCGCCGTTCGGCAGTTGGATTCCGGTGACAAGCGAGGACGCGGGCTGGAAATTATAACTGTAAGTAAATGTTCCGGCGGGCGACGTGATGCTGGTCATGCGCCAGTTTGAATCATAACCATAGCTCTGCGACCAGTTGCTGGTCGTCTGCGACAAGGTTAGAGCCGTTCGCAAGCCCTGCACATAGGTATAAGTCAACGTGTCGCTCGTCCACGGCCCGTTTTCGCTCGCCATTTGTCCGGCAGGCGTGTAACTGAAAGCCGTCGTGCCAACAGCGTCCACCATGTTGGTCAACTGGTTCAAGGCGTTATAGGCGTAGCTGATAGTCTGCTGCGGATAGACAATGGACTTCAAGTTCCCGACGTTATCATAAGTGTAGCCGGTGTTGCCTTTTTCCGGCGTCCAGCGATTCGTGATCCAGCCGTTGGCATTGTAGGCATATTGAAAAGCGTTCCGGGTAAGCCCGTCCACTTTATTAGTCAGCCAGCCGTATTGGTTGAATTGCCAGGTGGTCGTGTGGGTCAACCCGTCAATGAGCGAAGTCACGTTGTCCAGCGAGTCATAACCAAACTGCGTTACTTCCGTGTTGGCGTTGGTAACAGAGGTCAACCGTCCTGCCCCGTCCCGGCCATAGCGGGTAACTTTTTGGTCGCGGTTGGTGTAGGCAACCAAACCGGCGGCATTGTAGCCGTAGCCTTCGCTGATGCCGTCCGGCCAAGTCCTTTTTAGCAATTCATTGATGGCGTCAAATTGATTGGTCACAGTGATGCCATTGGCATCCGTGACGCTGGTTGGACGGTTCAGGGCGTCAAAGACGGTCTGCCGCAATACGCCGCCCGCCCCGGTGATGGTGGTTGGCAATCCCTGATTGTTGTAGGCCAGTTGCAAATTCCGGCTCGCCCCGTCAAAAGCGTTGGTCATCCGCCCGGCAAGGTCAAACTGATAGGTGATGCTGCTGGTATCTGGAAAGCCAACATAGGTTAGATTGCCCTGATTGTCATAATTCAGCGTCGTTAAATTGGTCAACGCATCGAGGATGGCCGTCAACGATCCGCAACCGCACCAACTGTAAGCGGTGACGGCGTTGTTGGCATTGGTGACGGTGGTAAGGTGCTGCAAGCCGTCATAGGCGTAGCGCGTCCAGTTTCCGAGCCGGTCTTTGGTGGCAACCAAGTCCAGCCGGTAGTAGAGGTTGGAAACGGTCGTGCTGTCAGGAAACGCCGTGCTGGTGAGACGGTTTAGCCCGTCCCAAGTGTTGGCAACCGTCAAGCCCCGGTCGTCGGTGATGTTGCTGGGCAGTCCCGCGCTGTAACTATTGACGGTGAACGTCCGGCCTTCCGGCGAAATGCTGATCTGCTGCAACATGGAACTGGTCGCGGTCGGCGGGGTGGCCGGTGCATTGTAGCTCAAGCTGATGCTCTTGCCCGCTGGCAACTGCACGCCGGTCAGATTATAGGTGGAACCATCCCAGCTTAACGTCGTGACCTGGCTCAAGGCGTTGGTGGCCGTCGTGATCTGGTGTCCGCCATTGTAGCCAAAGTTCACAGACTGCCCGGCGGAATTGCTGACACTCAACAAATCAACGCTGTTCGTCGCGTAATGAAACCAGTTCGTCAGCGTTCCGACCGTGCCGCCCGATTTAGAATAGGTGGTTTCATTGTCGGAAACCAGTCCGGCACCGGCGGGCGGATTGGGGAAGCCCGTCAGGGAATAATAATTGTAGGTGGTAAACTGGCTGGTGCCGTCCGGCAACAGCCGGGCAACGCAGCTTGCCTGCGGGTTGCTGCCCAGCAATTCCGCCGAGGGCTTGCCCGCGTAGTTATACCACGTCCGCAAGCCGGGGATGCTTCCGCCAGTGTCCGGTGATGGGTCGCGTTCGCTTGACAAGCCTTCCGTGATGGAAAGGTCGTCGCCGCCCGCCATCAGCCAGTGACGCATCCGGCCTTTGTTGAAATCGGCGGCGGTCAAATCCGTTATGGCCTGCGCCAGCCCGCTGCCGCCGCTGGAAAGGTCGCTTTGCACCGTCGAGGACAGGGACGCAAACTGCCGCCGCCCCCAATGATAGGTGTTGCGGTAAGTCAGCGCATAGTGCGGCGTCGAGCCGGTAGTGCCGTCGTCAAAAGACTGGCCGGACACCGTGGGAGCCGTGTCCGTTGATGCGACGTTTGAATTGTTGTGGATGTAGCAATACAACTGCTGCGCGCCCGCCGGCTCGCTGACAGAAATTGCCCGCTGGATGAAGCAACCGGGCGCCACGGGTGCCGAGTCCGGCAAGTCGTAATAAGTAAAGCTGGTGTTGCCGTAGGGCGTGGTCAAAGTTGAAATCCAGCCGTTTGTCCCCTGATAGCTAAATGAGTTGGTCAGCCCTGCCGCGTCAACGATGCTGGTTGGCACGGTCATATTCACATACAGGCTGGCGGAGCTAATCAGGGTTTTACGCCCAAAGGGATCGTCAATTTCCTTCAACACAAAGCCACCGGCGGCGGCGTTGGTGCTGCTGTAAAAAAAGGAATTGGTGCGCCCGTCCGGGTCAACCACATAGCGCACGCGGTAAAATGGATAATAGCCGTTGGTCGCCACATGCTCATAACCAATGAGGGTCGCCCGGCCTTGCGGGTCAATCCGCTGCGTCAGCAGCAAACGCATTGCGGAAATTCCCTCGGATGAGTATGCGGTCGCCCGTCTGACGAAGGTGCTGGGAATGAGGACGGGATAGGCCGACAGGCCGAAAACGTCCTGGCTGCCGTCAGGATGAACCAGCTTCACGCCAACTCCGGCGTCGCCCCAAGCAACGCCGCTGGCATCGGCTGACGGCTGGTTGGAATTGACGCTGGGACTGTAGAAATGGGTGGCGACCACCGGATAGCCCAGCCCGGAAACCGGCTGGATTTTCACCTGACTTTGCGGGTCGGTGGCCGACTGGCTGCCAGAGGCAACCGTGAAATAATTCATGCCGCCTTCGGGACGCCAGACCAAAGCCTGATACCCCTGCGTAAAGGGGGCGTAGTAATTGACCGGCGACCAATAATAACTTGCGCCCGCCTGATACCAGTCGGCGTCCCATGTAGAATCCCAAATCTGAACGCTCATCGTCCAGTTGTTGCCCCAGGACGCATTCGTGCCGCAGTCCGAGCCGTAGCCGTTGGCTACGCCCGGATAGGAATAGACATCATAAGGATTGTAGTTGTGGGCGGTGATCTCGTCGGAATCCGGCAGTTTCGTCCGCTGGCTGTAATAAAATCGGAAATCCATTTCCTGCCCGGAAGATGTGGTGTAGCTCAACGGCGTGTCTTCCATGCAAAGATTGATGTAAGGCTCGCCCACCCACCAGCGCGGCATCCCGCAACTGCCGCCACAATGGGATTGATTTCCACCCGCCCCGGTCTGGCTGCTGGCCGGGCCGCCCGCCCCGGCAAAGTTTTGATTGCAGCCCATGTTGTTCCAGTCATGGAACCGCGCGGAGATGCAAGCGCCGCTTGCCCCCGCTTCGCGCGGCATCATCAGAGACAACGCCGCCAACGCCATTAAATACCATTTCGTTTTCATGTGATTTTAGGGAATGCTGGAATAATTGCTGGCTGTCCACACGGCAAAGCCTTCCGACACCTGCGGGCGCGTGCCATATAGATATTCTTGGTAGTTCACCAAGCCGTCTTGATCCGGGTCAAGCAAGGCCGAAGAAACGTCCAAGCCGTTTTCGATATACCACGCATACGGCACCCCGTAGGCGTCGCTTTGTGGTGGGGCGTCCGGGTCAATGTGGGCAATCAGCCGGGAATACGCATCCGTGATACCGTCGCCATTCGAGTCCAAAGGCGTGCCCAACTCCAAGAAAGCGTTGGGAGTTGGAATGGAGACGGAATAGGTATTTCCGTGCATCCCTTGGCCCAACCAGACCCAAACACCAGACCCCAAGGCCGCCGTGGCGAAGGTGTCGTAAAAATAGCCATCCAAACCGCCTTGGATCGTGAAGGTGATGACCGTCCGGCCATTGGTGGTGACGGTGGCCGACTGGTTGGTGATCCACACGGCATAGGCATTGGAACCATTGACCGCTGTTACACTGCCTACCCACTGCAAATCGCCCGCTCCTGAAATGGCCGAATACGAGGTGGGAGTGAAGGACGGGCTGGACGACGCGGATGAAAGAGAGTCCATCGCCGTGTTCCACGGACTCATCATGTAAAACGGGTAGGTCTGGTTGAAAATGCCCTGAATCGTGCCGCCGTCCATCGGCACGTTGTAGGTGGACACGTTGTTAAACAGGCCGTGGGATTGATAAACTCCGTTGCTGTCGCCGCCGATGCAAAACCCGTTCGCCAGAACATCCGCGCCGGGAAATACGGTCACGCCGGGGCCGTTGGTCGCCAGCACA
>Ga0316217_10002029_pt1 | contig 25149 bp, 23 predicted proteins | sample 1anoAmetaG_FD_203633 | JGI IMG/M metagenome (GOLD analysis project Ga0316217, IMG submission 203633) | Freshwater microbial communities from Trout Bog Lake, Wisconsin, USA - 1anoA | ecosystem: Environmental > Aquatic > Freshwater > Lake > Hypolimnion/Profundal zone | place: USA: Wisconsin...
CGCCGGGACGGCGCGCGGTCCGATAGCTAGGGACCGCAACCGGTCCCCGGTCGCAGCACTCTGGATTCACGCCGAAGCTCCAGAGGTTCACTGGTCGTCGCTCGTTTTTTCAGCCGCTGCGTGCCGGGACGGCGCGCGGTCCGATCGCTACGGACCGCGACCGGTCCCCGGTGGCAGCACCCTGGGTTCACGCCGAAGCTCCAGAGGTTCACTGGTCGTCGCTCGTTTTTTCAACCGCTGCGCGCCGGACGGCGCGCGGTCCGATAGCTAGGGACCGCAACCGGTCCCCGGTCGCAGCACTCTGGATTCACGCCGAAGCTCCAGAGGTTCACTGGTCGTCGCTCGTTTTTCAGCCGCTGCGCGCCGGGACGGCGCGCGGTCCGATAGCGGACCAGCTCCGGAGTTATCACGGCTTGGCACTGGCCATTTCCATTTTGATTTGCTTCGCAATGTCCGCAGCCTGCGCCTCGGCTTGGGCGGGCGGCAAACCCGGTTTGGCCCCAGGACCACCCGCCACACCGGGACGCTGATGGCCGATTTGCGTCATCCAGGAATTGAACCGCAGCACCATCCGCTCATGCACCAGCTTGCGGATTTGCTCTCCGTGGGCGGGGAACAAAGCCTCGGCGGCCGGCACACCTTCCAATTTGGCGCCCAGAAATTGCGCAAGGATTTCCCGCGCCATCAGCCAGTGCCCTTCGCGTCCCGGATGGACCCCGTCCTTGGCAAATTGGAAAGCCGGGTCTTGGGCCCGGCCGGCGTCCAACGCCCGGCGCATCGGCGAGTGAATGTCCACCACGTCCCAGCCATCGGCGCGTTTCGAGAGCAGCCAAGCGGTATAGCGCGTCAGATTTTCATCGTGCGATTTCTGCCGCGCATCGCCCTTGGCATCATGCACCGGCGGCGTACACAGCACGACACGCTTCACGCCGGCTTCTAGGGCGGCGGCGCGCAGATAGGTGATCGCGTCGGCAAAGCGTTTGGTGCCTGATTCATCCGGCGGGAGGCTGCTGCCATCGTTCATGCCGTAGCAGGCAAAGAGCAAGTCCGGCTTCGTCGCGGCCAGCGTGCGCTCCAGGCGCTCGCTCACGAAGGGCCGGCCAAAACCATATTGCTTCAAATGCCCCGCGTTCTCCGCCGGGGTCAGGTCGCAGGCGGTTTCGCTGGCCAATCCGAGATTCAAGACTTCGACCTCGATACCATGTGCGAGCAGCCAGCACTCAAAATCAGTCACATAATCGCCGCCTTGGGTAATGCTATCACCGAGAAAGACAATCCGGTGGACGCCTCGCAGCCGGGCAGCGGCATTCGGGTCCGCGTTCGTGCCCTGCGCCATCGCCGGCAATGAATTCGACAGCAAGCCGGCCAAAGTGGCGACCAGCAGCAGATGACGGAACAGAAGGCGGTTGGCGAACCCAAATGCGCCGAGGCGCACTGGCAAACTGCGGACGGAGCGCAGGCTTGGGACCCGCAGTAACTCCGGCAGGAGGAATCGCTGGCAATAAACCGGATGCGCTTGGGGGTTGGTGCATTGCTGCGGCTGACGGAGCCGCGCTCCGGAAATGGGCGCTCCGAACCGTGCTGCTGAATCTTGTTTGGCTTTCATTTAGTTTCTTGGCGGTAATGGTGACGCCAGAATTTAACGCAAAGACGCGGAGGCGCAAAGACGCAAAGTGGCTGGACGCGTCGAACGCACTGACAGACGAGTTGGCACCGGCGCCGGTCCCACCAAACGCAAAAAGAGCCGGAACACCGGTTCCGGCTCTTTGGTTGGAACAATAATTTTAGGTGCGGGCGGCGGGCTTTTTGGCAGCCTGATCCAGAATCGTCGTGAGGACGCTGTTGGGCACCTGCGAAAAGGTCAGCGGCTCCATTGAATACGAGGCGCGGCCTTTCGAGAGGGAACGGATGGCTGTCGCGTAGCCGAACATTTCGGCCAGCGGCACCTGCGCATTGAGAATGGTCTGCCCGTTCTTTGCTTCAATGCTGACAATTGTGCCGCGACGACGATTGATGTCGCCGAGCAAATCGCCCTGGTATTCGTCAGGCGTCGTGCATTCAACCTTCATCAGCGGTTCGAGCAAGATCGGACTGGCTTTCTTGAAGGCATCTTTCAAGGCGAAGATGCCGGCCATGCGGAAGGCGAGCTCGTTTGAATCCACTTCATGGAACGATCCGTCCACGACCTCCACTTTGATGTCAATGACCTGATACCCAGCATAGACGCCGCCTTTGATGGCTTCTTCGATGCCGTCAATGACCGCCGGAATGTATTCCTTCGGAATGGTGCCACCGACGATTTCATCCACGATTTCCACGCCCTTGCCCTTTTCGTTGGGCGCGACGGTGATGCAGGCGTGGCCATATTGGCCTTTGCCGCCGGATTGGCGGATGAACTTGCCTTCGCCCTCGGCCTTCTTGGTGATGGTTTCGCGATAGGCGATCTGCGGCGCGCCGGTGTTGGCCTCCACTTTGAATTCGCGCTTGAGCCGGTCAATGATGATTTCCAGATGCAGCTCACCCATGCCGGCAATGATGAGCTGGCTGGTTTCCTCATTGGTGAAACATCGGAACGTGGGGTCTTCTTCCGCCAGCCGTTGCAAGCCCTCGGACAATTTGTCGCGATCCTGCTTGGTCTTGGGTTCGACGGCCATGCTGATGACCGGTTCGGGGAACGTCGGCGGTTCGAGCGTCACGTCAAAGTCCTCATCGCACAGCGTGTCACCGGTGGTGATGTTGCGCAAGCCCACCAGCGCGGCAATGTCGCCGGCAAAAACTTCATTGATGTCCTTGCGCTCGCTGCCCTGGATGATCATCAGCCGGCTGACCCGCTCGCGTTTGCGCGTGCGCGGATTGTAAATGGTGTCGCCCTTCTTCAAGTGGCCGGAATAAACGCGGAAGAACACCAGTTTGCCCGCGTACGTATCGGTCCAGAGCTTGAACGCCAATGAGCAGAACTTGGCATTGTCGTTGGTTTCAACGGCGACCTTGTTTTCCGTGCCGGGCTCGATGCCCTCGGCGCCGGGCACGTCCAGCGGACTAGGCAGATAATCCACCACGGCGTCCACAAGCACCTGCACGCCCTTTTTCTTGAAGGCGGACCCGCACAGCACGGGCACGAGTTCGATCTTGCAGGTAAGTCGGCGGATGGCCGCCTTGAGCGTCGGGGCGTCAATCGGCTTTTCTTCCAGCACGAGTTCAGCCAGGGCGTCGTCCTTGTTGGAAACCGCTTCGATCAATTCGGCGAGCGCGGTCTGGGCGCGTTCCTTGTGCTCGGCGGGAATTTCGCGGACCTCGTAGTTCAAGCCTTCGTTGACCACGTCGCCTTCGCCAAACCAGAAACATTTCTGATTCACCACGTCAATCAGCCCGGCGAATTTGTCTTCCGCACCAATGGGCAGGAAAATCGGGAACGCATACGCCTTGAGCTTGTTGCGCATGTCAGACAAAGCGTTTTCAAAATTCGCGCCGGTGCGGTCCATCTTGTTGACGAACGCGATGCGCGGCACATGATACTTCGTGGCCTGGCGCCAGACGGTTTCCGATTGCGGCTGCACGCCCGCCACGCCGCAAAACACGGCGACTGCGCCGTCGAGCACGCGCATAGAACGCTCCACTTCGGCGGTGAAATCCACGTGGCCGGGAGTGTCAATGATGTTGATGCGGTGCGGCACGTCCCTGAACGCCTTGTAAATCTCGGCTTCGCCCGGCTTGACCGCCTTTTGGGTCCAGAAACAGGTGACCGCCGCCGAGGTGATCGTAATGCCGCGCTCCCGCTCCTGCTCCATCCAGTCGGTCACGGTGTTGCCGTCATCCACATCGCCGATTTTGTGGATCAGGCCGGTGTAAAAGAGGATGCGTTCCGTGGTGGTCGTCTTGCCGGCGTCAATGTGCGCGGCGATGCCGATGTTGCGGGTGCGTTCGAGGGAGTATTCGCGGTGGGGCGAATTGACTGGTTTGGCTTCAGCGCTCATAGTTTCAAAATTATAACATCATCTGGGGTGGGAACAAAAAACGCCCCGGCGATTTCCGTCGGGGCGCTTTTGAAAAAGATTCTACCAACGGAAATGTGCGAATGCCTTGTTTGCCTGCGCCATCTTGTGAACCTCGTCACGTTTGCGGATGGCGTTCCCCTGCCCCTGATAGGCCTCGAGGATTTCCGCCGCGAGGGCGGCTTTCATCGGCACACCCTTCTTGGAGTCGGCAAACTCCACAATCCAGCGGAGCGCGAGCGCGTTCTGGCGGTCGGAGGGGATTTCCAGCGGCACCTGATAGGTGGCGCCGCCGACCCGGCGGGGCTTGGTCTCAATGCGCGGCTTGGCGTTGTCCACCGCGCGCTGCAAAATTTCAATCGGGTTGCTGGCGGGATTTTTTTCCGAGATGGTATCGAACGCACCATAGACAATGCGTTGGGCCGTGCTTTTCTTGCCGGAAATCATCACGGTGTTCACGAGGCGGCTGACCAGCGTGTTCTGGTACTTGCCGTCCTTGACGACGGATCGTTTGGTTGCTTGGCGTCTGCGAGACATGTTCGTTAAATCGTTAAATCGTTAAGTCGTTGTGGCGAAAATCATTTAGCGGCGGCGGCGGGCTTGGCGGCTTTGGGCCGCTTCACGCCGTATTTCGAGCGGCTGACGCGGCGTTTTTCCACACCGGCGGCGTCGAGCGTGCCGCGCACAATATGGTACCGCACACCGGGCAAATCCTTCACGCGACCGCCGCGAACGAGCACAATGGAATGTTCCTGCAAATTATGGCCTTCATCGGGGATGTAAGCGATGATTTCATAGCCATTGGTCAGGCGCACCTTGGCGACCTTGCGCATGGCCGAATTCGGCTTTTTGGGCGTGCGCGTCATCACTTGGATGCACACACCGCGGCGAAAGGGCGAGTTTTCCAAGGCAGGCGACTTGGACTTGTACTTGACTTTGTTACGGCCCTTGCGGACCAGTTGATTAATTGTCGGCATTTTGCGTTAAAATCGCGGTAAAATCACCCGTTTTCTGTTTGGGAGAAACGGAACAGTGAGAATAGTTGAATCGCGTCCCGATGGCAACACCTTTTTCTGCGAAATTTGGGACCTCGCAGGTTTCTTAATTCATGCAAAGGCTTTCTCATTTAATTTAGACCTGTCGGCGACGAATTAAGCGTCGCAGGTCACTTCGTCCCAATTCTGCATCCCGTCCATCCACTCAACGGCATAACGTCGCTCGCGCAATACGCCAAGTTTTAAATCGCTCGGAAGTTCCTTCTTGCGTCTCTTCGCAGCGAACGCATCGCACCACAGATGATAGGTGCGGTCGTCCTCGGCGAGCAATGCTCCGGGCGCGCGCAAGTCTGCCCAGGTGATAAAATCATGCACGGAATCACCGGAAAGTTTTAATCGTCATCACTGGAAAATCTTAATCGTCGTTTGCCATCATCCCGTCGTTATTTTTTCCATTGACGAACGCGCGGCGGCGCGCAAAAGCGTCAACGGATTGCTCTGCGTCAGTTTGCGCGGCAGGCCTCTGGCCGCACACGAAGTTCTGCTGGACAAGGCGGATGGGTTGGATTGGGAAACGGCGGTTCGTTGTGATTTGGTTCATTTGCTGGAACGAGACTGGTTTCTCGAACGCCGGGGCCGCGTTCTGCCGGATCGCCAGATTCAAATCTCGCGCAAAGTGATCGAGTGTTTTCGGCTGCAAATTTATTGAGCAATCACGCGGCTGACTTGCCGGAGAAGTTTGCCGCGAACTTACGTTCGCGACCACGGACGTTTGCAGAAACAAAAAAGCCGGGATTTTTCAATCCCGGCTTTCTTGGTTTCACATTAGTTTACGCCAGCAGCGGATTCTCCGCCTCAACCGGGGCTTCCTCGACGAGCTCCTCCTCCGGCACTTCCACCAGCGGCTTGAGGGTGGCACGGCGGTGACGGTCAAAGCCGGTGCCCGCCGGAATGATGTGGCCCATGATGACGTTTTCCTTGAAGCCGCGCAGGCTGTCAATCTTGGAACGCGTGGCGGCCTCGGTGAGGACCCGGGTGGTGTCCTGGAAGCTGGCGGCGCTCAGGAAGCTGTCGGTTTCGAGCGAGGCCTTGGTGATGCCCAGCAGCACCGGCGAGGCTTCGGCGGGCTTGCCGCCCTTCTTCTCGACGTTCTCGTTCTCGGACTCAAATTCCAGCTTGTCCACCTGCTCGCCCCAGAGGAACGAGGTGTCGCCCGCCTCGGTGATGCGCACCTTGCGGAGCATCTGGCGGACGATGATCTCGATGTGCTTGTCGTTAATCGTGACGCCTTGCAAACGATACACCTCCTGCACTTCGCCGACGAGATGCTCCTGCAATTCCTGGGCGCCGCAGACTTCGAGAATCTCGTGCGGGTCCATGGGACCCTCGGTGAGCTGCTGGCCTTTCTTGACCAAATCCCCCTTGAAGACAATGACGTGCTTGCCAATGGGAATGAGATGTTCCTCGGACAATTTCGTCTGCGGATCGGTGATGAGCACGCAGCGCTTGCCGCGCACACTGGGGCCGAAATCGGCGATGCCGTCAATTTTGGAGATTTCCGACGCGTCCTTGGGACGGCGGGCCTCGAACAATTCGGCCACGCGGGGCAGACCGCCCGTGATGTCGCGGGTTTTGGCCTGTTTGCGCGGCGTCTTGGCGATGAGCGTGCCCGGGACAATTTTCTCGCCCTCGCTGACGACGATGTGCGCGCCGGAGGGAATGGGATAGTTGGCCACGACTTCGCCCTTGTCATCGTACATGATGATCTGCGGGTGCAAATCCTCCTTATGGTCAATGATGACCATGGATTCCTCGCCGGTGGCCTCGTCCACTTCCTGCTTCATGGTGACGCCCTCGATGATGTCGTGGAATTTCACCTTGCCGGCCTTCTCGGAGAGAATCGGCACGTTGTGCGGGTCCCACTGCACGAAGGTGTCGCCTTTCTTCAGCTTGCCGCCATCCTTCACGGAAACGACCGCGCCGATGACGATGATATGGGTTTCCAGTTCGCGGCCGTCGTCCCCGTGAATGGAGATGGAGCCGTTCTTGTTCAAGACAATGTGGTTGCCGTCTTCCAGCGCCACGGACCGCAATTCGTTGTACTTGACTGTGCCGTCGTGCTTGGACTTGATCTGCGGCTGCTTGAACACGCCCGCCGCCACACCGCCGGTGTGGAAGGTGCGCATGGTGAGCTGGGTGCCGGGTTCGCCGATGGACTGGGCGGCGATGATGCCTACCGCCTCGCCAAGCTTGACCAGCGAGCCGGTGGCCAGATTGCGGCCATAGCACATTTTGCAGATGCCGTGCTTGCTTTCGCAGGTCAGCACCGAGCGGATGCGCATGCGCTCAACCCCCGCCACGTCAATCGCCTTGGCCTTGAGCTCATCAATCTCCTCGTTCGCCCGGATGAGAAACTCCTTCGGGCTGGTCGGGTTCACAATGTCGTCGCAGGCAAAACGGCCCACGAGGCGTTCGGAAATTTTCACCACTTCGTCTTCGCCTTCGAACACGGCGGAAACCCAGATGCCGTTCGTGGTGCCGCAATCATTTTCCTGGATGATCACGTCCTGCGAAACGTCCACGAGCTTGCGGGTCATGTAGCCGGAGTCGGCGGTTTTGAGCGCGGTGTCGGCCAGACCTTTGCGCGCGCCGTGGGTGGAAATGAAGTATTCCAACACCGACAGGCCTTCGCGGAAGTTGGCCAAAATCGGTTTCTCGATGATTTCGCCACTGGGCTTGGCCATGAGGCCGCGCAACCCGGCCAACTGGCGCACCTGCTGCTTGTTGCCGCGCGCGCCGGAATCCACCATCAGGTACACCGGGTTGTATTCCTTTTTGCCCTGGTTTTGTTCGAGCGTCTTGAACATCACGCCCGAAATCTGGTCGGTGCAATGCGTCCAGACGTCCACGATCTTGTTGTAGCGTTCGCCGGAGGTGATGATGCCCTTGCGGTATTGCTTTTCCACTTCCCGAATCTGCTTTTGGGCGTTGTCAATCTGCTCATCGCGCTCCTTGGGCACAATCATGTCGTCAATGCCGATGGACACGCCGGACTTGGTCGCTTCGCGGAAGCCGATTTCCTTGAGCTTGTCGAGCATCGTCACGGTCTTGTCGTGGCCGGCGTGCTTGTAGCACTTCCAGATCAAATCGCCGAGATCGGATTTCTTGACCGGCTTGTTGTGAAAACCAAGTTCGTTGGGCCAGATTTCGCTGAACAGCACGCGGCCCACGGTGGTCTCAATGACTTTCTTGTCGGCCACGCCAAAGGCGGTCTTCCGACCGAGGTCGGGATTGGCCAGCCGGATGCGGTCATGCGTTTTCAAGGCTTCGTCGCTGTACGCGAAGATGACCTCTTCCTTGGAGCCGAACAACGGCAGCTCGCTCACATTCGCCGGCATCGGCTTGCGCGGCTCGGCGGTGACGTAATAACAGCCCAGGGTGATGTCCTGCGTGGGCGTGATGATGGGCTTGCCGGACGAGGGCGAGAAGATGTTGTTCGTGGCCATCATCAGCAACCGCGCCTCCAACTGCGCCTCGACGGACAGCGGCACATGGACGGCCATCTGGTCGCCGTCGAAGTCCGCGTTGTAGGCGGTACACACCAGCGGGTGAATGCGGATGGCTTCGCCTTCGATGAGCTGCGGTTCAAAGGCCTGAACAGACAGACGATGCAGCGTGGGCGCGCGGTTGAGCAGCACCGGGTGCCCCTTGGTCACTTCCTCCAAAACGTCCCAGACTTCCTTGGTCTGGCGCTCGATCATTTTTTTGGCGCTGCGCACGGTGTGAACGTAGCCCAGTTCTTTCAGGCGGCGGATGATGAACGGCTCGAACAGGACGAGCGCCATCTTCTTGGGCAGCCCGCACTGGTTGAGCTTGAGTTCCGGCCCGATCACAATGACCGAGCGGCCGGAATAGTCCACGCGTTTGCCGAGCAGGTTCTGGCGGAAACGGCCACCCTTGCCCTTGAGCATGTCGCTCAACGATTTCAGCGAGCGGTTGCCTGCGCCGGTGACGGGACGGCCATGCCGTCCGTTGTCAAACAACGCGTCCACCGCCTCCTGCAACATGCGTTTTTCGTTGCGGATGATGACTTCCGGCGTCTTCAATTGCAGCAGCGTGCGGAGCCGGTTGTTGCGGTTGATGACGCGGCGGTAAAGGTCGTTCAAGTCGGAAGTGGCAAACCGGCCGCCTTCGAGCGGCACGAGCGGGCGCAAGTCCGGCGGAATCACCGGCAACACCGTGAGAATCATCCATTCCGGACGGCTTTTGGACGAGCCGAGTCCCTGCAACAGCTTGATGCGCTTGGCCAGCTTTTTGCGGATCTGCTTGCTCTTGGTTTCCGTCATCGCCACGGCGAGTTCCTCGGCCTGCTTGACCAAGTCCACCCGGCACAGGGCTTCGCGCACGGCTTCGGCGCCCATCTTGGCGACAAAGGCCTCGGCGCCATAGGTTTCCAGGGCTTCGCGATATTCGACTTCCGTGAGCAACTGATGCGGCTTGAGGGGCGTGGTGCCGGGATCAATCACCAGGTAGTCCTCGTAATAGATCACGCGTTCCAAATGGCGCGCGGTCATGTCCAGCGCCAGGCCGATGCGCGAGGGCATGCACTTGAAGAACCAGATGTGGCACGTCGGCACGGCGAGTTCGATATGGCCCATGCGCTCGCGGCGGACGCGGGACAAGGTCACTTCCACGCCGCAACGGTCGCACACGATGCCGCGGTGCTTGATGCGCTTGTATTTGCCGCAGGAGCATTCCCAGTCCTTGACGGGACCGAAGATGCGTTCGCAGAACAGGCCGCCCTTTTCCGGCTTGAACGTGCGGTAGTTGATCGTTTCCGGATTCTTGACTTCGCCCTTGCTCCAGGAACGGATGGACTCGGGCGACGCGAGCGTGATGCCGACATATTCAACTTGGTTGACCTTGTCGAGGCCGAGCAACTCACGGGCGTTTTCTTTGGAACTGGTCATAAAATATAATTTCGGATACTGCGATTTTACTGCCTCAAATATTCTTGTTTTTCTTACGCGGCGCTTCATGCAGCACATAAGAAGATTCCGCCGGTTCAGCAAACGAAACAACTTGCCAGCCTTCCGCCTTCAGCTTTTCGGTGCCGTCGCGGATTTGCTGGAAAATCTTATGGAGGTCATAACCACACTCGCGCGCATGTTCCGCACGAAAGCGGTGAATTTCATCCAAAATTTCGTTTTCTTTCATTTTCAATCCACGTTCATCAGTTCGGTCGGCGTGCAAATCACCGGACAAATCAAGCCGCACCCGGCACAGGCGCGCTCAATCCGCCGCAGCAACGCCCGATTGTTGATGTGCGAACAATTCCAAGTAAGGAGATAATCCATTTTGTTCGCCGCCGCAAAGCCAAGATGCGTTGCATCATCAGCCGCAATGTCGGGAATGACTCCCTCTGCCAGCAACCGTTCCGCCAGTTGCTCACCTGCCGGCAACGCGTCGAGCACCGGAATGCCGCGCAATTTTTCCAAACGCGCCGCCGCAAACTGCGGATCGCCACGACGGGCCTCAACAATGACCACTTGCGAGACGAACAAATCGAAATCGTGCCGCCGATCTTCCCACCATTCCTGCGTTGATTCCTGGTCCGCCGCCAGCCGCAAATCACGGCTACGTCGGGCGACAAGATAACTCGGAATCGTGGTTTCAAGATAAAGTCGCGGTTTCAATTCATTCTAAACCGCCGCCAGCGTGGCGGCGGCAGTCTGCGCGGCCTGGTCGCCGCTGGTGTGTTCCAACGGATTGGAATAGCCAACCTTGACATCCAAGCCGAGGGATTGCATTTCCTTGACGAGCACGTTGAACGATTCGGGAATGCCCGCCTCGAGCGCGTTGTCGCCCTTCACAATGCTTTCGTAAATGCGCGTGCGGCCCTGCACGTCGTCCGATTTCACGGTCAGGAGTTCCTGCAGCGTGTAGGCCGCGCCGTAGGCCTCCATGGCCCAGACTTCCATTTCGCCGAAACGCTGGCCGCCGTACTGCGCCTTGCCGCCCAGCGGCTGCTGGGTCACGAGGGAATACGGACCCACCGCGCGGGCGTGAATCTTGTCGGCCACCAAATGGCCGAGCTTCATCATGTAGATGTAGCCAACCACAATCTCTTGGTCGAACTGCGTGCCGGTGCGGCCATCGTAGAGATGCGTCTTGGCATGTTCGGGCAGGTTGGCCTGTTTCAAGTAAGCGCGGATGTCCTTTTCCTTCATGCCGTCAAAAACCGGCGTGGCGAACTTCAAACCGAGGAACTTCGCCGCCCAGCCCAGATGCGTTTCCAAGACCTGGCCGACATTCATACGGCTCGGCACACCCAGCGGATTCAACACAATTTCCACCGGCGTTCCGTCCGCGAGGAACGGCATGTCCTCCTCCTTCACGATCTTGGCCACGACACCCTTGTTGCCGTGGCGTCCGGCCATCTTGTCACCCACGGACAATTTGCGCTTGGACGCGATGTACACTTTCACCGATTTGACGATGCCCGCTTCCACGCCTTCGCCGGCCTCGGCGCGCTCCATCTCCTCGTCGTATTGCATCTGCAAATCGTCGAATTTCTTGCGGAACTGGCCGATGATTTCGTTGATCTTGTTGCGGATGGGCGAGGGATCAATTTCAATGCGGTCGTACACCGTGGCGAGCTTGCGCAGCAAGGTCTTGGTGATCTTGCGGTTCGCCGGAATGATGATTTCGCCGGTCTCGCTGTTGACCACGTCGAGCGGAATCTTTTCGCCGAGCAGAATGTTGCTCAACGCCTCGGTCAATTGGTCCTGCAATTCGTTGGTCTTCTTCTTGTGATCCTCCTCGATCTGCTTGGCATGACGGCGTTCCTCGGTGGAAACCGACTTGCTGACGCGCTCGGCGTCCTTCTTCGCGGAGACTTTCACGTCCATGACAATGCCATAAGTGCCCGAGGGAACCTTGAGCGAAGTGTCTTTCACATCCGCCGCCTTCTCCCCGAAGATGGCGCGCAACAGCCGCTCCTCGGGCGCAAGTTCGGTTTCGGACTTGGGCGTGATTTTGCCGACCAGGATATCGCCCGGTTTCACTTCGGCGCCGATGCGGATGACGCCGTCGGTGCCCAGGTTTTTGAGCGCCTCGTCGCCGAGGTTGGGAATGTCCCGGGTGATTTCCTCCGGCCCGAGCTTGGTGTCGCGGGCCGCCACTTCAAATTCATCAATGTGAATGGAAGTGAAGATGTCCTCCTTGACGATCTTCTCGCTGATGAGAATCGCGTCCTCGAAGTTGTAACCGTTCCACGGCATGAAGGCCACGAGCACGTTGCGGCCGAGCGCCAACTCGCCGTTCTGGGTGCAGGGACCGTCGGCAATGACCTGGTCCTTGCGGACATGGTCGCCCTTGTTCACCAGAATCTTCTGGTTGATGCAGGTCGCCGCGTTGGAACGCATGAACTTGCGCACCGGATAAACCGAAATGCCGTTCGCCGGGTCGTGCTTGATCTTTTTCTTGCCTTCGGGCAACTGGCCGTTTTCGGTGATAATGATCTGGTTGCCGTTGACGGAAGCGACTTTGCCCGCCTCCTCGGCCCACAAAACCGCTCGGGAATCGCGAGCGACCCGGCCTTCGAGGCCGGTGGCCACGAGGGGCGCCTCGGTGACGAGCAACGGCACCGCCTGGCGCTGCATGTTGGAACCCATCAGGGCGCGGTTCGCGTCATCGTGTTCCAGGAACGGAATCAACGAGGCGGCAATCGAAACGAGCTGCTTCGGTGAAATATCCATGTAATGCACCGCCGAGGGTTCCACGTCAATAAACTCGCCGCGCTGGCGGCAGACGACGCGGTCGGTGGTGAAATGACCCTTTTCATCCATGACCGAATTGGCCTGGGCCACAATATATTGCTCCTCGCGATCGGCGGTCAGATATTCGACTTTTTCCGTGACTTTGCCGTCTTCCACCTTGCGGTAGGGCGTCTCGAGAAAACCGAATTCGTTGATGCGCGCAAACGTGGCGAGCGACGCAATCAGGCCGATGTTCGGGCCTTCAGGCGTTTCAATGGGACAAATCCGGCCATAGTGCGACGGATGCACGTCGCGGACTTCGAAGCCCGCGCGATCACGCGAAAGGCCGCCCGGCCCGAGCGCCGACAAGCGGCGTTTGTGGGTCAATTCGGCCAGCGGATTAATTTGGTCCATGAACTGCGACAACTGGCTGCGGCCGAAGAAATCGCGGATCACGGCCGAGAGCGCCTTGGGATTGATGAGCTTTTGCGGCGTCATCTGCTCGACGGTCTGGTCGAACAACGTCATGCGCTCCTTGACCAGGCGTTCCGTGCGGGAGAGCCCGACGCGGCACTGATTGGAAAGCAATTCGCCGACCGTGCGGATGCGGCGGCTGCCCAGATGGTCAATGTCATCCAGCGAGCCTTCGCCCTTCTTGAGCTTGAGCAGGTACTTGGTGGCGGACACCAGATCCTCCTTGGTCAAAATCCGGCTATCGGTCTTCAGGCCAAGTTTCTGGTTGATCTTGTAGCGGCCCACGCGGCCCAAGTCATAGCGCTTTTCGTCAAAAAACAAACGCTTGATGAGCGCGCGGGAATTCGCCGCCGTGGGCGGATCGCCGGGACGCAGCCGGCGGTAAATGTCCTTCAACGCCTCTTCCTCGTTCTTGGCGGGATCCTTTTTGAGGCATTTGATCATGTTGCCTTCGTCCACCGACGTGTCCACGACCTTGATCTTAGTGATGCCCAGTTCGGCGATCTGCTTGACCACCGCCTTGGACAGCGGCTCGAAGGCGCGCGCGACCACCAGGCTTTTTTCCTGGTCCACGGCGTCCTCCACCAGCACGCGATTCTGCAAATCCTCGATTTTTTCCGCGTCCTTCACCGACATTTCCTCGATGTGATAGAACAGCTTCAGGATTTCCTCGTCCGTGCCGCGGGTCAGCCCGCCGGCGTCCTTGGTTTTGCTCCCTTTTTCCTTGTCCTCGTGGTCCAGGAAGGAAAGCGCGCGGAAGAACGTGGTCGTCAAAAATTTCCGGCGGCGCTTCTTGCGGTCCAGATAAACGTACAGCAAATCGCTCGTGTCGAACATGGCTTCATACCAGGAGCCGCGGTCGGGAATGACGCGGAAGGAATGCAATTCCTTGCCGTTGGGATGCAGCGTCTTTTCAAACGCAATGCCCGGCGACCGGTGCAACTGGGAAACCACCACGCGCTCGGCGCCGTTGATGACAAAGGTGCCCTGCGGCGTCATCAGCGGCAGCTCGCCCATGAACACCTTTTCCTCCTTCGCGCCCTTGGTTTCCTCGCGGAGCTTGAAAGTCACATACAGCGGCGCGCCGTAAGTGGTGCCCTCGCGCAGGCACTCCAGCCAGTCCACTTTCGGCGCCCCGATCTCATAGGAGTCGTAATCGAGCACGACCTTGCCGTCGTAGCTCTCAATGGGAAACACCTCCCGAAAGACGGATTCCAAGCCGACGTGTTTCTGGCGCTTGCTGGAAGTCAGGTCCGCCTGTAAGAATTCCGCGTAGGAATTCGTCTGCAACTCGATCATGTTCGGCGGCGCGACGATTTCCCTGATCTTGCCGAAATTAATACGTTCTGTGGCTCGCGATGGCATTTTTTACTTTCTTTTGGGCGCGGCAACATGCCGCGCCGATTAACACTTACAGTTAACGACACAAGGCAAGCCCGCCGCGTTCAACGGCCAGCTTGCCACCAGCTATCTACTCTGCTACTAAATTAAAAATTATCAACTAATCTCAATTCTTGACCCGCCGCCGGCGGGGATGAAACGGGGCGGCGGCAACACGCCGCCGCCCCAAAACCGGACGAATTACTTGATTTCGACTTTGGCGCCAGCGTCTTCCAGCTTCTTCTTGGCGGCGTCGGTATCCGCCTTGTTGGCGCCTTCCAGCAAGGTCTTCGGCGCGCCTTCGACCAAAGCTTTCGCTTCGGCGAGGCCCAGGCCGGCCTTGACTTCACGCACCGCCTTGATGACGGAGATCTTCTTGTCCGCCGGAACGGACGCGATGATCACGTCAAAGGTGTCCTTGGCAGCGGCGGCGGGAGCAGCCGCACCGGCCGCCGGAGCGGCGGCGGCGGCCGCGACGGGCGCGGCGGCGGAAACGCCCCACTTGGCTTCCAGTTGTTTCACCAGATCAGCGGCTTCCAGCACCGTCAATTTGCTCAATTCCTCCACGAGGTTTGTGATATCTGCCATATTATTATTTTGCTTTCTTTCGTCTCGTCGTCTGACTCCAGCCAACTGCGCTCAAGCGCCGGCGGGCCGGGCAATTTTAAGTTCGTTGGAACCGACGATTTACGTTGTTGTTGTTGTTGTTTGTTTGCTCCAGTTGGAAAATCAGTTTTCCGACCGGAAATTTCCGCCAGCTCAGGCGGCCGGTGCGGCCGGCTCTGGCTTTTCGGCCTTGGCTTTGAGCACCTGCGCGAGCTGGGTCGCGGGCGTGTTGAGCAGGACGACGAGCTTCGTCGCCGGTGCGTTGAACAGCCCGAGCAGTTTGGCCCGCAGCACGTCGAGACTCGGCAAATCCGCCAGCGCCAGGATGGACGCCTCGTCGAGCCGCTGGTTGTTCAGATAGCCGAATTTCAGCTTCAGCTTGTCGAATTCCGCCGCAAAGTTCTTCACCGCCTTGGCGGCGGCGGAGATGTCTTTCTGGCCGGTCACCACGGCGAGCTGGCCGGCCAGACTGCCGTTCAAATCGCCAAGGCCGGCCTCTTTGGCGGCCACGCTAAAAACCGTGTTTTTTACAATGTGAATTTCGGCGCCGGCCTTGGCCAGGCGCTTGCGCAACTCCGTGAGGTGCGCGACCTTCAAGCCCTGATAGCCCACCACCAGGAAGAACGGCGAGGCGTTCAACCGGGCCACGTATTCACTCGTCAACAATTTCTTTTCAGCACGCATGATTCAAATCCTTTTAGTTGGTTGCAAATTCGCGAAGCTCCACACGGACAGGCGGACTCATGGTCGCCGAGAGCGTGCAAGAATGGATATAAGTGCCCTTGATGGTATGCGGACGCGCTTTGACCACAGCCTCAATGACGGCGCGGGCGTTTTCCTCGATTTGTTCGGGTTTGAACGAGGCCTTGCCCACAATCACATGAACATTGGCGGCCTTGTCCACCTTGAACTCGACGCGGCCGGCCTTGACTTCCTTCACCGCCTTGGCGGTGTCCTCAGTCACGGTCCCGGTCTTCGGGTTGGGCATCAAGCCCCGCGGCCCGAGCACTTTGCCGAGCTTGCGGACTTCCACCATCGCCTCGGGCGTGGCCACGGCCACATCAAAATCAGACCAACCGCCCTGGCACTTGGCGATCATGTCTTCAAAGCCCACGTTTTCCGCGCCCGCGGCTTTGGCGGCATCGGCGGCGGCGCCTTTGGCAAACACCAGCACGCGCACGAGCTTGCCGCTGCCGTGCGGGAGCGGAACCGTGCCGCGGACCATCTGGTCCGACTGCTTCGGGTCCACGCCGAGGCGGAACGCCAAGTCAATGGTTTCGTTAAATTTTGCTTTCGGAAATTTGGCGAGTACGCCAACGGCCTCCTTGAGGGGATAGGTCTTTTTGCCATCCACCACTTCGAGCGCCTTCTTGTATCGTTTACTGGGCATTGTTTTTGGTGCGGTGCAAACGAGCTGTTGCTCTCCCGCGTTGCTGTTGTTTTTTCACGGATCACGCTGCCTGCATCACGCTGCATGCGTGACACGGGCGGCGTGAAAATCAATTTTAGCCGACGACTTCAATCCCCATGCTGCGCGCGGTGCCGGCGATCAGGCGAACCGCCGCCTCTTCCGAGTTGGCATGGATGTCTTTGGATTTCATTTTTACGATCTCCAAAATCTGTTTGCGCGTGACCTTGCCAACCTTGTCCTTGTTGGGCGTCTTGCTGCCGGCGGTGATGCCGGCGGCTTTCTTGAGCAGCACCGACGCGGGCGGCGATTTGGTGATGAAGGTGAACGACTTGTCCTGATACACCGTGATGACCACGGGAATAATCAGACCGGCGTCGCCTTTGGTCACTGCATTGAATTCCTTGCAGAATCCCATGATGTTCACGCCGTGCTGGCCCAACGCGGGGCCGACGGGCGGGGCCGGGTTGGCCTGACCGGCCGGAATCTGCAGCTTGATCTGTCCTGTAATTTTCTTTGCCATAAAATTGTTTTGTGATGCGTGATGCGTGATGCGTAAAACGTGATGTCACGCATCACGCATCACGAATCAGCGATCTGGCTATGATTTTTCCACCTGCCAGTATTCGAGCTCGACCGGCGTGTTGCGGCCGAAAATATTCACCGTAACCTTCAATTTACCACGTTCCGGATCAATTTCCTCAATAATCCCGCTGAAATTCAGAAACGGCCCATTATTGATCTTGATGGTCTCGCCCACCGCGAAATTGACTTTCGGCTTTTCCGTCTCTTCCGACGCGGAAATTTGGGCCTTGATGGCTTCCACTTCCGCCGTGGGCGTGGGCTGCGGCGGGTCGCTCAAAAAGCCGATGACCCCCTGCGTTTCGCGGATGAAATACCACGCTTTCTCAATCACCCGCCGGTCGTCGTCCAGCAACACCATGTCCACAAACACGTAGCCGGGCCACAATTTGCGATTGGACACGGTCTTTTTCTGGTTGCGCACCTCGACCACCTTCTCCATGGGCACGAGCACCTCCTTGATGAAATCCTGCATCTCGTCGGTCTTGACGCGCTTCTCGATGCTCTCCTTGACCTTGTGTTCCTGGCCGGAAAGCGTCTGGATGATGAACCACTGGTTGCGCATGAAATTATTTATGGAAAAACACCTCGGTCAAAATCATGTCAATCACCACCACATAACCGCCGAGCAGTCCGATGGTGACCATGATCAGCACGGTGGAACCCTTCAATTCGTCCATGGTTGGCCAGGTGCATTTTTGCAATTCCACGTAGGTTTCCTGACAATACGCGGCCAGGCGCTTGATCTGACCCTGCCACCAAAGGTAGCCAAAGATCGCGCCAATCACCACCGCCACCACTGCAATTTGTATCCAGTTATTCACAAAAAAAATCTTTCTTTCCGCTGGCACCCAAACGTTTGCTTGTTCCCGCCCACGCCGCAGCGTGCACGCCAATCTGGCGGAGAGGGAGGGATTCGAACCCCCGTTGGCGGTTAAGCCAAAGCGGTTTTCAAGACCGCCGCGATAGACCACTCTGCCACCTCTCCGTGACAGACTGCATGGTTGGATTTGTGGATTTATGGATTGTTGGGATATCGCATCCCATCACCCCATTAAACCAATCATTCAACAACCATCCAAAAATCCATGCCTTTTTTGGCTGGCACGGCGGGAGGGACTTGAACCCCCAACCAACGGTTTTGGAGACCGCTACTCTACCAATTGAGCTACCGCCGTAGCCGTCTAGCCCCGTTGACCTCCGCCAAATCCCAATCTCGGCGGACAAAAAGGGAGCACGGAGGTGCTATCTCCGCGCTCCCGAAACCAGCTCACCATTAGGCGATGACTTCCACCACAATGCCGGAACCAATCGTGCGGCCGCCCTCGCGGATCGCGAACTTGAGTCCTTTTTCCATGGCAATGGTCTTCTGCAATTCCACTTCGACCGAGACGTTGTCGCCCGGCATCACCATTTCGACGCCCGTCGGCAGCGTGAGCGTGCCGGTGACGTCCGAGGTGCGAAAATAAAATTGCGGACGATAGTTGGTGAAGAACGGCGTGTGCCGGCCACCTTCATCTTTGGTCAAAACATAAACTTCCGCCTTGAACTTCGTGTGCGGCGTGATGGTCCCGGGCTTGGCCAGCACCATGCCGCGCTCCACCTCGTCCTTGGTCGTGCCGCGGAGCAGCACGCCCACGTTGTCGCCGGCGCTGGCGCTGTCGAGCAACTTGCGGAACATTTCAATGTCCGTGGCCACCGTCTTGCGGGTGTCCTTCAAGCCGACGATTTCCACGTCGGACATCTTGTTAAGCACGCCGCGTTCGACACGTCCCGTCACCACGGTGCCGCGACCTTCAATCGTGAACACGTCTTCGATGCACATCAGGAACGGCTTGTCAATTTCGCGGACGGGGTCGGGGATGAAGCTGTCCAGCGCGTCCAGCAAATCGGCAATCGCCTTTTCGCCCTCGGGCTTGCCTTCCAAGGCCGCCGTGGCGGATGCCCGGACAATGGGCGTCGTTTCGCCGGGAAAGCCGTACTTGGTGAGCAGTTCGCGGATTTCCATTTCGATCAGCTCGAGCAAGTCGGCGTCGGCGAGATCCACCTTGTTCAGGCAGACAATGATGCTGGGCACGCCGACCTGGCGGGCAAGCAGAATGTGTTCGCGCGTCTGCGGCATGGGGCCGTCGGCAGCGCTCACCACCAGGATCGCACCGTCCATCTGCGCGGCGCCAGTGATCATGTTCTTCACATAGTCGGCATGGCCGGGGCAGTCCACATGCGCATAATGGCGCTTCGGGCTTTGGTACTCGACGTGCGAAACCGCGATGGTCACGGTTTTGGTGGCGTCGCGCACCGTGCCGCCCTTGGTGATATTGGCGTAGGAAATCGGTGTGGCCAAACCCTTCTTGGCTTGGACGGCGACGATAGCCGCGGTCAAGGTGGATTTGCCGTGGTCAACGTGGCCGATAGTGCCGACGTTGACGTGCGGTTTCGTTCTTTGAAATTGCTCTTTAGCCATGTTAATTCGTTTGTTACTGTTCGTTTTATGTTTTTTTAACTGGAGCCCATGATCAGGATCGAACTGATGACCTCATCCTTACCAAGGATGTGCTCTACCAACTGAGCTACATGGGCATCCATAAAATTATGTTCAACCCCGAATCGTAAAACGACAAAAAACCGCTTCCCTCGGTCTGCTCAAAATTCAAGGGAATTTCGGTATTTCGTTTTTTACGGCTCTGACCGTTGCAAAATAGCAACTGCCGCCACCATGTCAATGATTTTTTTATTTTTATTCAAGTTGTTCCGCTTGTCAAGTTTTTGCCGGCTTGAATTTTGGGCAACACCGCCGAACAAATCTCCTTGCTCGGTCTCAAGTGAGCCATTTCGGCACATCCGTCCCCCTCCCCGATCCGTCCGGGTGGCACCCTTTCACGGGACTGCATGATTTTGATGGCACTTCAGGACGTGGCCACCAAGTCACGCAACTTGGCACGGTAGGGTTTAGCCAGGGAAGGCTTGAAGCGGACGCCCAACGCCTCGGCCTCCTCGGCCTCGCGGTGTTCCTGCTCGTCAAGGATGCGCAGAAAGAGCATCCAAGTCAGTTCCGGCACGTACTGCAACGCCCCGGCGCAATTGCTGCGCCGCATGATGTCGCAAATGGACTTCACCGCACCGTTGAGCGACTGCTGTGAGGCGTGGCGCTTGGAGGCGTTTCCATTGCTGGTCGAACTCATGATGCAGTCCTCAAAAGAGCAATAAATCCAGCCTGCTCAAAATGGTGATCGTGAGCCAAAGCTTCGGTAATGCCTTCCCGCCGCATCACCAAAAACGAAGCGCAATCCGTCAAACTCCAATGCTTGTCCCGGTGTGCGGCGTAGAAATCAAGCGCCTCACGGAACAAGGTGCTAGTCTGCGGCTCGATCGTGACATTGGAGTTTTATCGGAGACCGGCAATCGTTTGCTTGACCAGCGTGCGGAAAGACTCCCCTTCTTTGCCGAACAGGTTGGCCACTTCCACAAGTACCATTTCCGTGGTGCAAGTCCGATGCGCGCCCAAACCGCGCGAAACTTCCTTGGCCCTGGCATTAAGGTCATCCGACGGGTTCAGCAACGCCACCCAGTAGCCTGTGTCCGCAAAAACCCGTTTCATTTTCAGTCCTTGGGAGCGCCGTATAGGTAATGGTCAAGATTGCGCGCCGCGTCCGACGGGACTTTCTCCCATTCACTGGCGGGAATCTGCGAACCAAGCTCGGCGATGACCTCCCAAACCGGCCGGACTTGGTCGTTGTAGGCCAATTCGCCCGCCGGCTGAATCGTCAAATCATTGATCTTGATTATGCTTTTGATCGCACCGCCGGGTTGGAACTCGGCGGTGCCGGTGACGTGGAGGCGGCGGTTAATGTGCTCCCGCAAGGCTTCCGTCACAACCGACTCCTGATCCGCGCTGAACCGACCGGGAATTCTTGACCCATCATCCAGCTTTATCGTAAAGGTGCCGCCCAGATCAACGGCCCGCACTTCACCGGTGAAATCCACAACATCCGTGTACACCGACATCACGCGGCTCAGTAGCTCCTTCTGAGCAGTGCGCGTATAGGTGGCGGTGGTTTGCGTTTGGCAAGACTTCAACTCCACACTTTCATCGTCGTGCAGCCCCTTGCCGTAGTCGCCAAACAAAGGAATGATAATCGGGGGCAACCCCTCCGGCAATGGCTGCCGGTTGTTGGCGGCGGTGATGGCGGTGTTCACCAGCTCCACAGCGGTGTCCAATTCATCCGCCGGCTGCCGTTTCCAGAAATCAGCCTGATCCTCACTCTCATACTCGCGCAGGATGGGCACGGCGACACTGCCTTTTTCGATGGCAAAAAACTTCAGTGTCAGACCATCCTCGAAATTTTTGGGCAGCCGTTCGCGATCAGGGTGAGCGCGACGCCAAAGCGCCTTGGCTGTCTCCACCAACAATTGTTTGTAGGCAAAAAGGTCGGGCAGCACATCGAGATCCAAACCGTGGTCGTCGAAGCGCTTGCCTTTGAAGGTGTGCGTCACCAGTTGTCGTTGAACTTTTGACATACTCGGCCGTTCATTTACATCAACTTAGTCGTTTTAGCTGATAAAACCAATGCGAATTTCAAGATTTGCCTTGGAACGCCGAACGCAGCAGCGCGGCGGGCAAAAGCTCGATTTCGGCCATCCCCGGACCGCGACCGGTCCTCCGGTCGCAGCACGCTGGATTCACGCACCAGTTCCAGCGGTTCGCCGGGCGCCGCTGGTTCGCGCCTGCGGGGACAAGCTGTCCCCGCCCCGGCTCACACGCTATTTAAATCAAAACACTTATTGACTTCAGCCTTGGATTTGATAGGTTGCGTGTCCCTTTTGATTGAATTTTTAAATGAAAACGCATTTACCGAAAGTAAATCTGGACCAGCGCAAGTGGCATGTGATTGATGCCGACGGCGCGGTTCTCGGCCGCCTGGCCGTCCAAGTCGCCGATATTTTGCGCGGCAAAAACAAGCCCGTGTACACGCCCCACCTCGACGCCGGCGACTTCGTGATCGTTGTCAATGCCGAGAAGGTGCGCGTGACCGGCAACAAGGAAACCGACAAGGAATTCATGACGTATTCCGGCTGGAAAGGCGGCGAGAAATACGCCACCGTGGCCCAGCGCCGCGCGAAACATCCCGAATTGCTCATCACCCACGCGGTCAAGGGCATGATTCCCAAGAACCGCCTGGGCCGCGTTTTGCTCACCAAACTCAAAGTTTTCAAGGGGCCGAAGCACAACCACGAAGCGCAGACGCCCGCCACGCTCGCTCCCGCCAAGTATTGATCATTATTTATGGCTACCAAGACCACCAACGAATTCCTCGGCACCGGCCGTCGCAAAACTGCCATCGCCCGGGTCCGCCTCGCGACCGGCAGCGGCAAGATCACCGTCAATGGGCGCCCGGTGGAAAGTTATTTTCCGCTGGACACCCTGCGCTCGACCGTCACCCAGCCGCTGACCCTCACCGGCACGGCGGATAAACTGGACGTGCGGGTCAATGTCACCGGCGGCGGCCCCAACGGCCAGGCCGGTGCCACGCGCCACGGCATTTCGCGCGCCCTCCTCAAGTTCGACGCCAATCTGCGTCCGCAATTGAAGAAGGAAGGCTTTCTCACCCGCGATCCGCGCGAGCGCGAGCGCAAGAAGTACGGCCAGCCCGGCGCCCGCAAACGCTTCCAGTTCTCGAAGCGTTAAGCGCACCGGAAAGATTCTTCAACCCGCTGGCTCCGCCGGCGGGTTTTTTATTTTTTGAGGTGGCGATCTCCGGTGACCGCACCGGCTCACATAATCATGCTCATCCTCATCCTCATCCTCATCCTCACTTTTTTATTTAGGGGCGAGGATGAGCATGAGCATGAGGATGAGGATGATTCCCTCCGATCCGGAGAGCGCGATGACAATTTTTCGTGTGATTCGTGTCTTTCGCGGTTAAATTTTAAAAAATGAAAACTAAAAAAGTTGCCATCGTCGGCGCGTCCGGTTACTCCGGCGAAGAACTGGTCAAATTGCTGCTCCACCATCCCCATGCGGAGCTGGTGGCGGTGACCTCGCGTCAATATGCCGGGCAGACGCTGGCGCAGGTGTTTCCCAAATTCGCCAGCCTGCCCCAATCCAAGTCGCTCCGCTTCGTGGAGCCAAACGCCGCCTTGCTGGCCCGGCAGGCGGAAGTCGTGTTTCTCGCACTGCCGCATGGCGTCGCCGCCGAATACGCCATCCCGCTTCTGGCCGCCGGCTGTGTGGTCATTGACTTGAGCGCGGATTTCCGGCTCAAAAGCGCGGAGATTTACCGGGACTTCTACGCCCACGAGCATCCCGCGCCGGAACTGTTGAAGCAAGCCGTTTATGGTCTGCCGGAAATCTATCGCGAGGAGATCAAGCAATCGCGGCTGATCGCTTCGCCGGGCTGCTATCCCACCAGCATTCTGCTGCCCACGATCCCGCTGCTGAAGGCGGGCCTCATCAAGCCCGGCGGCATCATCGCCGATTCCCTGAGCGGAGTCACCGGGGCGGGCCGCAAGGCGGAAGTGGATTATCTCTTTTGCGAATGCAATGAGAGCGTCCGCCCTTACGGCGTGCCGAAACACCGGCATTTGTCGGAAATCGAGGAACAACTCTCCTTCGCCGCCGGCGCCCAGGTGGTGATCCAGTTCACCCCGCATTTGATTCCCGTGAACCGTGGCATCCTGACCACGCTGTACCTGGCGCCGGAAAAACACTTTGCCAATGCGGATAAAATGGCCGCGCTCGCCGGAAAGATTTCCGCGTGCTACGCCGCCGCCTATGCCCACGAACCGTTCGTGCGCCTGCTCGAAGGCAAGTCCCTGCCGGACACAAAGAATGTGGTAGGCACCAACGTCTGCGAGATCGCGTGGCGGCTCGACCCGCGCACGGGCCGGCTCATCGTGATGAGCGCCGAGGACAATCTGGTGAAGGGTGCCAGCGGCCAGGCCGTGCAAAGCCTCAATATCTTGAGCGGCTGGCCGGAAACCGCGGGGTTGCTTTGAAAACCGCCTGCCTTTGGAACGCCGCGGAATACGCCGCGAATTCCGCCGTGCAGCAAAGCTGGGCGCGTGAACTCATCGCCCGGCTCCCGCTGCGCGGCGACGAGCACGTGCTGGACATCGGTTGCGGCGATGGCAAGGTGACGGCGGAAATCGCCCGCGCCGTGCCCCGGGGCCGGATATGGGGAGTGGACGCTTCGCCGGAGATGATTGCCTTTGCGCAAGCGACTTTCCCGCCGGCCACCACCGGCAATCTCAAATTCCACGTTTGCGATGCCCGGAAAATTGGGTCACTCGGCGAAAAATTCGACCTGGTTTTTTCCAACGCCGCGTTGCATTGGGTGGATGATCACGAGGCGATCCTGCGCGGGGCAGCGGCCGTGCTCAAGCCCGGCGGCCGGCTGGCCATCTCCTGCGGCGGCCAGGGCAACGCGCACGACGTTTTCCTGGCCCTGCGACCGGAACTGCGGCGGCAACGCTGGCGGGGATTTTTCCGCAAGCTGCCCGCGCCGTATTTTTTTTATTCGCCGGAAGAGTACAAAAAATGGCTGCCGAAATTCGGATTCCGGATCAACGCCATTACGCTCGCTCCCAAGGATGCGACCTACGCGGGCGCGGCCGGCTTGGCCACCTGGCTGCGCACCACCTGGCTGCCGTATGTGCAGCGCGTGCCGGAAAGCCTTCGCGAAGAATTCATCGCCGCCGTCACGCGCAGATACCTCGCGAAGCATCCGCCGGACGCCCAAGGCCTGGTTCACGTCCGCATGGTGCGGCTGGAAATTGATGCGGTGAAGCACGAGGCGTAATGCGTGAATGTGGCGGCAGGCATCCTTGCCAATGGGTGTCAAGCGTAGGCGAGTTGAGAAATAGCGTTTGGCATATTGGGATGATCTGAGTGGACGAATGGTTCTTAGTTCATCGGAGATTCCTTTGCTGCGGTCGGGTTGGTCTGTGGATTA
>Ga0316217_10002031_pt1 | contig 25129 bp, 19 predicted proteins | sample 1anoAmetaG_FD_203633 | JGI IMG/M metagenome (GOLD analysis project Ga0316217, IMG submission 203633) | Freshwater microbial communities from Trout Bog Lake, Wisconsin, USA - 1anoA | ecosystem: Environmental > Aquatic > Freshwater > Lake > Hypolimnion/Profundal zone | place: USA: Wisconsin...
GTTTTTCGAGTCGTGGACCCGGTTCTTATCCGGACCACGCGAAGAAAAACGTATGCATCATCCGAAGTAAAGTGATTGTACGAAGAAACATTTTATAAATAGAGAGGGGGGAGGAAGGAGAGGATGACACCAAATCAGCATGTCCCTTGATACCCTGGGCTACACACGTCATACAATGGTCACTACAATGGGCTGCAATACCGTAAGGTGGAGCCAATCCTTAAAAGTGGCCTCAGTTCAGATTGAGGTCTGAAACTCGACCTCATGAAGTTGGAATCGCTAGTAATCACAGGTCAGCTATACTGTGGTGAATACGTTCTCAAGTCTTGTACTCACCGCCCGTCAATTCAAGGGAGCCGGGGGTACCCGAAGTCTGCCGCAAGGTGGCCTAAGGTAAACTTGGTGACAGGGAATAAGTCGTAACAAGGCACGGGTAGCGGAAGCTGTTCGTGGATCAATTCAAATGAAAATCGTTTTTAAAGCGCTTCGGCCTTTAAGAATCTATTGTCGATTGATCAACCTAATTGATCAGATGATTACACTATCATCATTAAAATGTGTACGGTAACTTGTTCATCGTTAGAACAAGTCAAAAACCCGATCGTGTCATTCTGTACAGAGACATGATGGGTCATAGGGCGAAACAAAAGAGTTCGTAAAAATCTTTTGAAACAGAATGCATAATGTAAATCTATTTATTACAAAAACCATCCAGGAATGATTCCTTGGGTGGTTTTTGTTTTGGGGGAATAACCCTCTAAGGCTGGCAATTGACAAGGGGTTCCAATTAAGTATGATAGACCTCTAACTCAAACTGTTCTTTATGCTAAAAATCGCGTGTGTAATCTTCCTTCTTGTTGTATCTGTCCCGCCAGCAAGAAAATTTGTGTGGGACGTCGTGCGCACCTTTGTGGCACTGCTTGTAATAGTGGTAATCTTTTGGCCAATTCAGTCAAGGACTCTTGCTGGAGCGCCCAAAGAGGTGTAGTGGAAGATTGGTAATTTGTTAGATTTTGGAGTCATAGGCGGCATAATTCCGCTTTTTTTCTTGGCTAAAAAATGGTACAATGACCCGCATGATTGGTCAAACCTTTACCATGAAGAGCAAATACGAGCCTGCAGGGGACCAGCCCGAGGCTATTAAAGCCTTGGTTTCAGGCCTTAAAAAAGGAATGCGCAAGCAGACGCTTTTGGGCGCAACAGGAACGGGAAAGACGTTTACGATGGCAAATGTGATCCAGCAAATGCAAAAGCCAACGCTCGTGATTGCGCACAATAAAACACTTGCGGCACAGCTTGCCCAGGAATTTATGGAATTTTTCCCGGACGCAGCGGTTCATTATTTCGTCTCGTATTACGACTACTATCAGCCGGAAGCTTACATGCCGATGACGGATACCTATATTGAAAAAGACGCCCAGATCAACGAGGAAATTGATCGTCTTCGCCACGCTTCAACGCAGGCGCTTCTCACTCGAAAAGATGTGATTATTGTCGCCTCAGTTTCATGTATTTACGGTTTGGGAAGTCCGGAGGAATACCGAGACATGAACTTTTTGATACGGCTCGACATGCAGATTTCAAAACGCGAAATGATGGAAAAGCTCATCAATATTCATTTCGTGCGAACGACGGCAGATCTTCGCTCGGGGCAATTCAGATCAGTCGGAAATAAAATCGATATTATGCCGGTGTCTGAAAAATATATGGTAAGTGTTGTGTTTACGGGGAATATAGTTGCGATAATCAATATTATTGATCCAGTGACCTCTACGATTCTTGAGCGTCCCGAACAGATCTTTTTGTTCCCCGCGAAACACTTTTTGACTGAAGGTGATAAAAAAGAGCGAGCTTTGGTCGCAATTGAAAAAGAAATGAAAGAAGTCGTAAAGAAGTTTGAAAAAGAAGGCAAGCTTCTTGAAGCTGAACGCATTAAGCGACGAACTCAGAACGACTTGGCGATGATCCGAACCATGGGATATTGTAGCGGAATCGAAAACTATTCTCGACATTTATCAGGTAAAGGCGCAGGCGAACCGCCTGAAACGCTTATTTCGTATTTTCCTCATTCAAAAGTTTCTGCGAATTCAAAAACGAAACGGGGTCACGCAGGTGAACCGGAATTCTTGACTATTATTGATGAGTCCCATGTGACGTTACCTCAGCTTCACGGAATGTATGCGGGCGATGCATCTCGAAAAACAACCCTCGTTGATTTCGGGTTTCGACTGCCTTCGGCAAAAGACAATCGTCCTTTGAAGTATCATGAATTCGAAGAACGTATCGGACAGGTCATTTATACATCCGCAACGCCGAGCAAGGTTGAACTCGCTGAATCTGAACAGATTGTCGAGCAAATTATTCGCCCGACAGGACTGGTGGATCCGCTTGTCGAAGTTCGGCCTGTTACTCCTGCGGAAAGCGCGGAAACCTATCCTGGCCAAATTCAAGATTTCATTCGCGAAACCGAACTTGAAATTCTTCGAGGTGGGCGGGTACTTGCGACAACGCTTACCAAAAAGATGGCGGAAGACTTATCTGAATACTTGAAAGAGCGAAAGATAAAATCAGAATATTTGCACAGCGACGTGAAAACAATTGATCGAATTAAAATTATTACTGAATTCCGTCGCGGGAAATTTGATTGCTTGGTGGGGGTCAACCTTCTTCGAGAAGGACTCGATATGCCCGAAGTTTCGTTTATCGGAATTTTGGATGCTGACAAGGAGGGCTTTTTGCGAAGCGAGACGTCGCTTATCCAAACGATTGGGCGAGCTGCTCGAAACGTCGATGGGCGAGTCATTCTCTATGCGGATCACGTGACGGGTTCCATGGAACGCGCAATCGGCGAAACAAAACGACGACGCGATACTCAAATTGCATTCAATGAAAAACACGGTATTACGCCGATGACGATTCAGAAAACAATCAAAGACATCAGCGACCAGATGGAATCGGCACATGACAAAGCCGTTACAGCAAACTTGTCGCTTGACTCGGAATTGTTTGCGAGTAACCCGAAAGAACTTATTCGATTGAAGGAACAAGAAATGAACGACGCGGTTGCAGATCTTGATTTTGAAACGGCTGCGATTCTCCGAGACGAAATTCAGGCGATCAAAGAAAAGATGGGAACTGCGAAAGCCAAGAAAAAACCGAAAAGAATTTTCAAGTAAGCGCCCGACCAGGCGTTTTCTTGTGCAAGAAGGAATCTTTACAGAAATAGTATTTCATGCTATTAATAAGGCAACTAAATTGTTGTTTTTATGGAGTGTGCAAATAGATTACTAGGATGGGCGCTGATTGCTTTTGCAAACATTGTGCTTTGGGTAACGAATGTTATTTTTTGGGTAATAGGCCTTACGAAGTATGTGTTAGGTCTTATTGGTAGAATTCTCACCGAGTTTTTAGGGAGACCTCTTTCCGCGCTGGGGCTCTTGCTTACAGGTTGGCGAATTGTGGGGCCTGCTCCTCGTGTTCCCAAATATGTGATTGCTATTGCTCCGCACCGTCAAGGCATGGGTGACGTGCTTCGCGGCTTGTTTGCAAGGACTATTATGAGAATGCCGGGTTGGCACAGCAGAACGGTGATGAAGATTGAAATCATGGAAGCTCCCGTTCTTGGGTGGTTTCTGAAGTTAATCGGAGGCATTGCGGCTGATCGCGATCATACAAGGGGTGGCCTTGGAAAAGGCAAGCTTGTTGAGAAACTTATCGGTTTCATTCAGAAATTTTTTGAATTCATGGTGGTGTTTACACCCGAAGGAACCAGGAAGGACGTTGAATGGAAATACGGTTTTTATAAAACCGCTATTGAAGCCGGAGTTCCTGTGGTGCTTGTGTGCTTTGATTATCCTACCAAGCGAATTATTATCAGTGATCCGATATGGCTTACTGGTATTGAGAAAGATGATTTCAAGGTAATAATTGAGTGGTATGAAAAACATGCCACAAATTATTCTCCTAAACTTTTTGCAAGACTTAACGTTGCAGCCTAATTCCTTTATTGAAGTAAGCAATAAAGCTTTCCCAAAAATGGGGGAAGCTTTTTACATTCACTTAATTTTGTTACACTAAGGCCATGAACTATAAATTTTTTCGAGCGACAGTAATCATTCTTGTCGGTGTTGCCGTTCTTGCCATTCTGCTCATTTGGGATAGAAAACACACTGTGCCCGTTGTTGTAAAATCTCCGGTCTCGATTCAGCCTGTTGGAGCGGGGACATTGATAACTGTGCAACCGACAGAGGTGGCTTTGACGAACAAAACCGCTCTTTATGATGTCGAAGGCTCGTATCCGCAATTTTCTCAAGCAGGAGCTGATTTTAATAAACAAATTGCCAGCGCTTTCACCGGTGATGTCTCTCAATTCATAAGCGATTCGACTTCGGACTACAACGAACGAAAAAACACGATGACAGCGCAGGAGTTCAACGAGTATTATGGAGGCGGAACTCCTGTGTATACGTTTACACTTACTACGAATGTCGTCCAATCGAATGCAAATTTTATAAGTGTTGTTTTCCATGAAGATGAATATACGGGTGGAGCTCATCCGATCTCAAACGTGATTACGTACAATTACGATGTGCAGAATCAAAAAGAAATAAACCTTTCATATTTTTATCCGAACGACCCGAATTATTTACAGGAAGTTTCCGATGCTTCTCGCGCACAGCTGACCCCCGCGCTTGAAACTGCAAACAGTGAAGCGTCTCTTGATAGTGGTTCTGAAAGCATGCTTGAACAGGGGACCGATCCGACTGATCCGACCAATTTCCAAATGTTTACGTTTACAAATAGCACGATCACGATTTATTTCGGCGAGTATCAGGTGGCGCCTTATGTTGACGGGGAACAGACGGTCATTCTTCCTATCAAATAAGGTGTTTTAAGGAATTCAGGCCCAAAAAGAAGGCCTATTAGGTAATTGCCAGAGTCGTTCTTATCTGATATAATTTTGTGCATGAAAAAGAAATCGGGTGGAGCTGATGAGGCAAAAATTATCATCAAGGGAGCTCGAACTCACAATTTAAAAAACATTAATGTTGAAATTCCTCGTAATACAATGACAGCGATTACGGGTCTTTCTGGTTCCGGAAAGTCTTCGCTCGCGTTCGATACTATTTTTGCCGAGGGTCAGCGACGCTATGTGGAATCCTTGTCCGCGTATGCTCGTCAATTTTTGCGACAAATGGCAAAGCCTGAAGTCGATGAGATTACGGGGCTTTCACCGGCAATTTCTATCGATCAGAAATCAAGATCGAACAACCCTCGCTCAACCGTTGCGACGATTACGGAAATCTACGACTATCTCCGCGTTCTCTATGCGCGAGTCGGCAAGCCCTATTGTATTTTGTGTGGACGAAGAATCGAAAAACTTTCAACCGAAGAAATTTTGAACTTTATCCAAGAAAAAATAAAAGTATTTCAAAGTGAACGAAAAGGCAAGAAAAATGTTATGGGTGTTGAATGGAATGATACACAAGTTCAAATCATGGCACCCGTTGTTCGTGGACGAAAAGGGGAATACTACCAATTGGTTTACGATATGCTCGGAAAAGGATTTGTGAAGGCGCGCATCGATGGAACGATGAAAAATTTGCGTGAAAAAATTAGCCTTGATAAAAACTCGAAACACGATATTGATTTCGTGGTGGACGAAGTTGCGATTCATGAATTTAAAGACGATGCAAAAGCTGCGACTGAGCGTCTTGCCGAAGCAGTTGAACTTGGACTTATTGAAGCGGAAAATATGATTCGCATCGTATTCTCTGTCCCCGGGGAAGATCCTGCAGCTTTTACCGATGAAGATCGTGCCAACCGAGAATTTTTAATGTCGGCAACGCTTTCATGTCCGCATGATGGATTTTCATATCCAGATATCGAACCTCGATTGTTCTCATTCAACTCTCCCTATGGAGCGTGTCCAGAGTGTAACGGTTTGGGAACATATCATTTGTTTGGAAACGAAAACGATGACGAATGTAATGTGTGTCACGGTGCGCGGCTTCGACCTGAAGCGTTGAACGTGTTTCTTCATGGCAGTACAGAATCTGATCGAGTCACTGAAAAGAACCGAGCTGAATTCTTTAATATTGTTGATATTACCAACATGTCGATTGAAAAAGCGATCGGATTTTTCTCTGAACTCAAACTTTCACCAAAAGATCGAGAAATTGCAAAAATAATTTTGAAAGAAATCGAAGATCGACTTTTGTTCATGTTTGATGTGGGACTTTCATACTTGGAGTTGAATCGAAGAGCGAACACACTCTCCGGAGGAGAAGCTCAGCGTATTCGTCTTGCTTCACAGCTCGGGTCACAGCTCGTGGGCGCGCTCTACGTTCTTGATGAGCCGACAATTGGACTTCATCAGCGTGATAATGACCGACTCATAAACACACTAAAGAATCTGCGCGATATTGGAAACACTATTATTGTCGTCGAACATGACGAGGATACTATTTTTGCGTCCGATTATATTGTTGATATTGGTCCCGGTGCTGGGGTTCATGGTGGAAATGTTGTTGTCCAAGGATACTTGGAGGAACTTCTCGCTGGAAAAAACAAGGAAAATTCTCTTACGATTGATTACTTGAAAGGTATTGAGAAAGTTCATGTTCCGGAAAATCGGCGTGATAAAGACAAAGGCTGGGTTAAAATCGAAGGCGCAACCATCAACAACTTGAAAAATGTGAAGGCTGAAATTCCACTCGGGCGAATGTCAGTTATTACCGGTGTTTCTGGTTCTGGAAAATCTTCGTTCTTATATGAAGTCGTTTATAAAAACCTCCAAGGACTTTTGGAACGGCGAAATCGTACGGCGAAAGTTTACAATGCTGCAAAGTTTGAAAAAACAGGCGATGTGTCGCGTGTAATTATGATTGATCAATCATCGATTGGGCGAACGCCGCGGTCAAATCCTGCGACGTATACCGGCATGTGGACGTTTATTCGTGATTTGTTTGCAAGTGTTGATGAAGCACGTGTTCGAGGCTGGAAAGCGAATAGATTTTCATTTAACGTCAAAGGTGGACGATGTGAAGCCTGCCAAGGAAACGGTGAAATCGCTGTTGAAATGCATTTCTTGCCGACGGTATATGTTACGTGCGATGTCTGTAATGGAAAACGTTTCGACAAGGAAACATTAAAGGTTTTCTATAAACCTGCGAAAGCAAAGAAAGGAAAGAACATTTACGAAGTTCTTGAAATGACGATTGAAGAAGCGTATGACTTTTTCTTTGATATTCCTGCAATTGCAGACCGATTGAAAACACTTATGGATGTGGGGCTTTCGTATATCAAATTAGGTCAATCGTCTGATACGCTATCAGGCGGGGAATCGCAGCGAGTAAAAATTTCTTCTGAGCTTTATCGACCGATGACTCAAAAAACAATCTATCTTCTCGACGAACCAACCGTAGGACTTCACTTTGAAGACGTAAAAAAACTTATTGAAGTTTTGAATAAATTGATTGATCGGTCAAACACAGTGGTTCTTATTGAGCACAACCTTGATGTGATTAAATGTGCCGACTATATTTTGGACTTTGGTCCGGAAGGGGGAACAGGAGGAGGAAAAATTATCGCAAAAGGAACTCCTGAAGAGGTTGCAAATAATGCGGCGAGTTATACAGGAAAGTATTTGAAAAAGATTTTGAAGAAAAAATAGGTACATAAAAATCCTTTAGGTGGGTAAACCTAAAGGAGTGTGAAGCGTTCTTTTAAGAAAGTCGCAGGTGTTTTGCAGTGTTCCTGGCCCGAATCTTTTTGCCCCGAACGAGGTTGTGGCCCTCAGGTAGAGATCCTTCAAAGTTGCAATGTTATTTCTGTCGGCAAGCTGGTTGAGGAATTCGTACACTTTTCGATTTTGCGAAAAGAAGTCAGCGTTTGGCCCTAATTTGTCGAGGAAGATTTCAATCGCAGTAAGTTTCTCTGTTTTGATTGTTGTAGAGGCGTCCTTGATGGCGGTTATTTTCCAGCCACCTTTACCTGTTTTGATTTCCTCAATTTCTTTTAGGTCATATGTTGACTGAACATAAAAACTCACAATCTTTTCAGCAGCTCCCTTGGTCACTCTTGTGTTTACGCTACCTTTGACCACGGTGAGAGAGGCCTTTTTTGAAGAGGTGGTTTGATGATGAAGCTTGTGATAATACATTGCGTCTATAAAGTCTTCTGGGGTGACGAGCACAATAAGCTTTTCTTGGATGACCATAATTCGTGTTTTTAATGAGCAATTATAAGGCGAGTACGGGCTTCATAATAGCATCAAAAGTAGGCTTGTCAATGACCCGAGGTGTTTTTTGACAATCTTTAAAACCCCTTATATTATAACCCTTGACAGAAATTTGACTTCTTTTAACCCGTATGCTAAACTCGAGCGGTAAAGTATTGAGACATTTATTACCAATCTTACAGAATCCTTATCCCAAACAGGCATAAGCAAAACAAACGTTCTATGGCAAAAGCGACTATAACTTTTAAACCAAAACAGACTACCAAAAAACTCTTGAAGGGTCTCCAGGACCGAGCTCAGGAGGTTATTGTTAACCGATTTGGATTGAATGACGAAGGTGAAAAATACACCCTTGAATCAATCGGGCAGAAATACGGCATCACTCGAGAACGAGTGCGACAGATTGAAAACTTCGCATTAAATTCAATCAAAAAATCAGAATCCTTCCACGAAGCGGAAGAGATTTTTACCGAACTCAAGGATGTTATTCATTCATTGGGCGGTGTTGTTGCTGAATCGGAACTCTTTCCGATGCTTTCAAAAGATCCGATCACTCAGAATCATATCGGGCTTTATCTTGCTCTTGGAAATGATTTTACTGAGGCAAAAGAAGACGCTCATTTTAAAAAGCGATGGATTGTCGACGGACCTACCGCAGACAAGGTTCACAAGGCGCTCGTTGATATTCACTCAGCGCTTTCAGCTGAAGACTTGATCACGGAAAATGACATGATTGACCGAGTGCTTTGCCACGATGGTATTTGCGAAATCACTTCACACAAGGTGGATAAAGAGATGGCTGGACGATGGCTTAACCTTTCAAAATCGCTTGCGAAAAACCCGCTAGGGGAATGGGGACGAGCAACTTCACCTAATGTGAAGACTCGAGGAATAAAAGATTACGCATATTTGGTTATGCGACGACACGGTTCACCTATGCACTTCCGAGAAGTTGCTGAAGCAATTGAAAAAACGTTCGGAAAAAAGACGCATGTGGCAACGTGTCACAATGAACTTATCAAGGATGCTCGATTCGTACTTGTCGGACGAGGAGTCTACGCTTTGAAAGAATGGGGATACACTGCCGGCGTTGTCCGAGAAGTGATCGAACAGATTTTAAAGAAAGAAGGACCTCTTTCAAAAGACGACATTATTGAAAAAGTTTTGAAGGAACGATATCTGAAGAAAAACACTATTTTGGTAAATCTTATGAATCCAAAGTATTTCAAGAAAGACAAGAGCGGACTCTATCATCTTGCATAGCAGACTGCAGTAAAAAATCCCTGACGGGATTTTTTATTGCTTGGAAACTAAATTACTCTAATGTCCGCCCCTCGCGACGGCTTCGCACGAGCTACGAATTTGTCCTCACCCGCTCGAGGCACATCGCGGGATTCGGAAAATTGTTACCTCGCTTACGCTCGGACCGATTTCCGTTTTGGGCGGAAATCGCATCTCGCGCTCGCGTGCGAAGCCGTCGCGAGGGGCTACGTCCACCTGCTTACTTCTTTGTTTTTCTTTAGCTTAATAATATGTCATAATCCTTCATATATATGAATGCTGTCACTGTCATACTTCGTGATTTTATCTGGCCGATTATAGCAGGAACTGCGGTTATTTGGGCTCCGCTTCTTTTGGGATGGCTTTCTTTTGGGTGGTGGCTTGAATATGTCCGAAAGGTGAAAGTTTCGGAAGCAAAATGGACCATGATTGAAATTAAAATTCCGAAAGAGGTTTACAAAAGCCCTGCCGCAATGGAGGCTATTCTTACCTCGATGTATGCCGATACGAAGCCTCCTTTTTTCATGCCGATCGGCGAGCAGACGAAATGGTATTCGATCTTTGTTGATTTCCCAAAATGGTTCAGTGCTGTATGGCTTGGTATTTGGCCATTATGGCGATCTCTTGAAATTGTTTCGATCGAAGGGAATATTTATTTCTTTATCAGATGCGAAACAAAACATCGCGAGATGATTGAGAACTTGATATACGCGCAATTTCCTCAGGCGGAAGTCACCGAAGTCGAGGACTACACGCGATTTGTTCCAACTTTTAAGCAGGGAAATGGATGGGAACTTCGAGGAACGGAATTCAAATTGAAAAACCCTGATATTCTTCCGCTCAAAACATATATTGATTACGGTTTGCACGAATCGTTTCAATTGGAGGAAGAGCAAAAAATCGATCCGATGGTGCCTCTCTTCCAAGTGCTTGGTTCATTAGGCGTCGGCGAACAGGCGTGGATTCAAATTATCATCCAAGGTTCTTGGGCTCACTTTGAAAATCCAACCAAGGATCCCAAGAAAAAAGCTGAGAAGCCATTTTTGACTTGGACTGAATGGGGAAAGGTTTATCTTGACGATCTTATAAATAAATATGCACAAGAAACCGTTCAGAAAAAAGGAAACGGGGCAGACATAAAAGATACGACAATAATGACAGGAGGATTTCGAAACCTTCCTGAATATGAAAAACCTCGCGTTGAAGCGATTACGAGAGCGATTGCAAAACCGGGATATGATTGCGCAATGCGCGCTATCTATCTAGCGCGAACGGAGCACTTCGATGGCGAAAAACTGGGTGAAATCCAAAGTGCTTTCAAGCAAGTAAATGCGCCTGAAATGAATGTGCTTGAAGCGGTGAATGAAACGGATGGGGGCTACTTTGCGGTTCCTTTTCATGATTATAAGAATCTAAGAAAGAGTTATAACCGTGAAAAAATATTTAGGCGTTACATCAAACGAGACGCCTTTTATCCAAGAGAAATGACTGCCACTGTTCTCTTGAAAGACTTGCATGATCTGCCGATTACTCGAGGAACGCTCGAATCGGTAAATCGTTTCGTGCTTAACACTGAAGAGCTTGCGACACTCTTTCACTTTCCTGGATCGGTGGCGCAGACTTCGGCGCTTACGCGAGTGGAAGCTCAGAAGGCTGAGCCTCCAGCTAATTTGCCAATATAAAAAATGGAACAACCTTATCCAAAAATTGAAATGGAAAAAAGACTTAAAATCCCGTGGAAGTTCCTCGGGATGGTTTTTTGCGTGGTAGCAATCATCGTTGTATGGTTTGTAATCGCAGGACGCGCGCCTTCTAATTTTGTTCCGGGTACGGTTGTCGTTATTCCTGAAGGAAGTTCGGCGCGAGACACAGGACTACTCTTGGTGAATGATCATGTCATTCGATCAAGTAGTCTTTTTCAATTCGATGTTCGAGTGATTTTGACGCATCATTCTGTTATTGCGGGCGATTTCGAATTCGATCGACCGGAAACCGTTTTTAAAGTTGCCGAGACGATTACAGGAGGTCTCTTTGGGAAAGCTCAAGTGAAAATCACCATTCCCGAGGGCTCTTCCGTCGTCGATATTGCTGCCATTATTCAAAAACAGATTCCTTCATTTGATACAGCAACCTTCATTGCAGACGCAAAGCCTGACGAAGGATTTCTCTTTCCGGAAACCTATTTAGTATTCAAAACAATTACACCAGACCAAATGATTGCAAAGCTTCAGTCAGAATACAATAAAAAAATGATGTCCATCCTTCCTATAATTGCCGCTTCAGGAAAAAACGAACTTCAAATTATTACGATGGCTTCGATCCTTGAAAAGGAAGCCAAGAATGCAACTGATGCGTCGATCATTTCTGGAATTTTGTGGAAACGAATATCGATCGGGCAACCTTTGCAGGTTGATGCGCCGTTTCTGTATACCCTCGGAAAAACAAGTGGGCAGCTTACGCTTGCAAACTTGGAAACGGATGGACCTTACAACACCTATACACGAAAAGGGCTGCCGGTCGGGCCGATCGGGAACCCTGGACTGGCTATGATTGATGCGGCACTTTACCCGAAATCTTCACCGTATTGGTATTACTTGTATGGCAACGATGGAATGATTCACTATGCGACGACGTATGCCGAACAGGTTGCAAATAAGAAAAAATATTTGAATGATTAAACGTTGGGCTCCGCAGGGAGCTCTTCTTGTAAAAAAACAAATTCTAAGTTACTCTATTCCGATATGAAAGGTAAAAAAATTGCGTTTGTTGATATTGAGACGACAGGAGTTGATCCTTATAAACATGAAATACTTGAAATCGGTTGTTTGGTTGCGAAACAAAATGATGATGGTAGCTTCGTTATGATTGAAGAATTTGAAGTTAAAGTAAAACCTGAACATATTGAGAACGCAGAACCGCAAGCTCTTCGCATTAATGGATACGATGAAGCTAATTGGATGTTCGCGCATACGCTTGAGGAAGCATTGCGATTGATGAATCAAAAATTAGGCGACGACGCAACGATGATCGCGCACAACATTACGTTTGATTACTCATTCATCATTAACGCGTATTCGCGACTCGGAATGAAGGATCCTTTTTTCCATAAATACGATACGCTCACGATGGCGATGATGCGGTTTAAAGACGAGGAAGATACGCAGCGGCTTTCACTGCGAGCTTTGTGTGAAAAGTTTGGCATAAAAAACGAGAAAGCTCATACAGCTCTTGCTGACGTGCGCGCGACGTTTGAAGTCTTTAAAAGACTCATGGCTAATAAATAGCTCGCTTTTTTTCTTGCCAAAACTATGTTAGGGTTGCGGTATGTTAAGCGTCTCGTCCCATAAACAAGGCCATACTCAGTCCATAAAGAAGAAAGTCTTTGTGGGTGTTTCAGGCGGCGTCGATTCCTCCGTTTCGGCGGCTCTTTTACTTGAGCAAGGATTCGACGTGGTAGGTGTTTTTATTCGCACGTGGCAGCCTGATTGGATTACCTGTACCTGGCAAGCGGAACGTCGCGATGCGATGCGAGTATGTGCGCATCTTAATATTCCATTCGTCGAGCTTAACCTTGAGGATGAATATAAAAAGGGTGTGGCTGATTACATGATTGATGAATATAAAAAGGGGAGAACACCTAATCCCGACGTTATGTGCAATCGGGAAGTAAAGTTTGGAGGATTTTTAACTTGGGCGCTTGAGCATGGCGCTGATTACATTGCGACGGGGCATTATTGCCGAGTAGTACGAACTTCTCTTGTTCGAGGAAAAAAGAGTGTTCTTAGTGAAAATAATTTCAAGCCTCAACTTTTAAAAGGAATAGATCCGACGAAAGACCAGAGTTATTTTTTATGGACCCTTACCAGTGATCAACTCGAGAATGTTTTATTTCCCATCGGTCATCTCCAAAAAACAGAAGTTCGAAAACTTGCCGATAAATTTAAGCTGCCCACCGCGACAAAAAAAGATTCACAAGGAATCTGTTTTATTGGTGAAATCAATATGAAAGAATTCTTGGCTCACTATGGGGAAACAAAAGTAGGGGATGTATTAAATGAAAAAGGCGAAGTGATTGGCCGGCATGACGGAGTGCTTTTGTATACGCTCGGGGAACGCCACGGTTTCGAAATAATAAAAAAAGGAACGAGTGACAAGCCGTACTATGTCGTCTCAAAAGATTTTAAGCGTAATACAATTACGGTGTCGCAGACGCCGAACGATAGGGAAATTTCTAGAACAGTTAGGTTCCACGATTGTGTTTGGCGCGAAGCTCTTAAAAACAAAAACTACGAAGCTCAGATTCGCTATCATGGAGTATTAAAAAAGTGCACCCTTAAATCTTTAAGTGAAACAAGTGCAGAGATCTCTTTTGAAGAGCCAGACTTTTCTCTATCGGGCGGACAGTCAGTGGTGGTTTATGATGGGGATATTTGTATTGGAGGTGGGGTTGCAGAATAGAGAAGAAGCTTTTTCTGGATGAAAGAATACACAACTAGATTCTTCCTGTAAATTCTGTATACTGGTATGTACATGAGAATCCTCCGTTTTATTGGTAAAAGTTTATTTGTATTATTTGCCCTGGTTGGGCTTGCTTTCACGAGTATTTTCGTAGGAATGCATTTTGGTTTGACCAATGTCCGAGGCTCTATTGCGTCTCGAAATCAATTTTTTGTGAGTGCTGCCAATGCGGCTAATAATGTAAGTCCGACTGACATCGAGAGTTTGACTACAGATTCGCAAATCTTGTGCTCAATCCATGCGCTTGCAAAATATGCACCGGAAACGGCAAGCAACATTCAGTATGCTTGGCAGACAACGCAGGATGTTTCCTTGGTTCAAGAAATGCTTTCTTCTGCGGAATTGCGGTTCCTCGACAGTACAAACATTTCAAGTGATTATCATACCTGTACCTCGGTTACGGATAATGGCCAAGTAACGACGACGCAAACTGCGTATTCGTGGGCTGACAGTCCAGAGTGGCAAGTGCTTTCAGCGGGGCTTTTGAAAGATCAGTCTTCGATTGCAAAAGCTTCGCAAGATTCCGGAGTTCCCGCGCGCATGATTGCATCAGTTCTTATTCCTGAACAGTTTAGATTTTTTACTTCTGATCGAGATTCGTTTAAGCAATATTTCGAGCCCTTGAAAGTTTTGGGAACCCTTTCACAATTCTCACTCGGGGTGAGTGGAATCAAACCTGAAACGGCGCTTCAGATCGAAGAGAACCTTACAAACAGTTCGTCGCCATATTATCTTGGCCCATCGTACGAACACCTACTTGATTATCCTTCTGGGGTGGATCACGATACTGAATTGTACTCTCGACTCACTGATACGACTGATCACTACTATCAATATTTGTACACAGCCCTCTACATAAAAGAAATTGAAACTCAGTGGCAAAACGCCGGCTATCCGATTAATAATCATCCAGAAATTGTTGCAACCCTTTTCAATCTTGGGTTTGACAAGTCTGTTCCAAAACCTGATCCTGTTGTTGCTGGTTCAGACATTACCGTCGGAGGAGATACTTATACGTTCGGTCAGCTCGGGTATGAGTTCTATTATTCAGGCGAGCTTTCCCAATTCTTCCCTTATAGCGATTAGGTCATCACAGATAAAAACAACATCTTCCATTTGAGATGTTCTTTTTATTATGAGTAAGTTCTCCACAGATAAATTATTTTTTCGTCACGATGAATTAGAGTGTGATATACTCATCACATGTTCAATACAATTTTCGATCCTTACTTTTTAACATTCATCGGGCGAATTTCTCTCGCCATGCTTCTGGGAATTCTGCTCGGACTTGAACGACTCTATGCGCACAAAGCGGTCGGCATGCGAACGTATGCATTGATATCGGTTGCCTCGGCAATGTTCGTCTCAGTCTCCTTATTTATTGGAAACACCCTTGCTCTTAAATTTGCGAGTGCTTTCAACCCTGCCTTCATGGCAGCCTATATCATTAGTGGTATTGGTTTTCTTGGAACGGGACTTATCATTTTCAATCAGCGTGAGGGTCACGTTGAAAACCTGACGACTGCGGCTGGAATGTGGATTTGTGCAGGTGTGGGAATGGCAGTCGGATTCGGAATGTATCGAGAATCAATCTTTGTTACGATCCTTGCGTTCTTTGTGCTTGGGGTGCTCACATTTGTTGAGCGTTCCATTCGCCTTAGAATCTATCCAGATCCTGCCTTTGAAAAAATGGAGGAAAAAATTGAGAAAAGGTTCAGAAGGAAAAAGGCTGCACCTTCAGAATAGTCCTAGCCTGTTCTTGCCTATCTTTTCGCATGTGTGTATACTGAGACCATTAATTAATAATTAATTTACGAATTTTCGTCTTTAAAACTATGTCAATTTTCTTACTTGCATTAATCGCGGCAGTCATCTCCCAGGTTTTGGGATGGATTTGGCACGGAGCCATTTTCGGAAAAAAGTGGGCACATGCTAATGGGACAGAAGTAGAAATGCATCACGGATCGCACAAAGAAATCATTAAAAAGATGTGGGTTCCTGCAATTCTTAATCTTGTGGTGAACTACATCATGGCGTTTGCAGTTTTTCTTCTTCTTGCTAACTTCGGCGTTTCAAACATTGCACAGTCTCTTGTCACAGCAGCTGTCTTGTTTGTAGGATTCGTTATTCCTCTTCAGACAATATCTACAGTTTGGAATGGGAAATCTGCAAAAAGTAAGTGGACTACATTCTTGATTACTGTAGGCTTCCAATTGATCAGCTTCGCAATTTGGGCACTGTTGTTCATCTGGCTTGCATAATCACGATTCAAAAAAAACAGGACTTCGTCCTGTTTTTTTTGATGGTTATTTTGTAATTTCCTATATAAATTCACGGCTCGATTTTCCGGCTAAAATCTGCTAAACTTCAGACCATGAAAATTCAAACACAATGGAATTTGAAAATGCTTTATAAGAACCAGAATGACCCGCAAATCGACAAGGATCTCGAAACGAAAGTTTTACTTCATGAAAAATTTGAGAAGAAGTGGAAAAATGATGATAGTTATTTGACGGATGAGAAGATGCTTTTGAAAGCTTTACAGGATTGGGAGAAGCTTTGTGAGAGCCCAAAAAAGTCTTGGTGGTATCTCGAAATGCTTTCTGTTATCGATTCGAAAAACGAAAAAGTTACCGCAAAGCTTTCCAAGGTTCGAGAAGTTCTTACGACTGCTCAAAACAGAACTCTTTTCTTTGAACTGAAAGTCGCGGCAATTGATCCGAGTGTTCAGAAGGTTTTCCTCGAGAGCGCACTGCTAAAGCCTTATAAATATACGCTCGAGCGCACATTTATGCGTTCAAAGTATCTCATGTCTGAACCTGAAGAAAGAATCACGAGTAGACTTCTGCCTCCGGCATACGGCAACTGGGTTGAAGGGGTTCAAAAGATTCTTGCACGCCAGACTATCGTTTGGAAAGGCAATACGATCGGTTTGGGGCAAGCCGCATGGCTCATGCCCACGCTCTTGAAGAAATCTGATCGACAAAAAATTTATTCAAAAATCAAAGAAGCAGTAAGACCCGTTGAAAACTTTGCTGAATCGGAAATTAATGCGATTTGTAATACTAAAAAGATTCTCGATGAGTCGCGAGGATATCCGCACCCATATTCAGAAATGATCTTTGATAATCAGAATGATGAAGCTCAAACGATCAAGCTGGTAAAGACAATCACGGATCATTTTCCCATTGCACACCGTTTCTATCGACTCAAGAAAAAGTTGCTCGGTATAACGGGGCCCCTCACGTACGTCGACGTGAGCGCACGAATTGGAACAGTTAAAAAAAGTTTCGAATTCAATGCCGCTGCAGATATTGTGAATCGTTCTTTTGGTCATGCGGACCCGATTTTCTCAAGAATTTTCGAGGAGTTTCTTTCAAAAGGTCAGATTGATGTATTCCCAAAAGTTGGCAAACAAAGCGGCGCATTTTGTGCGAGTGAAACGAATGTCCCCACATTTGTTATGTTGAATCATGTTCCTTCGTTGGATGGAGTGAAAACGCTTGCGCACGAAATGGGTCATGCCATTCACGCCGAACTCTCAAAAGATCTTCCTGTTTTGTATCAAGGTCACACGCTTTCAACGGCTGAAACAGCGAGTACTCTTTTTGAGAATTTCGCTTTTGAGCAAGTTTTTGAAACATTGTCTGACAAGGAAAAAATAATCGCACTTCACGATTCGATCCAAGGCAGTATTGCGACTGTGTTTCGCCAGATAGCGGCATTTAATTTCGAACGTGATTTGCACGATTTGATCCGGCAGGAAGGATACGTTCCAGAGGAAAAGATTTCCGCATTGCTCAATAAGAATATTCTTGCTTACGTTGGAAAAGAGTTCAAGTTCGATGCGGATGACGGAAAGCTTTGGATACGATGGTCTCATTTCAGATCGCCATTCTATGTATACACATACGCTTACGGCGAACTGGTTTCAAAAGCAATGTACGCAAAATACAAAGAAGACAAATCGTTTGTCGAGAAGATTAAGCAATTCTTGCGAGCAGGAGGCAGTAAATCGCCGGAAGATATTTTCAAGGATATCGGCATCGATACTTCGAAAGAAGCATTTTGGGTGGCAGGACTTAAAACAATCGAGGACGATATTATTGCGCTTGAAAAGTTGGTGGGGTTTAAGGGGAAAAAGTAAAAGAAAGCGGACTCTAAGTTTTGAAGTTGGTATTAAATAAGGCAGAAAAAAAGCGGCTTCGCCGCTTTTTTTCTGCCTTTAAATATGCTAAAGTCTTTCCATTATGCAACCCACTCTTACATCGTCCGACATCCGCAAGCGCTTCCTCGATTTCTTTGCCAAACGAGGCCATGCGATTTTGCCTTCGGCATCTTTGGTTCCCGAAAACGATCCTTCAGTCCTTTTCAATACAGCGGGAATGCAGCCTCTCGTGCCTTACTTGATGGGACAAAAACATCCTTTAGGAACTCGTTTGGCGAGTTGTCAGAAGTGTGTGCGAACAGGGGACATCGACGAGGTCGGAAATCATAAAAATCTTACCTTCTTTGAAATGCTCGGGAATTGGTCGCTTGGAGATTATTTCAAAGAAGATGCAATTAAATGGAGTTTTGAATTTTTAACAAACAAGGAAGAGGGTCTTGGATTTGATCCAGCCCGACTCTATATTACTGTCTTCGAGGGGGATGAGGATGCTCCTCGAGATTTGGAAGCGGTTGAGATTTGGAAAAAATATATTCCTGAAAACAGAATTTATTTCTTGCCAAAGAAAAATAACTGGTGGAGTCCTGGTGACAACGGGCCATGCGGACCTGACACGGAAATGTTTTACGATGTGACTCCAAATGGGTTGGGAGATTTGTCGCATGAAGAATATGTGAAGGCTGACGATGACGGACGAGTTGTTGAGATTTGGAATGATGTTTTCATGGAGTATGAAAAGAAGGATGGAAAAGTTGTTGGAAAGCTTTCGCAGAAGAATGTGGATACAGGCTCAGGGCTTGAACGAGTGACGATGATTGTGCAGGGGAAATCCAATGTATACGAATCTGATTTCTTTTCTGATGTAATGAGTACAATAAAAGATCATGCTAGTAATTGGAATGAAAAGTCTGCAAGGATTATTGCAGACCATCTTCGAACCTCTGTATTTTTGGTGGGGGATGGAGTTTTTCCTTCCAATAAAGATCAGGGATACGTGCTTCGACGACTTATTCGACGAGCTGTAATGCAGGCTGATAATATTTCATTTGAGCTCGGAGGTTCGTATGGATTAGAGTTTATTACGAATACCTTTGTAGAAAAGTATTCGGATTCATACCCAGAACTTGCCTCTGAGAGTGTGAAAATTCTTACAGAAATTCAGAAAGAGCAAGAGAAGTTCCGAAAAACGCTAAAAGACGGCCTCAAAGAATTCGAAAAAGGAATCGATCCTTTCATTCTTGCGACAACCTATGGTTTTCCGATCGAACTCACCGAAGAACTCGCTGCTGAAAAAGGAATCAAGATCGACCGCGCAACGTTCGATGCGAAAATGAAAGAGCACCAAGACATGTCTCGCGCTGGCGCTGAACAGAAATTCAAGGGCGGCCTCGCGAACCATAATGAAAAAACAATCAAGCTCCACACGGCTCATCATTTATTGTTAGCAGCTCTCCAGGAAGTTCTTGGCAAAGAAGTGAAACAAAAGGGAAGCAATATCACCGAAGAACGGTTGCGAATCGATTTCAATTTCGACCGAAAAGTCACTCCTGAAGAAATTCAGAAAGTCGAAGGTTTGGTTAATGGTTGGATTGCTGATAGTTTACCTGTTATCCGTCGAGAAATGCCACGAGAAGAAGCTGAAAAGTTGGGCGCTGAAATGGAATTCGGTGCAAAATATCCCGATATGGTTTCTGTGTATACGATCCAGAGCTCGGATGATAAATATGTATCAAAAGAATTCTGCGGAGGACCTCATGTAGGCAACACTTCTGAAATAGGAAAGTTTAAGATACAAAAAGAAGAAGCGAGTTCCGCAGGAATTCGAAGAATCAAAGCGGTGATTGAATAAGACGAGGAGCTCGATCTAATTGATAATCGTAGGCTCAATTTCAAGCATTACTCCAAACGTTTCAAATACTTTTCCCTGAACAAAATGAGCATATTCAAAAAGCTCATCAAACGTTCCGCCACCAAAATGCACCAAGACCAGTGCGTTTTTTTGGTACATGCCGAAATGTCCTGATTCACTTTTGTTTCCTTTCAATCCTGCGAGCTCAAGAAGCTGGCCGGCTGCGAGCTTGATGCCGCTCTCTCCTTTATTGCCAGAAAGAGTAGGAAGCTCCACTTTCAACTTTTCGTAAAGACTTTCCGCAACGACAGGATTCTTAAAAAACGATCCGCAATTGCCGAGTTCTTCCGGCTTAGGAAGTTTGCTCCATCTGATTTCAGTCACAGCACCTCGCACTTGTTGAAGAGTGGGAGTTTCGATTGAATTGTTTTTAAAATATTCAGCAAGTGACGGATACCACTCTTTTCTTGGCTGGTATTTTTTTGAGAGTTGAAAAGTGGCCTCGGTAATAATGTAGCGGTTCTTTTCTGTGGTATTAAAAATACTTGCTCGATATCCGAATGCGCAATCTTCTTTTGAAAGAGTTTTCCAAATGAATTCTTTGCGATCAAAAACTTCACAAGAAACAAAAACCTCTTTTAATTCCGTTCCGTATGCGCCGATATTTTGAACAGGTGAAGCCCCAACGGTTCCTGGAATCGCAGAGAGGCACTCTACTCCAGCGTAATCATTTTTCACGCAGTACTCTACGAAAGTATCCCAATCATATCCTGCCCCGACTTTCAATCGGATCGAGGATTCGTCTTCGTGCTCGACGGAGAGGTTCGCGTTCTCGAGTCTCAAAAATACTTTCGGAGAGTTCTCCTCTGATTTGCAGATGAAGTTTGAGCCCGATCCGATCACAATAATTTCTGGATGCTTTCTTACGATCTCTGGAAGTTGCAGCAGTTCTTCTTTGGTATGAACTCGAAAAACCTGGCCTTTGCCGGAGAGTCTCATGCACGTGATTTCTTGCAGTAATTCTTTTTTGGAAGGCACTAAAAGAGTTTCCATGAAATGAATTAAGAAGTGAGAATTTTAATTTTTGCTCCAATACTGTTAAGTCGTTTTGCAATATCCGCGTATCCTCGACTGATTGATTTAACGCCGTGAAGAACAGAGGTTCCTTGAGCTGAAAGCATTGCGACAAGAATGATCGCTGAAGGACGAAGGGCGGGAGGACATGTTACGTGCGCGCCTCGAAGAGGGCTTCCGCCTTGAATGAGAACTCGGAATGGATCAAGGAGGGTGATCGAAGCGCCGATCTTGTTGAGCTCAGTAAAATAAATTGCACGATTTTCCCACATCCAATCATGAATGAGAGTAGTCCCTTTGCATTTTGTGGCAATAGCCGCAAAGAAGGGAAGGTTATCGACGTTAATTCCAGGAAACGGTTGCGAGTGAAGTTTTTCGTCGGGCGCGGTGAGTTTGGAAGGGAATAAGGTAAGATCGACAAGCCGAGTGCGTTCATTATAGGAAAGATATTCCTTGGACATTTTATATTTGAGCCCCATGTGTTTTAGCTTTTCGAGTTCAAGTTCGAGGAAATCAATGGAGCATCGTGTGATAGTGAGAGTCGCGTCGGTAACAATGGCTGCGGCAATAAAAAACATTGCCTCAATCGGATCTTCACTGTTGCTATGTTCAACGGTCATGTCGATATGGGAAACTCCTGTGACGGTAAGAGTCGTAGTTCCAATACCCTCGATGGTAACTCCAAATTTCTGAAGCAAATAACACACGTCGCGCACTTGATAATTGGGCGGAGCGAATTTGATGACTGTTTTTTGGGGAATGCCTGCGGCTGCAATAAGGGAGGTGATTGCGCCTGTGTCTGAAGATTCATAAAGGATGATAGTCCCGCCGTGTGCGCTTCCACTTTCAATTTTATAAGAATCTTCGAGGGTTTTAATTTTCACGCCAAGACTTTCAAGCGCGTATTTGTGAGCGATAATGGTGCGGTTGCCCATCTTGCATCCGCCTGAGTGGGGGAATGAAAATGATTTCGAGTGATGCATGAGGGCTCCGATAAATGACATGCATCGTGTTTGCTCGACAAGGCTGCGATCCATTTTTTCAATGGCAAGTTTGCCTGAAGCGTTGATTTCGATGGAATGATCGCCAATCCATTTTATGGATACGCCGATGCTTTTTGCAATGTCGATGTATTTATAGACTTCGTCGATGTTGGGAATGTGGTGGAGAATAGTAGTCCCGTGATTAAGAAGCGCTGCACAGATCATGAGGATCGCGCCGTTTTTTGAAGTATTGGTTTCAATGGTTCCTGATAAGGGATGACCACCTTCGATTTGGAAATCAAGAGTATTGGAAGGTGTCATAAGTTCTTGTTCAAGAATGGCGCTCATTTTTTCAAGAATATCGATCGATAAATTTTGTCCGCCTGATTCGATCCGCGCCACAGCGCTCTGGGAAGTTTTTAGGGCTTCTGCGAATTCGCCCTGGGTGAGGCCTTTGAGTTCGCGAGCGCGTTTGATAAGTCGACCGAAGACTTTGCTTTTGTTGGAAGGTTTTGATGAAGGTGTCATGGGTGGAATTATATCATATATGATATATGATGTGCCAGTGAAAGATGGGGACAAGGTGTCCGAGAAAACAAAAGGGAGCGGGAAAAAGGCGAAGCCTTTTTCCCGCTCCCTTTTGTTTTCTCGTTCATCGTTATATACTTACTCCATGTTTTCATTCTTGAAAAAGAAATCTCTTCCCGAAGAAGTAACCATATGCCTTTGCATGGTAAACAGCTATTCAATATCAGGCGCGGTTATTCGTTCGTATCATCGCGAGGGAGCTACACCGAAACCGATTGTCCTTTTTAGCTGCGAAGAAAAGATCCCTCTCTATCATCATCGCAATGCCGAAGTGCTTGAACGATTAGTCATTGCTCAGACAAAGGGAGTTCTTGAAAAGTGTCGATCGTTTCATGGTCGTTTCGATAAAATCATCTGCACGCTCGGTGAACCATGGGTTACGACCTTTTCGCGTTCGAGCCATCTCGAGAAGCGTGAACCCTTTACGGTAAATAAAAATAGTATTGATGAATTGGTTGCTCGTGACACTCGATTGTTCGAACAGGAAACTATCCGTGACTATCGATCATTCGAAGAAGTGGGCGTGGTAGGCACTTCTATGCCAGTGATTGATGTAAATGGATATCGAACTCCGCGTTATTCAGGAGTTACTGCAAAAACCGTCGATGTGCATATGGCCTTCTCGATTGCACCCGCTCGTTTTGTTGAAAATCTTCTTTCAGCATTCATCGATGTCTTTCACCGCGAGGATATCATTTGCCAATCGATGGACCTTGCTCGATCGTATTTATTTGCGAAAACTGCAAAAGCAGCCGTTCTTGATATTGACGGCACAACTTCGACCCTTTCGATTATCGATCGAGGACATGTTATGTATACCTCATCGATTCCAAGTGGGCTCATCAATTTTGAAAATAATCTTGAAACCCTTTTCGATATCAAGCGAGTGCAAATCGCGTCAGTTATGCAATTTGTGACGGACGAAAAGTTCATCGAATACAGTCGTGATGTTTACTACAAGCGCATCGAGGCGGCTTACCGAGATTTTGGCGTTATGCTCCGAAGAGGCGCGAATAATCTTAAAAAATACACCGAGGCCATTCCTCGTCCTATTCACCTTATGACAAATCCTTCTTGGATTGGGACGCTCGAACCGCTGATCAAGTCAGATCTTGAAACAAGTATTGCCACTCTTCCTGCTGATTCGCTTGATGATCATGTCATGTATACGACACAAGCAGAAGCGCGAAGCGTTGCACTTTCTCTTGCAATACTTCAAGCGATAAAAAACGAGGAATAGTTCTCGAGAGTCTTTGATTGCAAGCCCACATTTATTTATGGATCCAAAAAAACGACCACAAAAACAAATAATGTCCGACATGGTGGCAACTCATAAGCAGTCTGTCTCTAAACAGGCTTCTTCATCACGCGAAGCTGTGGTCAATGAAAAAACTGTTGAAAAAATAAAATATGTCGAAAAAGCTCCTGTAGTCGAGCGAGTGGCCTTTCAAGAAGTGATTGAATACGAAGCGGATGAAGAAGATGCTTCAGTCACTGAACCCGTTCGCTTTCGTCGGTCCGATTTCAATGATGACCAGACCGAGAAAAATGCCGGAGGAGTCTTTTGGTTTATTGCGTTTGTGGGAATGATTGCGCTTATTTTTGGAATTGGCGGTCTTTTGATGCATGCGACCATAACGATCACGCCCAAAAAATATACAGGGCCTGTCGATGATTCTATAACCATGTCAGAAACACGAACGGCAGGGGAACTCACGTTTGCAACGGCAACAAAAACATTTACTCAAGAACAGACGGTCCCTGCAACAAGCTTTGCGAGCCAAACCTCGACGGCCTCGGGAACCGTGCGCTTTTATAATGCGGGAAAGGTTTCTGAAACAATTAGAGCAGGCGCAATTCTTGTTTCAAGCGAAGGGAATCAATACATAACAAAATCAAGAATTACTGTACCTTCTCAAAAGGGAACTGCCGCTGGGCAGGCTGATGTCATAGTCACTGCTGCTAAAACAGGATCGGTGGGAAACGATGGTCTTGATGACTTTACCTTTTTAAACGCGAGTCCAAATCTTTCAACTATTACCATCAGATCTTTAACGCCAATATCAGGAGGTGAGGATGGGCAAGACGCAATTGCAGATCCGACGCAGGTGGCTCAAGCGGAAACTAATCTACAAAGTAATTTTTCAGATACAGATTCTTTGATTCAAAGAATGTCGAATGAAATTCCAACGGGGATGATCGTACTTCCGATCGTTTTTCCGGCGAGCGCGCCTACGGTAACTACTGATGCTGGTCATGCCGATGGGGTTCATGTGATAGCAAGTGAAACGGTCACGATTGTGCTTGTAGCTAAGTCCGACGTGGGGATGGCCCTCGCAGGGTCTTTAGGGGTTTTGTCTGGGGTTCCGGTTGCCTTACCAAGCTTTGATGGCCTGACCGTCACGACAGGGAACACTATTTCTAAT
>Ga0316217_10002034_pt1 | contig 25112 bp, 23 predicted proteins | sample 1anoAmetaG_FD_203633 | JGI IMG/M metagenome (GOLD analysis project Ga0316217, IMG submission 203633) | Freshwater microbial communities from Trout Bog Lake, Wisconsin, USA - 1anoA | ecosystem: Environmental > Aquatic > Freshwater > Lake > Hypolimnion/Profundal zone | place: USA: Wisconsin...
CGGCTGAACTCGAATATCATGCAGATTCAAACCGGTTCCCTCCACAGATGGTCATAGATGCTTTATACACCATCGTGCGGGGGATGATCAGAAATTTGTGAAACTCCTTGAGTGGCCAAGGTTATTAAGGATGAACAGGTTCACCCTGCGAAGCAAGGACCGTGGCTTGCGATGCTGTCCTCGCACTTGCTAAAATAAAAAGCTTACCGCGGTTGCCGTAAGCTTTTTATGGTGAGAGATCGGTGCTACCTTGCCAATTTATCCCAGTTTGCCGCGCGCCGTCAAGGCGGCACGGCCGGGTCCGCAGAGCAGGTCCGCCTTCCCGGGGATGTCCATGAGTATGCTGAAGATGCAGAGCTGGTCGACCTGCCCCCCGAACATCCCCTCTTCAAGGACTGTCAACCGTTCGATTTCGTTTTCTATTAAATGGTCCATTTAGGCCCCCTTGCTGTTTTGCACGTTGCCGCGTTTTTCAACGACTTTCAAAAAGTAAAGAGGCAAATTCAGGCGCGGTCCGGTGGAAAATTGCTGTGCCTCAGGGGCTTATTGCTTTGACGCAGTGGAGCGTTTCGGCACCGAGCTGCTCTGCATCAACTCCTCCGCGGACTGGAGCGTCTCCGACCTCTTGTCGGTGCTCAGGTGTCCCAACGAGATGCTGCGGCACGGGCATCCGGAGCAGTCACCCAGGTTTTCTACCAGAATCCCAAGGCTTTTCTCGGCCAGTCCCCGAAATTCAGGGCCGACTAGCGTCCTCCTGGACGCGGAATAGACTGCAGGAAGGCAGCTCCAACCGGATCCAGAAGGAGCTCACGCAGATTAAATGTTGACTGAGCTCTTCTTTTGCCCTATAGCACTATCTCTCCCGGCACGAGTTTTCGGAACCGTCCCCAAGGGGACCGGAAACGGGGCAAAAGGCTCCTCATACCGTAGGGGCGCATAGTCATGCGCCCCCTTGGGTTGCCCCGGCACCATGTCAGTGAAGGAATGTACCAGTGAATACGACCATCGCAGCGCTCTCCCCGGCCGCAGCAGAGATACCCGAAGCCTACCGTATCGACGCCCCGATCCGGCAGGACTACTACCTGATCGACGGAGAACTGCGCCACTGGGACGGCCCGCTGCAGGAGGTGTTGTCGCCGGTCCAGCTCTGTACTGGCGCGGGCCCGGCCCGGACGCCGATCGGGGAGGCACCGCTTCTTTCGGTCCCGGCCGCCCTGGAGTCCCTGGACGTCGCGGTGCGGGCCTACGACAACGGACGGGGCACCTGGCCCACCATGTCGGTGGGAGAACGGATCCGCTGCGTGGCACGTTTCAGCATGTCGCTGCAGGCAAACCGCGCCGCGATCGTGAGGCTCCTCATGTGGGAGATCGGCAAATCGCTCAAGGAGGCGGAAGCGGAGTTCCAGCGGGCCCTCGCCTACATCCGTGACACCCTGGAGGCGCTCAAGGATCTGGACCGGGTCTCCTCGCGCTTTGTCATCCAGCAGGGGATCATCGGCCAGATCCGCCGCGCGCCGCTTGGGGTGGTGCTCTGCATGGGACCCTACAATTTCCCGCTCTACGAGACCTTCACCACGCTCATCCCGGCGCTTGTCATGGGGAACACCATCGTGCTGAAGCCGCCGCGCTTCGGCATCCTGATTTTCGGGCCACTTCTGGAGGCTTTTCGCGACTCCTTCCCCTCGGGGGTGGTCAATACGGTCTACGGAGAGGGTGAGGAGGTGCTGCCGCCGCTGCTCGCCTCGGGACTGGTGGACGTGCTCGGCTTCATCGGCACCCACAAGGTGGCAGACGCGCTGCGTGCCATCCATCCGCGCCCGCACCGGCTGCGCTGCGTGCTCGGACTGGACGCTAAGAACCCGGCCATCATCCTTCCCGACGCCGACCTGGAACTGGCGGTGGCCGAATGCCTGCAGGGAGCTCTCTCCTTCAACGGCCAGCGCTGCACCGCGCTGAAGATCATCTTCGTGCCGCGCTCGATTGTCGACGCTTTCCTGGAACGGATGGCCACCGGCATCGGGGCTCTTAGCTGTGGCGTCCCCTGGCAGGAGGGGGTGGCACTGACGGCGCTTCCCGAGCCTGAAAAGCCGGAGTTCCTGGAGGGGCTGGTGCGCGACGCCGAGGCGCACGGGGCTCGGGTGGTGAACCGGGGAGGTGGGACGAGGAGCGGCTCCTTCTTCTACCCGGCGCTCCTTTACCCGGTGACCCCCGCCATGAGGCTCTACAGCGAGGAGCAGTTCGGGCCGGTGGTGCCGGTGGTCCCCTACGACGACATCCGGGAGCCGATCGATTACGTGGTCGCCTCCAATTACGGTCAGCAGGCGAGCATCTTCGGGCGAGACGGCGATGCCTTGGCGCAGTTAGTGGATGCCCTAGTGAACCAGGTCTGCCGCATCAACATCAACAGCAAGTGCCAGCGCAGCCCGGACAGCTTCCCCTTCAACGGGCGCAAGAATTCCGCCGAAGGGACCCAGTCGGTAGCCGACGCGCTGCGCATCTTCTCCATCCGGATCGTGGTGGCGGCGCGGGAAACCGAGGAGAACCGGGAGATAATCACTGCAATCGTCAGGGAAAGAAAGTCCCACTTCCTCTCCACCGATTACATGCTCTAGGGGCTAACCATGCCGGCAATTTCAAGCCGATACCGGGCGATTTACTCCGTCGTAATGCGCATTCCCGAGGGGCGCGTCGCAACCTACGGGCAGGTCGCCTGCCTGGCGGGGCAGCCCGGCCAGGCGCGGCTGGTGGGCTACGCGCTGAGGGCGCTTATGGGGGATCTCCCGGTTCCCTGGCACCGCGTGGTGAATGCCCGGGGAGAGATCAGCTGCCGCTCGGGCGCCAGCTGCGCCGACCTGGAGCAGCGTCTGTGTCTGGAGCGCGAGGGGGTCCGCTTCGACCCGCAGGGGCGCATCCCGCTGGAGCGCTATTTGTGGCAGCCGGCAACTTCGGCTACCTAATAAGCGGTCCCGACTGCAAGCAACTACATGGCACCCGGTCGCGCCCCGGTTTTCCCCCTGGCCCTCCCCTTTCCTGACCCTCCCCCTTCCGGGCCTGCGCGCTGAAGCGCTACGGCGAGCAAGCAGGAGAGGGACTTCGGAACAAGCCGTGGCTGCACCGGCTATTCCCTCCCGCCTTGCCTCCGCCTGCTGTTTCTTACCCATTTCTCCCCTCTCGCTGCGCGCCGGGCGTTTGATCTGGTAGAATGAAGTAACCGGTTTTCACCGTTTGGCGAGGCCACCATGAAACGGGTCACTCAGTCGCTCATGATGCAGATGCATCTAACCGACCACGAAATCGTGCGGCGCAAGGAACTTTTGGGTCTCCAAGAGGAAGATGTTGAACTTCTGGTGCGGTGCAAGCCGTTCGTAGAGGAACATATCGACAGCATCGTGAACGAATTTTACGAGGAACAGACCTCCATTGAGGAAATAGCCCTGCTGATCGGGGATCTGGACACGCTGCAAAGGCTGCACGCAGCCCAGCGCAAGTACGTGCTCGATCTGTTCAGCGGCTTCACCGACATCGAGTACGTCAACAACCGCCTGCGCATCGGCCTGGTCCATAAACGGATCGGCGTCGAGCCCAAGCTCTACCTCTCTGCGGTGAAAACGCTCAGAGACATGATCTGCAAGGCCCTGGAGCGCTCCCTGCCCGACCTCACCCTGCTGGCAAAGACCTGTCAGGCCTTGGACAAGCTGATCTACTTCGACGTAACCCTGGTGTTCGACACCTATATCCGCAGCCTGATAAGCGAGATCGAAACGGCCAAGGCGCGCTCCGAGAACTATGCCAAGAACCTGGAATTCCAGGTCACCGAGCGCACCCGGCAGCTGAAAGAGCTTTCGGACCGGGACCCGCTTTCCAACCTGTACAACCGGAGGGCCTTCAGGAATTTTTTGAGAAGGGAACTGGCACATGCCAAGCGGCTCCAGACGCCGCTTACGCTGGTTTATTTCGACGTGGACCACTTCAAGCGGCTCAACGACCAGCAGGGGCACCCCTTTGGCGACAGCGTCCTCAGGTTTCTAGGGACCATCCTGCTGCAGGAGGTCCGGGAAACGGACCTTCCCTGCCGCTACGGCGGGGATGAGTTCTGCATCATTTTGCCGGAGTGCGACAGCGATTCCGCCGAAGCGGTGTGCAGGAAGGTCGCCGACGTTTTCAAGGAGAAATTCCACGAGATTACGCTTAGTTTCGGTATCGCCCAGACCGGCCCGGACAGCTTCCTGGAGCCGGACGAACTGGTCAAACTGGCGGACGAGAAGATGTACCAGGCCAAGGCGCAGCCCGGCTTCCAGTTTCAGAAGTGAAAATGAGAGGGTCAGGGCTCCAGGTAGTAGTGACGCAGCGGGCGCAAATCCTGGTCCAGCTGGTAGACCAGCGGTTTTCCGGTGGGGATCTCCTGGTTGACGATGTCGTCGTCGGAAATCCGGTCCAGGTACTTGATCAGCCCGCGCAGACTATTGCCGTGCGCCACGATCAGCGGGCGCTCGCCCCCCTTGAGCGCCGGCGCGATGCTACCCTCCCAAAAGGGGAGCACGCGCTCCACCGTGTCCTGTAGGCATTCCGCGGCGGGAAGCGACCCGGGGGGGAGCCGGCTGTAACGCGGATCGAAGCGCGGATGCCGCGGGTCGCCCTCCTCCAGTGCGGGAGGGCGGACCAAGTAACTGCGCCGCCAGAGCTGCACCTGCTCCTCGCCGTATTTCCCGGCCGTCTCGGCCTTGTTCAGCCCCTGCAGCGCGCCGTAATGCCGCTCGTTGAGCCGCCAGTCGTTCACAACCGGCACCCACATCCGGTCCATTTCGTCGAGCACCGTCCAGAGGGTGCGGATCGCCCGCTTCAGGACCGAGGTGAAAGCGATGTCGAAAAGGCACCCCTGTTCCCTGAGGCTCCTCCCCGCCTGGCGGCTCTCTTCGATGCCGCGCCCGGAGAGATCCACGTCGGTCCAGCCGGTAAAAAGGTTCTCCTTGTTCCAGACACTCTCGCCGTGTCGCAGCAGAATCAGTTGGTGCATCGCTCACCTCTAGAAATTCCAGCTCACCCCGAACGCATGCAAATCGAGCCCGGTGTTCACGTCGCCATGGCGCCCCAGCCCCCCGTTGGACATGTGCTGAAAACGGTAGGAAACCCCCAGCCCGCCCGGGAAGCGGTAGGCGAGGCCCAGATGCCCCTCGAAGAGCGGATTGCCGTTGAAGTTCACACCGCTGAACTTGTACTGGCTCAGGAAACAGAGGTCGCCTCCCAAGTCGAGCGCGGGCCCGGGCCCCGGCTTGTCGAAGACTAAACTGGGCCCGAGGGTGCCGATGAAACCGTTTTCGCCGTCGGTGTGCAGCACTCCCGCGCTGACGTTCGCCTGCAGGGCCGCTCCCCAACCCGACTGGGCACGCAGCGACCAGGGGAGACCGTAGGTGGCATACACATCGTACTGGTGAAATTCGTTCCTGCGCGAGGTCGCTTCGAACCCCGCCCTGACCCCGACTGCCCGCCACCCCTGCTCCTGATCGCTGCAGCTGCCGGGAGTCGCGCCGCAGGCCAGAGCTGTCAGCAGCACGGCTGTTATGATGACCCATCTCATGAAAGCTCCTGAGGTTGCCGATAAAAATAGAAAACTTTAATCTTGATTGTACTTTACCGACTGCACCGGAAAAGTCAAATATCCGGTCCAGGCCGGGGAGCACCTAGCGGGGCGGCAGCGACTTGCGGGCCGCTTCCAGCTTGCCGGTGACGTTGTTCCTGATCCAGGAAGCGTCCCACCATTCGATCGGGTTTACCTGCTCCCCCGAGATGACAATCCCGAAGTGGAGGTGGTCGCCGCCGGCCAGCCCCGTGTCCCCGGTCGTGCCGATGATCTGCCCCTTCTGCACCCGGTCCCCGACCTTCACGCCGATGCGGCTCAGGTGCCCGTAGAGCGACTGCAGCCCCAGCCCGTGATCCATGATGACGCACTGTCCGTAAATGCCGAGGTCGTCGGCATAGACCACCTGCCCCCGGTTGGCGGCCGGCACCGGGGAGTGGGCCAGGGATGCCAGGTCGATGCCGAGGTGGGTCTGCTGGTCCACCTGCTTGCCGCGGTAGAAGTAGCTGCGCAACTGGGCGAAGCTGCCGCGCGGCGCGGAGTTGGGGAGCCGCAGGAAGCTCCCCTGCCAAAGAGGAACGGGGGAGGTCTTGCGGCCGCATTCCTCGAGAATCTTCAGGTCGTGTTCCCTCAGGTCGTTGTTTGCCTCCAGGAAGACCTCGAGCGGGGTAGCGGCCTTAGGGAAGCGGTCCTTGAATTCGGCGGACACCTTGTCCAGAAAGCTGTCGGTCAACTGGATGCGGTCGCTCGGGAAGGTCTTGGGAAGCAGGTGGAAGTAGATCCCGGTCAGCCGCTCGTTGCCGGCGCGGTCGACCGCCAGCACTTTCGGTATGAAACTGGCCGGCGGATAGTTGTAGGGGAAGGCGAACAGGCAGGCGTAGAGGTCGCCGGCCTGCCGGTAGCCGGGGAAGAAGCGCCCGCCGAAGACGACCCCGCTCCGCTCAAGCTCCCGGCTGGCGCTGTAGACCACGAGCCCCGCCCCGCCCCGGGAGATGTTGTGCGCGGTGCTGAGGACGGCGACGGATGGGGGCTTGTTCTGGTAGTCGTAGCCGGGGGAGAGCTGTGTGCTGTTCCCGGCGCCGAAATGGTACAGGGCCCGGTCGGTGGCGCTGACCTGCAGCCTGAACGGGCCTTCCTTGAGGCCGGATGCCCCGAGCCGGATGCTTTCCCGGGCCTGGCGGCTCCCCGGCGGATAGTTTTTGGCAAGCAGCGGGACCGTCCGGTCTCCCTGAACCGCCCTGACCGTGAGGTTTTTAAGTCCCGCTCCGACGTCCGAAAGGGTGAAGGTGATTTCCCGCTTTGCCGAGACGGGACCCCCGCCCGGCGTCAGGGCAAGCACCGGGCCGGTGGTGTCACGCAGGTAAAAAAAACCGAAAGCAAGCAGTGCTACGGCCACGACCGTGGCGATGACCGCCGAAATTTTCATCGTTACCCCACTGTGAACGGTTCCTTCGCACCGCAGGCATCCCCGCCCGGACTTCGCGTTCTGGGGACGCTGTCGCGGGGTCTGCCCGGGGTTGGCGTGCGGTAAGCTTTAGGGCCGATTGAGTATTAATTATGTCACTTCGGAGTGTAACACTGCTCCCTGCAAAGTCCAGTACGGGTGCCTCAGGCTGTGGACGCCCATTTCTGCCCGGCCTACGCTCCCCTGGCAATGCCGCCGGTGCCTGGTCGATCCCGATCTCTTGTCGGCTTCCTCATTGACGGGCGCTGCGGTAAGTGTTACACAGGGGGAGAGGTGTCCGATGCAAACTGGCAAAACCGAGCCCCAAAAACAAGAGATGGCATTATCGGAGTCGAAGAAGCAGGAGCGCAAGGCTGCCATGGCGGAGATCAAGCGCCTGCACGCCGGCGACCCGGCCCGGGCGCGCCAGGCGGCGGCGCTCTGGTTCGAGGTGAACGCAGAGCCGGTGGCTGCCGGCACGGCGGAAACCAGCACGTTTCACCAGCGCAAACTGAGCGAGGCGGACCCCGCACGCAGGGTCCACGCCGCGGAAGCGCTCAGAAAAAGCGAGGTGGAGGGGGAGCAGGCCCAAAATGCCTCACGCGAGGCAGTCAATGAGTGGCGCAAGCGCAATCCCAACAAGGTTAAAAAGCTGGACGAGCTGTACCGGGAGAGGCTCAAGTCCAAAAAAGGGCATAAGTAGCCGTTGCCGCGCAGTTGAGTGAGGCAGACGTTTTTTATTTGGAGAATCAGAGCTAGTCTGGTACATTGCTGCGGTAAAATAAACCGAAGGGAGCAACCAAATAATGAAACGACTCGTTCTGATGCTCGTATTGCTGTCAATCGCAACGGTATCTGCAGCTGCTTTGCCAGATGCTCCGAAAAACAACGGTCCGGAATTCATCAAGCTGAAGATGGGTGACATGGAACTCCCGTTCAAACACTGGGGACACCAGAAAAGCCTGAATAACGAATGTTTTCACTGTCACAACACGAAGATCGGGAAGATCGACAACTGGAGCAAGGATACCGCTCACAAGGTCTGCATCGCCTGCCATGAGCTCGAGGACAAGGGCCCGGTGGCCTGCCTCCAGTGCCACCCTAAAAAGAAGTAGCAACAGCCTGCTACCGAATCATTGTTGCGCTCTTCTCGCGTGGGCAGCCGACAACGGTTGCCCACGCGAGTTTTTGCGTACGGGGCCTTAAGGGGAGTTATCGGTTCGAAGGGTGCTGCGTGGACGGGACTGACTGTTTTTCGGAGGGTGACAACTTCGGCAGTATACAGGAAATTTTTTTTTTGCAACAGACTGTAAATTCCCCTTAGTGGTGCTATATTTATCGCAGCTAGCTAGCGAGACAGAATCTCGGAAAAAGGAGGTAGTCAGCATCGAAAAAACTCCACCGAAGAGGATTCTTACAACATGACAGCTGTTAAGCTCCGGCGTCAACCGATGCCGGCATGACCCTTGAAAAGGGGATCCTGCATTAACAAAACGAGGCCCGCCATAACTGGCGGGCCTTTCATGCATCTATACTAATATGTCTGTTCCTTTAGTTTGGTCCCTCCTAAGAGTGTCTTCACGCTTCAGGTCGCGCTCCTCAGCACAGCTTCGAGCTGGTGGCCGAAGCAGGCGAGGCTCGCCTCGACCCTCCCCCGGTCTCCCGAAAGCGCGCGTTCGAGTTCCGCGGCCGCCCCCTCGAGTGGCAGGGCAGCGAGCACCCCGGCAATCTCCTTCACCGAGTTCGCCAAAAGGGCCGCCCCGGCCAGGTTCCCCCTCCCGATCTCGGCGCCCAGCGAAGCGGGGGTGGTACCGAACTCGCACGCGAACCGGTGCAGCAGGTCGAGGTACAACTCGCGGCTGCCGCCGATCTGCCGGATCCCCCTCTCCACGTCGAGACAGGCTTCGGTCGGCCGCGGGGCGGCGCTCTCCTTGGCCGGTGACCCGTCCGCGCTGGCGGCGCGCCGCGCCCGGGGTGCGATCCAACCGCAGATGGTGCGCAGCAACTGGGCTGGCGTGAACGGCTTGGCCAGGTGGCCGTCCGCCCCCGCGGCGAAGCTTTCCTGCACATCCTGCTCCATGGCGTGGGCCGTCACGGCGACGATCGGCACCCCAGCCCGGGTCGGGTCGTCCTGGCACGGATCGCCCTGATGGCGCTGAGCCCGTCCATGACCGGCATCTGGCCGTCCATCAGCACGAGGTCGAAGCTCTCTTCCCGGATCCGTTCCAGCGCCTGCGCGCCGTTGACTGCCAGGGTCACCTGGATACCCGCAGGTTCCAGCATCTCCTGCGCCAGCATCCGGATGATCTCGTTATCCTCCACGACCAGTATCCGTTCGGCGTTGAAGCGCAGCTCCTCGGGCGCTGCCGCGGCTGCGGCGGCCGGGAGCCCCGCCTTGGCCACCACGGCGAAGGGGAGGCGGAACGAGAAGCCGCTTCCGAACCCGGGAGTGCTCTCACAGCGGATCTCTCCCCCCATGAGGGTGGCGAGCTGCCGGCTGATCGAGAGTCCCAGCCCGGTGCCGCCGTAGAGGCGCGTGGTGGAGCCGTCAACCTGCTGGAAGGACTGGAACAGCAGCGCCTGGTCCTCGGCGGCTGTGCCGACTCCGGTGTCGCGCACGGTAAATAGCAACTCGACCCGCCCGCACCCCAGGGAATGGTGGGTCACTTCCAGGGAGACCAGGCCGTGCCGGGTGAACTTGACGGCGTTGGCGAGCAGGTTGTTCAGTATCTGGGAAAGCCGCAGCGGGTCGCCCTGGAGCAGGAGAGGGATGGCCGGGTCGATGCGGCAGGCAAACTCAAGCCCCTTTTCCTCGATGCGGGCGCCGAAAAGCTCGCCCAGTTCCCCGACCAAGCCGGGCAGGGAGAACTCAAGCCGTTCGATGGTGAGCATGCCCGCCTCGATCTTGGACAAATCGAGGATGTCGTTGATGATACCGAGCAGGGAGGTGGCGGACCCCGTGATGGCGCGCAGGAAGCCGTCCTGCCGGGGTGCGAGCGGCGTCTCCTGCAGCAGGTGGCAGATGTCGAGGATCGCGTGCATGGGGGTGCGGATCTCGTGGCTCATGTTGGTCAGGAACTGGCTCTTGGCGGCGTTGGCCAGCTCAGCCTGGAGCGCCAGCTCGTTGGCATGCTTGATCGCCTCCACCAGCTGCCGGTTGGTCTGCTCAAGGGCGAGGTTGCTCTGGCGCAGGGTCACTTCCGCGAGCTTCCTTGTGCTTATGTCAAGCTGGGTCCCGGTCATGCGCAGCGGCCGTCTCTGGGCGTCCCACTGCGCCACCTTGCCGCGGGTGACGGTCCAGACCTCGTGCCCCTCCTTGTGCAGCAGCCTCGCCTCGAGCCTGAAACCAGGAGTCGCTCTCTCGAAGTGCAGTTCCAGCGCGGCGTCCACCCGCGGCAGGTCGTCGGGGTGGCAGAGGCGGCGCCACACCCCGGCCGTGAGCGGGGAGAGTTCCTCCAGGGTATAGCCAGCGATCGCCGCCCAATGCTCATTGCAAAACAGTTCGTCGGTCGCAAGGTTCCAGTCCCAAAGCCCGATGCCCGACCCCTCCAGGGCGAGGGAGAGCTGCTCTCTGGACTGGGAGAGGGCGGCCTCGGTGCGGGTGCGCTCCGTAATGTCCTGCTTGATGCCGATGAAATGGGTTACCTGGCCGCTGTCGTCCAGCACGGGGGTCAGGGTCACCTCTTCGTGGTAACTGCTGCCGTCCCGGCGCAGGTTGACCCACTCGCCGCGCCAGGGGCGGCCGGAGAGTATCTGTGCCCAGAACTCCTGGTAGAGCCTGGGGTCCTGAAGTCCCGATTTGAGGATGCGCGTGTTCTGCCCCAGCAACTCTGCCTCGGCGTACCCGGTGAGGACGCAGAAGGAGGCATTGACCCAGAGGATCTCGCCCTGCCGGTCGGTGATGACAATGCCGTTGGCTGCAGCCTGCAGGGCGGCACTTTGCAGCCGGAGCCGCTCGGCGGTCTGGCGCAGCTCGGCCGCCTCGGCGCGCCTGGCCAGCTCGGATTTCAGGCTCCAGAAAAGGCAAATGAGCGCGAGCCCAAGGCAAAAATGTTGCGATCATGGTGTTTCCTCCGGGAACTGTCTCGCTTGGGTACAACCGCCTGTTTGGCTACCTGTAGCTAGCATGTGCCGTGCCGGGGAGCTCAAGCATGAGATTCCGGCGGTTGTCGCAGGGGCTTTTAGGGCGGGGCGTCCCCGGGGGGGGACAGTTGTTCCGGTCGGGTACAGGGGGTAAGGGGGGAGGCCGTTGGGGCGGGGGGGCGGGAGCGGTTCTTCAGCTGCGGTAAAACGCCTTGCGGCCGATTTTGAGCAGCGCCGAGGCCTTGGATTTGTTGCCACCGCAGCGCTCCAGGGTGGTGGCCAGGATGCGCTCGGTGAGCGCATCGAGCGACAGTTCACTCTCCGGCAGGGTCAGGGTGTAGCTGACACTCCCCGGATCGGTCCCGAGGGGTTGGGTCGCCGGGGAGGGGGAGTCCGCTGCGGCAATACCGAGGTGTTCGGGCCGGATAACCCCGTCCTCGGTGAGGATGGCCGCACGCTCCAGGCGGTTACGCAGTTCGCGGACGTTTCCCGGCCAGTGGTAGCCGGACATGAGCCGCATGGTCCGGTCCGAGATGCCAGAGAGAGGTTTCCCCAGGTGCTGGCGCAACTGCTCGAAGAGGTGCTCGCAGAGGATCGGTATGTCCTCACGGCGCTCGCGCAGCGGCGGCAGGGTCAGCGGGAAGACGTTGATCCGGTGGAAGAGGTCCTCACGGAACAGCCCGAGGGCCACCTGCTCCGGGAGACAGCGGTTGGTGGTCACGATGACCCGGCAGGTGGCGGGGATCTGGTCGTTGGAGCCGATCTTCTCAAAGACGCGCTCCTGGAGCACCCGCAAAAGCTTGGCCTGCAGCGGCAGGGGCATGTCGCCAATCTCGTCCAACAGGAGCGTCCCCCCGCGGGCCAGGCTGAATTTCCCCTCCCGGTCCCGGTCGGCCCCGGTGAAGGCCCCGCGCAGGTGGCCGAACAGTTCGCTCTCCAGCAGGTGCTCGGGAATGGCCGCGCAGTTGACGGCGACAAACAAGTTGGGCAGTCCTTTGCCGGCGAAATGGATGGCCCGGGCCAGCACCTCCTTGCCGGTGCCGCTCTCCCCGAAGATCGCCACCGTGGTCTGGCGCGCCGGGACCACCTTGGTGGCGAGCCCCAGTACCTCCTTCATGGCGGGGTTGGCGGTGACGATGCTCTGGAAGCTGAAGCGCTCCCGCAAGAGCCCCCGGATCTGCTCGTTCTCCCGGACCATGTGGTGGTAGTCGAGGGCGCGCTGGATGGTCATGCGCAGGTCATCCGGGTTGTAGGGCTTTTCCAGGTAGTCGTAGGCGCCCCGGCGCATCGCCTCCACGGCCCCCTCCACGCTGCCGTGGGCGGTGACGACGATGATCGGGATGCCGGGATGCAGCTCGCGCACCCGCTCCATCAGCTGGAGTCCCCCCATTTCAGGCATGATCAGGTCGGAGATGATCAGGTCGATCTGGCGCTCAGCCAGGAGGGCGAGTGCTTCGGCCCCGCTGGAAGCGGCGACCGGGGTGAAGCCGGCCTGGCGCAGCTGGGTCTCCAGCAGGAAGAGGATGATCTGCTGGTCGTCAACGATGAGGATGGTCGGCTGGCTCATGGTCGCTTCTGCCTTTGGTCTTGAAGGTGATGCACCTCTTATCGGACAAAGGCTGACAAAGTTGAGTCATTTTTGGGCCACTGGCATCGACTGCTTGGCACTGGCCAACCGAAGTTTACTCTCATTGACAATTGCTTCGATTGAATCTATTTTGGGACATCATCATATATTCATAGCGGTGGTACAGTGTGAAATGACTAATCAATCCATGCCTGACATAACGGCGCGCGGGATAGATTCCCTGGCTCTTTCAAGTCTCATCATCGAACTCAACATCTTGCGCCGCAACAGCCGATCCTACCCCGAGGGACATCAGGTGATCGACGCCGCGCTGAACAAGGTTCTCAAAACCTATGCGGGGCTCGAGGAAGCCGGGGGGGAGATCGTCATCGGCGTTGCGTGCGATGCAATTTTCCTGGGAGATGCCCCGCTTGAAAAATCGAACCTGATCTACCGTGATTTTGCCCGGGTCCTCCATGAACGGGGGATCGGCGCACTGCTGCTGCACCGGGGGCTCAGCATCGAGGAGCTGAGGAGTTTTCTCACCATCCTCGGAACTAGGCGCGAGGATATCTACGCGGCCGGCGGCATCGAGAAGGTCTGGGCGGAGTCCGGCATAGTCTCCCTCGAGATCAGGGCCATACGCTATGATCTCTTCAGCGCCACTGAGGAGGCCCGTTGCGCCAAAGGGGAAGCCAAGGCCGCTCCCCAGGGGCTCTGGGAGCAGTTCGCCCGCGGCCTGGTCAACGGGGGGCTCGCTCCGGAAGGCTTCGACCAGGAGTCGCTCGATCCGGAACTGCTGGCCGAAGCCCTGAACCAGCAGTTCCGGCAGCCCGACGGCCCCGGTGCTGCCCCGGATTTCGCCGGATACCTGGGCGAGGGGGACCCGGGGGGCGAAGCTGGGCCGGTTCCTGAGATCCGCCAGACGGCACAAGGCTACCGCAAACTGGCCGCCTTTGTCGGCAGGCTCACTCCCGGCCTGCGCCGCCAGTTCCTGAGCTCGACCTTCGACATCAAAAAAATCGGCAACGGCTCCAGGACGGAGGGGCTCATCCGCCAGCTGTCGGCGGAGGTGGTCATAGAAACCCTGGAGGACATCAACAACGACCAGATCAGCGTCCCCCCGTTCGTTTTGGGACTGCTGCAGCAGATGAGCAATCACACCCCTGCCGGAGCGCCCGCTTCGGAGTGTGACCTCACCTACCGGGAACTCCACGAGAAGATGAGGACCATCTTTAAAGAGCATGCCATGGAAGAGTTTATCCCTGACAGCTACCAGGAGAAACTGCACAAGATAATGTCGCCCGACCGGATCCCCCTCTTGGGGCTGGAGGGGGTGCACAACCTGATGGACACCCTCGATGCGGCGCACTTGGAGGGAAAGACCAGCGACATCCTGCTCCTTTTGCTGAACTGGGACAGCTCCGGGGAGGGGTGCGCCGCGCTGGCCAGAAACCTTAACGACATTTGCATCTTTTTCCTGCATACCGGCGATTACGCACAGCTGCTGAAGATCCTGCGCCGGCTCGCCGCAGACCGTATGCCGGCCGAGGCCCGCCGCGACCTGCTGGAGTTCTTCGCCCGTCGCGAGTTCCTCGAGGAAGTGCTGGATGCCCTGCAGGTCTGGGGCAAGGTGAAGTTCGAGGATGTCGCGGCGTTGATCGGAGAGATCGGCACACCCTTTATCGCGGTGCTTTTGGACCGGCTGGCGGATGCCGAAAGCATGTCGCTGCGCCGCTTCATGATGGACCGGCTGGTGGAATTCGGCGAGGCCGCCGGCCCCGCCATCATCGAGCGGCTCTCCGACGAGCGCTGGTACTTTGTGCGCAACCTGATCGGCGTGATCCGCCAGTTGGAGCTCCGCTCCTCGCTGGAAAAGCTACGCCTGTTGGCCCGTCACCGCGACCCGCGCGTCTGCCAGGAGGCACTCAAGGCGCTGCTGCAGTTCCACGACCCGGGGGCGGAGTCCTGCATCGTCCGGGATCTCTTAAGCCAGCAGCGCGAGGTCCAACTTAGCGCTATCCGAAGCGCGGGAAAGTCCGGCTCCGCCTTTCTGCTCGGCAGGCTGCACGCCCTTTTGGCCGGACCGGGGCTTTCCGGCAAAGAGTACGAGGTGAAGAGCGCCGTCGTGCAGGCCCTGGGGGAGAGCGGCAACCAGCTGTCGCTCCCCGTGCTGGAGGGGGTCCTCGCCTCCAGCAACCTCTTCCACCCGGTGCTGCTGGGGAGGCTAAAGCTCGACATCGTCGCTTCTCTGGGGCGCTACCCCGCCCCGGCCTCGCGTCCCGTGCTGGCGCGGCTCGCCCGGGGGAAGGGCGACCTGGCGCGGCATGCCGCGCAGCTGTTGAGAGCCGCTGGCGGGAGGCCGTCATGAGCCAAGAGCCCCGGGACACCCAGAACCTGATCAGGCTCCTGCTGTCGGCAAGCGCCAACGCCTTGCTGTACAGCGCCGGCCACCCCCAGGTGGTCCGCCTCGGAGCGCAGCTCTTCGACTCTCTGGCCGCGACCCTGGAGGAGGCCGGGGAACTCTCCCTGATGGTCATCGAGAACGAATTGGTCGTGAACGGCAGACCCCAGGACTTCACCCTGTTTCTGAGCCGCTTTGCGCAGGTCCTCAAAAGCCGAGGCATCGAGCACGTGAAGATCCTGCGGGGGATCACACGGGAGGAGGTGGAGTCGCTGATCGTCGCACTCTCCTCGGCGTCGGGGCGGGAGGAGGAGGTCGTCTCCAGCGCTCACCTCAGGTTCGGTCGCCTGGAGGTGCGCCTGGGCGCCGTTGCACAGGAGGGGGTCGGCCACCCTCCCGGCTCAGGCAGCAGGCTTCCCGAACTGTCCAAGGATGAGCTGGAGCGCTTCGCGGAAATCTACCAGACGGCCAGGCGCCGGCAGAAAATCAAAATCTCTGGCATCCTGGATATCGTGTCGGGCTTCGTGGAGGCTTTCCGCCAGGAAGGGAGGCCACTGCTGGTCCTGGCGGCCCTGCGGGAAAACGACGAATACACCTTCACCCACTCCACCAACGTCTGCATCCTGAACCTGGCCCAGGCGATGGCGCTCGGGATAAAGGGGCAGCTGTTAAAGGACATCGGGGTCTCCGCCATGCTGCACGACATCGGCAAGCTTTTCATCCCCGAGGAGATCATCACCAAGAAGGGAAAGCTAAGCCGCGAGGAGTTCGAACTGATGAAGGAGCACCCGGTCAGGGGGGCCCGCTACCTGATGGAGACCGCGGGGGTGCCGCGCCTGGCCGCCATAGCAGCCTTTGAGCACCACGCCAGGTTCGACCTGAGTGGTTACCCGGCCTTGCCGGCCGACTGGCGCCTGAACCTCTGCAGCCACCTGACCATGATCTCGGATTTTTTCGACGCGACGCGTACCCGAAGGTCGTACCGCGAGCCGCTCGATCTTGATCAGGTCACCGGGATGATGCTCGGTATGGCGGGTAGGGAACTGCACCCGGTGCTGACCCGCAACTTCGTGAGGATTCTCTACGATCTGAAAAACCCGTCCTGAAGCGACGGAACGAGCCCTGTGGGCGTTTCCGGTGCAGGGGGGATCGACGCACACTCACGGGACAGCACGGATTTCGGCCAGTTGTGAGACCGGAATGACGCGCAGCAGCTCGTCGAGGGAGGTCTCTCCTCGGGTGACCATGTCGATGCCGTCCTCGAGCATGGTGGGGCGCCCCCCTTCGATAAAGACCAGCCGGCGCAGGGAAAGGTTGTCGGGGCGCTGGTAGATTTCAAGCAGTTCCGCCTCAGAAGGGATCCAGAGCTCGCTGATCGGCCGCCGTCCGCTGAACCCGGTGAAGTTGCAGGAGGGACATCCTTTGCCCCGGTAAAAGACCGTGGCCGGGGAAAGGCTGGGGGCGAACTTGGCAAGGGTCTTGTCGCCCGGCTGGTACGGTTCCTTGCAGAGTTGGCAGGTGACGCGGACCAGCCGCTGGGCGAGGACGCAGCGCAGGGTGGACGCGAGGAAGCTCGGTTCGACCCCCATGTCGAGCAGGCGGGGCACGGCGGAGGTGGCATCCTTGGTCTGCAGCGTGCTCAGCATGGTATGCCCGGTCAGGGCGGCCCTGACGGCGAGCCCGGCGCTCTCCGGGTCACGTATCTCGCCGATCATGATGTTGTCGGGGTCCTGGCGCATGAAGGTCTTGAGGATCCTGCCGAAGCTGTTGCCGACGGCCTCGTTCACCTCGGCCTGCCGTACCCCGCTCAGGGTGCACTCGATCGGGTCTTCGACGGTCATTGATTTGAGCCCCGGCTTGTTCACCTTTGCCAGCATGGCGTGCAGGGTTGCCGATTTGCCGCAGCCGGTGGGACCGGTCACCAGGAAAAACCCCGAAGGGGTCTCCAGCGCGTCGTGCAGGGCATCCACCTGGCGGCTGGAGAGTCCCAAGACGGAAAGGGTGAGCGGGAGCCCCTCCCGGTCCAGGATCCTGATGACCAGGTCCTCGCCGTATTCGGTCGGCAGCGTCGAGACGCGGAAATCGATGACCCGCACCGTCTCGTTGTCCGTGGCCCGCATCCGGAAGCTCCCGTCCTGGGGGCGCCTCCTCTCGGCGATGTCCAACTCGCACAAAACCTTGATCCTGGAGACGATCGCCAGGGCCTTGCGGCCCAGTGCCGCCGGGTCGACCCCCATATTGAGGGGGAGCAGGAAGCCGTCCACCCGGAAACGGATCTGCAGCCCCTCCTCCGTTCTCTCCAGGTGGATGTCGCTGGCCCGGAATTTCACCCCGGTGGTGATGATCTGCCGGAGCATCTGTTCTGTTTCCGGGTGGTTGGTCTCGTCCACGTATTTGCTCTTTGTCTTCTCCCTGAACGGCTCCTCGTAGTTCTCCACCTGAAGCTCCTGAACCTCCTTGTTGGAGCCGAGGCTCATGCGGTACACGATCTTCTGCGCCTCGACGATTTCGCCGCCGATGGAGATCACCGGAAAGACGGTCACCTTGGCAGCACGCTCTATGTCTCGCAGCAGCTGCTTCTCCAGGGGAAAGGCCATGGCGATGGTGAGCGAATTATCCTTCTTGAAGATGGCGACTATCCGATTGCGGAAGGCGAAATTGGCATTTATGTAATGCGCCAGTCCTGCGTCGAGGTGCAGGTTTCTCAGGGTGACGAAGGGGAGGTCAAACTGGGAGGCGATGCCGTGGGCTAGGTGCTGCGCCTCGATGTAGCGGAGCTTGATGAGCGTCTCGCCGAGGGGGGTCTTCTCCTTCTTGCAGAGGGCCAGGGCGTGGTTGAGCTTGGCCTCGTCGATGATTTTTTCCCTGAGCAGGATTTCACCGAGCATCGGGCGCTTGCGGTGGAGGTCGAGGATGTTGTCGAGGTCCTCCTTCTTGATCACCCCCATCTTGCGCAGCACCTGCCCCAGGGTTTCATGTGGCTGGTTCGGTTTGTGGATCGCCTCGAAAAGCTGTTCCCTGGTCACCAGGCCGTTTTTAACCAGTAACTCGCCTATCCGTAATTCACTCATAGGAAACCTTCCTTGTGATGCAGTCTGACACACGGGGCATTGAGGTTGGATGACGGGAATCGCGATAGGTATTTGTCAATAAAAAGGTCGCCCAATCAGCTCAAAAGCTGACCGGAGCGGTCATTTGCCCAGAAAAAGATTTACTACGACACACGTGAGAGCAGATCATGGGCCATCCCTGTGCAATACTCGGTATAAAACAAACAGTGTTTTGATAGCTATCGCACTTTTCACCATCCTTGTCAAAAGGCAAATTTGGCAGGCGAACTTTTATCGTCGGTTCCAGATCGTATTCGGTGCAAGCTTGGCCCGGGGGGCGGGTTCCGGTTAAATTCCTGATGTGCGGGGTGTCAGGGCACAGGTTCGGCCGCCGCAGCGCTGGAAAAGGCGGCGCGCACCTCGTCGCTCACCTTGGTGGGGCGACCGGTACGGATATCCATTGGGCACCAAAGGGTGCGCGCCCTGGCAAGAACGGTCTGGTCGGAGGCGCGCCGTATCTCGGTGAAGCGCTCGAAAAGCCGTTTGGAGGCATGACCGACCCAGGTGCGGGCGATGATGGCGTCACGCGGCAAGGCAGGGTGCCGGTAATCTATTTCATGGCGGGTGACCACCCAGAACAGCGTGTCCCGGGCCTCGGGGGAAGCTGCGGCGGCCCAGTGGGCGATTGCGACATCCTGAACCCAGCGCAGGTAAACCACGTTGTTGACATGGTGCAACTGGTCAATATCTTCAGGCAGGACCTGCAGGAGCAGTTCAAACGGGGGGGTGGGGTCGTACATTTCGATTGGCTCCAAAATCCTCTGCGTTAGTTGGTGATTTCCGCACTAACCAAGCCAAGCCGGCGTTTCAGAAAAATGGGTTCCTGAAGAAACTGAAAAACTCCTTCAGTCCACTTTCCCACTCTACCTCAAATCATCTGGAATAGCAGCGGATCTTCACGGACGAGTTGTAGAAAAGCGTCACGGGGTGGAGAATCCGACTTGGTACGCCAGCACATGACAAACGGAATCGGATCTAGTGAAGGTGAAATTGGCACATAAGCCACCTGCCTTCTACGAAGATGCTTGACCCCTTCGGGAATGACACTGACGCCCTGCTCGGCGGCCACCATCGTCAGGACCGTTGCCATCAGGTCGGGGCTGTGAATGACCGAGGGCGAAAAACCTGCCATCCCACAGGCGGAAATGACGTGGTCATACAGGCCAACCGCCACCGATCGGTCCAGCAGCACAAACCGCTCCTGCGCAAGTTCTGAAAGCTTTATTTGTTGACGAGTTGCTAGCGGATGCGTATCGGCCGTCACTGCAAGAAAGCTCTCCTGAAACAAAACCCGAACCGCCAAGTCGGGATGACCTGGAGGCGGCGGGCGGGTGAAGCCCACATCGATCTCCTCCCGAGCAAAGGCATTCAACTGCCTATCCGGCGCCAATTCATACATCCGTATCGTGACGCTTGGATAAAGCTCAAGGTCGGTGGACACGAGTCTGACAGGAGTTTAAAAGCATCACCACTCCTGACGCAAAATATATAACAATATTAGCGCGTTGAGCGGCTAAATTTGTAAGACCCTACTGCCAAAATAAAATATTGACAAATCCGCTACATGCCAATACATTGGCGGAAACTAACTACGTGACCAGCTGAAACTACAACACACCCCAAAAACACCAGTAGGGTCTTACACACGCAAGAACCATAACCGTATGTAATCAGGAGGCTATTCTCTTTTTTTTCAGCACTTACTCTTAAACTCCTGTCTGACATTGCGGTGATATTCGAGATGAAACGTTCGCTGATTAAATATTTGATCCAGCATATAAAAATCTGGATCGGGCTTACGTGAAATTCCTCAAGGAAGCCCTCAACCAGGGTCATTCAATTGCCGAAATATAGCGTCACTATTTTTGTGATCCGCGTGGAAGGCAAAAGGGCGCATGGTCACAGCTACGCCCACGGCTCATTATGGTGCATTTGAGGCAATATAAACCATATCAATCAGGAGCCAGTCGTGCTGACCATTAGGAGCTGCGATCGACTGAGCCAAGGCTTCAGGAGTTGATCGTCTTGCGCACTTTAAGAAGTAGGGCCTCGGGAAAAACCGGCTTTGTTAAGAACTCGAACTCTTTCCCTTCAAACCCCTTTTGGCTGATGATGTCGGCCGTGTACCCGCTCATAAAAATGATCTTTACCCCGGGCCGCAGGCCACGTATTTCCTCGAAAGCGCGCTGGCCATTCATCCGTGGCATGATGACATCCATCAGGATGAGATCTATCTCGTCCTGATACTTTCGGAACTTTTCAACTCCCTCCTCGCCGTCTATCGCCACCAGGGTCCGGTAGCCGTTAGTCTCCAGGGTCTGCCGGAGCATTTCACGGACCTCCTTGTTGTCCTCCACCACCAACACAGTTTCTCCTTTCCGACTGTGGGCAACAGTTTGTTCCTTCTTTACCTGAACAGCCTCCTGCTCTGAGACAGGGAAGTAAAGGCTGAACACGGTACCCTGTCCCGGTTTGCTGACGACCTCGGTGAAGCCGTTGTGCTGTTTAACGATGCCGTAGACGTTTGCCAAGCCGAGGCCGGTACCCTTGCCGACCTCCTTTGTGGTGAAGAAGGGCTCGAAGATCCGCTGCTGAGTCGTCTCGTCCATGCCACAGCCGGTATCGGATACGATGAAGGATGCATAACGCCCCTCACTCCCAAACCCGTGGCTGGTAATGAAGCCTTGGTCCATGGTCAATTCTTCAACCTTGATGGTGATAGTTCCCCCGGTGGGCATGGCATCCCGTGCATTGGTCGCTAGGTTCATAAGCACTTGGATGATGTGGTTGGAATCGACATGGAGCCGCAGGCTCGTCTGGAGTGGCACGACCACGAGTTCTATATCTTCCCTTATCATCCGCGAAAGAAGCGCGTCGATCTGATGCAAGATCTCACCGACGTCGACTTGGCCCAGAGCCAGGGTCTGCTGTCGGCTGTAGGCCAGCAAGCCCTTTGTGAGCGAGGCGGCCCGGTCCGCAGCCTCCAGAATGTGATCGACGAACTTGGCTAAAGGGTCCTCCTGCTTCAGGCTGGAACGCACCATCCCGCCGTAGCCGACGATCACCATCAGGATGTTGTTGAAGTCGTGTGCCACCCCACCGGCCAGGGTCCCGATCGCCTCCATCTTCTGCGCCTGCCGGAGTTGCAACTCCATGCCAGCCTTTTCAGCCTCCGCCCGCTTCTGGTCGGTTACGTCCTGGATCACCTCGATGAACTGTGTGGCTTGCCCGCCGGCATCGAAAATCGGGAAGGCGTTTACCTTGACCCGGATGCGGCTGCCGTCGAGTCGGACCCGTTCGGTCTCCATGGCCGCGGGTTTTCCGGTCTCCAAGCACTTTTTTCCCGCGCAGTGCGGGCAGACGGCGTCTCTGCCCTCGAATTCGCGGAAGCATTCCTTGTGCACCAGGGCGTCCTCAGGTTTGTCGAACATCGCGGCGGCGCAGGCGTTGGTCATGACGACCTGGTAGTGCTTGTCGATGAGGGTTATCCCCAGGTCGATGTTCTCGATCAGGGAGCGATAGCGCTCCTCGCTCTCCAGGCGCGCCTTTTCCACCGTGGTACGCTCGGTGACGTCGCGGATACTGATTACCCGCCCCACGACCTCGCTCCCCAGATACTGCGGCTTCGATACCCGCTCGACGACCCGCCCGTCCAGGAACTCCAGGACATCCCAGGTCTCCATCTGCGGCATGCGGTAGGAGTCCTCGGTGAGCTTGAGAAAGTTCCCAGGATCCTTGAGCTGGCGGCAGGAAAAGGTGCGTAGCGCCGCGTCGTCCCCGGTCGCCAGCAAGGCTCCCGGCAGGCCCCAAATTTCGGCAAATTTACTGTTGTAGCGGGTCAGCCTCCCGGCGAGGTCCCGCACCAGAATCCCGTCCGCCGTGGCCTCCAGAGTCGCACTCAACAGGGAATAGGCCTTCTGGGTGCCCTCCTCGGCCGTCTTGTGCGCGGTGATGTCCTCGATGGTCTGAATGACCGCGGTCAGCTTCCCCCCGGCGTCGCGTAGCGGGGCGGCGTGAAACTGGATGTATCTCCTCCTGCCGTTTAGCTCCTCGAACCAGCGCTCGGCTTGGAAACCCTCCGGGATCAGGGGGCAGTCCCCTGAGCTGCTGTAGCCGGCGCCGGGGGCCGGCTGGCCGCCGGCGATGACGAAATCGGCTAGGACCGGACGCTGTTCCGGGTAGAACGCCTTCCAGGCACCGTCGGTGCCGACCATCTGCGCTGCCCTGACCCCGGTCAGCTCCTCTAGCGCACGGTTCCAGATTATGACCCGGTGCTCGGCATCCAAAACGAAGGTGGCGGCAGTTGAATGCTGCACCAGTGACTCAGCTAACTCCCGCTGCTCCTCCCGAAAGCGTTCCAGCCGGCGCGCCATCAGGTAGATCTTGTGGGTAAGAAAGGCCAGGAGTGCCACCAAGGCGAGCAGGAACAGGGCCAGGTGGGTTCCCATCCCGCTGATGCGCGCCAGGAAGGCACTCTTTTCCATCCCCACGAAAATGGCACCGATGATCCTGCCATGTTGGTCCCTGAGGGGGTCGTAGGCGGTGAGGTAGGGAATCCCCAAGATCGGGGCCTCACCCCGGAAGGATCGTCCCTCCAGGAACACGGCCCGGTAGGCGGGGCCCTCCAGCCTGGTGCCGATCGCCCTAGTGCCGTCGGGTCTCAGCACGTTGGTGGAGATCCGGGTGTCCCCCAAGAAAATGGTCGCTACCCCTCCGAATATTTTTTGCACCTGGTCCGGCACCTCGTAATTGCCGTTGACCACGTAGCTCCCCGCCAGGAGCTTGCCGTCAACGACCCGCAAATACTCTCCCTTGTGCAGGAGCAGTGCCTTGAAGGTCCCGAGGCGGCTTTCCAACTCCCTGGCCGTCTGGCTCGCCTGCTGGTCGTGGAACCTCCCCAGCGAATAATAGGCATAGACCACCATGACCACGATGGCGATCATACCGTTGGCAAGGATGAGTTTTGTTGAGGTTTTCATAGCATCAGATCCTTAAGCGTCCATCAGTTGCGGCGGGCACATGTCTCATTAATTTGCTTGCCGGTACTATAGTTTATTTCCGCTGCTAAGGTCCACTTTTCTTGTAACACGGCTCCCCAATCAGGAGGACGTGCTGCCTGGTGGGGACGGAATCCCCACAGCAGAGACTTCGGAAGGCGTAACTACTAGGATGGGAGCCTGAACTGGCCAACCAATGTCCTCAGGTCCTCCACCAAGCCAGCTAATTGCCCCGCTGCAGTTGCCGACTCATGTGCGCCTCGAGAGGTATCCTGTACGACCTCAGTGATTAGCTGGATATTACCAGAGATCTCGCCTGTGGTTGCGGTCTGCTCTTCTGCTGCCGTAGCGATTTGGTTCATCTGCAGGGCCATTGCGCCGATCTGTTCCAGGATCTCACCTAGTGCATCTCCCGACCTCGCAGCTGCTCTCGTTCCAGCCTCGACCTCGTCAACACCTTGTTCCATCACCTCCACTGCGCCTTTTGTTTCCGACTGGATGGCTTTGATCATCTCCGCAACCTCCCTGGTCGCTTTCGTAGTTCGTTCGGCAAGCGCTTTCACCTCGTCGGCCACTACGGCGAAACCTCGCCCCTGCTCCCCTGCTCGAGCAGCCTCTATAGCCGCGTTTAATGCCAAAAGATTGGTCTAGTCTGCTATGTCCTCAATGGTACTGATGATCGCACCGATCTGATCACTACGCGCACCGAGCCCCGCTACAGTTTCATAAGAAGAGGTTACTCGAGAAGCAATCTGCTCCATCACAGCGACTGTCTGTTCGACGACAATAGCACCAGTCCTAGCTGTGCTATTCGCCTTTTCGCTACCCTCGGCTGCCTGGTGGCAGTTCTGTGTTATCGACATGGAGGTGGCCGCCATTTCCTCGCTTGCCGTGGCTACCGTTTCCGTCTGTGCTGCTACCTTCTCTGCCCCGGCGGCTATCTGTTCTGCAATGGAATGGATTTGACTTGCTGCCGCAGCCACTTGCATGCAGCAGTTTTGACGTTCAAATCGACGAGGTCGTTGATCGCCTTAGCAGTTTTTCGTATAGGGGCCCTGGTCATCTGCTCCAGCCTTGCCCCTTGGGCCAAGTACTCTTCGTACCTCTGGTTGAAAGTCTCAAGAAGCTCCTTTTCCTGGGGCTCTAGCTTGTACTTAAGGAAGGAGACCATCCCCCTCGTTGATCGACTGCTTCAATTTAGTTATGTCTTCCGCCTTCGTCGCAAGTTTAGCCGGATCTTCCAAAAATATCATGTAAGCGAGATTCAGTCTTATCCTCAGCAGATCGTTCTTGAGGTCATTCAGCATTTTAACACGCTTGACTGCGGTGCTCACGTCCGCCTCGGCACGAGCAATGGTGGACATCCTTGAAAGGCCGAACCATACTGTTACTGCTAGGACGACGACTGCCACCGCCACCATCGCCTGCAACTTGGTCTTAAACTTGAGATTCATCCAAATATCATTTCCGGTCTCCATGAAATGTCAGGTTTTCTGTACATTCTCATCGGAAACCTTAGAAAAATCTTGAACGACAAAATATGCCCCTTGACCAAGCCGCACATTTCTGCTGGATTGAAACAAGTAGTCTCGAAAGCGTTAAAGGCACTCGACTGACGCACCCTAACGACGAAAAGTGAAACATTCAGTTCACGGCCGACGACTATCAACCGGATCGGAGTTGCGAAGTTCACTGCACACGACCTGCGGAGAACGGCGACAACCCTCATGGCCAAATTAAAAGTCGGCCGTGAGCACCGCGAGCGTGTTCTCAATCACAAAAAGGAGAAGCTGGACAGTACTCTATAGGCGAGGGGAAATCCCTCAGGAGTGACAATAAGGGCAATAACAACCTGAACACAATCGGATCGTTTATCTCGGCTGTAACCGAATTGCCGCTTACCCTGGCCCGGCGGATCGCATTCAAAATAGG